>Ga0307514_10005459_pt1 | contig 11328 bp, 11 predicted proteins | sample 16_EM_MG_FD_203088 | JGI IMG/M metagenome (GOLD analysis project Ga0307514, IMG submission 203088) | Populus trichocarpa ectomycorrhiza microbial communities from riparian zone in the Pacific Northwest, United States - 16_EM | ecosystem: Host-associated > Plants > Roots > Unclassified | place... | reverse complement strand
GAGGTGAAGCTGAAGCCAGGTTTTCAACCGGTGGTTGTCCATTTCATGATCAGAAAAAAAAAGCTGAGATCGCCCTTGATCGGTTCGGTGCTTTCCGCGAACGGGATGGCATTCCGATCCGTTTGCAGCTTCACCCGTCGACAACAGCGTCGAAAACTCATTCGCCCTGCCCTACGTCTAAACCCACGACCGGAGCGAAACCGGGGCAAGCCTACTCGTAAACCCGCGCGAAATTCACTGCCCCCCCATACCAGAGCGAAACGACTCAAGACAGTGAGAAAAGTTGCGGGATGGGGTGTGGATAGGGACCAGGAACTAGGTGGAGGAGTAAATTGGTGGCGAATCTTCTCCGCTATGGTGTCCCGACATTGCACTGGTAATCGAGATTTTCACCCCAGCGGCGTTCGTCCTCACCGGCGTGTAGAGATTCCTTCAACATCATCTGCCAACCGGTTCACCACTTCCAGACCTAGGCGCAATCTTCCCCACAAAACACCGTTCCCATGCTTCCAGTTACCTCTCCCTCCGGTAAAACGTCTCCCAGAAATCAAGTCATCAAGCCTCGAAAAAGCTCTCACCGACGGAGTCTTCTCAGGGTTGATTTCACGACTGTCCGGTTTCCCTTCCCCGCTCTGTTGATCACGAGGTACGCCGTTGGGCGTAATTTACTTCATGGAATCGTTGGGGACTGGGTAAACCGCCCAGTATCATGGCACTTTTCATCTCGCTGGGATGGGAAATCATGCTTTTCCCATTTGGGGCTGGAATTGGTCATTCGACGTACACGCTTATTTACCTCGACGCTGCCAAGGCCTCGCGTTTTTGGTTACCGAGAAGGACGAATCCTCTGACAAGAAGCTTCACTTGTACCTATACTCCATTTTTTTCTTCCTTGGCCGTTCTCGTCGGAAGCGTGAGTTCCATCCTTCCCCTCTTCTTTCGGTAAAGACTCACCCTCGTTCGGGACCTGGTCAGGACATCGTTATTCTACCCAGCTTCCCCATTCTTGTGTGCTTCGCTGGGATCGTGGTTACGTACCGTACGCTGTCCGATCGACATCGCCACATCAAGGGGCCTTGTGGTGACGCCGCGACTGAAGAAGGAGATTGGAAGCCGATACGGACCGAAGGTTTCTCATTGTAACCACCTCGCTATGTTCTCCAGAGGCAACTCCGAAGAGGTAGGCAGAGCGAGCGGAGAGAGAGTACAGGGATTGATCCTTGGCGAGGGTGTAATAAGCGATCCCCCTGTCTCCTCCTTTCACACAATGATCGGCAAGCTGAGCTCGATACGATCAAAATAATGCCGGTTCGAAATTCCTCGGCTTATTGGCTTACCCTTTGTATGTCTGTGGTGCACACACAAATCTATCATTCGCCACTACAAGCTACGTATGTCCGACTCAGCTCAGTGGTGCGTCGTCAGGTATTGACTCGTACTGAGGGGGGATTTTTCATTCATGCGCATGCACTGGGGGCAGCGGAAAATTTACCCGTCGAAGGTATCTTGAATTTATCGCGAAGTTTGAATCAGTATCCGGACAATAAAGTGAGCGAAGTGAACCTGCACGCCAGCCAATAAGAACTGTTCCATCACCTTAATCTCAAAGGTTTCCTTTCACGCTTTTTGGAAGAAACTTGACTATAAAATCATCATTCTTTCAACAGAACAATACCACCTCTTTGCCCGCGGTGGCAGCTACAATACGCGAACGAGATTCCGCAGAAGTGCCGCTCACGTGCAGGGTTACAAACGGGTGCGAGGTAAATTTGAAACAGCGCCTATTGATACCGCTTTGTCCTCGCTCCCCTCAGCAAATCGTAGCGATGGGAATCCGCTTCTTCCTTCGATCGTATCAGCGCTACGAACCGGAACGTCACTTTGTTGGGACAACCTTTTAAGCGTTGAACTGGTATCCAGAGCAGGTGACGATCAGACCTGATGCCAAGTCACACGATTCCCATGTGCTCACATCGCATATGAAGCAGGCTGATGCCCACCAGTGTTCGGGTTACTCTCTTGGTCCCACCACCCACACCAGCCAGAAACGCGTGCGCTGGAGGAGGGCGAACCGTCTTCCAAAGTTTCTCGATATGGCCTCCGAATCTGACATTGCGGAACTCATTCAAGCCGGTCACGACATGTGAGTGCCTCCACCGAGGTCACCTGGGTTATGTTGAACAAAAGCGATCCCTTATCGAACCAGCACTTCTTTTAAGGTAAACATACCAACTTCTCGATGGCATGGGATCACTAAACGTTCGCAATTCAGCTATACGTAGCTAGCGTAGCTGCTCTCTTCGTCTACGACTATATCCTGACGCTCAAAGATGAGGTAGCGGAATTTCACAATGACAATGACGCAGAAAGGAACCTAACCTCGTACAGATCCGTTATGCATGGAAGACAGAGGGCGTTACCAGTGCGCAAACCTTCGCATTCTCTTTGGAGTCCCCCCAATAACGATAGCTCAGTATTTGTATTATTTCTATTTGTGAGTACCCTCCAGTACTATCGACATTCCATCAACCTGACTGTTGTTCAGATCAGGTATCTCCCAGCAGCGTTCCAGGTCTGGGTACTTAGTGGTGGGTGGGACCCGATTAACCCTCGCTACCTGATGCGTGCGAACATTAACCATCGGCTCCAGCATTATTGTATTCAGGATACACAATCGAGGTACGCTTGCTTCGGATCTACCCACCCCCTCCAGGACGCTAATAATCGCGGACAGATGTGCGTGCGGAACCCCTCCCGACAGGCACAAGGTTTTTACACGACTGACCCTGGTGTTGTAGTTGTAAGAAGACCGCGTTCATTCAAGTCGCATACTACACGTTCGTTGTCGCGCTTTGTCAGATTGTCCTGGCCCAAAGGTCCGATGCTCCTTGGTCAGCTTGAATGCGCTCACTCACGCTTACCCTAACAGATGTTACGCAATAACGATGAAGAACAAATGGGTCGCAGGCATCCTGTATACACTCTCCGCAACACAATTCATTGTCGGAGTTTACATGGTCTTTTGGGCTGTATTTAACCCACGTAAGTGCTTCCGCTCTATCACATACGCTCGAGCTCTTGGAACTAAGGAATAGGCTTTCAGCTGATCTGCCTACGATTCCTCTGGATGCGTATCACATGTGTCTTGCCAACATTAAACAAGCCTTCACACTCATTCAAATGGCCTTCTCCCTTGCCTTTGGTAGGTGTTTCATCATTCCCCTCACGTACCAAATTGACCCTTGCGTATTCCTTCAGACATCGCGGTTTTCGTGCTTGTCCTCGTGCAAGCCCGACTCGTCAAATCTGTATACCGAGGGACAAATGTGCCGAACATTCTCGATGCAGTCAGTAGGGACGCGGAGATATACTTCGGGATTATCACTACGTGTCATGTCTTGATCGTGGTCATGTATTCTGCGGCGAGGGTGGGTCTTTCTGCATCACTGCCCGAGTTTAGCTCCTGTTGACCATTGTATCTACTTTCTTAGCCAGGGATACGGAGCATACCAATAACGTGAGTCGTGCTCCCACGTGCCATCAGACCAAATTTCTTACTGATCATTGTTTCTTGCCAACAGGGGAAATGCAGTGTGAGATCTTTCCTGCTTGCACGATAACCGACTTGTGGCTGATCCATTTCGATCTGGTAGTCTCATGCCGATGATGATAAGTCGGATGATCATCTCTTTGAAGAAGGTGGCATGCTCGCGACAAACCAACATGAACATAGAAATTCCGTCTGGGCCACCGACAGGGAATTTATATGGTAACTACCCCTCCCAACGGGCGAACAATATTCAACTCACTGTGTTAAGTGAGTGACGAGTTCAGCGATAGGTAGGTCTGTCCCTACTGCACGAGGGTTATGTCCTAATCGACCCTGCTAGTCTGGAGGGTGGAACTCTTGAGGTTAAAATCTGGGCCCCGGTTTTGCAGACTTTCCAAACGGGCAAGAAATATCTTGTATACACTGTACTCTATCTCTCATTATTCCAGCGCCCTTTGGGTATATCTAATTTTGAGTTTACCCGTATTCGGACGTTTGCAAGATAGTACTTCATAGCGACCAACTTGAACTCGCGAACAATCCGGCCGGCGCCCGAGCGAAAGAGACTAGCTATAGTAGCACCGCGTTTCGGATGCGACATCCACTACCCGCGGCCTGACGTAACAGACGAGGGAAGCTCATGATCGCGGCACTACACGTCCTGAGAGGATAGGGGGTCGGAAACTACTCGAACACCAACCGTATGCGCTAGGCGTAGCAAGCGTGGAAAACTATCACCCGGAAAAGGAAGGTGTTGACCGGGCCGAGACGCAGAATGAGAATGAAGTCCGAAAGAGTCCGAAGGAAAGGTTGACAAGAGTCGGGCGAAGAGAGAATACGCAGAAAACCCCACTACCAAAAAGGGAAAAGGACCTGCCGGATGGGGATAAGAGGTCGTGGCGTCGAGCAACCGTGGGAACGATGAGTCCGATTTCAAGTGACTCGTTCTCGACGGGCTTGGACACGAACAGACCTTGCAGGATCTGCTGGCAGCCGGGGACTGGGTAGAACTGAGCCGGAAATCAGCCGTGGGAGATCTTGAGCACGTGATCGCGTAGATATGGACGGACGGGTGGCGATAACGAAGATCGTGGTCGATGGGAGATACGCTGTACAACTCTTGGAAGGAGGTCTGAAGCGTGCCCCGAGTAGATGTGTGAAGAGATTCCAGTCGAAAGAGGTGGTCAGAAGGGCTGGACGCAGGATCTGAGATCAAAAAGTCGAACGGTAGGGAAGTGAGGTAACACCCAATCGAAGCAGGATCGGGGTGTGTTTGATGCTCCTCAAGGTAGGATGAAAGAGATGGACGAGGCGGAAGGTGTGGCGCTTCAGGACATCGATGAAGACGAACTGGTCACTACTCCGGGGGACGACGAGCTTGTGGATCCTAGCGTGCGTACTGGCGAGATGAGGATGATGACGACAGTCCCGGAGGACGCGGAGGAAGTGGGACCGAAAGATGGTGATGATGACCTTGTCCTGGTGGTAAGTCGGGTCCCGATGGGTATTCGGAATGATATTGACGACTTGGAGTAGCAGGAAGGCGAGATCAAGCGGCCCCCCAAGAAACGTACGCGAGGATCTTCCAAGAAAGTGAAACGAGTCAATCTTGCCTACGATCCATACGATATTCCTGCGACGCGGGCGAGGGAAATGGAACACGTTGACACTCATATAGGAAGTGGACCTCTCTGAGTACGTCATTTTCGAGGATATGGAGGTCGACCAAATGCTCGTGCCGAGGCTGTGGAAAAAGGCACGCAGATCTTCAGTCTCTTCCCGGTAGGCGTCGCACTGATAACCGGGCCAGTCCTGTAAATGGTGCGCTACTCGGGCGGATCCTTTGCCTTGTGCGGCTAAGTGACATCTTTCCAACGGCAAGGTTTCTTTCTTCTGCGACGGGTGTATCAAGTCACATCAAAGGTGCTCTTTCAAGGACTTGAACTGGGAAATCGCGGGGGGAGTTATAGAGAATATCCTGGTACATAAAGTGATATGGAGAGGGGTGACGGTGCGGAGGTGGGATCGAGATCGAGGCTGGAGTGATCCGGACAAAGGTTAAATGATTTCCGATGTCCAAGGTCGAGCGTGCGGTCCTCTGATAGGAACGCGATACAATATGGTTGGTACAAGGGATAGCCACTAACGAAAGCAAAATGACACGAGACAACCGAGAGCACAAAATATAAAAAAGCGGCGCAAAAATCATCGTCAGCAACACAACACGAAGCATTCACACAACGTAAACGTTCTCCTTGGCTAGTTGATAGTTGTCCAGTGTTTTGAAGTACTCGAGTCGCTCCCGACGTGCTTTCTGTGAACCAAACCAACATCAAAAACTGGGAATGTATTGAGCTTCAGAAAGTAAGAGCTTACCTCTAGCTCATCCAAATCGACATCCTCGTCCTCTTCACCTTTATCCTTCTTCGCCCTCCCTATCCGAGAAGCGGGCTTCTTGCCCCCTCTCTTTGAAGCAGTTCGTCTCGGAGGTGACGGCTCCGATTCGTCCTCAGACGACGATGGGGAAGGAGCCTTCCCTCGTTTCGTTGTCTTGCGAGCTGATTGTCTGGTACCCTTGGCTCGCGCCTGCGCCCGTTTCTTCGATTTCGAAATCGGTTTCGGGAGTAACGCTTCCAGATGTTCCGCGATCTGAGAAGGATCCATCTCATCATACGCTCCTTCCTCTTCCTTCATCTCCTCCGACTTGCGCTTCTTCCTTGTCCTTCCCCTCGTGGCCCCATTATCCGTCGCATCCGCGGAAGGCTTCTGATGTACTCTTGGTTTCGATGGCGAAGGTGAGGTGGGTGCTGGGGAAGGGTCTGGAGACGAATCCCTCGATCGGGCAAGTTTTCGTTTGTTGCTATGGGGTTTGTTTGGTGTGGAAGGGGTATGTGGGGATTGTAGTGAGGTGAGGGAAGAGGATCGTTCGGAATGTGGGGAAGGTTGACGAGGGGGTGGGGTCTGATATCTTTGTGGTAGCGGAGCATCCTCTCCAGATGCATATAGATCCTCGATCCCGTCTTCGTCATCATAGGCAGGTTCTGCAACAGGTTCCGGAGTGGGTGTGAACCTATCCACGGCTTTTCCTTTATTGACTCGCTTGGGCTGACCCTTCTTAGCCCGCAACTTCCGCTCTGCAGAGAGGAATCCAAAAGGATCATCACTGAGGTGTTCTCTAGGACCATCTTCGGCAAGCTCAAGCTCGTGTTCCGGTTCTGGCTCCCGTTCGACCGGTCGTGAAGAGGGGAACGGAGAAGTCGGTATTGGCGAAGACGGTGGCAATGGTGACGAAGCCTTCGGCCCAACGGGTTGCTTCACTTTCGACGCCAGACGCGATTGCAAGGGAACCCGTGTGGTCTGCTGCTTACGCCGCCAACTTGGTGCTGGTGTCGATTGTAGAATCACAGACTCCCCAAGTCCAGGGAGACCCACACCAGACTGCTGAGAATCCTCAAAGGAGAACCCACCGATACTAAACTCCTCTTGCGACTGCTCCGTCCCACCATGGGTTTGAGTAGGCCCATCCTCGTCATTGGGTTCATCCTCAACTTCAACATCAGCTGGGAGGGGAGTCGACTTTCGTCTCTTAGCAACCTTTGCAGAGATGTCCTTGGCCTTCCCTTTCACTCGCCCCTTCGTGTTCGATGTGGATTGCGCGGGAGTGTTGGTCTCAGGGGTACGATCACGAAGGGCCGCCCGCCGGGTTCTAATAACCATCCCGTGGTGGGGTGTGGAAGAAGGATAGAGAGAAAGAGAGTCGTCGACAAGGTGTGGCAAGCGAGAGGCGGAGGAGATCAAAGCGGAACGGAGTTTGAGTTGAGGTTTTTTAGCTGGTTTTAAATTGGGACAAAGAAGCGCGTTGCTCACACGTGATACGGTCACTGACTCAAATGCTGTGTGCACAAAGTGCAGGGTTTGACTCGTTCTGCGCTGAGAATTTGACTCGAGTGATTGAACCGTACGGTGCAAGTGAGTGTAGGGCAAAGATTGGAGGCGTGAGGATTCTTGTGAGAAGAGAGCGAAGGGGTCGGCGAGATGGAAAAAGTTAATGACGAGAGTGGGATTCGAACCCACGCCCCGAAAGACCAGATGACGTCGGAAACATCATTGGTGCACAGAAACTGTGCTGACCTTAGTCTGGCGCCTTAGACCACTCGGCCATCTCGCCGTTGTGGATGTCACAGATTGTGCATTGATGAGGGGATACATGTCCCATTCCTTTCAGAGTGTTCAATGAACGACTTAGCGTGCATCATCAGACGTAGAACAGGAATGGATGTGTCATTTACAACTCAAGTAAGGTCAATAATGTCCGCAGGGTCATGCTTTACCACTTCTTTTTTAATTCCCGAAGGCCCGGCTTTCCCCTCTTCAAGTTCACCTACCCTGCGCCGCAACCGATCGAGCTCTGCCTAATCCAACCGAATTCATCGTTAGGCGATAGTAATGGTGAGGTATGTAGACTGTTTCTCACCTGCATAGACCGCACCGTATCCCCTTTTTGCCCGGCTTTCTGGCGTTTGCGAGGTGGTAGGGTGTCATCATCTTCCACATCAATAACCGGGGGCACTTCACGTTTTGAAGGCGGAACTATCCCCTGCGCCTGGAGCATTGCCATCGAACGATAACGGAATTCGAACACCATATCTGGTTCATTGGAGTCGTAAACCGTGGAGTAACGTCCACTGGTCGCGCGCGGTTGCTCATCCCCGAGGCTGCATATCTGGTTAAAGTCTCAGGGTCCTTGGAGAGACCATAGACTTACGAGACACAATGCTCTACGGCCTTTTTTTTGCGCTCGTTAATCACCGCCGGCGGGTGATCTTGAACCTTGTACTTCCCTGACGAATTATCCCTTCGCCAGCTCTTTACTAGAAAGGTCTGAACACAAATGGTTCCCATTTCTTCCAGATTCACATGTATTTCGTTGGGGACCGCATCTTCGTCTGGGTAATCCGGGGGCATAGGATATATACTAAGCATGTCAAAATAGTTGGGAATGGAGAATAATCCACACCTGTCGTCTGAATGTCTGCGAACACGAACGGCCGCTCTGTGTTATCTGAAGTCCGCACGCCAGAAACACTCCCGGAGGTTTCGTGAGGGAGTAGTACAACCTTCCTCATTCTGTGGCCATCCACATACACATGCATCGATTTTGCCCTGTGTTTGATGACTGATGATCTCCCATCCTTATATCTGACCTTGAACGCCTTGATAATGTCTCAGTCTCATGCTCGACTGGCGTGCGTTCGAGTGTGTCTTACCTTCCCGCTTTGGCTGGATACCCAGCAGGTTGCTTTCTTCCCATCCGGAGAGAGCTCGACCGAGTATTCCTTCAGTTCCTCGCCGGTGGAATGTATGGACACGCGAAAACCGAAAAGTTTCATGATATTGTGGAAGCGGCTTCACACGTTGAGTTGAATGGTTATCGGCGACAGTGAATTTGAAAGTCCGAGGAGAGGATTCTGGGGTGTTTTGCTTGATATCGAACTCGTGGCAATCGACCACTACTGCCTCCGAACTGTCCACTCAGTTACGACATATACATCGCAGCTATGGCCTTGGTCATAGGATGAGTACTTTCCAGGTGGCGTCCCTGCATGCTTTGTCATTCGAAGATCACTGAGCTCCTCTCGTGAGAAGATCTTGACACAAACACGACGATTCGTCATCCTGGCTCATGTTCTTCCCCGCTCACGAATCTCGATGAGCGCCATCTTCGTCAGCAACTTTCAATTTCATGAGGCTATAGTCTATGCAATACGGTATGGGCTTGGGTATATATATAGGCCAAACGATCTCACCGGGTGTATTACAGTTCTGCCCTCGCCTACCCCTCGATATGTTCAACTTCGAAATCCCACAGACCCACCGGGCAGTCATCGTTCAGGCGGACAAGACCGTCAAGACAGAAGAGCGTCCTGTCCCCACAGTTGGCGAGAATGAAATCCTCGTCAAGGTTTCAGCTATTGCCATCAACCCTACCGACTGGAAGCGTACGTCCATTATTCTCAATGGCAGTCATATGAACTACCGATGAAACTCCCGACCACAGATTCCAGGCTTCTCACGAAACCAGGAACGATCCTCGGATGCGACTTCGCGGGAATCGTCGTGAGGGTTGGATCTAACCTCCGCGTCCCCGTGAAGGTCGGTGATAAGGTTGCGGCTTCCCTTCGTGGTGGCGTGGATAAGGAACGGGGCGCCTTTGCGGGATATGCCAAGGTGTACGCTGACCTTGCGTGGATTATCCCTGAGGGGACGTATACCTTCGAGGAGGCTGCGACCATTGGGATCCCGTTGTATACGTCGGTGATCACCCTTTACGGGCCCAACAACCTTCAGCTACCTCAACCTGGCTACGCGAATCCACCTGCGCCTGGGACTTGGGTAAGCACTTGAGATATTTGCGAACCGGAAGAATTCACGCGCTCATAATCTACATCCAGCTCTTCGTTTATGGTGGGAGCTCATCTGTCGGACAATATGCAATCCAACTGGCCAAGCTTTCCGGGTATAAGGTCGTTACGACTGCATCCAAACGTAACCACGAGCTCGTCAAGAGCCTTGGTGCAGACCTCGTCTTTGATGTGAGCAAGCCACCGTTGGCCTCTTCCTTTGCTCTTGACTGATTGTAAACAACGCGAGCGCAGTACAACGATCCGGACGTCGTGAAGAACATCAAAGAGGCCACAGACGATAGCATCTACCTCGTTTACGACACCATCTCCGAAGATTCCACCTACTCCCTCGTTCTGGACAGCATCCCCGAAGGGAAACCCGCCAAAATTTCACATTTGATTAAACCGAATCCGAAGATCGTCGAAAAACGCAAAGACGTCAAGTGGCTTCGTGAGTGCCCACGCTGTCCGTTGTATTGGCAGTTCCCTGAGTATTATTGTGCATAGAAACGTTCATCTACACCGCGTATGGACCGACGGTAGACACGAAGGACAACGAGGAAGAACGTGTGGTGCTATCCAAGTTCCTGTGGGAGAAGCTTCCTGGCTTGGTCAAGAGCGGTCTCAGACCGAACGTGATTAAGAAGTTTGATGGTGGACTGGATAACGTCGAAGCTGCCCTCGATTACTTGGCGCAGGGCAAGGCGAGCGGGGAGAAGGTTGTCTTTACGCTTTGAACCGCTTAGTACGCAAGATGTCGCAATCGCATTAGCTCGTTGTACTTAGTACTGTAAATAAAGGCCGTGTAACATCAGTGCTTGTCGAACGGTCATCCTATGATGCGCCTGAGAGGGAGAGTTCACGGAAAAAGAACCGGTAAATGACAGACGTGCAGGGAAGGCAGAGGTCAGTCGAGCGCCATCGAGAACGCGGGGAAAGAAGTAAAAGGGAAAAAACTATTGACGAGAGTGGGATTCGAACCCACGCCCCGAAAGACCAGATGATGCTAGGAAGCATCAGCGCTGCACAGAAACTGTGCTGACCTTAGTCTGGCGCCTTAGACCACTCGGCCATCTCGCCGTTGAATAGCTGAGAGTCAATTCAGACCTCTGGTCATCCCGCCCGGACACCCGGGTTTTGTGCCCACTTAGTGACAACCTGACACCGGAACAACACCCTTGGAAGGCGGGAGCAAGTTTAAATATCTCGCGAGTTGTAGAGAGCAGGCCAGAAGTAGAGGGGTAACGAAAAGTCCAAGATTGGGTCAGAAGCTGATCGGTGCCGGTTTTTTTTCTTTCGGAACGTCGGTAGCAGTGTTGGACATGACGGTTGCTCTCAGAGAACCAGAGCGATACGTAATGACGAAACGAGAGT
>Ga0307514_10005458_pt1 | contig 11331 bp, 4 predicted proteins | sample 16_EM_MG_FD_203088 | JGI IMG/M metagenome (GOLD analysis project Ga0307514, IMG submission 203088) | Populus trichocarpa ectomycorrhiza microbial communities from riparian zone in the Pacific Northwest, United States - 16_EM | ecosystem: Host-associated > Plants > Roots > Unclassified | place... | reverse complement strand
ATCACTCCCAGCAGCAGCCGACCATGATAATGATATGAAGCGACATCAAGGGACTAATGGTGTGGGGAAGAATAATCCCCCAAAGGAATCGACAAACCCTGAGCTTCCCACGAAATTAAGAAAACGGAGGCGGCTCAGAACCACTCGAAGGCTCGTGAAGTGGGATGTCCTGTCGTACAGAGGAATCCCACAGCCGTCCTCGCAGTCGGAAGGCAACAATGAAATGGAATGCGACGATGCTCGGAAGCCTCGAACTGCACGCTCAATTACCCCACTCCTGCCGTTGCAGACCTTGTTGATGGACCTTTATCCCGATTTATCGACCAGTAAAGGACCGCCTCCGAAAGTTGAGCCGGCGTGGGACCGTGCCTTGTTCCGGCGAGCTGCCTTTGCGGCAGCATTTGAATCAAGGCGCCGGAAAATGAAGCGTGCACATGTGCAGTATAGTTGCGAGCCGGTTCCATTCCTACCCGTAGCAGCCCTTAAATCTCCACTACCTGTGCCAAGCCCACCTCAAGCACCCCCGGACACCCACAAAGCTCTTCAAGAGAACCCTTCTCCTCTACACGAGGAATCTCGGACTTTGGCTCGACCCGCACAATCATCCCTGTCGCCATCAACTATATCAACACTCAGCTCGCAAATCAAGCCACATGTCTCTTCAAAATCACGAGTACCTGGTTCACTAGAACGATGTACAAGTTCCCACTCACAGATCGAGCCTGAAGATAATCGAGACCACAGGCCGACGAACGGTGTCTCAGCCAAACCGGGAAAACAAACTCGCAGGAAATCGGTGTTTCAAATGCCTCAAATCCCCGATTCGACGACCTCCGACTCCTGTTTATCATCACTTGCGCCTCGACCTGCAAACCCTGCCTCACTACCTGCTTTACCGCCTCCAAGACGTCGTGGCCGACCTAGGAAGAAACCACAGTCAAATCGGCCAGTACACGAAGGACGAACCTTGTTGTCCCCACCTGTTCATCGAGGAGCGGGTGTTGCTGCCCACACGATCCCGGGCACTAGCACATCTGCGACCAGGACTGATGCATCACCACTGGTCGATCATTCTCAACAAGTGAAACGTGAGACCAACCGAAGCCATCTGAATTATACTCAGGCACCTGAAACGCTGGCGAGCATATTCGATGGAGACCTGAGCGATCTTGAAGAGGACCGACCAGCGCTCTCTGGAGCTGTTCCGGACAGCGCTCTTGATGGACTACCAGAAGCCCTCACTAGTATTCGCCTTAACACGATGTGGAGAACGGTAGCACCGGTGAAAGTCCCTCAGCGACACCGTGAGAAACTCGTCGGTGCTCTTAAAGGTCTTTCGAGGGGTGCACGCGGGGCTGCCAATACCACGAACAGTAACACAGCCCGAAATGCTGTGCTCGCAAGGGCGAAGAAGGTAGAGCAAGGTGGAATCAGTGGGCCTAGGAGCAATTCGAATAGCAATATCAGATTCCATGTGGGTCAGAATATCGCCGATGCAGAGACAAGACGAATGCTTAAACTCTTCACCCTCGTCCGCTCGCCTCCAGAGGGGCCAAAGTAAAACCTTGAAGAATAATTGATTCTTGTTCACTATTTTTTCACATTATGCGCTTCTCTGGTTTATTCTACAATTTTTCATTAATTGGCAACGGGGATACCACCGCCACAGTATACTAGCGTGTATATCCGGGAGAGACAGGGTTCAAACAGCGCATTTCGCTCTCGGGTACAACGTCGAAGATTGGGAGCAGGCCGTGCTGGGGTACGCGTAGCCAGCGCAGTCGGCAACGCAGGGGTACATTAGTTCCCGGAAGGATTTCTGTGCGATAAAGTATAAGTAAACAAATTTGTATTGATTAGCGAGATCGGAGGCGTACCGATGTAGACCAGGTTACTCTTAAAGTACACCCAATCGAAGGCATCGTCGCTGAGTTCGACGATGGCCCAGTCGATAGTGAACCTAGGGCGATGATCTCCTCGCGATGCCTGCTGCTGGCCTCTCCGTCAAACCCCGGTTGTCGGGGCATGGGCCGCCGTCAGAGCGAGGTCGTTGTCGTTGCCGCCTCCGCGGCGGAGGAATAGTGCTTCTTGAGAAACGGGAAGGTCAGACGGGAGGGGAAAGGCGAACTCGGTTACCACCCCGTCGACGAGGGGGTCGAGGGCCTCCAGCTTGGGGTCGATACCCGAGAAGCTCGTCTTCCATTCCAGATGGCAACCTCGATCTTGGGCAAGTCGGCCATATCAAGGATGGCGCCCTTAACACGGACAGCAGCAGTTTTGGCATCGCCGAAGGTGACAGAGTCGGGATGGTCATGAGGAGAGGGCAGAATCCCGTAACGGCGGTGAATGGCATCTGGCGTTCGCTGAGGTATGCCTTTATATTCTCGAGGATACCGGGCCAGGAGTCAGTGACGGGATGGTCGCGGACAGGGTAGAACTGACGAAGGAACGGTTGCGCCTCCGGACCGCCCCCAGGTGTGGGCCGGCGAGTAGAGGAACGGGGACCCGCTGATGGTTCCGTAGGTATCGGTGAACGCCTCGGGATAGTCTGCTAAGATGCCAGGGTCGATGCCGGGCCTGTGAAACCCGGTCAGGTTTCTTTCGCCCCCAGCGACAGCCATAGACGCGCGCTGCTTGAGGAAGAACGGATCGATGTCGGGAAGATTAACAAGCGACACTGGGTAGGAATGGTCAGTAACTAGGGATAGATTAAACTGAAGGGCTAGGGCTTACTTGTGGATTGTTGTGCTGGTATGTAAGGGAGTGAGCGTGAAAGTATAGAAGCGCTTGTAAGGTTCCGGTGACAGGTTTTGACGGGTGTCGGGTGTCCGTGACGGGTTAGATCCCAATGTCAAACAGCAGAATGCAGACTAAAGCCCTGGGGTAGCATGCATAGTGTACAAAATTTAATTGTAGATCGTACAGTCACCGAGGTTGCAGTTATATTATCGGAGCCACAAACATGACATCCAAACTCTGCCAAGCTTTAATGTTTGAGCCTGACTTCTCCTCTGCTGCCATGCAACAAGCGCAGCTCTTTTATTGCCAAGCCTACGAGAGTAGAAAACCCAGGGACGAGTTCGTCAAACTACGTGAAAGGGATGATAAACATGGTACAAAAGGTGATCCACATCGAAGCCCATCCAACCAGTGCAGTTCTTTGCTCCACAGCCGGCCGCCACCTACGCTCCAGCAATCAATGTGAACCTAACTGTCCAAAGACATGCTGGGAGTGCGAATGGCCAGTGACGGCTGGTCCGGCTTGCAAATGGGCCGGTATTTATTAATAAGCCTGGGACCCTTGCGAGAGATCTTTGTTCATAATTGGACATGCATCGTCGTTGATCATGACTGTGGGTGAAGGAGAAGGGTCTAAGGTGTAGGTACGTCAAAGAGTTGTTATAGCTCGGTAGAGGAGGATCGAGGAGCAGGAACAGCGACAGCGAGTGTCGAGGCTCGAGTTGTGAGCGATCTGGGTTGGCCTCTGGTTATCCAGGACATGCTCAACCAGCGAGATCGATCGCTGACAATACCCAGCGTGTTAGTCAGAATCTACTGTCAGGACGGGCGCGGGGACTAGATGGGGTTGTCCTGGCCGCAGGGACTCGTGGGCCAGATAGACTGGAAATAGACAGGTCACAATTATAGGACGAGCGTTCGGAGACATCTGAGGGTGATGGCTAGTGCAAGAGGATTAGAAGACCCCAAGTCGGCAAGTCGGGATTCCAGGTTGACATTCTGACGGAACACATTATATGAAACGGAACTGGAGGCGTGATCGCGGGAGCGGGAAGGTCATGCGGACGTGAGGCGGACAACAGTAAGGCCGGCGATATTCTGGGATCTGAAACGGGCGGAAGGTGAAACAGAATAGGAGATGATTGGGTACAAAACGGGACATGAGACATGAAAGCGAGACCATAAGCTCCGTTAGCACAGTGCCCTAGCGCCGTCAGATACATTCCGGCCAGAGGCTACGGTTCGTGCGAGACGTTACTGTCGGGTGTGGAAGCCTTTGGAGGGTCATTGTTGATCGACTAATGAGAAGGCGAGATGATCGTGGGGCGGATTTCCGATGATAATACCACGGGTTCGTTTGATGACGCTCTCGTGGAAGGAAACAAAGGAGAATAGAAGTCTCTATTGCAAGGCCCATGGCGCCGATCTGTGCCATCAGGAAGCACGGCCCCATCAACGCAAGTCAAATTCAGCAGGAACCAGGGACTGCCACTGCCTCATCTTGACTCTGATCGCATCCAACCTTCACCAACCAGATGCCACCCGCTGGTATATGGGTGTCGGAACAGACAATAAAATAACTCTCGTGCACCTCAACATTCTCACGAAATATGATCTACACACCACAGCCCAAACCAGGCGTGAGTCTGTGTCAAACGGACCGGTCAACAATGGGCATCAGCGAAGCATCTGGCAGAGTACAATGGCTGCTACCGCTGGAGATATAATCCCCTATGAAGCAGAGAAAGAATCGGCCATGTCCTGATATTAGCTGTAACCGTATCCGGGACACCTCATGGCCGATGCGTTGACAGATACTGTTGGTGGTGAAGAAGTGTGTATGTTATCATGATGAAACAAAAGGGATCTCTGAATACCCTATTTTAATGAAGGTTCCGTTCCGCCGTGTTCTTGTGGCGCTTCACTCGACTTTAGGTCCTTACCGTTTATTTTGGGCGACGCCCAAATGGCTGATGGCTACTAGCACATGTTGTCCTCTTGTCTTGGCATCACTCATCGGACTCTCTTCGCCGTTCGACATCGTAGGAATGACGTGACTGGATGGGGCACCTATTTAATGCCGTGCCCGGCACCTCAAACCACCGCTGCCCGGGCCTTTTCTCATTTTTCACTTCGAGTTGAGCTCGCCTTTGCTTTTCTTTCGAGTTGAACTCGCCTCTTCATCGTATTTTTATACTATCGCATTGCCCCTACATTCACTCGCTCGATTACCAACTCCCTACACTTTACGATGTTCGCCAAACATGTGTTGGTCGTCCTCCTCCCCTTCTATATTGCTGCGGTGAACGCGGCGAACGATTGGTCGAAGCCTTGCACGAGTGGTGTGTGTGAGTGGGACACCAAGGATAACAATACTTCTGGAAATATCATCGTCGTAAGTTTGTTCGTACCTTGGTCACACAGGTGCCTTACGTTCACTACTCAACTAGACTGCTGCGACTTCTGCTTTGTCCGATATCACCCCAGCTGCAGGGTGGCATATTCTCGACTGCGACCCGAAGTCTCTCGAGCCACAGACCATTCGTCTTGTTTGCGAATCGGAGGATGCGAAGGATGCGGGTTGCGATGCGCTCAATGAAGGTGGCGCTGAGAACACTGTAGTTCGTCTGCCCAACAGTTGCGCACAGGGTCCCTTCGCTCGTCTTGTCCGAATCTGGGACTCTGAGGATCAAAATATTCCAGACGAAGCGCGCCGGAAGTTCCGAAAGCGTACAGTAGCAGCCCCTGGGACAGTACAGAATGCCATCATCGATTTCGATTTTGCGGCAGTGCCCCCCAAGTAAGAATGATTCATTTACTGTTGGTATTATCGCTGAATAATCCACTAGAAACGATGTTGAAATGTTAGCAACGGGCAGCAACAATCCCGCTGCCCCGATTCACGAGCAAGCCGCACGAATTCGGCGTGCTCACGGCTCTCAGAAGATGCGTCGTGGCGTTACGGGCCGGGCGCCCACTGATTCCATTGCTACTTTCCTTAACAGTAAGGTCACAAAAATTTCCGAGATTGCCTTTCTCAACACCCTTCTTCTAGAACTGGGCGAACTCAACAAAGCTGGGGTGTCGACAAGCGGTAGTTCTCCCATCACCTTCAAGAAGAATATCCCAATCGCCAAGAATACCAAGACCTGCCCAGCCACTGGCACCAGCCCCGCCCTCACGGGGACGTTCGATATGAACGTTGATGTTAACATTGATGCCCGTGTAAGCTACGGCTTTGCAGTGGAAGGAAAGATAATCCCACCGACCATTAACAATGTCGGATTCTTTACGTACGCATCCTTCCTTTCACGCTGGGCTCTTATATCGACCGGTTTCTGTCCAGTGACCTTAGTGGAAATGCGTCCGCCCTCTTCCATATTGTGGCAAGCGCCGAGGCCTCACTCGACAGTGGACGCATTGATGCCGGTAATATCCCCTTGTCTCCACTGAGCTTCCCTGGGTAAGTAGATTTCTTCTCAAGATGCAGAAGACGACTAATTAGCGTCGAAAGTGTTGTCACCGTCGGCCCTGCGCTTCAACTTGGTGTATCTGGCAAAGCTACACTTGGACTCACAGGCAAGATGGATGTCGGCACCACCTTCGATCTCGCAACAGTTGAGGTGCGCTTCCCACCGAAGCAAGGCCCTTCCAACGCCAAGGCCATATCAGTAAAGGCTCCTCTCAAGCTTGAAGTCACTCCTCAAGCGGATGTTGGTGGTAGCCTTGAAGGCCATATCATTCCTCGGCTCGCCCTTGGTGTGAATTTGCTCAACGGCTTCTCCAAGGCCAACGTTTTCGTTGATCTCGACATGAGTGGCACCGTCACTATGGGCATCAAGGCTGCTGCTGCTGCTAAAGCAGGCACCGGCGTCAAGCCGAGCGCTTCTGGTAGCTTTTCCGGATGCGTGGAAGTTAACTCAGAAATCTCTGCCAATGCTGGTGTAGATGGTGCTGTCCCTGGTCTCTTTGATAAGACTACTGCGATTCCTATCTTCAAGAAACCATTTGAGCTGTTCAAGGCAAGTTCATGCATGTATCCATCGCCCACTGTGCGGTCGTTGACGCTTTGGTAATTACAGAAATGCTTTGGGGAGCCAGCTCCAGCTAAGAGACCAGCATTCCTTGATCCCGGGAAGGCGAAACCAGTGGTTGGAGCCTCCAACTCAACGGCATCGGGTAGTCCCGGCTCTAAATCAGGATTGAAGGACGCTGCCAAGATCGGGGCCAAACTTGGGGCTACGACAGGGGCCGCGACCGGGACTACGGCACCGAAACCTGCAGCGAAACCTGCAGCATCTGCTCCAGCGAAACCTGCAGCGGCACCTCCCGCAGCAGCACCTCCAGCGGCAAAACCTCCAGCAAAACCAGCAGCGGCACCTCCAGCAGCGGTAAAACCTCCAGCGAAACCAGCAGCAGCACCACCGGCGGCGGTGAAACCTCCGGCGAAACCCGCAGCGAAACCCGGGAAGACGACTCGTTCTCTGGAGAGCCCTATCATCGACAAGCGCGCAGGCCTTCCCACTCTTAAATGCCCTGGCATTGTATCCGCCGCCCTGACCACTATCGTTCGTCAGTAGTTGGTCGATTAAAACGATGCATCACCTAACGAAGCGCATGATCTATTGATGTTAATGTATTCTCTTTATTTACTATTCATTGGGGTCTCGAGGAGTACAAGTGTACTCAAGAAATTTAATCATTTATTCTCTTTTCTTCGATGGGTGTTGATCTCACATGCACGTGCCCACTGGGAGCGGTGTCCCGGTGTGATTACGTCCAGGCTTGGAATCGGCGGGCAATGAGGGAGTGAAACAATTTATTGACGGTACTCACAATTACTGGTACCATCAACTCCCTCGCTGGGAACGAGAAATCGTCTTGGGAGTCAAACCTCGTCTGGTTTCTGGCTTGCGACATCCTACAATAGATCCCACGCGACGGTACCACGACCTGACAGGTTAAAAATACCCAATATATTCTTCTTCTTCCCCGGTCTTCGCATTGTACAAGTTGCACGGTTGAGGGTATTGATATCATGAGTGCACGCCCAAACACTATGGCCGTCTTTGAGCTGGAAACCTACCAGTAAAGAAGGTGTGGAGCCAAGAGCCAAGTTGGAGCATATTCAACATTCGCGGGGTCTCGTCGGAGAAAAGCCTCTACATGTGACAACACTGTCGCACCTCGTGGTAATGGATCCACAGATGTTCGACATGCAGCCACGATTTGCGATGGTACCAAGATCAATCTGATTTTAATTTGACGTATACATGCAGTGCACAATTAATTGTGTCTCGACCGACAGCGACAACTCTGTACTGTTACCGCCGTGGTTTGCTGGAATAATGGGATTGATAGTGAAGACTAATCTAGAGTAATCACACCCATCGTCGTCAGGGGTGGACGTTCGTCCGACACTCCAGAGGCTGGGTGGCAGGAATTCGAAGAGCGCCGGGTAGCAGTGCCGCAGTTTATTTAGCTTGTAGTGACCTTGCTTAAAGTTTTAATAACGCATTTTCCACACTGATAGAGTACAGGAAAATACAAGGGTTCCCTCGGGAAGGCATGGCCGTCCTCTCTTGCCGAATGGTTACGTTGCTACTATGAGCACAAATTATTTCCAATAGATTACCTACTGAAATGCGAAATTCGAGAGTGACTCGGCGTCCTGAGAGCTACCGAGACACAACGCAATGTCAGTGGTCAGCTGGTACGTCCTCTGCTACCTACGATACTGACCAAGCAAGGGCAGAAAACCCTGACCAGGTACACCACCCACGCCTTCTGGCTTGAAGAAGTGATGAAGTGTTGGATCTACGGACACCCGATTACCAAATCACTGGGTGGAAAAATACAACTCGAGATACTTGATTGAGTCTTCGATATTTTTACCCTACATCCATCACGAAAGCTATTTCTCGCCAACTTTTTTCATGAGGTTAGCTTGCTTATGGGCTGACTCCCGTAAAACCGCTCGGTTCATCAGCTGAGCTGTTGCCTTTCCCGTGTTCGAGTTGCGAATAACGTAGCTTTAGGGAGCCGAGTCAAGTGTCACTATTGGACGAATTGAACTGACGGTGGTTCATCTTCGGAAGCCTTGACAGTCCCTCCAGTCCCTCCAGCAGGTTGAGGGGAGATCATAACTGGCGAGTGCAGCGATCGGATACCGAATATTGATAAGTTCTTATGGCTAACCATACTGTCGATGATCTCTTCTGCAGTTGAGGAGCTTTGGTTTCCTGCGAGGCCACCACCGACAGGGTAGTCTGAACCGGAGAAAGTCAGTCCATGGGCATTGAGATTTTCAGACTCTCGACGAACATTCGACTTTATCAGCAATTGAGTAAGACATGCTCAATATGAGGAATGCTCGAGTGAAGAGGATTGTTAGATAGTAAACTGACGTTGTTTCGTCCCAGTTTGACCCCTTATATCTTTTCGAACAACAAACCCCACTTACTGCGCGTCAGAATTTACGAGCAATTGCGCAACCAGCTATGTAGGGGTCGGAACGTTAGAGTTGACATTTTTCTGATCGATACTCGGTGTAAAGCGCACACGTTGGTGGTAGATTGGGTATGAGCCCCTCGAGGGGCGGCCGGAGTCTGCCCAAGAGGATTTTTTGATGACATGACTATTACACACAGCCTTCTCGGATTGGTGATTGCTGTTGGTCCACATTTGGAGTCGTTGGTTTGTCAGGTGATTCTTCGCCGGTTGCAGTGCAAAGCTTGGAAGCACGGATTCAAGCCGGAACCAGCCAAAAGGAATGGAGATGTGCATTAATGCTCGGATATTCGATCAGGGGTTCGAGAAGACACGTCAGGCAATCGAAACTGCAGCTGTGTCGGATTTTCTGATCAACCGCGCGAAGGTGGCTAGTGCGACAGAGGGTGATGATGTATGGAAGGACAATAGTCTAGGACGATGTCGTATACCGGGCCTCATTCCTTGACCGGGAGTATGACGACGGGTTCAAACTGTAATTCGCCTTTTTGACGAACGGAATTTCATTCAGATGGCAATGTTGAACAAATCTTCTCAGATATAGACAGTCTTTTGGTTATTTTCTGCACGATTCCACCGGCTGGCGGAAGGCGTGTTTGGCCGAGTTTGGGCGGACGTGTAAACAAAACTTTCCACCTCAAAACCGGTCGCTCCCATCATGGTGCGCCCTTTTACTATAACCGTCTGACGAACAAAGACTTAGTGATATCCTCTATCTCTGTAAATCCCGTTCTTCCAACCTTCGTTGTTCGATCTTGTCGAAACCCTGTTGACCTGTTTAGCCACCCAAAAAAGCAGCCGCACCAACATCTTCTGGGCAAGGAAAAGCTGCGAAGAAGAAGAAGTGGTCCAAGGGAAAGGTCAAAGACAAGGCTCAGCACGCCGTCGTCCTTGACAAGGCGACCTACGACCGCATCCTGAAAGATGTACCAACATTCCGCTTTATCTCGACTGCCATCCTCATCGAACGCCTGAAGGTCAACGGCTCGCTAGCGAGGATAGCGATCCACCATCTGGAGAAGGAGGGTTCTATAAAGAGGATTGCCCACCACCACGGCCAGCTAATCTACAGTACGTGGTACTGTTTTACTAGATACTTTCAGTGTGCTGAGAGTGCTTCGTTCTATCTTAGCTCGTGCAACTGGCGGTGCCGAATGAGTCTGATATGACCCTTGTGACCTTGATATTCTCATCGATACCTATGATAGCCGTACGCTGCCTTGCAACCCGATGCTATGTGCCGTGTCGATCCGGCGCTCAATATAAGCAACGTTCCCGCGCTGTGCGGGGTTCCGGGAACCAAGCTAACCCACTGTGAATTCCTAAACTAAATTATCTTCTTGTGCTGCAAGACGTCCGACAATCCACGTTAGTGGGTGGCGATGCGGTGTGGGCAATCAGCCCGGACCTGCTCCTGACTGAATTTAAATTTAATCCGCTCGACGACGGGTTGCCAGCTCCCGCCTTTGACTTTGAGCAGCTTCTCCCAGCCCAAGCCCCAAGCCGGCCTAGGGCATTTCAGCGGCGCATTTCTTCAACTTTTGACCGACTAAATCCTGCGCCAGTTCAGGCCAGGTCAGCAGGCCAGGTTTTTGTACACTCGCTTGACTTGACTTTCTCGTCGTGGTTGGCGGTTTTCAGTCTTGCAAATCGTATTTCACTCAGCAGACCGCCAACGGCTATCAGGTCTTTTCTGACTTGCCCAATAAGGGAGACGCGAAGGCCACAATGGCCACTGTTGTCCCTCGTACGTCCCTGTGATAGCCCTGTCGTGGTCAACGCGCTCACCCCCATTTTGCTCTTTCTTTTTCTCGTTGATATCCAATATATGTCTCCATGTCCAATAATTGACTGCGTCCCATGCCAACGCTCGACTATTTGTTGAACCTTCGCCTGTTCCGGCCTGCCTCGACCGGTAAACGCACACCTTTGGAATCATGAATCTTTACTTTGGCACCGCGCATGAACATTGGACACGAACAGGGTCCTCAACCGACGTTGGCACTAACGCACACGGCGTCCTCGTCTTCTACTTTTTCCTCGAAATTGCTGGGGCACATGTGTTCCTCCCAATCCTTTTGG
>Ga0307514_10005457_pt1 | contig 11331 bp, 9 predicted proteins | sample 16_EM_MG_FD_203088 | JGI IMG/M metagenome (GOLD analysis project Ga0307514, IMG submission 203088) | Populus trichocarpa ectomycorrhiza microbial communities from riparian zone in the Pacific Northwest, United States - 16_EM | ecosystem: Host-associated > Plants > Roots > Unclassified | place... | reverse complement strand
GTTGAACTTGGACTGTCAGGTATTGGAACTTGTTGTAGAGCTTTTTTTACATGCTCTAACTTTGGTGGTGAGTTATTGATGTCTTTCCTTCTGCTCCCTCGCATATAATCTCGTTACATATCCTATCAATCCTACAGCCCCCCTCTTGGCTCGCTGTTAACCTTCCGCGCGACTGTGTAGAGCCAACTACTACTAAATGGATTTTGCATATCACCTTGTGGAAATATATAGAATCTTTAAAACTATCCGCAATTTCAATTTCATTCTTATTTAAGATCTACAATACCTTCTCAAGCGAGAATTATTATATCTTAAATATTCTCAATACTAATACTATTATAATGTAGATATACAGATATACTTAAGTATATAACATACATCCCCTGCTTTTAGACCCGACAGGTCAACTTTCCACATGAATGTACAATATTAAAAACCCTTATAGAGTGGGTGCGTGTCTGGTAATCTCTACCCTCCTCTTCTATGCACTAATCTCATCAGATTATGCTTCTTCCAATCACACATTAGTAGCAATATGCTTTACATTTCATTTTCCTATGCATCTGCACTAGCACTCATTTACTATGCGGCGCGACTGTATTGGTTAATGTTTTTCACTTGGCTATCCATGAAAACAGAATCGTTCCGAGTCTTTTCAAAACCTCCTATGCTCGAACCCAAATCCAATACAACCAATTTCAATCTCATGCATATCATGAATATTATATTAGCATCCATATAGCACATTGATTCATTGTGTGATAACCACACTCTTATACCGAACATGCATACCCCAACTCCCAACTGTACATACCTATTTACTCAAAAAAACCAACTTCTTCAACCGCTTCCTCTCGTCCACTGCCCAACCCACCTATACGGTATCTACCCGCCCCCTGCGTCTCCGATTCGTCTATCCACCCGCTCCCACCCGCTCACCTACCACCTGCACCAATCCGGCGTACACTAAATAGGTAGGTACGCGGTACATATATTTTACAGACTCAGCTTGGTTAGGAGGCATGACGTTATCACCTATGTTGCTGGGGGCAGCTGATGAGTGACATTGCCATGAGTGCAGCAAGCCGAGCAAAGCCACGCTGTCCTTGACGTTGGCATCCCTGGCGTAATGTCAACACGGGTTCGGGTGTCAAGCCAAAGACACTGAGATGTCAGTAATGCTACCAAGTTTGGAGAGACTAGGCGGCATGTGAGACATTCGGGATTATTCAGGCTCAAGCCCATGATTCCGAAGTCATACGCAGGACTCGATCTTGGGCCGTAACTTGGCCTACGTAGGCAATGGGTATATCAGGAAATGGGTATCCAAGTATACATTCAAGATGCATGACTATCCAAAATGCCTCACAAAAAATAAAACTTGAAAACATGCAATATTCAGAATGCAATTGGTGTACCAGAGGAAAAAAGCCCGCAGAAAAGGGTAGGGTACAGCATCTCATGAAGTTTACGCTCGATCGCAGCGGCAATGCACATCGGCTGACGCCACATATAGTGTCGGTAACCCTTGCGTGATGTTGTACCTGGGTCTTTCCGGCTGTAAGGGCAGAAAATCCACCTCCATTCCGGGTTCCCAGCATTGGCGAATAGTTTGCCATGGGTGAAAACGATTGAGCTTGGAAGGTTGGGTATTTCTGGCTCCAACTGCAGATGTATCCTCGACCTTGAAAAAGTGAAGGTCCAAGAGTCAGGGCCCAAAAAGTGACGCCGGTGGGTGTTGGTCACGATGATACCCACGACCTTTCAATATACGGTAGGTATTCTTGCAAGCTCTTTTTTTGGTAGTAGGAGCGGCACCTTGGTCTTGAAAAAAGTTCAAATGGCTTTCCCTTTTCAGACTGTGTGCGTATCCCTATCCCACTTTATCTCTTCAATACCCAGCTACTACCTACGATTTTGCTGCCATTGCCTTCAGCATGCAGGAACCATAGTTATAATTCCGTCTGCCGTTCCGTCATAAGACCCCCCCACTTTCATGCATTATCGGGGTGCAAGGTAAGGGCAATGGATCAGCACTCTTTGCGGGGCACCCCACGTTGTTGGATCTTATTGCGGATAGGCGGTCCCTCCTCCCAACCCGAAAGTGACCGGAATTGACTCCGACAAAATAAGTGACTATTCCCCTCCAGACTAGCAATATCCATAACTCATCTGTGTAGAAATAGAGTTTGCCTGAAGGTCCGAACCTAGGCACGAGAATGGTAAATTACAAGAAATCTCGATTTCAGTGCGATAGCAGCCACTAAATGGAGGAGAAAGAAACGTTTCAAAAGTATGTTCATCAACTCCCGAGATTCTCATGGTGCTCCTCCCGCATATAAAAGTGTGCCATCTAGGTCAATAGCAGCCAAAGCGCGCTGTGGTGTCTTAGTACCATACCTGAATTGTATCAAACTGTGTCAAAATTCGACTCCGAATTTCAAAGGCCACTTGCCCGCTCCAGTTCTCTTGCTCTCCCCACCAATAACCTCCTCGCAGCTGCTATCATCGACCGTGCAGGTTTATCGGGAAAAAAATCGGGTAAGTACCCTGTAACTCAATATATGTGCTCGATGGGTCAAGGCTAGTCTTGGTGGTGTCACCAAGATCGCATTAAACATACCGAATTTAGCACCCCAAACCTATACGAAGTAGATCGTTATAAAAAATTCCAGCGATATTCCTTGTCAGCATCTTCTCCATATTAGGGCCCTCCACCTGCTTGTGCGCCTGGATAGCCAGCATTGACTACTCCTTACCTATATCTCCACCAACCATACCTTCGGAATTTTAGTATATCACATGTGCCTGGGTACTGGTACCTCAACCCCTCGGCAATTATAAAATCACCAACCCACCTTCAGTACTACTCCAACTTTCCCCCCTCACCCCAGTTGATGCAGTGCAGCCCATCACGTATATAATATGAGATGCAGCACTGTGTGCAGGAAATAAGGTTTCGGCTGAGCCTATTGCTTTCCTGTCCACACATGTATTTCTGTAACGGTTATCCCTCTACTTGTGACAGACCGAAAGCGAGAGAGATGGCGTGTGGTATGCTGATTGTCCGTGGAGTCAGGTGAAGTAAAATACCGAGTAACTGAAAGGCAAATTCAATGCATGTACGCTCATCGTGCATTTTATAGTCAGAGCTCTGGGTCAGTAACAAGAAGAACTTGATTTGAAGTGAAAGAGCTCTTTCTATTGAAACATAGTAGGAATTCTCACGCCAGTCTAGAAGAACATAAATCCGCTTCTAATGGTCGTGTGTCTCAAATGCCCACTGTTTCCCACATACGTAGTCTGCATCCAACCTGTATCGTTCAGATCAGTAGGTAGTTTCCGGTTCTCGAAAAGGTCTAACTGGAATCCACTGGAGTTCATCACTGAGATCGTATATTGTTTGGTAGAACTGTCTGTGATATCTTTAACCTCCTCTCCCAAATTGTGACCTGTCGCCCTTTAGATTGGGATAGACAACTGTCAATAGCCAATTCAAAATAACTCGATAGACATTCCTTCATCAACCGTGAATAGCCACGACCATGATGTAGTTTATATCCATTGCTCTTACCAGCAGAAAATGCAAGTGCAATTATAACTCAGTAAATCTGCTGACGGCCACATATCATATATCGCATCGCAGCTAGGCTCACTTCAACTCCTTAGAGTAACGTTTCTTTAACTAACGTTTCTGCTATGAATCTGTCTTGATGCTGCGATCGCCGGAGTGTGCATGGTGTAACCATCGAGATTGCCCGGTCTGGGTACATTTGTCAATGATGTGCAGTTCCAACTTCACGTATTGCGGCGAAAACAAACTTTCGCAAGTCAAGCCAGCCTCGAATAGCGAATCGTTTGTCCACCCTTGAGCTAAAGAACTTGGGTCCAATTAACCATTCCGTTCAGCACCCAAAATCACTCTCACCTATCGTTTTTGGCTCGTGTAGGTTATGTATGTCTTAGGTGGCGATCGCAGTCGGTTCCATTCTAGGCAGCTATTACAGACTGATCACTCATCTACCGCCTCCGGGGTGAATGATATAAACCCCCACGGGGAGGTCGTTCCCATAGAGCCCACTACCTCACCCTCAAGGACGGATTCTAGGTAGTCATCAACTTGGTTCACTACCCCAACAATAGTAGTGAGAATTCCCAATTCAATATCGATAGCAGGTATCCGGCAGACACAGGAAAAAAATACCACCAGCCCACAAAGCATACTCACACCTCGCACGGCTAAACCGAATTTCCCCCTCAATTTCCCCCTTAATCTCATTAAACCATCCAGTCACCAGAGAAATGTGTGTATCCAGCCAAATGTACAGCCTGGGGGGGGAATTTTCACTGCCTTCCGTGAAGTTGCCATGCTCCACAACAGCTTCTACACCTTGCTTCAATGTAGCCATATACAATTTCCCACTCCCACCCCGCTCCCAGCGTCCCTGGGGTGCACGGTCAAGAAGCCTGTCACAGTTAAGCCACAGCAAGAGAGCCAAGGGGAAGAGAGTCAAGATCCATCATGCATTTGAGACTGTAGTTGAGGTCCCTGAGGAGCTGGAACAAGAGATGGAATTTGATTCACCAATTCCCCGACCAGAAGAGGAGGTACCTAGGGTAACTCAGATAGTTGCTGAAATAATGGAATATCTCTCTGCAGAGGAGATTAGTGATGCTTCCAACAGGCCCACCCATAAGCTGTCGATAAATAGGCCGTCGTCCCCTGGGCCAGAAACACCCCGCCCAACCAAGCCCCCACCACGACCACCAACGCCATATCCCCGCCCCCAACCTGACTCCATGGGCAATATGATCAGGTCTGATGGAGCGATGCCATTCAAACCTAAACCCCTCCCTGGACCACCTGGGCCACCACCTCCGTACCCACCACCCCCGATTCCACAGGCCCTTGGGAAATCCCACCATGGAGCGGAATTGTATTTAAACAATGGTGACATCCAATTAAGAGTGGTCAGGGTTGCAGGATCTACCCCTCAGCCAAAGAATCGCACGTTACTAAAGCTATCCTTGGAAGACCAAAGATGGGGGGGCGGCATGCCATGTATTGCAGGTGCGGCGAAGTCGAACCCGTATGCAACGGAGGGATGTGGGAATGGGGCTTCATTCAAGTATGACCCAACAGGGAGGAGCTGGTGTGCCATTGGTCCAATTCTCCGGAGCAATGGTGATAATACGTTGCTAGCACAAGATACCGCCTCCACAACTGCAAACTCGGGAGCTTATGAGAAACAACAGTCAGGACTCTCAATACCTCGTTCCTTCCAGGATCCCCTAAGCAACACCATTCACCACCTAAACTGGGCACCAGGACCAGATTTGCCCAGCGAATGGGAATTTTCTCCGAAGCACGATTCTGCGAGCTCAGATGCTCACTGTAACATATCCGCTGTGCAGAAGCCAACCGTGCGTGACTTGTTCACTCACCCCAAAAGGAGTTTTTCCAAATTGAGATCCGTGACGTCGATGGGCTCGCTAAAGATCAATGGAAGGGTCTCCTCAACCTCCATTTCATCCACATCATCATCCTCAACGTCGTCCACCAGTACGAGCCAACGAAAGCACAAGGGAATGGAAGGTAGTTTCCTCACCTGGCCCGCATTCAAGGGAACCATGTCGAGGTTCTAACTTTAATTCCCGTAGCGAATGGCAGTGAAGTTTCGGCTCCTTATATTTCTATCGGGTCAGGCAAAGCAAGCTGCAATTCTCTGTACACCACCCCGTTACCTATAAAACCAGCCTCTCCCTTCTCGGCTTGTGCCTCCACAGTATCAAACAACCCAAGCCATAGCCAGCAAAACCCCTGGGAAAAAATGACCTCCGCCGGCTCAGCTGCTCCGAAAGCCAGCACTAGCGCTGCAGATGCCATTCTCATACAGCCAAGACCTGCCACTAACCTTCGGGAGGTGCCCTCGGCGGAGTTTCTGAAGACAGTTCAGCTTCGAAAGGAAATGGCCAAACAAAATATCATTGCCTTGGAGGAAAAAGCAAAGAAGTCGGGAAAGGCAAAAGGGTCCTGAGGGAAATAGGGCGCAAGACTGAAGGAATTTTGGGCTGCGAAAGGTGGGGAATACTGGTATGTAGGAGGGTATGAATTAGGAGGGTAAATCCAAAAGCGTGGTCTTTGTGGATTTTTCTTTCTCTTTTCCGGATTTCCATTTGTTTCTGTGGGTTTTCTTCTTCTTCTAGTCTCGTGCCACTTTCTTCTCTCTCTCTTCCGTCCGAGGTAGCTTTCTCTCATTGGAGTATTTGCACGCATTTTCGGAATATACATCTGCAACTGGGCGTTGGTCTCTTGATTTCTCCCACACCCCCATACGTGTCATCTAGTCTGGCTGGTCTTCTAGTCTGGCTGGCACCGTGATATCCTGTCACAGACTGAGACTGGATTTGTTGTTCAAAATATGCGACTTATCTATGACTATGAACCTTGGGCGTAGCTCCAGAGACACAGTGGTCTTCGTAACATACTACCTTGAAACCTGTGAACTCACAGCCAGGAGGTAGAAATGCAAAGCCCCCATACTCCCCAGATCAAATGTAGGCTCCCGTACGCCTGATTCGAGACTACCAAGACTCAAATGTTGACAGCCACACGCCACCATGGCTTCCCATGGTATTTGAGGAATGATAATTATTGTGTTTGTGGTTGACGGGATGGGCGTGATGATTGCCGGAGGGTAAATCCTTTCTATTGTCCTCACCTATTCTCTGGGGTCACTCCGTCCCAGCCTCTCCATCTCGCCTTTCTTCCCAACTCCGTGGTCCCACACCAGCTCCCTGTCCTCCTTTTGCTCTCCAACCCCCTGCGCCGCTAGCCCCTTCTCCGGATTCCACTTTGGTCCCGTCCTCCATATCCTTGAATCCGCCGTTGGGGGCTCCAGCCTGCGTATGTTTCATACCAGAGATGCACAGTTATTGCTGGGGAAGGATGGGAAGAATTTGCATCCTCTCCGTGTGGGGGCCGTTGCCAAGTAGGTAACTGACGAGATCTCCATGCCACGGATAACGTCACAATTAAGTACCGTATTTTCTGGTTCTTTATAACCTGGCAAGTTCTCTCATACAAAATCCACGCTCTTGTTTGTGCGAGTTCTGAAAATCCCATATTAGATTCTTGCTAGCGCCAGGTCATAAAGAACCGAAAGTACGGTACTTGGCTGGGGCCTATCATCCGAATATCGTTACTAAAGTACTTATAACCCATGCCTTCCCGGTCACGTGCACGAAGCATACCACTGCCTCTCAGGCCTCCGGGTGCAGAATTGCTCAAGCATTTCAATTTACTGGTACCTAGTTCTTAGTATCACCCTCCCATCTCCAAGCTAATTCCTGGCACTAGTCCACCTTAGAAACACCACCACCTTACCTATTCATATCTATAGCTCTCCACGATGTGGCTCAGCTCAGATGTTCGGCAGATCAGAGTTGGAGGAAGATTTTACCGGGTGCACCCGATGGCTTTCCAGTTTCAAGGCTTGAGCGACACTCCGAGAGGGAGTTCGGAAGCCCAGTTTTGAAGTACCGTCTCGAGGCTCCCTGTTCCGAAACTATAGTATACCCTGAGCACACTTACTTACTATTCGACAGTCTCGAAACCTAGCACCCCAAAACCCCAATCGAGAAAAAAAGTCCTATTATTCTACTGTACTTTGGAGGGCCGTTGCCAAGACGCTGCTCTAGTAAGCCAGGGACAGGGGTCAAGACCGCAATTTTGCAATTGTTAACCACTGGGGGAAAGCTAAAGCCTGAGAGCCAAAATAGTAGTGTTAGTTGAGGTCTTGTATGCTACCCTGTATGATGATGTAGGTGGGCCTGCCAATTTGTAGTGAGTTTTGTCATCACTGAGAGACCACACCATCGAGGAGCCGTCAAACATACGGTACCTTTGAAAATATCAGATGCACTGGAGCAGCCACATGTGCACAGTCGGGATCGCCTGAGGATGCAGCCTCCGAGCCTTGGCACTGGACTTAGTACGTGCCGAGACACCCAGTATTTATTTCAGCGGCACGAAAACACCCGATACCCCCAATTGATCCAAATGGGTCCTGGTAGTGCCCGCCAGACTAGGCTGGCAGATAACGGTTCCGAGACTGGGACCCATTGGCACTCCGAGTACCATTGGCACATCACCAAAAGCTTGGGTGCACCAAATGGTACGTCACGATAGGCTCGACGCCAAAATCGTGGGAGAATGCTCACGTTGGGGATGCTCTCTGTGCGAGCTTTGGGAATGATCCCTTCTGCATCTGACGGCTCGGTTGCCCATACATCACAGCGCATGTGCGTCTGCAGGCTGATCGCCTTATTTTGGGAATCACCTTATGTAGTGTACCTACCCCTCGTTGCCTTACCCACCTCTACCGTACATCCCGGCAACCCAAACCCAGCCCCAGCAGTCCGTTTGTCGATGTACTGTAAAGCGTGGCTGAATCCCTGTTCAGCTTGCGCCACTATACGATGCCTGCTGTGATGGGAAGAAGCTGCCCCAAGTGACAAGAGGAAATCAGGTCGCAACTCGCTCGGGGCAATTTTCGCAAAGTGCACAAGGCAAAGCACTGGGACGGTTGAAGGTGCGGAGGAATATATTTTCAGCTGGGAAATTCCAGAACGATTTAGGTACAGTATGTCCTGTAGCTGGATCTCGGGGCGCATTGGATGGGACCAGACTAGAGGATTTGGTTGGATGGGCTGTCCAATAAGATGGCGACAGCGGGCTCAATGGGGGGACGGCAATGCTACCCCAATATCCAGACCGCCCAGTTCGCCCCCTACACGTTGCTCATCATATCCGCTTATCTGCATGCCATGCCATGCCAGTCCCATCTAAAAAGCATTGGAGCAATCACATTGGGGTCTGCAGCCCTGGCCTGCAGCACTTCAATGGTGGTGATTCGCTGCCGCTGCTGGAATGCGTACAGAAATAGGCAGAGTAAAGTGGGTGAGTACCTAGAGTGAATGGTATTTTGTGCATGTCTGACTTCCCGTCGCGTCCCTGTTTCTTCAACTTGGATTCCATCCAACCAAATAGCCGCAACCAAGCCCGCCATCACGCCCACCCCTTACAGCGTCAGCTCTACCTCCTCCCACTGGTTTATTCCTTTTCCCCGCTGTTCTCTGCCGGTTCCAGCAAAGCTCGCAAGTTCTGTCTCGCCTTGTTGTCTTCTCTCTCTCCACCTCATTCATCCTTCGTCACTCTGACCCTTCACTCAGCTCTTCCCCAGACTCTTCTCACGCTGTTCCTGTGACAACTCCATTCGGACGTCGTCACTTGGAACACTGTTTGCGGCTTTGGTCCACCTGAAGCGCCAATTAGATTAATTTCGGAACTTTATCCACCACACAGACGAAGCTTAGATGGCGCCCACCACCGAACCAAAATCAAGATCAAGACCTGCAACCACAATTCCAGACCAGCATTCCCGCCCAAATTCTACACATTCCCCATCACCTGCTAGGCCTAGGGCCCCTTCCCGCCCGCGGTCGGAGAATCAAAATCGGCGCTCGATCGGTTCTGTCTCGGTTTTTTCGGCAAAGAATAAACTCCGGAAGAATCACCCCCTTGCTTCGACGCACAACCCTGAAGATGATCACATAGCGATTAAATCGGCTCTTGAATCAGACACTTCTTCCTTCTCCACATCTACACCTCCGGCGCGACGGTCGCCGGTGAATAATGTGGACCCTACTACGACCAGCTCCTCCACGCTCACAGATGAAGCGGTGAGAATCGTGAGAAGGGCGTCGCCAGGATACGCAATCGCGAGGCCGAATTCGTCTTTGAGTCTACTTAAACCAACGGCAACAAAGGCGCAGAAGGTGAGGGGGCTTCGGGGGGCGAGTAGGGCAGTTAGGATGAAAATTATCAGGGCGTTTGGGAGGCTATTCTCCCCCAAGGGGAAGACGCACCGGAGAGAGGGTAATGGCAGGATTGAAGCTCCACAGGTACAGAAGCAGGGGGTGTTTGTGAGGTTGTTTGTTCCCAAGAGGTTCTTGAAGCAAAAGGATGACAAGGGAAAGGAAAGGGGGGCAGTGGTGGAGACGAATGGGGAAGCGGATGTGGATGGGAGGAAGGATTCAAAGTTGGCTTTGGATAGTCCGAATAGGCCCACCGCAGAACCGAATAGGCACAATACTGCATCCCCCACGGAATCGATTCTATTACGACAAGCGAATTCTAGTCCTACAGGCTCGCCGAAGAAGGGGATTCTCAGAATACGGTTGAAGAAGGATGAGCAACAGCAAAATGGACATCCAAACGGACATGCAAACGGCCACGCGAAAGAGTCCAACGGAAAGCCTGCTGGTTTTATGGTTACTGAAGACCCTGTATGGGCTGCAAAACAAAAATCGCTTAATAGCACTGGGGACCCGCAAACGCCCCCACGCACACCTAACCGCGATAACTCGGAGAAACCCATAGTGAAGGGAAAATCTCGTGACCACGATTCAGCGCCAAATTCGAAATCGCTGATTACGGCTTACGAGTCTGGATTTGTTGTACAAGATAAAGAAGCGCGGAATGGGAGGAAGATGGAGCAAGGAGAATCTTGGTTCAAGGCACAGAATGAGCAGTTACATCTACAGGCTTCTAATAGTGCCACCCCTCCACAGAACTCCATTATCCCTCCACCACCCGTACGTACTCCACCACATGAGATTGGGCTTGCGATTACGACAGACGACGTTAGCATCATCTCTGAGATTTCTCGGAAATCTTCTATAGCTGGACTTGGGAATGGGTTTTTGAGTGCAAACTACCTGTCGGGCTATGAGTCCGACGAAGAAAGGCGCAGAAGCTGGAGAATACCAAATAACCTTAGCCTTGAGGAGCCGATTCACAGGAGTCATAATAACCCATTACATGATTCGCCGTCTAGTGCCAACACCATCATGCGAGCTAGGGAGTCGACATCTACGATTGGAACTCCGACCAGGATCGTTACCTCGCCGACATCGAGGTTGAGGAGATCGCCGGGGCTTGGGGGCGCTGACGAGGATGAGGAGTTGGTGGAGTTTAATGTCCTCGTCAGGCCGGGGGATGCACTGTATGAAATTCTTGTAGAGCAGCAGCAGCAGAGTCAGGGTTTGGAAAATGGGGAGTTGGAGATGGAGAGTGAGATTGAGTATTTTACGGCGGATGAGAATGACAGTGCGGATGTTAGTGAGGTAGAAGAGGATGAGGATGAAGATGACGTTGCGAGTGTAGCAAGTGGGGCGGGGACGATTAGGGCGGTAGAGATTGCGAGTGAGGGGGGTACGATGAGGGGAGTGGAGATTGTAGGGACAAAGCAGAGGAAGGGGGATAGG
>Ga0307514_10005456_pt1 | contig 11332 bp, 5 predicted proteins | sample 16_EM_MG_FD_203088 | JGI IMG/M metagenome (GOLD analysis project Ga0307514, IMG submission 203088) | Populus trichocarpa ectomycorrhiza microbial communities from riparian zone in the Pacific Northwest, United States - 16_EM | ecosystem: Host-associated > Plants > Roots > Unclassified | place... | reverse complement strand
CCAAAAAAAGAAAAAAGCAAAAACAATAATGCAAAATCAGCTCCTGGAAGATTCTGGAAATGTAGACATCCAGCTATCTCCACGCAGATTACAGCAGTATCTGATAAAAACTGAAAATTGTCCGAGATTTTTAATATCTAATTTGCTCACTGTAGCTTTTCATTTTCATCTAATATCCTGGTTTTCATGTCCACATCATCTGAGGCCTAGCGTGTTGCAAAGAGGCACCCGAAATGAGAGTCAAAACTCAAGAGCACAAGAGGAGAGAAGACCAAGCCCTCCTGGCAAGGGGCGATGATAATTTCTGAGTTGGCCCTTGTGGGCATTGCATGATTGATAGAGGAAGCAATGATAATTTCTTAACTTATACGTTAAGATCAAGCAGTGAGAGATGGCTAGCACATAATTGTCTTCACTTGTCATGGTAGACTTGACATTTTAAATACACAAAGGATTCATTCACAACTATAACAATACGATCAAGAGAAGATGAGGCGGAGTTGCAATTCTTTATTCGAGAGGTTTAGGTGGGCATTTGGTGGCATTTCTGCTTCGAGTGGTTGGCCTTTTATTTATTTATCTTGTATAGTACTTTACGTTCCCCTTCACTCTTCAGTCCATATCATACAAGCTACATAATAGCTGCAATTACGCTGACTTTAGGAAGTATATAATGGCGATGGATTAACTAATACTAGGATTAAAAAAATCGTTACCTACTAATGATCCTCACCTCCCTTGTTGTTTATTAGTTGTCTATTCGTTCTTGTTGTGCCGTCGACTTTGAGAATTCGTATAGAATAAGCTTGTGGTTTAATATAAACATGAAGAAATATTCGAATGACGAAATGGAAAAGAAATAATGACATTTTATAGATTATTTATGATTCGTGACCTGGCTGTAACTTCTTTTTTCGAATGATGAAGGTGCTCTTTCACTATTAACCATTCATATATATATATATATATAAGCGCTTTATTTTCTTGAAGGCAAGCAAGCACAAGTAAATAATCTCAGCTAATATTTACCAATTTTTAGCGTAAACTAAGGAATATTTGAAATTGTGATTGCAGTTTAAAATACTTTTTGTTTATAAATATATTAAAATAATATATTTTTTTATTTTTTAAAAAATTATTTTTATATCAGCACATTAAAACAATTTAAAAATTTTAAATAAAAAAATATTAAATTTTTTAAAAATACAAATTAGCCTGCATTTCCAAACAAGAACTAAATAACACGAGTCACAACAGACAGCTCTTCTACTATCTAATAGTCTTTATCCAGTGTTTATACTACTAGGATCTAGCGATCGAACAACACATGGTAACCACGGGCCTAATAAAATCTCCGTCGTTTACACATCGAATTAAAGTTGGGTTAGACCTTAGAGCCATGATTCAAAATGATATCACATAAACCCTCGAGTCTTCCATACTACTCGAAACCATATTTTCATCAATCCATGGCTCTCTATCTGGTACAATTTTAATACCTTTTGCAAGATTCCTTATGTTCACCAAAGAATGATGCCATTCACCATTGTTTTTTTTAAAAAAAGGTATTGTGTCTTTGCTGAATTGGCGACACAAATTGAATAGCTTAAAATACAAACCGCTGTGGAGGAAAGCAGGAAACCTTCCGAAATCATAGTTGGGTATTAGTGAGTTCAGATGCAAATGGAAGTAATATACCAAGTAGAATATCCAAGAACGTCACTTCAAATGCGAACATTCAGATTATAACATGAGTCAGAAGCAGCTGAAGGCTTCTCATATGTCTTTATCATCTCGATTTTTTTTTTCTCAACAATTCCATGGCATCACTAGATTTTCTCATGCACAACTATCGGCTATCTGTGGTTTCCAATCCTTTATGCATTTCCTTTCTGCCTCTTTTACCCTTTACAGGGCCAAATATGGAAGAAATGAAACTTTATATTCCATCGCTTAATAAAACATTAAATAAAGTGCTTCTAATAGCTATAAAATAGGCCAGTTTCCAAAGTAAACAGGTTAATTCTCTGACTATATCAACCTCTTTTTGCCTCGTCAAAACACTTTGATAACTTGCTGTAGATTGTTTCAAACATCCCACTATCTTTAGGCAAAACTAACCAACCTTGCAGGTTCCATCTGGCAGATCACCTCGCAGGTTCCATCTGCTCCTGTCCCATGTTTCAATTACACACTCTGTAACACTCATATCAAGTTCTTATACAAAATTATCTATACACCTGTTCTATCTTTCACAAACTTCCTTTTATGCAAAACCCAAGTTCGGAAGAAAACAAGTTTTAGAACTCACTTAAATTACCTGCTGCCTGGAAAGGATTCATCATGTTTTTGAGAGAGAAAATTTGAAAAAATAAATACCATTGCAAATTTTGCTTCGGCAGGAGTGATCTAAGATTGGAGTGGGAATGAATGTGCGCTTGGAGTAGGCAGAGTTTGAGGTGTTGCATTTTGGAGCATCTCATAATGGTTGAGAGGTTACTTATCAGGGCTATGAAAAAATTAGAATGCTCTGAAGAAAAAAAGGGAATTGCAGGATAGACCTAATTGAATTCGAGATACAGTGATAGACATTTGACTGCTATGAATGAGAGAATAATGAAATGAAGGAACAGGTACATGAGGGCACTAAAGGTGTTAGTGGAATGTGGGGGTGCAATACAAAAATGCATAATCTAATATCATAAAGGAAAGGAAAGAAACTTCAACACATCACATAAAAGAAAATGAATGATAATACTTGATATTGTCATGTCAAAGAGATTACAATCTATTGAATATCATCAATGAAAAAAAAAAAGAGGAAATATGAAACCTGGATATTGTGGTGTAATCGTGAACAGGATGGTTGTGCAAAAGGATTTTCAAACCCTGCTTCAAGCATACACTTCAGACTTGACTACCAGCAGCTTTTCTAAAATGGAACCATCAGCATGGTCGGATTTACTTGCATGAGGTTCATACAGAAATTGGAGCCTCATCACCAAAAAGTCGCAAATCAAGTCCCAGATCTTCAAAAGTTGACAGGAGAATAGGAGCTTCGATAACCTTCAGTAGGTCCTCTAAATCTCCGTACCAAAGATGCAAAAAAACTCTGCAAGTGAGAAGCAAAAAAATATAATATTGTTATATTGTTTTCAGATGTCTGTATTCAACATTTCTATAATTGGTAAATTAGCTAGCAGTTAGATCTTTCTGAGCAGCAATTATATACTGTGAACTATGTAAGCATCTATCATACGCTCACTTCAAAGTAGACCACCACCACACCAGACTTCAACTTCAGGAACTTTACAGCAGATTTTTTTGTTCTTTTCCAGTGAAACATTGGTGAACCTTAGAAACCATCTCTTAAGACAACCAAAATGTGTCAAAACCCCATAAATCATCTAACCACTTCTATTCATAGTTGGGTTAGTAAGTATCCCATGGGATCCATTCTAAAAAGAAATACCCCATGGAACCAAACATAAGACTTGGACAATTGAGAGAACTCTTTCTTTGGAGATATTTTCCACTCTAATTGTGCAAGAAAACTAGTTGAAACTAGGCATGAATTCTGTTCCTCCTCGGGCAAATTCTTTATGGAGAAAAATCAGCTAAAACATTTGCAAGATAGGTACATGATGGTAAGGTCAGCGGATAGTAAGGCCACAGCACTAACAAAGGAAACACAGCACATAAAAGGAATACCTGTGTTCTGTGAGGTAGCCTGGTCCAGAAATCCAAGTTTGGAATCATCTGATGAAAGAAGGAAAACAAAATCAGTTAAATTCACAACTGCTTGTGTGACTGATTGGTTGCAGGAGGTTCATGTCATGAATGATGTCTTTCCTACAACAATGAACATGCTTTGCTATTTGCTTCTCATGCATTCGTTAGCTGTTTGGTGCTGAAAGAGAGGAAAAGAAATTTGGACACCAAATAAAATTGAGACAATCCATCACCCCAAATCAAGCATGACAACCCTACTGCTACAAGAAAGAAATTTCTGCAGTCACACAAGAAACCCTAGAAAAGCAGAAGCATTTAGGAAATTGTACTAATACCCCCAGAATTACATCCTAATAGACTAAGATAGAATTGCATCATAAGGTAGAGACCAATTAACATAATCATAGCCAAAAAGAGGACAAAAGAAAAGGATAATCAAGGGAGAATGAGATAGAACTTTTGATGTCTGAATCCAGAAAGGTTTGATTTTACTTCTTATGTAAGCTTTACAAGTTCTAGCAGCTCAGATTTATATATAATAACATCTAGATCATGCCACCATCCTTTGGCCTACTGGGGAACAGAAGCCACTATATTGAAAAGCAAAGTCAGGCTTGTTTAAAAAAATGTAGCAGCATTTGGCTAACAATATTGAAATCATATAATGATCATAGCCTAAGAAGATCTCACTAGATCTCGTATTAGCCCGCAATGAGGAACTCTTATCCCACAGCAGAGACAATGTCGATCCCTAAAGTCAGATGATTTAAACCACCGTATAAGTTGTTTTACTGGGATGAAGTTACTAACTGGACAATATTGCTGCTAATAGCCATCTAAACAGTTCAGACAATCAGAATAACAGCTATGAGATGAAACATACATCTAACCCATGAACTCCAATGTAGAAATGTCGATAAACTGCACCCGCCAAAAAATAACCTCCAAAAAGACAAAAGACACTGAAATTTATAAAAAAGAAAAGAAAAAAAAGAATCAGATAAGCATAACAGCTTCTTCAAAACTCAAAGTGTCACCAAATGAATGGCATTCATAATAGGAGGAAAAAAGAAGAAGAAAAGGAAACCCTTACATGATCATCAAGGTACCAAACCAGCCCCATCCTTTTCCATGACCATTGATTGTGGCACAACCAGAAGGGTGCTGTAGCACTGCGGCCTGTCAGAAAGAGAAAATTAGAAGCCTGAAATACTGAAATGCACATTAAAGCATATCCACCAACATTTTCAATGTCCGAAACGTAAAGTTGACTACACAGAAGAAAAATGACAGTGGGCGCCTTTGCTAGTAACACAGACTATGATGTGACCAAAAGCTCCATATCCAGTAGATAAGCAAACAAGCAAAAGAAGTAATTTATAAGAGCCAGCAGATGGATTCTCTATAGATCTCACTTGTATGATTTACAGGATTCAGAGAAATAATGAAATAAGTACCACCATAAAGAGTAACACTTTAAGGCTACATAATTCTGGGCCTAGTCTGTATGCATAATAAGCATGTCATTCACAGCACATATCAGTTGCGTCTAACAATTCCCAGAGAACATTGTGTCACTAACTAATCATAAACCACAACCACTTTAAGTTATAAATGATTTATTCAGTAACTCACATAATCACAGGTCCCTAGTTTCTCCAGTGAGTGTGGCCCCTGTGAAACAGAATTATAAATGAAGTTAAAGGGTGTAGATCAGGTATTAACAGCTCCAGTAAAATTAATGTAGTAGAATAAGAAAGTTTGGAGGGAAAGATTCAAGGAAAACTCCCTCACATGAACTCTATTTGAATCACAGATGACAGAGACAGAGAGTGAACAATTATGCTTTGATCCACTGCTTGTCATCTTAACAATCACACCCTTGTGGGGATTTTGATTATCTGCAACATTGATGTGTATAGGACAAAGCATTAGCAATAATTTAAAAAGGTAGAGGTGAAATTAGGGGAAGGACTCTCATAAACCACGGGATCATAAAGGGCTAGCACACCCACGCTGCCATAACCAACCCATATTGGAGACCCACGCATAAAGAATTAAATAGATATATCATTTGTATTATGTATAGAAAAAGGAAAAGATAATTATCTTACCAATAATGTTAGTGCTAGTGCTAGTGACTTTTCCAATAGTGGTGCATACATCATAACCTGCAAACATGTCAGGATCTAATCATAACCTGGGTCTAGTTTAACATGTTTCAAGAATGGTTGTCTCTAAGACTAAAATAATAGAGCTAGGGAGACATTTCCTCGTCATTCTGATTTATTACATGGCAATATAATATTCAGACAGCTCAATTGAAATGGCAAAGAAACATTTTGGATAATGATGGCAATATTACCTCTGTGATTGAAATTTATAATTAATTTTGAGACTGTGACATGTCTAAATGAGTGGTGAAAACTAGTTCAACAAGATTATTACTACTCGGTTGAAAAAGATACAATGCTCTGCCAACATTAATGATGATGCACATGTCGTGTACATATAGCTATCTCATATTGTAACTTGTGAGAAATGATTTAGTTAAGGACATGATGCTCATTTAAGTCAAGAGGAAACAATACTATTTGTCTTCGTAGCATAGGGATGCAAATTCTTCACATTCCGAATTGAATTAACACCTTTTAGACCTGGTGCATTTGAATGTATAATATTAATTTACACTGACTAGTTACAAATAAGATGGCACTAAAAAGCCTTATCAGTTAATCTGACAAATGACACATTAGATAAGGATCTGCACTATTTACGAAACCATGTTTTTTAAAAAACTGAGTTAATCATGCTTAATGCTTATTTTCAAAACAGACTCAGATATTGGGGAAACCTGATATTTAAAAAGAAAAACTTTAAAGTACATCAGTAGGGTTTAGGTATAAATGCAAGTATGGTGCAGCTAAAATATCAAACATGTATAAACTCTTTAACATTGTTTACCTTCAATATTCCTTGCCATGAGAGCACTGCATTCCATGCCACAACGCGATGCCCCCCCGCAGTCCTGCAGTAACCAAAAGACAGTCAAATAAAAAAACCTTTTGTAACTCTGATGGTAAATAGAATATCTGCTTCTTGGCTAACAGGGTACGTAATTGAGCATATTAGCAGGCATCCTAAAAATAAAAGATTGAAAGAGATCACATGGAATCTGATGGTTCTCCACCCAATTCTTCATTGATGAAAAATGCCAGCAAACTTCTGCTGCAGCGGATGAACAAATGCCACCTGACTGTAATGATATGTTTCAACAATCCACTGGAACATCTCTATATGGTATACCTAGAGAGCATATCACATGTTCTCTAAACCAATCTTGTAGACAATGATTTTATCCTTAAAGGTAGATAGACAAGACAACCATGCAGTGACAACTCCAATTCCATATGACGATGATATGCCAAACTAAATGAAGATGAATCAGATGCATACAATGGGAATGTTTGACTTGTGCTGGTTCTGAGTCCATCTCGTGCCAATGCCTTAACAATATTCCTTTGACGACTCATCATCGAGAACTTCCAGCTCCCAAATATATATATATATATAAAAAAAAACTATAAATAATCTTGATGAGAGGAATTTACCAGGCATTCAACACATCTAGGGGGGTCATGATTAAAAATCATTCCATCACAGAGCTGCTCCATGAAACCAAGAAGAAAAAATCAATGGAAAATCAACTGGAATAATTCAGCTATAATTTAATGTAGAGGGATCATTACTGGAAAAAAAATATAGAAAATTAATAGCAAATCTTCCTGTTCAAGTTCAACACCTCTAACCATAGCATTGGTTTCAATTTTTCATCGGATCGAGTATATTGTTGAATTTCAATCTACAAGATTTTGACTCCATACAAAATACCAGCTCTCAAACAGTGGAAATAATTCAGAATCAAGATTGGTATTGCAAGAAAAGGTTCATAAAAGAACCTTAATGAATATGCAGCGTTTGCGGCATGGAACCATATTGCTGGGTTTTCTAATTAGGTAATAAATTTTTGAACTTGAATCAGCAAGATCTTGTTTCCGAATTTAAAAGGTATCAACTTTATAATTTGCAAGTCAGATTCATAAATAACAATCCTGGAATGTGATTATTCTTTACATGATATTGTGGAAGTTCTAATGTGGAGTTAGCTAAGTGCGTGTTTGTTTTTGAGGTTGCACCGCATCTGATAAACAGGTAAGCATACTGCTTACACAAATAACAAAGATCACTTAGAAAACGAGTAAATAAAGTGTAACCTGATGGAGCCAACCTGAAACCAGAGCACAGTCTCGTTCACTGCTGCCTTATAAAACCTATATCAGTCACACCAACCAAAAAAGAATAGAAGTTATAGATCTCCATCAGAATCCATCCCTATTTGATAAAATCAGGATTCCCTGAATCTTGCAATACATGTGACATGGTCCAGCAATGATTCTATGCTGGATTTGATATGGAAAAATCATACATACACATGTATACGAATCGATTTTTAATGTTTGCTATGTTCATTTCTGATAAACCCTTCACATAAATTAAATATAAATCAAACATTCCAAGTTTATTATTCTCATTCTTGGCCTTAAACAACAGCTCAATTTAACTAAGTCTCCCTTCCACGCTCATAAAAAATTCGTTGGCCCCACTTTGCTCTCTCCTTATTCTCTCCATGGATAAAATCACTTCTTGTACCAGCAAATTCAAAGTCTACATGAATACATGATGAAATCATATCACATGGCTGTCTTTCAATTTATCATCACATAAGTGGCACCTTCACTTCCTTATGGCTGCAACTTTACTTTTTATCCAATCATTTGTCGTGTTTCCACGTTTCCTACATACATCTCCACAGTATTGTCTCCTACTAGCCTAGTTCTACTCAATTAAAAATCCCACTAATGCTCGACTCTTGCCACTTTCCATTACTACATCATCAAAATTTTAAACCAAGGGAATAGAAGTGATAATGTAAAGAAAACAAGATCATTATTTCACCTAATTTACATTATTATTATGCCGAGCTATTTTAACGCAAAATTAAGCAATACAACAGTATCTCTTTGAACAGTGAGCCGGGAATGCCATCAAAGTGAAGCAAGCACAATAAGGTGAAAACAGAAGCAATAAGAGAAAATTCAATGAAGATGGGAAAAACCCAGATCAAGAAAGAGAGAGAGCAAATGAATACCCATCTTCGCTGAGGACACCGTGAGGGAAATTCGGGAGCGGAGAAACCAAGTTGAAGCTATAAACCTTGTCTCTAACAACGAAACTAAGCTCGCAGACTGCAGAGACTGGGTCGAGAGACCCAACTCGGTGTAGAATGGCAATGATTAGAAAGTAGTATCTCAAAGAATTGAAGAAACTTATGGTTATTTTCATTTCTCTCTTCTTTTCCTGCTTTGCTTTTTAATGCTGTTGAGGTACGGCAGGGAAGAGCAGCGAGAAATTGCCAAAAAAGAGAGCGATAGAAGCGCGCAAGGATCCTTCCCCGTTTCCTGAGTCGCAGTCGATCCTGGCTAGCAGAGAAATTGCCAAAATCTGTCTGTCTGTCGTCGTTGTTGTCAATTAATTCATGGAAATGGGTCAAAGCCCAGGTTGGAAACAGAGGACAACGTGGGCCCCAATTTAAAGTAATCCAGACCTCAAAAAGGCCAGGAATTCTAGCCCAGTCCTTATATTTTTATGTCCCAGAGCTGAAACTTATCTCGTGTTTATGATAAGTTAAAACTAGCGATTCAGCTCAGATATGTTTTTATCTCGAAATTGATTTCAGCTCAGCTCGAGCTTGGGTAATTATTCTTTTGGAAAACTAACTGGAACGACTGGTCGTAAAATTTCCTCCTTTCATTCCAAGAAGAGGTCATCAGAATAATATCTTTTCTGAATTCATTTATTTGGATACAATAACCTACTTAAAATCTAATTGGAAAAGGAAGTGTAATTATAATATGTGGAATCATGTTCAGGAATATCTTATATACATGTAAAGTGAAGCACCCCTACTAGTCAAGGGCCTTGAATACATTAATTTTGAAATTAATGGTTTTGGTTTTTTCTATAAAAAAATACTGATAATTTTAATTATTTATTGATTGGATGAGATGAAATCTTAAACAGTTAAATCAAAACTAACAATCCAGAAATTCCTTGTATACTGTATTGTCACTAACCTTAAAGAATTACAGTGCTACTGGTTTCGATAATCAGATTCCATCCGGTCCCCTGTTTTTCTTTATTCTTCTTGTTTTTTTTTCAACTTTGGGGTATTTGAAAATATGGTGGTTTTTTTTTTTTTTTTTGTTAAAGTACTTTTTACTTGAAAATATATCAAAATAATATTATTTCTTTAGAATTTAGTTTTGACATCATCATATAAAAACGATAAAAAAAAATACTAAAAAAAATAATTTAAAGAAAAAAAAATCAAATTTTAACAAAAAGTAAGTTGAAACTCAATCTCAAATACCCCTTAATCTTAGCTTTGCACTTGATAGGCCGCTCGAGTGTCATGGACCGACCTAATTTTTTAAATGTAGAAGAAAAGGATGTTAGGATGATGCAAGCATTTCTATATTTAAAAAAAAAAGGACTGAACTTGGGTCGTTAACTCGGTTGGATTTAATAAGCTCGGTTGATATATAAAGATAAGTAAAAAAAATACAATAACAATAAATAAACTGAAGAAAATACCAACAAAAAAAGGTAAAAAAATCTTGACTCGAGCTTATTGGGATTAGCACGCCAAATACATAACTTGATCGTGATATCGGATTAACCATGTTAAAAGCAAATTGAATAAGATCATAAAGTTCAATTGTCAAATAATCTAATGTTAAAGAATCAAACTAAAAAAAACTTATGTTAAACAAGGTTAACTTGCTAACCTCGTGATTATGAGCCACAGATTGGAATAATCCCGTAAAAATAAAAACAAGAAAGAAAACACAATGATCAATTCTCGGTCAATTGAATGTCGAATTAAGAAAAAAATATTTTTTAAAAAAATCAAATGTAGAGGATCTTATCTAATAATGAAACAAAAAATAAATGCGAACGCGATAACTCCGTGAAGAGAGTGTGTGTGTGTGTCAAATCTCAAGTTTCAGCAAACAAAATATTAAAGGAAATGATCGAAGAAAAAAAAATACAATCCAACAAAATAAAAATAAAATATTATGATCCGAGCTCTCTCTCGTCGGCATATAATTTTTGCAATTTGATTGTGATATTGGGATAACCTTGATGAAAGTAAGTTAAATAAAACTATAAACTTTAATTATCAAACAACTTAATGTTACTAGGTGAGATAACTTATATCATTTTTAAAATAAGTAAAAAATCCAATAGAAAGCAAATAACAAATATTAATTGATCCCAATCTCCAATTAACTAGATGCTGGATGATGAAACCAAATTTTTTTTTTGAATATATAAAAAGAAAAAAAACAAACTAAACAACAATCCTTTAAATCATAGACATGAATTTAATTGAAAAGCTCAATTATTAACCAATTTAATGTTGAAGGATAAGATTGAAACAAAAAATAAAAAATATTTCAAAGTAAAAAAATAACAA
>Ga0307514_10005455_pt1 | contig 11334 bp, 10 predicted proteins | sample 16_EM_MG_FD_203088 | JGI IMG/M metagenome (GOLD analysis project Ga0307514, IMG submission 203088) | Populus trichocarpa ectomycorrhiza microbial communities from riparian zone in the Pacific Northwest, United States - 16_EM | ecosystem: Host-associated > Plants > Roots > Unclassified | place... | reverse complement strand
AAACCACAGTCGGCAGCTCACTAGAATATCGGCAGGACGGGTTGGCGAATGGAGAGTCTGATTAGCGAGTTACCTTGGTTTGATTGGGAAAGTGAGGTATGACGAAGCGCTGGGCTATCTCGGCACGAAGCACACACGTAAAGATTGTCCCATGTAGGGATGGGTGTCTTGGGCGTGAAGATCGGCGGAAGCAATCAGTGACACGAGGACGGATTGGGAGGGGGGGGGTGGAAGTTGGGCAGGCTATTACAGTTATGAAGTATATCCAAAACACCAGCCAGGCCACAACCCTAGAGTAGCTCGTCAATTGCAGGTGCTGCGGGTAGTTTTTTTCTTGCAATTGGACCAAGGCAAGGAACGTGAAGATCGGGGAATTCGCGAACCAGGATGCCAGGATGCGTTGATCCCAGTTCGCCAGATGATATGAGGACACGATAGACCCAAGCAATACAAGCAGACCAGCAGTCGGGGGACGTGGACTGTGACAAGTTTTTATATTCAGATGTATATACTGCAGCAGCGATGTCATGTACTCTACCAGTGCTGTACATACAGCCTGTACTCTAATACTTACACGCCTGCATCAGCTGGTGCAGGGTGCGGAACCTACCTGGGAGCCACAGGGGAGAACTTGCTGGATGGGCCGTACCTAGGTACCCACCTAGGTACCTATACTTCTGCGATTGAAGTGAATATAATCATAATCTACTCTGGAATTATCAACGGACTGGGCCAATGAATTCTTGTCTACAAAACTATTACTTAGGTAGCCAGTGAATACCTTCCATCACGCAATCCCGTGCTAGTGCTAGGATACACCAAGCTTGAGTACTTGAGACTTGGAGGGGTCGTGCAACCAGACTATAGAATACCTATGTCTCCACATATCCAAGTACCTGTTGAAGACCATTCTTGGATCCCCACATGCGTTTCAAACAAACAAATATTCTATGCGGCACGCCAGAGGCCAGGGGGTCCATGCAAAGCTGGACGCATCCAAGCAGAAAACCTGCACTAGGTAATCGACTTCCCCAGTGCAATCGATAATGTCTTGAACACCTCGCCGCATAACGCCACCCAACTCTAACTTGTATTGTGCGTCATGGGTGATTAAACGAAGGGAATACCGGTAGAGTAGGTAATGGGTTGAGCTGAAGATAGACGTAATACGAGGTCGTTGTTATCACCTACGGTAACCTGGCCTTCCTAGCACTGCCCGCTTTCTGAATGCTATGACGGAACTCTACTTAAATGAAGGGTTAGGTAACTTTTTGCGAGGTGAAAAGTTTGCAGCAAAGATAGCCCAGAAACTATTTCAAGTTCAAGCTAAGCCTCGTGTTCATCGCAATATTGAAGGTTGTTTCTTACCTAGTGCACTTTTTCAAAACCCAGAGTGGTTCATGCACGTGACCCACCTGCAATCTGGAGCTACTTCATGTGTACATGTACAGTACCTACAATTCAAAAGATAGGTGTGTTGGTCTGGCCGTGTCTCATATACTGTATATTCTGGTGCTGGCAACTTGCAGCCACACCAGCCATACGAAATCAATGCCAGTAACCACAAAGACATTAAAGTAAAGCGTAAACCAACAGAATCAGGCCTGTAGAATAAGTAAGGCCTTGCTCTTAAAATGGAATAAAATAAGAAAGTTATAAGGAGTAGGAAGAAGGAACATTTTATGAGAAAATAAAAAATGCTACATGTCAAGAGGAGAACTAATCAACAATGAATGACTAAGCTAACTTCGCAGTCACTAATGACTAGCATGGGAGCCTGTCGTTGTGCGCTGACTCAGCACCTCGCATTATGTATATATACCGTACATTTTTTCCTCGACACTTTGTTAAAGGATTACCCTGAATCTTCACCTTTTAACCAGATTAGAGTGATATCTAAAAACTGCTGTTGTTTGTACCGGAAATAGGTGGGTGGGTAGGTTAAGCCCAGCCGTGTGTTCCACGGCGCTGTATCCCATGTGGGGAACATCAGGGATGTGCCAAAAGCTGTGGCAAGAACGGATGTCGCCTGTACACCTCAGACTTGAAACTTCCTCTGTATTGGCTGTGAGACTTACTGCCCATGGTAAGCCAGATACAGTGTGGTTGAGCGAGTAGCATAACAAAGTTCGAAAGTTGTTCACCACGGAGAAAAAGAATTTAGGTTCTGTGTATAAAGGGCAAGAACTGAGAGTAACATGTTGCAGAAGGGTAATGAAATTTTCTGATACTATTGGAGCTCCATTCCAACACAAACATTCTCAAGTCAAGCCCTTACATACAGTATAGGTCTACCCTAACAAATCATCCAGATCACCACCTGTTCTTTTCTGCTGTGTTGAAGTGTTTCCGCTCATACCTTTGCCAAAGGATCCGAGCGTATTATTTCCAGTCGTGGTTCCGGAAGTTCCCCACAAACCAGACTGGGCATTCGACTTTGCTAAATCAGCCATACTGGCTGCCTGCACTGGTGTTGCAGCTTTGGCTCCGGCGCTAGATGGCTTTTTGATACCTGATGCGGCAGCGGTGGCCCAGATAGAGCCGAAGGCATCATCAGCAGACTTAGTTGTGGAGCCTGGCTTGGGTGCAGTGGTTATCCCTCCTGCCGACTGAGGAGACAGTATGGATGATGAATTACTCCGTATTGCTGGGATAGAAGTAAAGTAGTTGGGTAGCGACGGCTGATATGCTGTACTTGTGGCTGGCGTGGGCGTTGACGTGAGAGATAGAGAGGCGAAAGTCGAAGCATTGTTATTGGTTGGAGGGGGATTATAAGCAGATTTTTGGATATTTGGAGTGGTCATTCCTACCAAGCCTGTGATATTTGCAGCTTGTTGCGACGAACGCGGTTGTGGTGCTGCAAAGGTTGTCGCAGTAGACGAGACAAGGGGGCCAGTTACTGGAGCCGGCGGTCCTGACAAAATTACGGAGAAATCCGATGAAGTGTTTGTACCGGAGGGTGCTGGGGCAGCTTGGAAGTCGTCAAAGTCGTCATCGCCATCAGTGGCTGCTTTGTTGACGGCAAAAACGTCGAGGCCACCCAGTGGGTCCTTATCTGGGGCATTGCCGTTGGATGAGCTGCCTGGAGCTGGCTCATCACCAAAGAGAAGGTCAACGGCCGGTGCAGCTTGTGTTTTCTTTGGCAGTGGAGCAGTTGTACTCGCTTTGGTGGATGTCGTGGTGCTAGATTGACTTCGCCGGACAGTACTTGTTTTTGGCGCTCCTTCATCATACTCATCATACTCCTCGAATTTCTGTCTGTTGTCCCCTCCACGTGATCCACTAAAGCCTCCTACATGCTCTTCGTCGTACCGTGACGAGGAGCCCCCGAAACCGCCACCATCACCATATACTGCATCACTGCCATAGCCTCCATACTCTACGTTATCACTTCCAAATCCACCATATCTTGACGACCTATTTGCTCCTGAGCCACCACCAAATCCACTGCTGAAACCACCACCAAAGCCACCACCACCCTCTACCCCACCATATTTGTTCTTAGTCGCTCTCGCCTTCTTTCTTTCCGCGCGGATACGGTCAACATCACTGAGGAGCTCCCCAAGCTCCTTTGCTCTGTTGCGCACATTTACACCCTGGTCCTTGCCGTTCATGTCGATGAAATGGAACTGCCGTAGCATTTTGATTGTGGATATGTGTGAGCGGGCATCATCAATGACTTGTTCAGAGCCATTTTTGACGAGGAACTCGAGCAACTGCAAAGCCTGTGATTCGTCAGAAATCACTGGTGGTCAGGGCTAAGATTAGCGGTTGTGTACTTTATAGATCTGGCGCCATTCTTCGGCTGCCTTTTCAGTGAATCGTTTGTATATCATGGGCATGATTTCATTAAGGAGTTGACTATGCACGTTCGTCAGTGCTGCTACATTCGTGGAATTGTAGCACTGAAGAGTCTCAAATCTTACTAGTTGTATGTTCCATTCGCAATCTCTTGCATCAAGGTTGAAGAAGCTCCCCAAGGCTCATTATTCGTTGCCTCCCGCACCTGTCTCAGTGTCAATGCTGAACACCCCCCCCCCAGGAGGCTAGAAACAATTGAAGTTCCTGACCTTTGCTTCCATCTCCGTATAGTTCATAACCACTGTAACGAGTTTGATCAAAAACAGCACCTTTTCGGGATGGAGGGCAATCTCTTACCATTCTGTGCTTTCCTGACGGCAGCTTTGACATCATAGAGAGAAATGCTAGTAATCTGCTCCTTTAATGACTGGAGATCCATTGTTCGTTACTCTGTATCCTGCCGACGAGAGAATAAAAGGGCGTTGCTCGATTCTATATGTGGGAGTTTGGCTCTGGTGGTTTTGGAGTGTAGGAAACCGTTGAGCTGTACTGAAGTGGTGGGCGGTGATGATTGGTCAGATTAGGGGCACGTGTAGAGATCGAATTTCCGCATTCACCAATTGTAGCCAGGTATACGTACAATAAATTACACCTTCGATAGGTAGGCAAATTTTGTCTACTTACGTACAGTTTGTGTATGAGTGCCAAGCAATGGACGGTCATGTGACGTTATCGTGGCCTATATTGTTGAAAGGCCACTATATGGTCTCTATTGCCCGCCAAACCTATATGGAGGGCTGTAAAGGGGCAATTAAGTACCAAAAAATCCCTTCTCATAGCAAGTACTAGTTTGGATCTAGTAGAGTATGCAGGGTCATATATATTACGGTTGCTGTATGCTGTGTATACCCGTATGTATACTCCGTATGACATGTACCAAAAAATAAATCGGTCTGGGCACGGGAACATACAATGCGTGGGGAAAAGTGAGGCATTTTCCCCCGCACTGTATGACATGGGTGTACAGTCATCCTCAAGAATTTTCTTCTGTTGAATCAATTAAAGCAGCCGCAGCTACCAAAACCTTTACAATGTCAATCGCCCCACGTCTCCTCCGATCCGCTGCCATTCGACGCTCCTTGGTGACCCCAATATCCACTTTCAATATGCAACACGCAGCTATCCATACCTCGAGCCCAGATCAGGCTGTCAAGACCTACTTTGACATTACCTACAAGGAAGGGAAACAAGGTTAGTTATGTCCTCGGTGTGCTTCAACAAAAAAACATATGTAGCTGACCATTCTAGACGTTAAGTGGGGGCGTGTGAATTTCAACCTCTACAACGATGTAGTCCCCAAGACTGCTGAGAACTTCCGAGCCCTTTGCACTCATGAGAAGGGTTTTGGCTACAAAGGGTCCAAGTTCCACCGAATAATTACTCAGTTCATGGCCCAGGGTGGTGACTTTACCCATGGTAATGTAAAGACAATATTTCAACCACTGACAGCACTCCAGCCTTGCTGAATGATAAAACAACTGTAGGGAACTGGAGGGAAATCTATCTATGGTGAAAAGTTCGCTGATGAGAACTTCAAGTTGAAGTAAAGGCACCCTAGTGATAGAGACAAGAGCCAGGGCTGACAAAAAAATTAGGCATGACAAGCCTTACCTTCTCTCCATGGCTAACGCCGGGCCTGGCACTAATGGCTCTCAGTATGTCCACTGACTGCACTTTATGAAACAGTATATTAATTCATACACTCTTAGGTTCTTCATCACTTTCGTCAAAACGCCATGGCTTGATGGCAAACATGTTGTCTTCGGTGAAGTGGCAGACGAGGAATCCAAGAAAGTTGTTGACAAGATGCATGCCAAAGGTTCAAGTTCCGGTACACCAGCGGGTGTAATTGTCATTGAGGCATGTGGAGAATATTAAGACTAGAGGAGGCATAGATATGTATGCATGCACATGCTGATGGTGGATTAATACAAGCCCATTCATTTTTAGTTGGGGGGAATACAAACAGAAATAACACAGCAAGATTCCATAAAGCTATTAACACCACTAGGCTGCCGATTTTCCAGATCTGGGGCTTTTTGGCGTGTAGTCTAGTTGAGTCGCCAGATTAAGCGCTGCCATTGGTGTGCTGTATGGGGGCCAATGTAGCCGGGCTAATCCATATTTGCCAGTGCCTCTGCCGGTGGTTCCAGCACTATCACCCAAAGGGCAGTGTTTCGTAGAAATGTTCAAAGCTGTTTGGTAATAGGGCTTTGGCAAGTTAGATTGTTCCCATTGCTTACATCCATGAGTTACCGCAGTTACCCTCAGAAAGTTTCCGCTAGTATGTTGCAAGGAATTCTCTGGACACTCGTATCTTTTTCCACTCATTAGTTTACTATCACCTCTTCGGAGAGTCTGCCAGTGAGCACGAGATTAGTTAAGTAGTTTATCAACGTCCCCGTATCGCCTTATTCGGACTAGGTACTATAGGCGGAGGTGTTTCTATGACTCCGAAGGGAACACTATCCTGATAATTATAGTACCACCGAGACTACATTAAAGTAGGTCCCCGTGGCTGTAAAGTACCTAGACGGAGGTTTTCACCTCATATGTACTCTGGTGCAGGTGTTACCCCCAACCGTTTCTATCACCCACCGTCAGTATGTACCCCAACTTCATGACTGGTTTACATTCGAGAGACTGAGAAATACTGCGCCTTAGCCTATAGGGTGATAAGGCAATCCCGACGTGATTAATCCCCAACGCTCTGGACAGTTTCGCAAGTTGAAGTGTTACCCTGAACTGGACTACTGTTTCTGGATCTAGGACTGCTAGCACCTGTTATTCACAGTGCCAAAAAGATCCTAAGAATCCGAGAAACATATGGACCTAATGGTATTCAGCTGTGAAAAACCCCTGCAGGCTTAGGAGTTCCTTGATACTAAGTGTCGTTACCAGTTGAGCACATTCTATAAAGACAAGGGCAAGTTGAAAATGTAACGTATAGACATCCCTATGACTGGTGATAGTTCGCAGTCGTCTGTCACAGAGATAAAACCCCCCAAAAAAACAAAACAAAAGGGCATTAGTAGTCTCGTGCCCCAATTTCCTGGGAAGGCTACTGTAAATCCGAGATCCCTCTGTTCAATTCAAATCTGGCGAGATACCTATTCTACTAATTTCCATCTCATTGTTTTTGACCCTGATGTATTGAATCCTGAACTCTACTCAGGCTCAGAAGAACTCCATGCAATACTCCTCGCACTCGCATACCGACCTAAGAAAGAACGATATAGGCGAAAGCAGTTGTGGGGAAATTTTCATGTCTAACAAACAACTTGCAAATTTGGCCAATGTTGTAACCAGAATTTCAGGCTTGTCTCTTTATACGCCAAATCAAATATGGGTGCGCATTGTATTCCAGAGCCTTATTCCCAATTTCTCTGATTCGCGAAAACCCACCACCGTAATACACCACTGGCAAGACTCGATCTATATCTTTAATTCCCAGTCTTCAATCATATTCCAGGGCATCTCATAACCCTTGCGATTATGCTCCTCACTTTTTACATCTTGATGTGGGAAACGTGCTACCAGGACGATAAGCATTGAAGGTGTAGAGACAATGAGGATAGATGGACCTATGAAAAAGTGAATATCTCAGGTTAAGCGATTGGTTGCTGGCTCGCAACAAGAGATAATAAAAGTGCAAAGTAAAACTCCTATCCCAATCCTATAGAAGAAGTATAGAAGAATTGACTAGAGTAGGGAGAGTATACATTGGGTTGCAAAATGAGGGGAGGAGGCTTGGACTGGGAGGGTGCTAGCTGGAGTCACACAGAGATTTGCATAGTGATGTGAGCCACAATGGCTGGCATCAGGAATGCCTATATGACCCTACATTTAGCAACCTTATTAGCGTCCAGCGACTCGGAGACCCCAATATGAGGCCTGCGAGAAGGAAAAGCCACTAAACCACCAAGCCGAAACACTTGGGTTCCACCGACAGTGCTCCATACCTGGCGTTCCATTCTTGGTATACCTAACGGGGCCACGGTAAGGCACGACGAATGCCTCTATGACTCTACCTTCAGGGACAAAGATTAGGGGATCACGGTGCCCGCCAGACGATATCACCGCACGAGGGGATACGCCCGCAATCAAGGCTGGCAAAAAGTGATGTATGGCTCTCCGGGGTGGGATCTCTAGTGTGCCTGTAACCGGACTAGATCACACCATACGTACGGGAGCTAAGTAGGTACTGGTAGAGTGTGGGATTGTCTTGTGGGGAAGTGTGGGGAAGTGTGGGGTGTATTTTTTGTTTATTATCATACCTAGTACATAGTCCGGTCAATAAATCCCGAAGTCCCGATATCAACACCACTCGGCACACACGCATCTGTACGTACGGTACCTATCTTATGCATGTGACGGAGTTGGCGGAACTACACTTCAGGTTTGCCATAGGTAGCCTGCATCCCTTGCTGGGGCTCCTACACAACACATTCCACCCAGGTAGATATGACTGTGTGCTGTTATGTGTACTCAGTACTTACAGTTGTATCGTCATCTAGGTAGAACCATAAGTTCGTATTAGGTAGTCTAGTTCCTCGAATCCTTGATACAATTGGTGATATAAGCAGTATGACAGCGGCCTGTCTCAGGCCTCGTATGGCAGGCACCAGCCTACCTATTTTGCCATACCGCGCATATTTGGCGTCTGGCTCGCCCTACCTATCCATCCGCTCCAATTTACAGCAGGTTTATAAATTCCCTGGTTCACGCCACTCCAGTCAGTCAAACACAAGGACTAGCTCCAGCTGTCTTCTCTACCCAATTGCCTCTCTTCCTTCTCACAGAGCGGGTGTGTCCTCGTCACGGTCAGTGGCGTCGACCCCACTAACATACTAAGCCCAACGGCGTACTTTCTTGCTCCGTCGACCTGGGTCGACTCTTTCCCTTCACACAAGATACAGCGGGTTGTCTCATCAGCAATGCGAGCTGCCAGCGAGAACCCAGTTGGAGCTTTCGAGGTCTCCAAGACCAGGAGAAAGCTACAAGTCGCCACAGCGGTTATATACTGTCTATTAGGTGCTGGGGTTGTCTTTGGCTATGCAGGTACGTAGGGTTGGTGATTGAAGCCAAGTCAATTATTGCTGGCTGATGTGTGCTGGCTGGGGTGCCGGATAGCCCTCAAACCGGTGTTGATCGAGGAGGGAGTGTATAGGGAATATTGCACCGAGAACGAGCTGGACAAGGATGTGAGAGTTTGTTTTGAGCAGGAGTTGCGACTCAATTTTATGTTCACTGCAGCAGCTGTGGCTACAAATGTCAGTCCCCTTCAGATACGACGTGCACCACAATTGGTTGGCACACAATTGAAGAGACTTCCGCTGACTATGTATAGGTCTGCGCTCTGGTTGTGGGGACGATATTGGATCGTTATGGGCCCAGGGTTAGCGGGATCATCGGAAGCATGTTTATTAGCATGGGGTCTCTGTTATTTGCATATGCCCGCAAAATTGATGCCTTTGACGGTATGTTCTCACGAGTCAATCAGATTCATCATCTAACATTGGAGGCAGCTTATATTCCTGGCTATCTCTTTCTCGCCCTGGGAGGGCCATTCATCTTTATCCCATCCTTCCAACTCTCAAACACATTCCCTACCTCGTCCGGATTGATCCTCTCAATGCTTACTGGTGCATTCGATTCATCCTCTGCCGTCTTCCTCTTCTACCGCCTCGCATATGATAGTTTTCCCCGTATTTTGTCGCTCCGGGTGTTCTTCCTCGGGTATTTAGTTGTGCCCCTCTTCATACTCTTTGCTCAAATCTTCATCATGCCACCTACAAGTTACAAGACTGTGGGTGAACTGGTGAAGCAGGTTGAAGAAGAGGAACAACGCCTGGCGGGAGACGCGGGTGAGGATGATGATGAATACGATGACGACGAGCAACTGCTCCGTCACGAACGCAGAGAAAGAGTTGTGAGTGAGATTACGTCACTCTTGGGCAGCAAAGGGGCTTCCCGTCATCAACAGAAGGAAGAGACCAAGCGTGAAGTGAGTGGAGTCTGGGGTGCCATGCACGGTAAAAGCGTACGTGAGCAGATGCTCAGTCCGTGGTATATCCTCATTACGCTGTTCACCATTGTGCAGATGACGAGGATAAACTACTTTGTCGCTACAATTCGTCCCCAGTATGAGTACCTTCTTGGGAGTGTCACTAAGGCGATCTCAGTCAACGAGTTCTTTGATATTGCTCTCCCTGTGGGTGGTCTATGTGCAGTACCCTTCATAGGAATGTTGCTGGATAGGACTGCAACCCCAACTGTCCTACTCGTGCTTGTGAGTGTCGCTGCGGCGACGGGTATATTGGGATTGCTTAGGGATGCCTGGGCTGCCTATGCAAATGTCGTTCTGTTTGTGCTCTATAGGCCATTTTACTATACAGCCATCTCGTAAGTTCTCCAATCATGGCATGATGGCGTTATTCTAGTCTGGTTGGCACACTTTGTTCCTAACATTGATCTCCACAGGGATTACACTGCTAAAGTCTTTGGCTTTCAAACTTTTGGTACCATTTATGGCTCCATCATCTGTGTTGCTGGTGTTTTCAATTTTGCTCAGGTTGGCATGGATACTGCGACTGCAAAATGGTTCCATCATGACCCAAGACCCGTCAACCTAATCTTGTTGATTTTGGTCTCGGTCATAGGTGGAGTCTTGTGGATATGGGTCACAGTCAGGAGCAAGAAGCTCAAGAGAAGACTTCTCGAGGAGGAAGCAAACAGGGCTATAGATAACGAGAATATCATGCCCGGTGGCTATGGCGGACTCTAGGGATCATTGCTTTTGGTGTATTTTTAGCTAGCGTTTGTTTATGTTCTATCACGACTGCCATGAGCTAGGCGTATTTCGGTGGGACTGATGGATTTAGAGTATCTATGGGTTGTAGTATAAAGAACTCTGTGTCCGCTTAATGGATTCAAATATACATACCCCAGTTTTGATTTCGATAGATATGTGCACGGTCTGCCTATTCTGGTTAGTAAGCCCCTGCGCGAGTACGGAGTATATGTGTAGCTCAATGCGTCCCGTGATTAAGTAAATTACAAGGTACGCTTTCCGCCCAATTGTTTTCTTGTGTGTGTCCGCGGCCAACAATCGCATATAAAACGGACTCCTACTTACCAGCCCAATCATCGGGAATACGAATCCACACCATCCCGGCCCCGCACTTCCCCCACCTCACCAACCCCCCAACAACAACGACAATGTCCACCCCTACCTCCTCCTCCTCCTCCACCACCACCCAACTCCAAACCTCCGTCGACACCCTGACCGCCTCCCTCGCCCTCCTAACCTCAACCATCTCCACCCTCTCAACAGCCACCTCCGACTTCCCGCGCCTGGCCAAAGTCCTCACTGTAAACCGACATTTCGAGCTACTCTCCGAGCCGGAGATCCAAGCCGCGCAGGAGTCGCTGCGGGAGGAGATCGTCCCTGAGTTCCGCCATTTGCTGCGA
>Ga0307514_10005454_pt1 | contig 11334 bp, 9 predicted proteins | sample 16_EM_MG_FD_203088 | JGI IMG/M metagenome (GOLD analysis project Ga0307514, IMG submission 203088) | Populus trichocarpa ectomycorrhiza microbial communities from riparian zone in the Pacific Northwest, United States - 16_EM | ecosystem: Host-associated > Plants > Roots > Unclassified | place... | reverse complement strand
CTCGTTGTGCCATGATGCCAGAAAACAAATGGATCTTAAATCCTTGGCTCGGAATCATTCCATATATTCGATCCAAACTTTTTCGAGAATAGAGGTGGAGTAAGACTCCGGTCTGTGTCATCATGTGACCACTTAAAGTGATTTTTGTCGACTTCTAATAGTGATTTAACTCGTACTATTGGCCATTTATTTCATATTTATTTGTGGTGGTTTTCATTTATAAATCATGAGTACTCCATTCAAAAACTTCAAAAAAAAATTAAGCAATATTTGTTTTTGCATTTTAAAAATACATTTAATTCAACACAAGCCACCCGAGATTTTAATATATTTTCAACACAAGCCACCCGACCCAATTGAAGAATGCCTTGATACTTCAAGAAGCCAATTGTGAAAATTGATAGTTTCAAATTATTTATGTTCTATGTTTTCTTTTTCTTCTTTTGCAAGTATAATTTTCAAACTTCCATGAAACAAGTCCTGTACATGAGTTATCCTTTATTATTTTTTATAATTATCGTTACGTATAATTTTCTTCCATTTATTTTTCATGCATTCTTCTACATTTAACGGTATTCGGTGGAAGGAAACATTGAAGTCAATTCTGTAACGGAAAAACGGGAATTTTTGTACACACGATTATCATTAAGAAAGATGCATGATCTTTTCATCAGTAACCACAGTGAAACCTTGTCAAAATCCTGTTTGTGAAAATACATTTTTTTTCTCAATGAATATTTAAAAATTAACGTAGATTACAAAAAAAACATAAGAAAGAACAAAAGGGAAAGGAAAAGTAAAGAGCAAGATTTACTAGGTGGGAACCGCCCAGTCTGGATATGGACATTGATAAACCCATCCAGACCCAGAATATTGCACACAATGCAGCCATAAACCCTCTTCATGACCATCATATCTGCAAACAGTAAAATAAAGCTCACATGAACCCCAGCTAATCACAGTTTTACAATACACCTAGTAACAACAGATACAGCCATATATATATATATATATATATATGGCTGACTTTTTAGAGAATATCTAAATGTATATTTACCATGAAAACTAAAAAATTTCGACTAGTTTACAGATACCCCATGAAACCAAAGGGGAGAGGTTAATGCGAGATGCAAAAATGGTTTCTGGAAGCCCAGTTCAGCTCCGAGTGACAGTGTTTAAACATTCATCTTAATTGACACCAGGTGAGCTGGAAGTTTCTGAAAACATGTAGTAAGTTTACCCCCCTAGAATAAAAGAAAAAAAGAGGAAGAAGAAGAAGCTTCTCAATAAAGAATTGTCGATATTGGAGTGAGGGGATAGACAACCAGTTGAAGAAAAAACGATGTCCTATAATTTGGCAGCAACAAAACTTGAAATTTCAAATGATTTTTAATGGATTTCAAGTCATTGGGATTTCTATGCAGCAAAAGAATACCAGTTCAGGGAGATATCACATGCCTGGGCACACACTGTTGAACGTTTGTTTGTAAACCATAAATAAATACCCTCATATCAGTTCTTGTATCACTTTCTTACTATGTGGCCCTAATACATAATATGCTTTATAGCAATGAATAGTGTGATTGTAAGCAAATAAATCAGAAAACATAGCCAGCAACATTAAAAAAAAAGGTTCTGCATAATCTAATAGCATTTAACAAGCACATCATAATGATAAAAAAAAAGTATCTTACCCTTTTGGAACCAAATTTGGACAGTTTGTGCACATAGGATCAATGTCAAAATCTTCTTCGGTACTGTCTTCATACTTATCAGAACTGTTATTTTCAGGCACAAGACAATTGTTTGGACTGTGAGCAGCTCTATCAGCATTCACTCCTTCACTAGATCGATTAGTAACATTTTCGGATAGATAAAGAATGTCATTGGCTATAGGATGGCCTGTGTATTGCAAATGGACACGGATCTACAAGAGACAGAGTCACCAAGTAATTAAAGGATTGAGAAACTTCCTAAATTATGGTGAATGCAGTACAGACATAAGGCTTAAACAGTAAAGAAAGAAGATTAGATTTGCATAAAAGTAATTTACAGCATGCTTGCTGTTCCAAAGAGAGTACCTGGGCTATTACAAAAACATAAGCAAATGCGTCTATGGTGGGCAAAAAGGGAAAATGGTAAGTGATTAAACCAGTTTTGAACTAAGTTCTATGCAAAGAAGGAACAGGCTATGCCATTAAAGGTTTGAGTACCATGGAATCTAGCCTCTGTTGTGAGATGAACCTAGTTCACTTTTGTTCAACATGGTTCCTTCTGGATGGCTTGGTTCAGCCTTATTTGTTAATTAACTGGAGCTTTTGGAATGCCTGTGTACCCGGGATTGTTCTTTGACTAAAGCTTAGAAGCAAAAAGAAGCAAAGCCCTAAGCTTGTGACTTGTGATACCATTTGAGACTATACATCTACTTTCTATAGGTTTACTTGGCATTCCCCTCAAGAAGTGTTGGATGCACATTATGCATGATCCACCTCTGCATAGTCCGTGGTTTGAAAAATTATTAGACAGAGATAGTCTCCAGGAGTCCTGCTAGTTCGAAGATCTTGTGCATATAGAAGGGTTTATTTGGAAGCCTGTATCCTATATTTCATATCAAATGAAAAGGAGATAGTGTTTCATGGTTTCTGAAAGTGAAATTTTTTTGGGTGCCGCAAGTGCATGGGAAACCCCGAGGTCTATAGCCTGGAGACTGGATTAGTGGAAACTAATTTGCTTTTCAAATTCAAACCTGGCTTGCTATTCTTAGTAACTAGTCCACTCTACAAAAACAAAGGAATGCAGAAGTATCACAAATCTCATCTGCCTTTTCTTCAATTAGAATACAGAGGCTTGGATTAGGTTTTCTTCCCATCCACAAAGAGATCATGTGAGAGATGTTGCTAAAAAGGCAAACAATCTATAGTAGGACAGGCTAAAGATAGGTACTGGGGTTTGGGAATTCTCTTAGCAAAATGACAATCTCAGGGGTAAAACCCTTCCCCACCTAGTTGATTAAGCTAGAATTGATATTTTGGTTATTTTAGAAAAGGAAAGTATGGTGCAGATTTCTTGTAAAGAAGGTGTTTACAAATAAAGGACGAAAAGCAATCATCTCTAACATCAAAAAAAAATGGTAAGAAGAAATCTATGAACCAAGCAGGAGAAAAGTTAGGGTAACAGAGATCTGAGGCATCTATGAACCAAGCAGGAGAAGATCATAATATATCCAATATTGCTTCTGTGGTCAGAAAATTTTTCTTACTTGATGAGTTCGGCCAGTGATTGGTTTACACAAAACAATGCTGTGAATGCCATTGGTGCCAATCCTTGTAAACTTTGTACAGGCAGTCTTTCCCTTGATGGGAGAACCATCACAAGAGTTACCCACCTGTAAAGACAATAAAAAAGGGCGTACAAACTCAATATAGGCATTTCCTCTGCCTTATATTTGATGTTAACGAGGGTGGGAAAAGAAATGAGGCTTGGTTGCAAACACTAAAGAAAGCTATAGATATAGCAAAACTAATATTAGGGTTCAAGCAATCTCACTGATGAATATCAAGCACAAAGAATAGCATCACAAACCAACAGCTTAGCATTTCCCATGGCCAATAACCATATTACTAACACCCACCATAACCATGCATGCTTATACTAAGAAAATCAGCGTTGCCACTTTGCAAATACAATAAAAGCAAGAAACATAGAGAATGCACCAGGGCACAAGTGGACACACAAGGCCCACTCACAAAAAGTTTAAGAGTGATGGATGAAAAATATAGCACCAAGAATCATACACAAGCACTCTCAAACTTAGAGCTATGCAAAGAGAAATATAGCACCATGCCCCAGGTTCAGAGCAGAGAACACCGAGAAACTCCTAGGGGTGATGGAAATGAACTGTTATACTCTATCATAAAAAAAGACTACCCATACCATGTTAAAACCTATGTAGAAAGACCAAAAATTTTAGAACAAAAGTTCTCCTCCATGAGAATGATCCTTCCCACCAGATATGAGCCACTCCAGATCCAAGGCAAGTGATTAAAAAATAAGGGCACGTAAAGTGACCTGCATCCACTATAATAGTATATGACAGCTTCACAAATAAAGTACCCATTCAAGAAAGTGATGCTTCAGAAGATGAGCAAAGCATCAATATGGGATGTGTTCTAATCTCAAAATAATATTTGAATGAATGAAGTAGGAATGACTCCATAGCATGCCAGGCACATATGGAAATATAATTTGTGAAATGCATATTCACACCTTTAGTTGACAGGGAAACCAGAAATCCATAGGATCTAATATAAACAGTGACACCCCTAAAGCATAGAAGAGATGAATAAAAAGCCTCACCTCTACAGTGCTCCTTCCTTCTCGAGCATTGTAATTAACATTAACATCAACAATTTGCTGAAATGAAAATGCATAAGAAAGCTTAAGTGTTATCATGCAAAGGCTTACTTTTAATAAGAAACAACAGCATTCTCAGCAGCATATCAAATATGTTGCAAGAAGACATAAGCATGCGGGCATATGTCTGGTTAATAAATAAATATGCATCTGAATGTCATGGATTCTTGGTTTGGCAAATCTCTACTTAGAAGATGGTAGCGTAACAATTGCAGATCAGTCATTTTCTCACTTGTATCCCATGTTAATACCTATTTTACAAAAAAGATCATAAAATTTTTCCAATCTATTTGCTTGGCAAAACAAAACTATACTATTTAACATTTTTTTTCTAATAGTTTGTTTCTTCAAATACCCTAAGATTAAACTATCATCTAGAGCTTCTTAGCTAAAAATCATCAGATAAGAATGTAGTTTCTTATCACGGGCCATAGATATGTACTACCTCATCCTCAGGAAATACCCCAATGACCTTTGCAACATATTGTTTCTGTACTTTGCCAGCTTCAATCTGCAACAATCAGATAACAAGAGAGAGATGAGTATTCCTTAGCAGATACACGAGTACAGATATCTGATGTCATGCCAGCATATTCAAAGCAGCATGGTACCTATAATTGTAATAAAGATACAACAGTACGGAAAATACCTCTTGCCTAAAAAGGTCAGCCCTTGTAGCATTTCTAGCCAAGATAAGGAGTCCTGAAACAAGCCGATCTAGCCGATGAACCGCTGGCATGACCATGTCAAGGGAAACAATCCAAAATAAAATGGAAAACCAGACAAAACAAATTGAAGTACAAAGAAAACATATTTAAGTTTCTCAATTCAAGACTTTTAAGAAGCTCATGGAAAGGCTACAATACTTGCTTTCAAATGTAAATCATGTTCGGATACGAAACAAGGGAGCTAACCCATGTTCTGCCTGGAGAACGCCAACAACAGTATTCTTGCGATACTGACCACAAGGATGCACCTATATAACAATAGAAATTAATCTATGATTAGCACCACAGAAAAAGAGACTAATCTATATCAGAAGATGGTAATGCAGAGAATTTCAACTCTCTCTCACATCACAAACAGCACACAGATGAACAATTTTTTTTAGCTGGCACAGGCTAACATGAAAATCAAATGAGATATAATCATTTTATTGACAATACTCAAGCCAGTATCACAAATTAATATTAGTTCTGTTACACACTTATTAAAAATCAAACATAACTTGCCAAAGGGTGACTGGTTCCACCAACAGAAAGCTTAGAAATGGATGCCAAAACATGATTGAAAGACAAATATAAGTATGCATGGTTGTCTCCAGTTCTTCTGTCACATTTTAAAGACAATTGTAACATAATTGATCGTTAAACATGGCAAGGAACAATTTCTCCTTTATGCCTCCCACACCAGAAATAGTATAGCAATTATAAGGAACAAGAAAAAAAATGGCGGAAATATCATCAAACAGTTATATTAGATCCTTGGTATGGTTAGTTTTATGGACTAATTTCACATGAAAATATGCGGAAATATGCCATAGACCATCTAGTTCTCTAAAAAAATCTAACATTTTAGGAGAAAAATAGGCCTATTAAAAATTATCTAATGTTATTATGATAGAAAGAAGGAGAAAGCAGCATACTAAACTAATCTCGGCAATTAAAAGTAAAATTCTAAGACCTGATAAAATTCTTTAAGAACAATAAACAATAAGAATAAATATTATATACCCGAGGACCCAACAAAATCAGGAAATATTAATAAGTACATTGATAGAATAACAACTTTTTTTTTCTCTTCAAAGTATCAGATAGAATGACGTCAATATCACCCATGAAAAGAGGAAAACCAAGTCACAGATAACTCACAGGTACAGTTGCTGGCTTCCAAACAGTTACGACATCATCTTCTTTATCAAGAATGGGAACATCCCAAGCCATCACCGGCGGTTCATGCCTACAATCTTTGCAACATCAATTCAAAGTTCGATACAACTTCGAAAAATAAAATGAAAGCTGTGCAAGAGAAAATTTTAAAAATTTACTCATGCGGGAACAAAAGCTCTAGTTAAGTTAAAAACTATCCAAGTAAACCTTGCAATCAACCACGGCAAAAGCACACACCTGTGCACGAAATGGCTGATCTTCTGCGACGATTTAACAATGTACGAAACAGGAACCATTTCTCCATCAACTTGTATCCGTCCACATTTAACAGCACTAACCTACATTAATTACTCCACAAATACTCAAAATCCCCAAACTTTAAATAAGATTAAAAGGAATTTAATATAAAAAAATGAGTTGATAATTACATAATAATCATAGGGTCTGCCTTTGAATTCTTCCGCAAATAAATCCACTATCGTCTTCCCCGCCCACCGGTTTTTTACCTGTATACCGAGATGACGATAATTAGAGTTTTATAAAGCTCGGCAAAGAAGAGAGTGAGCGAGTTAAAGTGACTGACATGGGAGATAAACTCGAAGTGGTAAGGTCTAACGTGGCGCCTCCCTGCGAATTCCCGCCAAAAAAAACAAAATCAGAGTTCTTTTGTTGTTTCTATCTTCAAAAGAAGCTGCTTTTGTAGTGTGATTTTGATAAAATTACCGTCACGAAAGATGTAATCGTGTTTCTCAGGAGGATTAGCCGGTGTTTGCCACACAATTTCCATCTTCTTCTCAGCTGCTTCTTCTTTTTCTCCTCTCTTTCTCTTCATCTCTCTCGATTAATTTGGGTTTTTAGGGTTTTGCTCGAGTGGATTACTTACATGACGGTACCGTCAAATGCTCCATGCTCCATACAATCTTGCTATCAAAAACACGACACGTCGTCTGGTGCTCAACATTTTAAAAACCAAAACGACGCGTCTTGTGAATGAAAGAAAATAAGAAAAGTGAAAACCGCGTCGTTTTGATGCAAATTTGCGAAATGGAGAAAACAAAAACAGAGAGAGATTTGATTTTGGCTTTCCTTCATCTTCTATGTTTCAGCTCACCAACAAAATAATAAACAAAACACCTACTGCGCCTTCTTCACTACTAATCCAATCACTTCTTTTTTTATCTTTTTCAAGAAAAAATAGAAACCCAACGAAATAAAAAAAAAAAAAGGTGTGATTTACTTTAATTTCTGTAAAATCTCTCTTTTTTTTTTTTGAGATCTGTTAATTTTTAGTTGATTTCCTTTTGTATTATGTGTGTGAATCTTAGGTGTGTTTTGTGATTGCGGAAATCAAGAGGGGATTGTTTTACACGTGGTAGTAATTGATTGGAGGAGGTAGGGGAAATGCCGGAGGAGGATATGGTTGATATAAAGTTCAGGCTTTACGACGGGTCAGATATCGGGCCCTTCCGGTGCTCATCATCAACATCTACTGTTGATATGCTCAAGCAGCGAATTGTTTCTGATTGGCCCAGAGGTTTTATTTTATTTATTCACTTTTTATCACTATTTCTTTCAATTTTAATTTTTACTTGTTTTAATATTTATATGTCTGGTTTTTTTTAAGATTTTAGATTTCTTTTTAGTGAATTTACCTAATTTGGGAGGATTTATTTGATTCTAAAATTGGGTTAATTTGCTTTGGTTGGAAACTTTTGGGACCGTGTTTGGGAAATTCAAAGTGGGTGCTTTGGGTTTTATTTGGGAAGTCATTGAAAAAGTGGTTCGAATAGTTTGATGGAAATGGTAATTTTTTACCCTTCAGTTGAAAAATGGGTAAACCCAATTAATTACGCTTTATCATTGCTATGGAAAGTTTGAGTATTAATCTATCTGATAATGTTGTCACAAGTTGATGGTTTAGAGATGTTATTAATGTTTGAAGTTGTCTGTGTTTGTCATCGTGGCTTGCGTGGTTCGACTTCAAAGAGTAGGAGGTTTTGTTTGTGGGGTTTGTTGTTTTGGCTATTATCAGAAATGAATCATGGGAAATTCGCTGGACTTTTGTTAGTATTTGGTTATGGCTTGTATTGCTGCTTGATTAAGGTTCACCTGTTTGCTGTGGATCGGGAACATACGATTGCGTTGCAGTCTAGAACTGTTGCAGTTGGAGAATGTGCTGTAAATTTGAAGTTATTGAGCTCAATCTGGGGTATGTGACCTAAGATGGTAAGGGTGAGAGCATGTGTGGAATCAACAAGATAATACAAGCCTCCTAAAATGCAAAAGAGATCCTAAGGGATGATGTTCTAGATGTGAACCTGATCAGCCAATTCTTCTTCTTTTCCAGGCAAAGCGTCATCAAATATATCAAATTCCAAATTTAGAAATATTAACAGCTAAGCTAAGAAAGATAAAGATTTCTTCTTGTTTGAAAAACCTATCTACTTTCAGGACAGGAATGTCTTTCATCCAATGGGATTTTCTTTTGGGCTATTTTGGTTACATTTTTCTGATTTTTTTTTTTATTATTTTAGGCAAAACTATCACTCCCAAGGTAGTGAATGAAATCAAGCTGATAAGCTCTGGTAAGGTTTTGGACAACAACAAGACTGTTGGACAATGCAGAACACCTTTTGGGGAAGTGGCCGGGGGAGTTATCATAATGCATGTTGTTGTACAGCCCTCTCTAGCAAAAACCAAAACAGGTAATTTCTATTTTAAATCATCCATCCAGCATAACAACTTTTTTCTTTGTTTCCTGAATTGTGTTTTTGATTTGCTTGATGGTTATATATGGACCCCCATGGTTTTGAATGACATGATTCAACACCTGATTTGGATGTCGATAGAGCAGTGACCCTTGCTTGCTGAGAGCTTGGAGATTTTAGCTGCAGTGATACCCTGTTTTTAGATACTCTGATGTGCACATGGTGATAACTGTCTTTATGTTTTGCTGGAGGTTTCTGCCCTCTGGTTACTTGACTTCAAAATCACTGTTAAAGATACTCTAGTTATATCAATGTGGAAGATATAGAAGTTTGAAATGGTACCTTTTATTTGTACCTGTCTTCATAGATCCTACTCGAACTTATAAACAGACTTCTTTCTTCTATTCATGCATATGTTTCAGTGTGCGCATGTGTGTTTTCTCCTTGCGCTTCTAGTGTGTCTCCATATTTTTCCTTAGCGGTCTTGTGTATGAAGGGCGAAGACCCAGATTTATAACCATCCACACTATTATATTGGGCCAAAGTCAAAGTAAGTTCATTGTTGACTTGAGTTCCACCAGTTTAATTTCTTGAGTCCATCTAACCAATGGCGATATGATATGCCCCAAGAAATAACAGTTAATTTTAACTAGATGTTCCAAGTTTGTTGTTAGACAAATCTAAATTGGATTATACCAAAAAGGTCAATTGTACATTCTTTGTAGGGGGGTCTCATTTTGCTGAATAACTTCATATTTCTTGTTCCAATGGTCAGAATAATTTGGTTTTGGGTTCCATCAAGTTATGAACAAAGAAAAGTAGCCCTTCATCAAATAATTCGATTAGTTGTCAATTTTAGAGGACAAATTAGAAGTTTTCTCTGTTCGAGGAATTGTAATAATCACATGCATGTTTTAGATTTCTAAAGGCTCAATCTTTATAAAAAAAAAAAAAAAAGAGTTTTCATTGGCTCGGCACTGTTGTATGCAATTATTTTTATGCTTATTTGCTCAACTTCTTATTCCAAGTCCAAACCTTTAAGCATTTCTCAGCCTTGAATATTGACTTGGACCTATTCTGATATTGCAGAACACCGGTGATACTTAAAATTTTCCCTTGGGTCTTCATTCGTCAAATCCTCTAAAGTTAAATTTAGCAACACCAAAACCTTACACGCATTTTCTTTTTTAATTGTCATGATTTCCTTGTTTGTAGTCCTTTCTCTACGCTTAGGCTATTTAATGCAGACTCATAGAATTATTGCACGAGTCCCTTTTCTCTTTAAGATTGTTGCTTAAAAGCTTCTTATTTTAAACTATACTCGGTGGCTTTCTTGGTACAGAAAAGAAGATTGATAATTCACCGAAGCAAATTGCGTGCTCATGTTCCATAATGTGAAGGCAAGTACATAGATACTTGGGGAATTGTGCCCTCGGTACCAACACTTTAGGTACAGCAGTTGTTTTCGTTGAGCATCCTGTGTTTTGTTGTCGCCATATTCACGTGTATTTGTAAAAGCGTCCGGTGGTGATGTGTTTCTTCCCATGTTCCTTTCTTCTGTTTTTTCTTGGTTTGTTCTTTAAAGGTGAAGATCCGTACCAGTAATAGAAAGTTGTATACACCCATTGATGTAAAATCAAGAACCTTTATCATATATCAAAGAGAAATACTTCTGTGTTAATGATGATGCAAATTTACAATTTATGGATGGATTTGCAGTACTTACTACATGGCAAATTTTGCCCTGCAAGTTAGATAATTTTGCTAAAATTAAATTGCACGTATCCAAGATGACTACATCAGATGTTGGAAAAATGTTATTATTAAGAGAAATGATACACTCGACTTGCCAAGTTACAGAAATACTGATACTCGATAGTGCTGACTAGAAACAATTACCTATTCATAATCTACAAAAAAGGGCAATCATGCAATAGAAACGAGGAGGAACATGAAATGAGAGATACGTCAACAATCACACAGCGAGATACAGGAACAAAAGCTTTAAATCTGCCGGAGAACATTTTCGGCTGCTGCTATTGTCTTTTGGATATCTTCAGCAGTATGTGCCAAGCTTGTAAACCCAGCTTCAAATTGTGACGGTGCAAAGTATACACCCTCCCTCAGCATTCCTTGGTAAAATCTGGCGAACTTTGCTGTGTCACTTTTCTTTGCATCAGCAAAGTTGTAAACAGGCCCTTCCGTAAAGAAAAACCCAAACATTCCACGTATATAGCCTCCACAAATTGCATGCCCAGTTTTCTTGCCAGCATCAATAATGCCCTGAACAAGTTCACTGGTAATCTTATCCAAGTATTCGTAAC
>Ga0307514_10005453_pt1 | contig 11334 bp, 9 predicted proteins | sample 16_EM_MG_FD_203088 | JGI IMG/M metagenome (GOLD analysis project Ga0307514, IMG submission 203088) | Populus trichocarpa ectomycorrhiza microbial communities from riparian zone in the Pacific Northwest, United States - 16_EM | ecosystem: Host-associated > Plants > Roots > Unclassified | place... | reverse complement strand
ACCGGGCCCGTCGCCGATCAGACAGGCCGCGCCCTCGTGCCACACGTGCCACAGGGCACGCGCCGGGGAACCGGGACCCTGGGCCCAGATGAGGCCGGACTTCTTCGTGGCCTCCTCGACGAGGGCCTGGTCGAGCAGCTCGGTAGTCATGCGCCCACCCTAACCAGGTGCTCTCACAGCCAGCCGTTGCGCTTCAGCGTGCGATGGATGACCAGGCAGAGGCCGACCGTGACGGACATGATCACCGGGTAGCCGTACTTCCAGTGCGTCTCCGGCATGTAGTCGAAGTTCATCCCGTACACCCCGCACACCATCGTCGGTACGGCGATGATCGCGGCCCACGAGGTGATCTTCCGCATGTCCTCGTTCTGCGCGACGGAGGCCTGCGCGAGGTTGGCCTGGAGGATCGAGTTGAGCAGTTCGTCGAAGCCGACGACCTGCTCCTGGACGCGGGCGAGGTGGTCGGCGACGTCCCGGAAGTACTTCTGGATGTCCGGGTCGATCAGCCGCATCGGCCGCTCGCTGAGCAGCTGCATGGGCCGCAGCAGCGGCGACACCGCCCGCTTGAACTCCAGGACCTCACGCTTGAGTTGGTAGATCCGAGCCGAGTCCACACCGCGCGAGGTCCCGCCCCGGCGGCCCGGGGAGGAGAACACCTCGGTCTCCACCTCGTCGATGTCGTCCTGCACCGCGTCGGCGACCGCGATGTAGCCGTCGACGACGTGGTCGGCGATCGCGTGCAGGACCGCCGAGGGGCCCTTGGCGAGCAGCTCGGGGTCGTCCTGGAGGCGGTGGCGCAGCGCCCGCAGCGAGCCCTGGCCGCCGTGCCGGACGGTGATGAAGAAGTCCCGTCCGGTGAAGCACATGACCTCGCCGGTCTCGACGACCTCGCTGTTCGCGGTGAGCCGGTCGTGTTCGACGTAGTGGATGGTCTTGAAGACGGTGAACAGGGAGTCGTCGTACCGCTCCAGCTTGGGCCGCTGGTGGGCCTGCACGGCGTCCTCCACGGCCAGCGGGTGCAGCCCGAACTCGCTGGCGATACCGGCGAATTCGGCCTCGGTCGGCTCGTGCAGCCCGATCCACACGAAGCCGCCGTCGCGGCGCACCACGCGCATCGCGTCGTGCGGGGTCAGCGGCTTGTCCTGCTCGACGCGGGCGCCGTCGCGGTAGACGGCGCAGTCGACGACGGCGGAGGGCGTCGAGGGGTCGCGGGTGGTGTCGTAGAGGCCGGTGTCCTTGCGCAGGGAGACGCGGGACGGGCGGACCACGGCACGCAGGTCGCGGATCATCGACATGGCTGGCTCCTTCGTGACAGGCAACGAAAGGCCGCCGGCGACGGGTGGAACTACCCGGAATGGGGACGTCCTGGCATGGGGTCTCCCCGCCCTTCGAAGGAGGGGGATGTTTGGCACGTCCACAAAGCGGGGAGCACCGCACCGTCGCGGTGGCGAGCTTCGCTACTGATACAGGTACTGATTCAGGCAGGCGGATCAGACAGATCAGGTAAAACGAAACGAAGCGCTCTTCCGCGGTGCAGTGAGTGCGAGAGGTGGCAGTCAGCCAGAGCCGGAGCAGCTACATCAGCGGCGGGAAGAGCGGGTGCTACTGCACGGTCGACTTCGGTCCATTGCAGCCCCACCTCCTCCGGCCGGTCCCTCGTAAGGGAGTCTCGTCGGCGTCGGGGCTGGCCGCGACGCTGATGCGTGCTGCCCCGAACCACCGGGCAAGAGTAGCAGTCGACCGAACTGTCAAGGCGCTGCTTTGCCCGCTACTGACGAGTTCTATGCTCGCCGCATGGCTGATGTTCTTCCTCTGGTCGAGGCCCGGTTGCGCAGCGCGCTCGGCACGCCGGACGCCCGCGCGGCGGTCACCTTCCTCGGCACGGACCGCATCGAGGTGCTGCGTTTCCAGGACACCGGCCAGGAGGGCGGGGTGGTTCGCTACGCCACGCTCGGCATGTCCGCGCACCCCATGGCAGACCCCACGGCGGCGCTCGCCGACTCGGTCAAGGGGCCGCGCGCCGAGCTGGTCCTGTCGGTCCGTTCCGGTCTCGCCGACACCGACAAGGTGCTCCGTCCGCTCGCCGTTCTCGCCGCGTCCCCGCAGGTCGAAGGCCTGGTCGTGGCCCCCGGCGCCTCCCTCGACGTCGGCGGGCCGCTGTGGCCCGACGCCCCGTTCACCTCGGTGCTGGTCGCCGAGCCCGGCGGTCTGGTGGAGGACCTGGAGCTCGATGAGCCCCTCGACCCCGTACGGTTCCTGCCGCTGCTCCCGATGACTCCGAACGAGGCCGCCTGGAAGCGCGTGCACGGCGCCGGGGCCCTCCAGGAGCGCTGGCTGACGAACGGGACGGACCTCCGGGATCCGTCCCGTAGGTCCGTCCCGCTGGCATGACCCTCCGGGTGAGGAAGGTCACCAACCGGTGGCCGAAAAGCGTCAGTTGACGAAGACGGCGACACCGTCCTCGGTCGCGTGCCGCGGCTCCGGCTCCTCGGCCGTGGGGGTCCCCCCGCTCGAGCGAGGCCGGGAGTGGGGGAGTGTGAGCGCCTTCCGGCGTACGACGACCACGAGCGCACCCAGGAGCGCCGTCACCGCCGCTACCACGAACGGGATGTGGATGTCGGTCCACTCCTCGATCTTCGGTGCGAAGAAGGGAGCGGCGGCCGCGGCGAACCAGCGCACGAAGTTGTAGCCCGCGCTGGCCACGGGACGCGGCGCGTCCGAGACGCCCAGGGCCAGCTCCGTGTACACGGTGTTGTTCACGCCGATGAAGGCACCGGACAGGATCGTGCAGACGACGGCCGCGGTGTGGCTGCCGTATCCGAGGGCGAGCACGTCGGCCGCGAGCAGCACCAGGGAGCCGCCGAGCACCTTCAGCGAGCCGAACCGTGCCTGTAGGCGCGGGGCCACGATCACCGAGAAGACGGCGAGCAGCACACCCCAGGCGAAGAACACGGCCCCGGACTTGTACGGGGTCATGTCGAGCACGAACGGTGTGAAGGCCAGCACGGTGAAGAACGTGTAGTTGTAGAAGAACGCCGAGCCCGCGGCCGCGGCGAGCCCGCCGTGGCCGAGCGCCCTGATCGGGTCCAGCAGTGAGGTCTTCCTGGCCGGCTTCGGCTGTTCCTTCAGGAACACGGTGATGCACAGGAAGCCGACGGCCATCAGGAACGCGGTGCCGAAGAAGGGGTAGCGCCAGCTGGCGTGACCGAGCAGCGCGCCCAGCAGGGGCCCGCACGCCATGCCGAGGCCGAGGGCGGACTCGTACAGCAGGATCGCGGCCGCGCTTCCGCCCGCGGCGGCGCCGACGATGACCGCGAGGGCGGTCGAGACGAACAGAGCGTTGCCGAGGCCCCAGCCGGCCCGGAAGCCGACGAGTTCGCCGACGGAGCTGGAGGTGCCCGCGAGGCCCGCGAAGACCACGACCAGCGTGAGGCCGAGCAGCAGGGTCTTCTTGCCGCCGATCCGGCTGGAGACGAAGCCGGTGACCAGCATCGCGATCGCGGTGATGAGGAAGTAGGAGGTGAAGAGCAGGGAGACCTGGCTGGCGGTGGCGTTCAGGCCCGAGGCGATGGACGGCAGGATCGGGTCGACGAGTCCGATGCCCATGAAGGCGACGACGGACGCGCCGGCGGTGGCCCACACCGCCTTGGGCTGGCGCAGGAGGCTGCCGGCTCCCGCGTCGAAGGGGTCCTGGCTAGCGGGGTCCTGGCGTGCTCCCATCGTGTGCTCCCATCTTGAGTGAAGATAGTTGGTATATACACACGATAGATTAGATTGGCTAACTAATGCAAGCTACATCTAATCTTTCCTGGTGGGCGGCTCGATCCGGACGGGTGATCGTCCCTTGACGTGGCGGGGTGGGGGTAGGACCGTGGGGCGCTATGAGGGGCGAACCCAGTTGCCCGAAGTGTGGTGGCCGGGTCCGGGCTCCCGGACTCTTCGCCGATACCTGGCAGTGCGATGCGCACGGGACCGTGCATCCGGTGCAGCCCGTGATCCCGCCCAGCGTCGAGGCCCTCGGAGTCGTGGTGCACCGCACCCAGGTGCCGGTGTGGATGCCGTGGCCGCTGCCGGTCGGTTGGCTGTTCACGGGTGTGGCCTGTGCGGGCGACGACCGCAGCGGCGGCCGGGCCACGGCGGTGGCCTGCTCCGGACCCGGACCGCTCGGCGGCATGGGTGAACTGATCCTGGTGGCCGAGGAACTCGGCGTGGGCCTCGGCGCGCGGTACGCGGGCATCGACGGCCCGGACCCGGGTCCGTACATGAGCGTCGAGAAACCGCCCCAGACCAAGGTGCTGGCAGCCGGCCGTCCGACCCCGCTCTGGCATGTCGCCGGCGCCCCGGACGACCGCGCCGTCTTCGCGGGCGAGGCGCTGGGACTGTGGGTGTGGGCGGTGGTGTGGCCCGAGCAGTCCGGCCTGCTGATGTACGACGAGTTGGTGCTGACGGATCTGCGGGACGCGGGGGTTGAGGTGGAGTTGGTGCCGTGTGGGGCGCTGTCGCCGCGCTTGCTCAAGCCGTAGCGCTCCGCTGGGTTGGGTGGCTGGGGGTTCGTAGGGCATGCGGTCGGGGGAGTGTGCCGCGCCGTCGTGGCCGGTCGCGCCCACGCGGCGGAGCCGCAAATCGATACAGCCCCGCGCCCCCTTCCGGAGCTGCTGCGGGGTCCGTAGGGGGTGCACCCCTGCTGCGGGTGTGACAGGGGTGGTGGAAAGCCGGTTATCCTTTAGCGTCCCCTGCTGTCCCGTCCCCGCTTGGAGTCCGCGTCGTGCGTGTCGATCTGCACACCCACTCGACCGCTTCCGACGGTACGGACACCCCTGCCGAGCTGGTGCGCAACGCCGCCGCGGCCGGCCTGGACGTCGTCGCGTTGACCGACCATGACACCACCCGTGGGCACGCCGGGGCGATCGCCGCGTTGCCGGAGGGGCTCACGCTCGTCACGGGCGCCGAGCTGTCCTGCCGTATCGACGGCATCTCGATGCACATGCTGGCCTACCTCTTCGACCCCGAGGAGCCGGCGCTGCTCGCCGAGCGCGAGTTGGTGCGGGACGACCGGGTGCCGCGGGCGCGGGGCATGGTGGCCAGGTTGCAGGAACTGGGCGTGCCGGTCACCTGGGAGCAGGTGGCGCGGATCGCGGGCGACGGTTCGGTGGGGCGCCCGCATGTGGCGACCGCGCTGGTCGAGCTCGGGGTCGTACCGACCGTGAGTGACGCCTTCACCGAGGACTGGCTGGCCGACGGCGGACGAGCCTACGTGGCGAAGCACGAGACCGACCCCTTCGAGGCGATCCGGCTGGTCAAGGGCGCGGGCGGGGTCACCGTGTTCGCGCATCCGGCCGCCGCCAAGCGGGGCCGCACGGTGCCGGACTCCGCGATCGCCGAGATGGCCGCGGCCGGCCTGGACGGCATCGAGGTCGATCACATGGACCACGACGTGGACGCGCGGGCGCGACTGCGGGGGCTGGCCGAGGAGCTGGGGCTGCTGGTCACGGGCTCCTCCGACTACCACGGCAGCCGCAAGACCGTCTCGCTCGGCGAGTACACGACCGACCCCGAGGTGTACGGGGAGATCACGCGCCGCGCGACGGGCGCGTTCCCGGTGCCGGGGACCGGCGGGAACTGAGGCTCAGCCTCCGCACGTCCACCTCCCTTCCCCGCACCGCAAGGCCCTCATGTTCGACGTCGCCGTCTTCGGCTCCCTTTTCCTGACCCTCTTCGTCATCATGGATCCCCCCGGGATCACCCCGATCTTCCTGGCGCTGACCGCCGGCCGCCCGGCCAAGGTGCAGAGGCGGATGGCCTTCCAGGCCGTCTGTGTGGCCGGTGGCGTGATCACCGTCTTCGGGCTCCTCGGGCACCAGATCCTCGATTACCTGCATGTCTCCGTGCCCGCGCTGATGATCGCGGGCGGGTTGCTGCTCCTGCTGATCGCGCTGGACCTGCTCACCGGCAAGACGGACGAGCCGAAGCAGACCAAGGACGTCAACGTGGCGCTCGTACCGCTGGGCATGCCGCTGCTGGCCGGACCTGGCGCGATCGTGTCGGTGATCCTGGCGGTCCAGAAGACCGACGGTGCCGTGTCACAGGTGTCGGTGTGGTCGGCGATCCTCGCCATCCATGTGGTCCTGTGGCTGGTGATGCGGTACTCGCTGCTGATCATCCGGGTCATCAAGGACGGCGGTGTGGTCCTGGTGACGCGCCTCGCGGGCATGATGCTCTCCGCGATCGCCGTACAGCAGATCATCAACGGGGTCACTCAGGTGGTCCGGGCGAGCTAGCCGACTGCCAGGGTCTGTGGGCACGAGCAGAGCCCCCGTTCGGCGTCGGTGCCGAACGGGGGCCCTCAAAACTGTAGAGGGATCCGGGGTTATGAGGCCGAGGTGTCGGCCGGCCGGATCCACAGCCGCTGCCCGATCGAGGCAGCCTGCTGAACGATACGGTTGACGGAGGCGGCGTCTACGACGGTGCTGTCCACGGGCGTGCCGTCGACATCGTCGAGTCGCATGATTTCGAAGCGCAAGGGCTTCTCCCTTCGTCTGGTCATCCTCCTGAGGAGAACTACTTGGCGGACGGCCCAGGAAGCATCGGTGCTCCCTGTTCCGTAAGTAGTCAACGGGATGCGTGTTACAAACATTCCCTACGCTAAAGAAATTTTTCGAACGGCTAATTACTGACCGGTAAGCGGTGTGGGAGTGGTCCAAGGAGACTGACCGGGACCGGTTGTGTTCGCAGCGTGACCGCCGGGACAATGGGGGAGATGAACGACGACCTCGCGGCCCTCAGTGCCCGCATCGACCGCGCCAACGAGCTGCTCCAGCGCATGCTCGCCGAGGTGGCGAAGACGCCCTCGACGCACGCCATCTTCGTCGACGCGGGATACCTGTACGCGGCCGCGGGACGACTCGTCGCCGGTACGGAGGACCGCCGCTCCTTCGACCTCGACACCGAGGGGCTCATCGAGGCGCTCATCGACCGGGCCCGCACGATCTTCGCGGACAGCCGGCTGCTGAGGGTCTACTGGTACGACGGCGCGAGACGCCGCATCCACACGGCGGAGCAGCAGTCCATCGCCGAACTCCCGGACGTCAAGGTCCGGTTGGGCAACCTGAACGCGAACAACCAGCAGAAAGGCGTCGACTCGCTCATCCGCTCCGACCTGGAGTCCCTCGCCCGGCACCGCGCCATCAGCGACGCCGCGCTGCTCGGCGGCGACGAGGACCTGGTCTCGGCGGTGGAGGCGGCGCAGGGGTACGGCGCCCGCGTCCACCTCTGGGGCATCGAGGCACCCGAGGGCCGCAACCAGGCCGAGCCGCTGCTCTGGGAGGTCGACAGCCAGCGGACCTTCGACCTCGACTTCTTCAAGCCGTACGTGTCACGGCGGGTGGCCCCCGCCTACGAGGCGACGGCGTCCCGTCCCACCCGCGAGAACGTCCGTTTCGTGGGCGCGCAGATCGCGGCGAAGTGGCTGGCCGCACGGGGCCGCGAGTCACTCGTCGAACTCCTGCCGGGCCACCCCTATCTGCCCGGCTCCGTGGACCAGGACCTCCTGGTGGAGGCGGAAGGGCTGCTTCAGTACTCGCTGCGCGGCCAGTCGGACCTGCGCCGGTCCCTGCGGGACGGCTTCTGGGAGCACCTTCAGACGCTGTATTAGCTCTTCGTGCCGGCTCCTCGTACTAGCTCCTCGCCGGCTCGTCCGGTGCGGGGACGCCGTCCCAGAAGTCGGCGAGGGCGTGTGCGGTCGGCTGGGGCTGGTCCGCGTTCGGGGAGTGGTCGGCGCCGGGGACGACCGTCCGGTGCGCTCGCAGCCGTAGGGCCATGTCGTCGAGGAGCGTCACCGGCCAGGTGTCGTCGTGGGCGCCGGACAGTACGTGGAACGGCAGCGGGGCGGCGGCGAGTTCGGCGACCCGGTCCGGCTCGGTGCACAACTGACGTCCCGTGGCGATGAGTTGGGCACGCCTGGTGCCCAACCAGCGGCGGCGCAGCTGATCCTGGTCGCCGATGCCGACGGCGGGCCCGCCGACCTCCTCCGGTGGCCCCATGGCCTGCATGGCCTCCCACACCTCGGCCATGCCCATCACGGCGAGCGCGTCCCGCAGGAGCTTCACGCGCTCCTGCTGGGAGTCGGAGATCCGCGCCGGGCCGGAGGACATGAGGGTGAGCGAGCGGAAAGGGGAGTGGTCGAGCAGCACGGCCGCCCGGGCGATCTGCCCGCCGAGGGAGTGCCCCAGCAGATGCACGGGCGCCCCGACGGCCTCGGCCTGCGCGAGTACGTCCCGGGCCAGTCGTTCCCGCGCGTAGGCGGACTCGTCGTCCTCGGGCCCGTCCGACTCGAACTGCCCCCGTCCGTCCACGGCCACGATCCGGTACCCGCGCGCCGTGAGCGGCTCGTGAAGCAGCGTGAAGTCCTCCTTGCTGCCGGTGAAGCCGGGCAGCATCAGCACGGTGCCCTTCGCCTCGACTCCGGCCACCGGGCTGTCCACGACGGCGAACGTGCCGCGTGCGGTGCGCAGAGGGTAGACGCGGGCGCCAGGGGGCGGGGTGAAGGAGACGCGACGGCTCACGGGGGGAGGCTATCGGGTGGGTTTTCCGCCGGCCGGGCCGGGAGGCGGGGGCGCAGGTCGGTGGGCCGGGGTGGGAAACGCCGACGGCCCGGTTCACCTCAGGTGAACCGGGCCGTCGAGCGCGGGATCAGCTCTCCGCGGGCTCCGTGGCGACCGCCGCCTTACGGGTCCGCCGTGCCCTCGGCGTGGCCTCGGCGGCCTGGGCCGGGATGTCGGCGGCGGGGGCGGACGCGGCGGGCTCCGCGGCGGCCGTGGCCTTGCGGGTCCGGCGCGCCTTGGGCTTCGCCTCGGCGCCCTCCACGGTGTCCACGGCAGCCTCGGCCGACGCCGCGGTCTTGCGCGTACGACGCGGCTTCGCCACGGTCGGCTCGGCCGTGTCCTCCGCCTTGGCCGCCTTGGCCGCCTTGGCCGTGGTGGCCGTGGCGGTCTTGCGCGAACGGCGCGGCTTGGCCTCCGCGCCCTCCGCGGTGTCCACGGCCGCCTCCGCGGCGGCTGCGGTCTTGCGGGTGCGACGCGGCTTGGCCTCCGCGGTGTCCACAGTCTCCGCGCTCACGGTGGGCTCTTCCGCCTTACGCGTACGGCGACGGGGTGCCGCCTCCGCGCCCTCGGCGGTGTCCACGGCCGCTTCCGCGGCGGCGGCAGCGGTCTTGCGGGTGCGACGGGGCTTGGTCTCCGGCTTGGTCTCCGCGCCCTCGGCCGTGTCCACGGCGGTCTCGGCCGGCGCCGCGGTCTTGCGCGTACGGCGCGGCTTGGCCTCGGTGGGCTCCGGCTCCTGGGACGTCTGAGCCGGGATGTCGGCGGTGACGGCCGCTACGGGCTCGGTGGGCTCGGCGGCCTTGCGGGTACGGCGACGCGGCTTGGCCTCCGTGGCCTCGACGGTGTCGAGGGCGGCCTCGGCGGGAGCCGCGGCGGCCTTGCGGGTACGACGGCGGGGCTTGGCCTCCGCAGCCTCCACGGCCGCCTCGGTGACGCCTTCCACGGTGTCGACCGCGGCCTCGGCCGTCGTCGATGTCGTGGCCTTACGGGTGCGGCGGCGGAGCGTGGCGGCGGGAGCCTCGGGCTCCGACACCGTCGTCGCCTCGGACACCTGCGCCGCGTCCGTGACGGCCTCCGGGGTCACCGGTGCGGTCGGCTCGGGCGTCGCCGTCGTCGTCGGCTCGGCCGAAATGGGCGCCGTCTCCGCGGACTTGCGGGTCCGGCGGCGACGCGACTTCGCAGGCGCCTCGGCAGAGTCCGGGGCAACCGTGCCCTCGGCCGTGGCGACGGCCGCCTCCGCGGCCGCCTCGGGCGCCGCTGCCTCGACGGCCGGGGCCGCCGGTACGGCATCGCCCTGGGCGCCATTACGGGTACGGCGGCGACGGCGCGGGGTACGAGCCGTCGCGGTCGCGTCGTCCGTGGGAACGGCCGTTGCGGCCGAGACCGCCGTGGCGTTCTCCTCCGGTGCGATCGCCTCGGCCGCCCCGGAGGAGGCCGTGGCGTCCAGCGGCGTACCACCGCGGGTACGGCGGCGGCGACGCGGCGTACGGGCCGCCCGCTCGCGGTCGGCGGACCTGGACTCGTCCCGGTCGCTCCGCTCACCGCGGCCACCCCGGCCACCGCGACCGTTCCGGTCGCCGCGACCGCGCGGACCGCGCCCGCCCGGCTCGCCCAGGTCCTCCAGTTCCTCCGCCTCGAGCCCGGCGCGCGTGCGCTCGGTGCGCGGCAGGACGCCCTTCGTGCCCGCGGGAATGCCGAGTTCCTCGTAGAAGTGCGGGGAGGTGGAGTACGTCTCCGGCGGGTCGCTGAAGTCGAGCTCCAGCGCCTTGTTGATGAGCTGCCAGCGCGGGATGTCGTCCCAGTCGACCAGCGTGATCGCGATGCCCTTGGCGCCCGCGCGGCCGGTGCGGCCGATGCGGTGCAGGTACGTCTTCTCGTCTTCCGGCGACTGGTAGTTGATGACGTGCGTCACGCCCTCGACGTCGATACCGCGAGCGGCGACGTCGGTGCAGACGAGGACGTCCACCTTGCCGTTGCGGAAGGCGCGCAGGGCCTGCTCGCGGGCGCCCTGGCCGAGGTCGCCGTGGACCGCGCCGGCGGCGAAGCCGCGCTGCTGGAGCTGGTCGGCGAGGTCGGCCGCGGTCCGCTTCGTACGGCAGAAGACCATGACCAGTCCCCGGCCGTCGGCCTGCAGTATGCGCGCCACCATCTCGGGCTTGTCCATGTTGTGCGCGCGGTAGATGTGCTGCTTGGTGTTGGCGACCGTCTTGCCCGCGTCGTCCGGCGACGTGGCGCTGATGTGCGTGGGCTGCGACATGTAGCGGCGGGCGAGTCCGATGACCGCGCCCGGCATGGTCGCCGAGAACAGCATGGTCTGGCGCTTGGCCGGAAGCATGTTGATGATCTTCTCGACGTCGGGCAGGAAGCCCAGGTCGAGCATCTCGTCGGCCTCGTCGAGGACGAGCGACTTGATGTGCTTGAGGTTGAGCTTCTTCTGGCCCGCGAGGTCCAGCAGACGGCCCGGGGTGCCGACGACGACGTCGACGCCCCGCTTGAGGGCCTCCACCTGGGGCTCGTAGGCCCGGCCGCCGTAGATCGCGAGAACGCGCACGTTGCGCACCTTGCCCGCGGTCAGCAGGTCGTTGGTGACCTGCGTGCACAGTTCGCGGGTGGGGACGACGACGAGCGCCTGCGGGGCGTCGGTGAGGTCCTCGGGCTGGGCGCGCCCGGCCTCCACGTCGGCGGGGACGGTGACGCGCTCGAGGAGCGGGAGGCCGAAGCCCAGCGTCTTGCCGGT
>Ga0307514_10005452_pt1 | contig 11335 bp, 12 predicted proteins | sample 16_EM_MG_FD_203088 | JGI IMG/M metagenome (GOLD analysis project Ga0307514, IMG submission 203088) | Populus trichocarpa ectomycorrhiza microbial communities from riparian zone in the Pacific Northwest, United States - 16_EM | ecosystem: Host-associated > Plants > Roots > Unclassified | place... | reverse complement strand
TCTTGAGGTTCTTTAGCATACTTTCTCATGTTCGCGAAGCCTCAGTAACCCCTGACTGCCTTTACCGCTCTCAACGCTTTAGTCAACGTCAATGACAGCTTGCTTCATACCCCCTCATGCTCACAGCCACCATACATGCAATTCGAGCCCTTTCATGGCAAATATAGGCTTGACCGAGAGCCCAATATATGTTTCAAATCTTCTGCAGTCGCAATTTCCTAGAGTTCATGAGATATACTTCAACCACTCCCCGCCACGAGGTTCCTTCAAGGCCCCCCCCTATTGACCTATCCATGAGGGCGTCTGAGCAGGGTAGAGCATAGTAGAGCATACTGGAGCTATTTTCGAGTATAAGCATAAGGTTTTCTATATTTGCCATGAAAGGGCTCGAATTGCATGTATGGTGGCCGTGAGCATGAGGGGCATGAAGCAAGCTGTCATTGACGTTGACTAAAGCGTTGAGAGCGGTAAAGGCAGTCAGGGGTTACTGAGGCTTCGCGAACATGAGAAAGTATGCTAAAGAACCTCAAGAGCTTTTTTACACAAGAAGAGCACAGTCCAGGTGTGATGTGGTAGAGGTGTGTATTCTCTAACTATCTATCTACCGAAACTACATAAAGCTGCTAGTGTCTATGCTAGTGCATATGACTCAGCTAACTATATATACGGCCACAGAGGGCCACACCAGGCTCTTACTGTGTAGCAGATAGTATACCCGGCTGCCGGATATAAAGGCTAGGCTTAGAATTACCATCCCAAACCTTTTATAATACATACCATGAGGTTAGCTTATGCTCCATGCTTATGAGAGTTATATAAGGGACCTATGAGGCATGCATTTTCTGATGGCATGAGTAGACTCCTGTGAAGCTTCCTATTGGGGTGCACCGAGGAGGGGGCACGAAAGCCAATACAATGCCGATTAGTGATACCATTCTCCGGTTGGGGGCCCCTGGGCAACAGTGATGGGGTGCAGAAGGCTTAGCCACTTCATGGACGGGAGATGTTCTCCCCCGGACTGATATATTTTTTGAGGGATCCCTTCCATCTTGCTGGGTCCAAAGCAGGTCAAATCACCCTTCTACTCTTTATACAGTCATTCTTCTCATCTCTCTCTATATCTGATATCACTTCTATGCTCCATCACATTAAGAACTATGAGAACTACCTGCGACAACTAATGAACAGATGCAAAGACACTTCCTCCACTGACGCAAACCGGCATTTAGCTCCAAAGACACTTCCTCCACTGACGTATACCAGCATTTAGCTCGATGTACTTGAGATCAGACTTGGATTAGAGGTTATCAACGACATTAGCCATGGAGTCTGGAAGTGTCATAAACAGATGGTGGGTCTTGATTTTGTCGTCCTCAACTGTGGAGGAAGGGTGTTTGAATCTGTTGATTAGTTAGTTGTTAATGTGGTCGAGCTATCAGACATAGAGAGAGATGAGAAAAACGACTTGGCGGATGAATGAAGGGTTGTATGTTCTCGTTTTTTGCTACCACACAAAAATGAATCGGTCTGGGCACGAGAACAGGTTGTAGAGTTTCTTAGAGCGGAGATATAGTATAGCGGTAGAACACCAAGATCGATAATCTGGCCCGTGTAGAAGAGAGAGGCCCCCTGGTGCAACCAGGAGCTGCAGTCCATCGCCATACTCTAGACAGGGTGAATGCGATTAATGATTCTTTAAATAAAAAAATTAATCTGTGCCGTCAGACAAACGCTCGATGTTATCCAGCTTGAATGTGAAAGAGGAGGCATGATCTTCGCTAGGGGGGGTGCGGAGGAGCCACAATATAGGGTGCTCAACTGCATGTGCCTTTGAACCTATCATGACTAGGACTCGTTGAGTTTTGCGTGTGATTTATCTGGAGGTTAAAAGTTAAAGTTAAACGCAGCACGTCTTAACTTGAACTCAACCTTTGTTCCATGTATCTCTGCTGGCCTCCGGGCATCGCTTATAGGCTATTCTCTAGTCTGGTTGGCACCATGTATTCTTTGTAACCCTGGTTTTAATTCGAGCCTATCTGAATATAAATTGGATGCCTAAATGGTTAAGTACTCCCATTAAACCCAACCGCAGTCCAATGCCATCTCCCAATCCAAATTCGCCACCCAAACCTTTCCACCCTCGAAGAGGCCCACAATGGTCTTCCTGTAGAACAGCTTGTTACACAAACAGTGGTCGCAGAAGCTGGAGAACAAATGGTTAGGACCATAGAGTTTTTATTTTTTATTTTAAGTAATCAATAATCGCATTCGGCCTACGTAGACTATGGCGATGGACTGCAGCTCCCGAGCAAGCTCGGTCTCTCCTCCCACGGGCCAGTCCCTGCCCTCCCCACAATCTACTCTAACTACAGAATAAACTCCAACACCCTCTCGCACCACTCCTCGCCCTGCCACATCTGTTCCACTGACTGCCCCTTCCCATCGCCTATCCATGGACACTGTTGCAAATGGGCCGCATTCTGTGGCATCCATCCATTGCACACGCACCACGGCTCGCTCGTCTTGCCAACCTTCTTCAGCCACTGCCTCAGTGCCTCTATGGTCCCTTGTTGGTAACCATATAGACCAAACCCTTAATCGCGCGCGAGGACCAGCGGATATGCAGTGGCGCCTTGGGATGTATTGGACACGCTTGTCTGATCCCCGCCGGCGTTGCGATATCGGGTCTCCCCATTCTCCACCCCAACTCCGCCCCCTCTCTCGCCTTCGCCTGCCTGCTCATTTCCCTCCACACCATCATGCCCTTTCACCCAGATCAACGTCCGCGGCCGTGCTGCTCTGTGCTCTCAGCTCCTCCTCAATCCATGACCTGGGGGCGCAAAATTGTAGGGACCAGATCCTCTGTATAGCCCCTTTACTATCCGGCGCAACGACATCACACTTTTCCCACGCCAGCATCACTCCGACCTCCTCTGCATCTGCCACAGTCGGGAAGGACCCCAGATACAAACTCTTCACCCTCGTAGCCCCTGCTGCTCGCTCATCGATGCGACTCCCGTCCGACCACTCCTCCACTGCCGCCGGGTCCAGAGCCTTTACCGCCACATTCCCTTCGCCCTCCGGAGTCCCTCTCATCCACTGCCACTCCGTATCCGCGTCTCCTATTTCTTGCAGTATCGCCTCCGCAACTTCTCTCAGCTCCGGCAGATGCCACCCATACACCGACGCCGCCCACCTGTACCTCTTGATTTATCATGATAGGTCTGTTGCACATTGGGCATCTCTAGGACAGGCAGTTGCTCTTCCACCTTAGTTTCGCTATAGTGAGTACTAATCACTTGCCTGATAGGTGCTTCAAGGAGAGGTTCAATAGGAAGCCGCTCCTCTAGCTTTATTTTGCTGATGGGGGCACTGCTTGGGTGTGTCTTAACGACAGAGATGACAGATAGACACTTCTCAAAATCTGATTTGCAAGCAGCTCTGACTTCGGTCATCCTCTGCCTGGTGATCTCAAGGGACCTCATTGCCCTCTCGAAGCGCATCTGGGAATCGACTGCAGTGCTAGTCACTTGAGGGCAGGGACTGGCCCGAGAGGAGGAGAGAAGCCACCCGGTCACTCGGGAGCTGCAGTCCATCGCCATATTCTATGTAGGATGAATGCGATTAATGAATCTTTAAAAAAAAAAAAAAAGTGCTAGTCACTTGCGAGATGGATACCTCTACAGTAGACATGACTGGAACTTGCTCCAGCATGGTTCTGTTGATGAGGGTATCACCGATGGCTGGCATAGTGGGTGTATCTACAACAGACACGGGGAGAGTTGCTCCACCAGCTCTGTTTTGCCGGCGAGGGCTTGCAAGATGGTGTCTCTATCATAGGACAGATACGATAGAACGGCATTTCTCGAAGTCGGTATTGAAAGCAGCCTTCAGCTCGACGAGCTTCTGACTGGTGGCCTCAAGAGACCTCATCGCCATCTCAAAACGAGTCTGGAATCCATTTCAGAAATGAATTTAGTAATGTGAATGGTTTATTTGTATTAGGAATGCTTCAGTGATCGGGATTCAGCTTATTTGCTGTGAGAGCAGAAGTGGAGTTTCGCTTTGAAGGTGATCAGTGTGGAGCGATGAGAAGGAGAATTCTGGCAATGGGGGAGAGAAGCGTCTTATTTCCTCCGGGGCTGCTAGTGGCCTAGGAAGTTGTGCTCTTTTCCACGCTTTCTCAGACCACTAAGTAATTATGACTAGTCTAGCGAATTGTAATGCTTTGGTGTAGAGTCATGACTTAGTGTCGTCAGGACATGAGTGTTGGTATGCACCACATGATCACACCTCTAAAGGTTATGCCAGCCAAAAACATTCCTTTCCATGCATACTAGTGGTAAAAAAACAAGACCTGAAGCAAACAAACAATCACTGAAAACGCAGTCCAATGCCGCTTCCCAACTCCAATTCGCCACCTAAGCCTCCTGTATAACAGCTTGTTGGACAAACAGTGATCGCAGAGGCTGAAGAACAAATGATTGGGACCATATAGAGTAAGACAGATTGGGGGAGAATAGGGAACAGACTGGGACCTATTTTCTGGATGATCTATGCTGGAGACCAGATCGAGAAGTTCGTCCAGCCTGACTCGGCTGCTCCTCAAAAATACCCTCCCTATCTATTCTTCATCGCAATAGATTGCATGTAGGTAAGAGTTGCCCCACGGTAAACTGGGCATAGAGGCATACGCAGTCCTCTTGATAACTCGGATTCCGAATGGCATGGTGCTGAAATCTTTCCAGGTCCTCTGCCTTCTTTGTGGCCCTAATGCTAACTTTTGATTTCTTTCCATCCCCCTTCTCTTTTTAAGATTCAAGCGCAAGCTTTGTACCTTGGGCCACTTCCAACTTGCTCTTCCTCTTAGGGTGTGCATAATCACCGGGTAGGAGGGTCATCTTCGGAACAAGCTGGGGAGCATCAGGGAGAGGGGCTCTGCAGGGCCGCATTTGTTTTAGATAACGTGCGGCTTCGGTCTGCTGGATGGCAGCCTTTAGTTCTTGCACTTTGGAGGGGACCGCAGGGGGTTGGAGAGAGTGTTTTGTACGGACAAAGGCAAAATACCTGGGAACAATGTCCACGATAGCAGACGCAGAGGCGCTGGCGGTGTCGATAGCCTGGGAAACATGTGCTGTGGTGGCTCTTGACAGTAAAGGAGTGGTAGAGAGGATACAGGGGCTGACACACAACCAGCCGCGGTCGTGGATTGAAGAGAGACTGGTGAGACAAATGATAGAACGCCCAAAAACACTGATGTGGGTGAAGGCCATGATGGTGTGGAAGGGAATGAACAGGCGGATGAGAGGGCGAAGCAGGAGGTATGGATAGGAGAACGGATGCATTGGCCTGATATAGTGACACCGGCAGGCATCCGACAAGCCTACACACTACACGCACGAGCGCCAGGCACTCCGGGGGCTCACATACTGGAAACGGACAAGGGCCCCCAGCGGCAGTGGATGAGAGAGATAGGGAAGACGGAAGATGCGAGCTGTGTTTGTGATGGCTGGACACCGCAGAATGCGGCTCATCTATATATGTGTCCATGGGTGGGAGACGGAGTAGGAAGATCGAAGGAGCAGGCGAGACAGGATGCGAGGTGGTGTGCGGAGGTGGCGAGGTTCATAGCGTGAATATACACATGTAGAAAGCGGGGAGGGCAGGGACTAGCCCGGGAGGGGAGAGAGGCACCTGGTGAAACAGGAGGCTGCAGTCCATCGTCATAGTCTAGATAGGCTCAATACGATTAATGATTCCCCCCCCCCCAAAAAAAAAAGAGTGTGTTTTGTATTTCTGGCTTCACGGCTACCCACAATAGATTTACTTACTGTACGTTCCACCACGTGTTTTGGCAATTTCGGTGTAGTTACTTTCGCTGGATCGCCGCGAAATGCGCAACGTAATTGGTTGGAGGGGGGCGGTTGCGGCCCATGGCTGGTTTGTTTACAGTCGATAGGGGAGATTTATGGGTCACAGCTGATTTGTCTGCACCACAGACACAGATTGGGCGGTTGGAGGAGAGAGTTTGCGGGCTAGTCGGTGGAGAGGATTTACGGGCAGTCACACCTGGTTTGTCAGCTACTGTATAGCCCGGCTCTGGTTGCAAGTGCCTGAGCTGCTTTAGAGACACTCGATACCAGGCCATCAGACAAATATCGAACAGTGACTATCAAGCTACACGGAGCAGAGAAGGTATGGTTGCCGAGCAGGAGTACCTCTCTGCTTCTTGGGCAAACCCTGAATGCAACGAGAAGGAAAAGAAGGAGTCCTAGCCAATATCACCAATTGTGAGTCACCCTGCATCTCCTTTCCTCAATCCACCAAACCTCTGCTAAATCTCTATTATCAGCGCCCACGCTTCCGCCACTGCACGTTGTTACACTGCTCAATGTCAAACGGCAAGGCACCAAGTGCTGGCCCATCCAGTACCCTTACTCGCAGCATCTCCGAGCCCATTGGCAACACCCCAGTACAGCGAAGACTGGAAGAGCCAGCGCCAGGTAGTCTTTCCCGTGAGCTGTATCCCCCTCTAAATAGTCACGTACTTTGTTTTCCATCCATTCAATGCGTTCTTTGTTTTCCTTTCACCTATGCGGGTTGGTGGCTAAAAGTGGGTTTTAGGTTTGAATCCTATGCTTCTGCTGCAGCTGGGTCTCCCTGGCAATTCTACCCTCAGAAACTGTACCATCCACATTAACGGCAACGCATATACCCCTATTCCTTTCGAAAACCCGCAGATTACTGTTTCCGTATCCACCACGGAGGCCTTCACAGCTCCAGCAGCATCAAAAGTGGTTTCATCCCCCTCCCCCTCCCCGGCAGGAGCAGTTAGACTTAATTCTGCTGCCACTAAAGCTGCCGAACTCCCCGCCAGCCCCACCATAGTCCCGGCAGCTGAGATGCTTCAATCTCCCGCAACATCCAAGGAAAGCCAAGCCCATTCAGCATATGAAGAAGCCCAGCGAGATACCCTCATTCGCCTGATTATGTACGTGGATCGGCTCGGGAAGTCTACCCCCCTTGCCCTTCAGGACGAGGAGAAACGTCTACGTGAGCGCATGAAAATCACTGCGGGAGTGCACCCCCACCAGCTACATCTCCCAGATCAATACGATTTTATTTTTGGCTATTTGATCGAGGTGGTCATGACAAGGAAGGGTTTGTAATGGGAGTGGTTTGATGTACTGGACTTAGCTGCACTGAGTTTCGGATTTTAGACAGGGAAGGGATGTGAGAATTACTAGGGATTCTACTAGTAGAAAGGGCCTGCGAACATATATGAGAGAGGATTGTAGTGTTTACGTTCTTGTTTTCGTTATCGACATTGAGCCTAAGCACTGGCATGAACCACGGATGACCTTCGGTGGTGTCGGCCTGATGTGCCAGAGACATATTTGGGCTTGGGGTAGCTAGCTATATATAGCTTTTGAATCTTGTTGGAACAATTTTTCCCCTGTGTTGCGTATGGGATGAATACCCCTGAGGCAAGTGAAGTTTGCCAAGGTGGCGAAGGGAGAAGAACACATAGTCCATACTACAGGGCTCTAGTCAGGGGCAAATCACGGCCAGCATGTATTTTCTGTGTTTATGCCATGCTCGAGCTCACGGCCGCAGCTGGGGTAATACCCCCGCGCACGCCATATCATCCACAGGTGGGGTGCCGCGCATGCGCACATGCACAAATTACATTGTTCACCGTCAGGTTAGTGTATTTGAGTGTCTAAGTTCAGGGTAATAGAATGTTGGTATGTGGAATAATCGACCCATCTTTATTTCCTTTTTTTTTCAGCCTATACGCATGTGGAGCAATAGGCTATGAGGGCAGCCATGGCCCCTTTGGCGGGACCCTTATTAGACCCTGATGTTGCCATTTGGTTAATAACTCCACGAATGTAAATTATAAAAATAGTCTGGGTTGTTTTGGGAGGCTTAGCTTGATCACGAGTAGGTCACGTGAGCCAACCCCAAGTTTTTTGGTCTTTTTTGGAAGTCGTTACGTCTATGGAGCCTAGGGCGAGGCGGAGGCGACTGGTACAAAACCAGGAATTTTTTTCGTAGGCATTTGGTGGAACAAGTCAGTCGATAGCTAGAGGGACAGGACAGTTACCTAAGTAGCTACTTACAGTTAGTCTGATAGCAGCTTACAGTAGGTAGCAGGCGTTTGTCTGGCCCGTGGGAAAGAGAGAGACTGCCTGGGGGGATAGCAGCACACTCTCGTGACAGCTCTCTCCGCTAGGAGTGATTCGCCCTCATAGTGTCAAGTCTATAGTGACCAGAATAATAAGCTCACTTTATCTTTACGAATATCTTATTTACTATTCCGACCTGATCTCGTGCCCAGGCCGATTTATTATTTGGGTGTGGTAAATCGATTCCGACCTTGTATTCTTGCAACTAGTACCTTCGAGGCCTCCATCTCCGCCACTAAGTGATCATCAGATCTTGCCAAAAAAAATATAGCCTGCGGGACAGCGTGTAGTAGGTTCTTTTTTTTTAAGAAGTCATTAATCGCATTCAATAGACCGCAGCAGCCTGGTTTCTCAGGTGCTTCTCTTATCCCACCATGTAGTAGGCTCAACCCGCTAAGTGAACGACATCTCGATAAAGCAACATAAACTGCGGTGTATGTTCGATGCCCAGCTGTCTCACGTCCGTCACTCTGAGGATCTAAGATAATATTGTTAGAGGTTCAGCCTTGCGATTTATAGTCTGTGATTGCAACTGCTGCACAGCAGGACACCTGTCCTCTTCGTAGGTGTAACTTTTGCAGACGCTCATCATCGTTATCATCTTCGGTCTTAACCCCGATACCGAAGCTTTGTGGGATAGCTGTAGGAGCCATCGTCAAGAGTTGGGAGCTGTGAGTGTTTTGCATGTGGTAACCTGGCAAGCAGACATTTCGGAGGTGAATCAATAATAATGATGGGGACATTTGTAAGTGATGCTGAGATTTTCGCTGGAATTTGGTATACATTTGGGGTCTCGTCCAATACCACGTCAACCGTTATTCCTTTTTTTTCCATTTACAACTCCGAGGGAGATATAGATTTTGGTTGATTACTATAGGCATGTCTTTGGTATAGGCAAAGAGTCCAGTACCAGGGCCATTGCTACCGGAGTCAACAGTTACAAGTGAGCGCCATTCCGGAAGAACAGCCGCAGGATCCATGGAATGATCCGCTGGCTTGATGGTGAAGACTGGTTGTTTACGTGCCTTTGCAAATTCAAATACTGCAGTGAGATTTATGTGTTGGCGTGTACGGTTGGACCATACATAGCCATTACATCGATGAAGCATTGATCATTGGGTCCTGAACTGCCAGTCCGGAAGAGTGCTGGAAAGGCACTCGGGAAAAGTTGCTTTTCTGGTAGTCGTTGAGAGCAGCACCTGAACGTATTTGGAAAAAATGTGATGGTTCGGCTGGTTCTGTGACAGCCCTGGGAAATGTATTATCCCGCTCAGGCTGGGAGGGGCCAGAAATACAATTTGCAGGTAGAAATTGCGTCGCCAACGAGGGATGAACTATTTTTATTCTTAAGATCATGACCTGGTCACCTCTACAGACATCCACCCTCAAACTCTCAAGGAAGCAGGATGACGTCCTTTCCATGGAGGAATTGCTATCTGGGGGAAACACATTGGAATTCCCAGGTACTTGTGAAGCCAAGGGGAACATGAACTGCCAATACTCAAGGCCTCTAATTTGAGACGCTTCGAAACGGTTCTTGCACCATTTGCGATGAGAATCAGGAGGGTTGGTACTGGGGGGATGTTGGCATTGTTTTGTGTTCCATTCAGCAATCTGGATGGGGTGCTATTTACAGTTGGTTCGAACGACGCACAGACCCAGCAATCATTGATGAACCAGTCGACCCATTCACTAATATATGCACTGCTAATTGTAATAAAATTTATGCATTGTTAATTGCGGAAAAGTTGCGGAAAAGAGTCGGATATTGGTTGTCGGTAGCAGTGGCCAGAAAGAATTTGTGAATTTCGCAATATACGGAGGCCTTTTTCTAAAAAATTTATTGAAGAAATCATTAATTGCATTATTTTTTGATGGCCTTTGGAAAAGCAGCGGGGGTTATCGGTAAGCATCATGAGGTGTAGGCTTGTGATAGTCATGTTGGGCTGGGGGCAAGGGAGGGTTGCAAGGGAGGGTTGGGGATGATGGCGACGGTGTGGGATGGAGGGCTGAGGATGGCATGATTCCCAGGCAGTCGTACGAAAGGTAGTTTTAACTAGTCTGGTTGTCACAATCCCTCGTAAGTTTTAATATGTATGTAGTTATTAGGGGGTGAGGGGCAGAGACAGGCCCCGAGGCTAGATAACCTACTAGTAGGTGCAGTCTCTCGTCGTAGTCTAGATACATTGAATACGAGTAATGAGTTCCTAGAAAAAAAGGGCAGGACGGACGGGGAGGGCCGGGACGGCGGCGCTGAAGGTAGAATTCGCTATAGACTTGTATGCTATGGAGCCTAGCCTCGTCCCCAGGCGCTTTGTATATATACCCACATGTCAGTGCCAAGCAAATAACTTGTAAATATTTTCCCACAACATACTCTGTATTTTCAAAACAACGAATGTCTTGGCAAACATACATCTTGGTAAACATACATACAACTTAGGTAAGCGGTGCAACGGGTATAGAAACAACCCACGCCCTGGGAACGAGGCTACATTTCACCAGTGAATTCCCAGCTCTGTTATCCTTCATAACTTATCCAAATTGCCTTCCCTGCTTTCGGCCTTTGACCGATTGCCTACGTTAGTGACCCTTGCATCCCGTGACCCTTGTGCCACCATGAGAGTATCCGAGGGTCGTACAACCAGACTATTGCAGAGGAACATCACCAGGCTACTGGTAATTCTACATTTACATGTGTCCTGACGGTCACACGTTAGGTATGCAACACATGATAACAGGAGTTCACTTGGAAAGATTATACCAGCTAAAAACATTCCTTTCCATGCATACTAGTAGTAAAAAAACAAAACTTAAAACAATCAATCAATCAATCAAACAATCAAAACCCAACCGCAGTCCAATGCCATCTCCTAATCCAAATTCGCCACCCAAATCTTTCCACCCTCGAAGAGGCCCACAATGGTCTTCCTGTATAACAGCTTGTTACAGTCGAACCTCTATATTAGCATACTCTATATATGCATCATCTCCCTATTAGCATTGAGCATGCCGGCCCGAATTTGGGACTATGGGTAGACAAAACCTCTATAAACGCATAACCTCTCTAATAGCATCGGATCTTCCGGTCCCGACGCTAGGCTAATATAGAGGTTCGACTGTACACAAAATGTGGTCGCAGA
>Ga0307514_10005451_pt1 | contig 11337 bp, 12 predicted proteins | sample 16_EM_MG_FD_203088 | JGI IMG/M metagenome (GOLD analysis project Ga0307514, IMG submission 203088) | Populus trichocarpa ectomycorrhiza microbial communities from riparian zone in the Pacific Northwest, United States - 16_EM | ecosystem: Host-associated > Plants > Roots > Unclassified | place... | reverse complement strand
CGTTGCTTTCGCTGGGTCTGGTCACGATCTGGGGTCAGGGAGGCATGGTCAACCTCGGACTGGTTGGCTTCTATGCAGTCGGAGCCTATGCCTCTGCGTTGCTCTCGATGGCCGGGCTGCCCATCGGATTGACATTGCTTCTTGGGGGCCTCATCGCAGGCGCCGTCGGCGTGGTTTTGTCTTACGTGACCCGACCGCTGCGCGGCGACTATCTGGCGATCGTCTCGCTGGGGTTCGCTGAGGTGATCAGGTTGATCGCGACAAACGAAAAGTGGCTGACGAACGGCAGCGACGGGTTGCCGGGCATTCGCTCGCCGCTGAAGGTAGAACTCGGCACGTTGCACCCGTGGTTCTATCTTGCGATGGTCTGGGCCATCGTGGGCGTCGCCGCTTGGGGCTTGACCAGGCTGCTGCGATCGCCGTACGGACGGGCGTTGCGCGCGGTTCGGGACGACGAGCAAGTGGCGGCGGTCGCCGGCAAGCCGGTATTGCAGTTGAAGTTGAAGACCTTCTTCGTCGGTGCTGCACTCAGTGGCATCGCGGGTGGCATCTACGCTCATCTCACGAGCTACATCGCGCCGGACGGATTCGTGCCACTGCTGACGATCTACATCTTCCTCGCCGCAACTGCCGGAGGCTACACGCGCGTCGTCGGGGCCGTGGTGGGTTCGCTCGCCGTGGTCGCCTTGCTCGAATCGACACGTTTCATCGCGGCAGCGGTGCCCGGTCTGACGGCGGTCCAGGTGGCGTCGCTGCGTGAGTTCGTCATCGCCGTGAGCCTGATCGTCATCATGCAGGTCAAGCCAGAGGGAATCTTCAGAAGCTCGAATCAACGCGCAGGCTCAGAGAAGACAAGCCGCCCCGCCGCGGCGTCTGCGGCATCGACTCGTTCGACCGTGACCAACGGCGCATGAATCCGCCGCGTGGTTGGGGGACGCTCGCCCGTCGACTGAGAGCGGTTGTACAGGCCGATCTTCTGACTGTCCTTCAGGTCGACTGGCAGAGCAGCCTGGTGCGACGGAGCTACTCGTCGAATGAAGCGCACTACCCGAGCGGAGGGGTCAAGCGCCTGATGTCGAGTTCGTGGGCGAGCCACGTCATCCTGAAGCAAGGCGTCTTCGTATCGACCGACGACGCGGCGTTCGCCGACGCTTTCTCCGACCACGAGTTGCTGCACGAGATGGGGCTCCGCTTCGCCTTGAATGTGCCCATCGTCGAGGGTGGAAAGACCACTGCGACGGTGAACCTGTTGCGCGGCACTTTGCCCTACGACTCGCTGGCCGTAGCCGCGGTGCGAAACGAGATCGATGCCTTCATGGGTTGAGTTCTCAGCCACCTGACCCCCGAACCTGAAGCGCCGGGATGGTTTGGGTTGGCACGCGCAACAGAGCTAGAAGATGCGTCACCACGAGATCCAACGAGCATGAATACGTCACACATCAATCGCCTCGAAACCATCGTGGGGCCGGCAAACTGCCTGACGGCTGAGGTCGATACCGCGTCCTACACGACGGACTACCGCAAGGTCTACTCTGGCCGGGCCCTTGCGGTCGTGCGACCCGCCGACACGCAGCAGGTCAGCGACGTGATGGCCTACTGCTACGCGAACGAAATCGCTGTCGTGCCGCAGGGAGGCAATACCTCGCTGGTCGGCGGTTCCGTACCCACGGAAACAGTTGCGGGCATGCCGTGCGTCGTGCTGAGCCTGTCACGACTGAAGAAGGTGCGATCGATCGATCCCCAGAATGACACGATGGTCGTGGAAGCCGGTGTCACTCTCAGCGATGCGCGAGCGGCGGCGGAGAGCGTGGACCGCCTGTTTCCCCTTCGCATTGGTTCCGAAGGCACCTGCCAGATCGGAGGCAACCTGTCGACCAACGCCGGGGGCACGGCAGTACTGCGCTACGGCAACATGCGCGAGCTCGTGCTGGGCCTGGAGGTCGTCCTGCCGGACGGTGAAGTTTGGAACGGTCTGCGCGAATTGCGGAAGGACAACACCGGCTACGACCTCAAGCAACTCTTCGTCGGATCTGAAGGTACGCTGGGTGTGATCACTGCGGCGGTTCTCAAGCTGTTTCCGAAGCCGCGTTCCATTTCGACGGCGTTGCTGGCGACGAAGAGTCCGGATACTGCGCTTCAACTGCTGGGTTTGCTGAAAACGCGCCTGGGCAATGCCGTGACTGCCTTCGAGCTGATCTCGGCACCTGCACTGCGATTGGTACTGGAACACTTGCCGGACGAGGCGCCTCCATTCGCCGAGGCTCATGAGTGGCTTTTGCTCGTCGAGGCGAGCTCTCAAGCGGAACAGGCGGAAGCCGACGACTTCTTCCATTGCGCACTCACCGATGCCTACGATCAAGGCCTGGTGATCGATGCCCTCCTGGCAACGTCGGAGACGCAGGCCAAGAGGTTCTGGCGTCTGCGAGAGGAGATTTCCGATGCTCAGACGCGCACCGGTGGGAGCGTTCGCTGCGATATTTCGGTGCCTCTGTCGGCCATTCCGGCGTTCATTGAAAGGGCCGTTGCGAGTGTCCTGAGTCTCGAGCCGGCAACGCGTATGGTGGTGTACGGGCACATGGGCGACGGCAACGTGCATTTCAATCCGCTCCGACCTTCGGCGATCACTGCAAGCGACTTCGTATCCAAGCTGGGCTCGAAGATCACCGAGGTCGTGGACAGTTTGGCCACTTCGCTCGGTGGATCGATTTCAGCGGAGCATGGAGTGGGCATCGGCAAGCGAGACGAACTGCTCAGCGTCAAGAGCCGCGTCGAACTCAAGACAGCCTGGCGCATCAAACTGGCGCTGGATCCCAAGAACCTGTTGAACCCCGGCAAGGTGCTGCCTTGATCTTCCCCCGTTGTCCCACGAAACTCTTTAGCAGGGAATCCGAGGGCGTCCGAACAGCGCGCGACGAAGTCTTGACGATTGCCCGTACGCGCGCGCAATGCGCTTGACGTTGCAAAGGAGCTCATACGGAATCGTTCTGCTGCGTCGCGCGACCTCGCCAACGCTGACCTGTGAACCCCAGAGTTCGACAGTGCTTCCGATGCCGGCTTGCGGGAGGTCGGTGAGATCGACGGTCAGCATATCCATCGAAACGCGGCCAATGAGTCGCGCGGGTGCGCCGTCCACTAATACGGGTGTCCCATTCGGCGCAGCGCGAGGGTAGCCATCCGCGTAGTCGGGCGCCACGAGTCCGACGCGCGTGGGTCGCTCCGCGATGAACGCTGCGCCGTAGCCGAGCGGATCACCGCGACGTCGGCGCGCACAGCCAAGTCAGCTGAGCGACGCAACACACCGAAAGTTCCGATGCAATGCTCGATCAGCTATCCGTCTTGTGCAGCTTGAGGACTCGTCCGTTGATCGGGGTCGAGATCGCGCGTAGATACGCCAGTGCAACTTCGTCAGCGGGAACCGGGGTGAAGCCAGTAAAGTAAGAGTGGTAGGCCACGGACTCTGCCAGCACCGTAGGGCTGATGCAGTTGATCCGTATGCCGCGCGGCAACTCGACAGCCGACGCTTTCACGAAGCCCTCGATCATGTGGTTGATGGTTGTTCCAATGGTGCCAGCATGCATGTATTCATCGGTGAGAACACCGGAGACCAACGTAAACGATCCCCTGTCTGCGATGAACGGTAGCGCGGCCCGCACCACATTGATCTGTCCCATCCCCTTGAATCTGAGGGATTTCTCCCATTGTTCGTCGCTGGTCTGCTCTAGGGGGCCGGGAAACACGTCACCGGCCGCATTCGCCACCGCGTCGAACGGTCCGACTTCGCTGAACGCTTTCCGAAGACTGGCCGGGCTTGAAATGTCTGCTCGATGGTCTCCCGACTGGCGCCCCATGGACACGACCTCATGCCCGCTCTTCCGAAGCAACGCCTGTACTGCGGAGCCGAGCGCCCCACTTCCGATCACGACTACTTTCATACATCTCCAAATTTACAGTGACTGCGAATACAAGAATATTACACTGACTGCAGATATGCAAGGAGCCGAACTCGATGACGCAAAGACAGACCAGCGAGGGGTTACCGCAGGCGGGCGGGTTGCGCGAGCGCAAGCGCCGAGAGACGCTCGAGCGCATCGCTCAGGTCGGTTTGAAAATGTTCGTCGAGAACGGCTACGACGAGACGACACTGCAAGCCGTCGCGCAAGCGGCCAACATATCGGCTCGTACGTTCTTCTACTATTTCAGGACCAAGGAAGACATCCTGCAGCACTTCCAGGGGGCCGGCTTCCTGCAGGCCCTCGGTCCGGCAATCCGTGCCGTCTCGCCGGAGCAGCCACCCGTCGACGCGGTGCGCGACTGCTTGGTCAGTTTGGCCTCTCGCTACGAGACCGAACAGTCGGTCGCGATCGACCGATTGCTGCGCTCCACAGAAGCACTTCGCGTACGAAAGCAGGCGACCTTCGCCCAGATGGAGGCGACCGTCTTTGAGTCCTTGTGCGAAGTCTGGCCGCGGAAGACGCAACGAGGTTCGTTGCGCGTGGTAGCGATGCTGTCAATTGGGATCATGCGTCTCGCCATGGACTCTTGGCGTGAGGGGGGCGGCCGGCGAGTATTGGCCGAGCATGTGCGCGAGGGCTTCGCGCGGCTGAAGGCGGATTGCGCATGAGCGGCCGGGCGGCACTCTCCAAGGCCGCGGAAGGCGCGCTCCGACGAGCCCATGGCGCGCTTACACGTCTGTCGAACGCCTCTAGTTGCCGGAGCGTGCAACGGAAAAAGCATATCGGGCGATCTTCCAAACACCTGCTTCGTTGCGACTCAAGATGAACAGCTCTTGATTGCCGCCCGGCAAGGTTGCCCCAGTGGCGCGGACGACCTTGCTGCCATCCGAATGCGTCCGGGCAAAAGCCCAGTTCTCACTCAGTTCCTGAACTTCATCAATCTTGAATGTGATGGAGAAACGAATGGCCAGGAATTGCTCCTCGTACGAAGAGCGCACAGCCTCACGGCCTACAGCCGTCGGCTTCCCTGGCAAGAGCACCACAGGGTTATCGGCAAACGTTCTCATCATCGCATTGACATCTCCGGAACCAAGCGCTTGCTCATAGAGCATCAAGGCTGCGGCGATATCGGCATTCGTGTCGGCTCGTACGAGAGCGCCGACTAAGTTGGTCCAGATGAATGCCGAGAGAATTGCCAATCTGATGACGCGCTTCGAATTCATGGCTAGATTCTTCGTCCTGTGCAGCGTAAGGATTCGTCCAGTTGCTCGAACAGATACTTGGGAAGATGCCCGACGCGCGTCTCGGGAATCGAGACGCACCACCTCGACATCTTTTGCAGCGTCGGCGACGGAGACCGCCGCTGTCCCCACTTCCGAGGCAATCGCCGAGACAGATGCCGTCCCGCGCGAGTTAGCCAGTTTTGCCGTGTGGCCGACTTGGCCCAGCTTGCGGGCCAATGTGGATCCAACTTGTCCCGTGCCAATGATGCCGATGCGCATCTGTTCCCCTCTGCATGTTCAGTGTGATGCCTGACCTTGGTGGCAGGGTCAAGCTGCTGCGGGCAGGGCGATCAGGCGGGCGCGCCGCCGCTGACCAGCAGGTGCTGCCCGCTGACGAAGGCGGACAACTCGCTGGCGAGGTATTCCGCGGCGTTGGCAACGTCGTCCACCGTACCCATGCGCGGCATGGGGCGGAACGACTTGATGAACTCCATGAATTCCGGCTGTACCTTCTCAGTGAATATGCCTGCGCCGGAGATCGCGGTCGGCAAGATGGAATTGACCGCAATGCCTCGCGCGCCCAGTTCTTTCGCCAGTACCTGAACAACGAACTGCGGCGCGATCTTGCTGCCGCCATAGAGCGCATATCCCGGCAAGGCATACGCGGTGTTGCTCGACCCGACGTAGATGATTCGCCCGTTGTCGGCTATGTGCCGTGCGGCATTCTGGAGGGTGAAGAAGGCGCCCTTTGTGTTGATCCCGAACAGCCGGTCGAAATCAGCCTCGGAGACATCGACCAATGGACAGTCAACCAATTCGACACCGGCGTTCGCCACTACGATGTCGAGCCGACCAAACTTCTCCAATGAGGCGGCAAAGAGTCGCTCGATGTCCGCCACCTTCGACACGTCGGCTTGAACTGCTATCGCGGTGCCGCCAAGATGCTTGATGGCTTCGACCGTCTCCTTCGCACGGGCCTCATCCCTTGCGTAGTTGACGACGACATTTGCGCCGAGCGCGCCGTATCGCTCGGCGATCGCCTTGCCGATCCCGCGCGCGGAACCGGTGATGAGGGCCGTTTTGTTTTTCAGGTCTGTCATGGGTCATTCCAATTCTTGGAAATGAGCGTACCGAAAGAAATCCTGCCGTCGCCGCAAGCCCGTTTCCGTGCCTCCGGGAGGCGGAGCTATGCACGGGCATTGAGGAACGGGAGAACGGTGCCATCGCCCGCTGAGCGGTTAGGGCAAGACTGATCAAGTCTGCTGGCCCGGCGATTGCTGCGGGTTGGGCCAGAGTAACAGCTTGGGGTTCGAGGATGAAGCAGCAGACACTGGCGATGGCAGCTGACCAAGGTGCGGGATTCGAGCAGTATCGGCGTCGCACCAAGCGCGAGGACTTTCTGGACGCGATGAATGCCATCGTGCCGTGGGCAGCGCTATGCGCGGTGATCGAGCCGCACTATCCCAAGGCTGGGAATGGGCGCCGTCCGATTGGCCTGGAGCGCATGCTGCGCATCCACCTGCTGCAGCACTGGTTCAACCTGGCCGACAACGCCGTCGAGGAGGCGCTGTACGACATCGCCAGCCTGCGCCGCTTCGTCGGCATTGACTTGGGCGTGGAGCGCGTGCCCGACGAGACCACCGTGCTGAAGTTTCGGCATCTGCTGGAGAAGTGAGCACGGCCAAGAATCTTGATGGCGTTGGCTGCTGAATTGATCAAGCAGCGCGATGTGCCGGAGAAGATCTCCCTCAGAGATCTTGAATAAACGATCTCTGTGGGAGAGTCTCTTTTCGACCAAGATCAGAGACCATTCCAGTGTGCCATGCCCTCGTGCAAGACCCGAAGTTCTTCGCGCTGCTGCTGCGCATTGACCATGAACTGGCGGCACAAGCGCGCGCCGATGGATGTCGATGCGGGGTCGCATTGCACCGAGCCGACTATCCGCAAGCCGCGGGGTTGCCCGGTCGAGGTTCGCGACGAACATTCTTCGCGCCTGAGCTTTTTTCTGTGCGCAGTGCCGCAAGCGTTCGACAACGCGGTCGGTGCGATTCCTTGGCCGGCGTGTGTATCTGTCGGCTGGGCACGCAGTTGGGTGTCACGCGTCGCACGATGGCACGTTGGCAAGCGTGGTGGCGCGAGCAGTTCCCGCGCACGCCGCTGTGGCGAGCGGCGAGCGCTCGATTCATGCCGCCGCTGTCCACGAAGTGCCTTCCCGGCGGATTGCTCGAACGCTTCACCGCTGTGGCGCACGAGGCCTTGATGCACGAGTCCGTGATGCGACTTCTTGTCTGGCTCAGCCCGGTGACGGTGCGCGACGGCGGACCGAGTTCGATCGAGTTGCACGAGGGCTGTTGAGCACCCGCAGAAGATGCTCGTAGCCAGGCACGGCGAGACTCAATAGCCTTGTCTCCAGCAAGCCGCACCGCCGGTGTGGCCTCAACTGGAGCCTTGCATTGAAGACGATTGCCGATCCCCCAAAACGTGATCGATGGGCGCGCCTGCGCTTCTCGATCATCGGTCCCTTGTTGGCCGCGCCGCCCGAGCCCAGGCAGTTGAACGGCGCGTTCGTGGCGTTGGCGGCCAAGACCTGGCGTCATCCCATCACGGGCCTGGACGTGCGCTTCGGCGTGTCGACCCTGGAGCGCTGGTACTACACGGCGCGGCGCGCGTCGGACCCGGTGGCCGCGCTTCGCGACCGGCTGCGCTGCAACGAGGGCGGCTTCCCGAGCCTGAGTGCGGTGGCCGTTGCCGCGCTGACCGCGCAGTACCGCGAACACCCCGGCTGGACGGCGCAGTTGCACTTGGACAATCTACGCGTGGCGTGCAAGGCGAGTGACTCGAGCATGGCCTCGTACGCGACGGTGCGACGCTATCTGAAGGCCCAAGGGATGCATCGTCAAGCCCAGCCCAAACGAGCCACCGAGGGCGCCATCGCGGCGCGCGACCGCCTTGAGCAACTGGAGGTGCGCAGCTTCGAGGTCGAGCACGTGAGCGCGCTGTGGCACCTCGACTTCCATCATGCGTCGCGCAAGGTGCTCACGCGTGCGGGCGCCTGGGTCAAGCCGATGTTGCTGGGCGTCATCGATGACCGCTCGCGTCTGGTCTGCCACCTGCAGTGGTACTTGGACGAGACCGCGCAGAGCCTGGTGCACGGACTGTCGCAGGCGTTCATGAAGCGCGGCCTGCCACGCGCGCTGATGACTGACAACGGCGCGGCGATGTTGAGCGAGGAGGTCACGACCGGTCTGGCGACGCTCGGTGTCGTGCACCAGACGACGCTGCCGTACAGCCCCTACCAGAACGCCAAACAGGAATCGTTCTGGGGCCGGGTGGAGGGTCGGCTGATGGCCATGCTCGAGGGTGAGCAGGCTCTGACGCTGGAGCTGCTCAATGAAGCGACCCAGGCCTGGGTCGAGCAGGAGTACCACCGCACGGTGCACACCGAGCTCAAAGTCACACCGCTGGCGCGCTACCTGGGCGGTCCCTCGGTGGCACGCCAGTGCCCCGACTCGGCGGTGCTGCGCGATGCGTTCCGCATCGAAGTCCCGCGCCGCGCGCGCCGCGCCGACGGCACGCTCAGCCTGGGCGGTGCTCGCTTCGAGATTCCTGCGCGATTGCGTCACCTCAGCGTGGTCCACGTGCGCTATGCCCGCTGGGACTTCAGCCGTGTCGATCTGGTTGATCCGCGCAGTGGCGCGATCCTGTGCCCGATCAAGCCGCTGGACAAGGCGGCCAACGCCGACGGCAAGCGTCGGCGGTTGGATCCCGTGGGGGCAGACCTCTCGTTGCTGCCGCCCACCGGCGTGGCGCCGCTGCTGCGTGAGTTGCTCGCCGAGTACGCGGCCACAGGCATGCCGCCGGCGTATCTGCCGTCGGCCGAGCCCGCCGCCGAAACAGCTGCGTCCACATCACCCGATCAAGACCAATGAACCAAAAACTACTGGCCCTGTACGGCCTGAAATGGAACCCCTTCGCGCCGGAGCTGCCCACCGAGGCGATCTACGTGCCCCCGAAACTGGAGAACTTCTGCTGGCGCATCGAGCACGCGCAGATCCGCGAGGGCGGCTTCGCCATGATCCACGGCGACCCCGGTACCGGCAAAAGCGTGGCGCTGCGCGTGCTGGCCGAGCGCTTGGTCAAGCTGCCCGATGTAACGGTGGGCGCGATCAACCATCCGCAGAGCAACCTGGCCGATCTGTACCGCGAACTGGGCGACGTGTTCGCCGTACCGCTGCGCCCGCACAACCGCTGGGGTGGCTTCAAGGCCTTGCGCGAGCGCTGGATCGCGCACCTGGAGACGACGCGGCGCCGGGCGGTGCTGCTGGTCGACGAGGCGCAGGAGATGAGCCCGGCTGCGCTGTGCGAGCTGCGTCTGCTGAGCAGTGCGCGCTTCGACTCCCAGCCGCTGCTATGCGTGGTGCTCGCCGGTGACGCACGGCTGATCGACAAGCTGCGTCGCGAGGAGCTGATCCCGCTGGGCAGCCGCATCCGCACACGGCTGGCCACCGAGCACGCCAGCCGCGAAGAACTCCTCGAGGGGTTGAGCCATCTGTTGGCTGGCGCGGGCAATGCGAGCTTGATGACGCCGCAGTTGCGTCACACGCTGTGCGATCACGCCGCGGGCAACTACCGCATCCTCACCACCATGGCCGCGGAGCTGCTTGCCGCCGCCGCGCAGCGCGACCTGCCGCAGCTCGATGAGAAGCTCTACCTCGAAGTCTTCGCGTTGCCCGAGGCGTCCACACCGCGTCGCACGGCCTCGCGTCGTTGATCACCATCGCCATGCCCCGCGACACTCACGGTCCCGTCGGCGCCGACATCCCGATGCCACCGCTCAGCGACGATGCCGTCGTCCAGATCCACGACTTCATCGCCCACGTCCTCGATCTGTTCGAGGCTCGCTACGGCGACCAGATCCATCGCTACTACGACGATCGCTCGGCACACAACATGATGCCGCCCGGCACCCCGCCCAACATCGACGACCCGCCGTTCTGAACCTCGCACCAGCGTCAAGGACGAACGCCGCCAGCTTCAATACTGGCGGCGTTCTTGTTCATGCCCTTGATGCCCATCGTCGTCGTGCACATGACCCCGTCGGTCATCAAACCCGGCGGTCACCGTCTTGATGGCCACACCGTCCATCACCAAGCTCGATCATCGGTCCATCGAATTGACTGATCACACTCAGAAGCACGATCTGGGCAAGAAGCTGTTTGCCGAAGTCGGCCAAGTGCTGCAGGCCAGTGGCTTCCAGGTCAAGACCGGCACCATCGTCGACGCCACGCTGATCGGGGCGCCAAGTTCGACCAAGAATGCCGACAAGAAGCGTGACCCCGAGATGCATCAAACGCGCAAAGGCCAGCAGTGGTACTTCGGCATGAAACTTCACATCGGTGTGGACAGCCAGAGCGGCCTGGTGCACAGCGCCGTGGTGACGGCGGCCAACGTGCACGACAAACACCCGCTGCCCGACCTGCTGCACGGCAACGAGCGACGGGTGTATGGCGACAGCGCGTACGCGAGTCAGAAGCATCTCATTCAAGGCAAGGCGCCGAACGCGCTGGACTTCACCAATCAGCGCACGCGCAAAGCGGGGTGCGAGGTCGATGAGGTGAAGAAGGCGAAGAACCGCAACAAGTCAAAGATCCGCGCGCGGGTCGAGCATGTCTTCGCAGTGGTCAAGCGGTTGTGGGGCTTCGACAAGGTCCGCTATCGCGGGCTCGCCAAGAACGCGACGCGTGCGTTCGTGACGCTGGCGATGGCCAACATCTATCTCGCGCGTGGACCACTGTTGCAACAAGTCCGTGCATAGCGAGCCAAGAGCGGGCAAATAGCTCGCAGTCAACGCAAAATCGAAGCCAACGCCTCGAAAATCGCCCCACGTTCGAACAATTCCCGGTGAAATCGATGAAATTCAGGTCGCCGTCAAACCATCGTCACTGTGCGTCAAAAACAGTGGCTTGTTCAGCGTTGCCTTAGATAGACATGCCGCCGGAAACTTCGATGCGCTGAGCGTTCACCCAGCGGTTGTCCTCGGAAAGCAGCGACGCGATCATCGGTCCAATATCGTCGGGCTCACCAGCGCGGCCAAGCGCGGTCATGTCAGCGACACGCTTGTTCAATTCGGGGTTGTCGCGCACCATGCCGCCACTGAAGTC
>Ga0307514_10005450_pt1 | contig 11341 bp, 16 predicted proteins | sample 16_EM_MG_FD_203088 | JGI IMG/M metagenome (GOLD analysis project Ga0307514, IMG submission 203088) | Populus trichocarpa ectomycorrhiza microbial communities from riparian zone in the Pacific Northwest, United States - 16_EM | ecosystem: Host-associated > Plants > Roots > Unclassified | place... | reverse complement strand
CTCTCTTTCATTTCTCTTTCAGCCCCCTCCTCCGTGTCAACACTTGCCGGTCCGACAATGCCTCGCCCGTCTACTCGGTCCACTCGTTCAACAAATAATCGTCCTCCTTCCTCTCCTCCACCCCCGCTCCCACCATCTCCAGAAGAGGAGACATATCTCGCCAACCTCACTCTTTTGCGCCATAGCTGGAAATGGGCCGTCTTCTCCCAGTTCTACTTCACATTCGCCCTGTTGTTCGCAATGGATGATATTCCCATCTCTGTAAGTAGACCCAGCGCGTATTACCCCATCCTCGCCAACTAACAACCCCTCACCTCTACCCTAGGCTATCGAGGATGACCTCGCTCACTCTACTCGCGTTCACACCCCACGCGTCATGCACAGGTTGCTTTATGCTCTTACCCAAGACAGGAAGATCACGTCCGTAGATCCATTCCTCTTTCTCACGACTATCTAACCCCCACACCACAGAATCGATACTTGGCAGTCTTCGCTTCGTAGGCAATATGCTCGTCGTGACCCCGCCTCGAATCCCATAGGCTTCGAACCCAAAAAGGTCAACCAAAAGTACATCCTCGAGCCCGAAGACCCCCAACAATCAGCTTCTGTTTCCGTCGAGCCGGAACAGACAAGTTCGCGTGCTATATCAGAGGGCGAGACCCAACAACAGCCAAAGGACGAACCAGACGACGGCGCTCCTCCACAGGCAGACCTGGCCCCAGATCCAGATGCATCAGACCTTAAAGATTGGCATGACCTTCCCATGCTTTCCAAACTCGATTCCATAAACCTTCTCATCGAATGGATGTTCCACAACCCACATAGGATACGATCCATCATGAGAGATGATGACGAGACCGCTCAGTGGGTCAGTTTCTCGGTTTGAACCTACAAATATCCCCATAGGTCTCAATATTTCTTAGCGCATAGAACCCATCGGGTACGACGTTAAAAGGAACGCATACTGGCTAATCGGCGGTAATATCAAACCTCTGCGGTTACCGATTCCTTGATTCATTTCCACACAGCTGACCGATTGTGGATCCAACGTTCTACCTACCAGTCCAGGAACCTCAAGAGGAAACGTCTTCCCGTAACAAAACAGCCTACGACCAAAGATATCCGCAGGCCAGTTGGGAAGCGTCGAAAGGTCCTCCAAGATGACTTCTCCGACTCGGCCGGTAATGTTTCCGATCCACCACCCAGAGAGATTGTCACATCTGGTCCCCGAGCCGCTAAACTGAAAGCGAACAAGAAGCTTGACGCACAGGCCAAAGCTCTTGCAGAGTTTCAGCGCGAAAACGCAATCGCAACTAGGCTTGCGCGCACGCCACGGCGAGGCGGTCTCGATAACGATGCTACATCGTCGCCCCCGCGACCATCTCGCGGGACAAGGGTCAGTAACCGGCTCAGAAGGGCCAAACCTAGTCCTGAAGGAGAATGGCAACCAATCCCAGACGAATGGTTGGTGGCGGACAACTCAGAACCTCCCCCGAGGAGATCCACCCGAACCGCGAAACCTGACAGGCTGTCGCCAGGTGACACGGATTCGGAGTTCGGCCTGAAGGATCCGGAACCTTTCAAGACTGGGTTGGGATCAGATGAAAGCGTCAGCGACCTTACTGACCTATCTTCTGATTATGACGATGACCATCAAGATCCTGCGAGCACAGAAGGAAACGGTGGAGATGGAAAGAAACTCAACAGCGATGTTACCTTGGACGAGAAGCGTGACGATACGGAGCCGGATGACAGCCCGGGGGAGTTTATTGAGTGGGAGATGGTCCGACCATTCACTTTGCTTTCCGTACAAGGATTTTGCTTACTCGATCCATTAGATCTGTTCTACCCTTTCGGAGTGGGAACACATCGCCGAAAGATTCGAGAATGCTACCCACTACTCCGAGAAGGCGCTTCACAAACTCCTTAAGAACCACATAGCGCCTACTGTCGTGGCTGACTTACAGGTAAAGCCACTAGTTATGTGTCTTTTCGTCCCATTAACACAGCCTCTAGGAAATCGAGCGCAGAAACCAAGAAGAAGAGAGGAAGAGATTCCTAGAGGAGGCTGTTACACGTCGTAAACGTTCGTCCCGAATTGCGATGAAGGAGAGCGAGAAGGAGGAAGCCAAACTTGTGTCCCGAAGGAAGGCTGAAGAGGCGGAAAAGGTTTCACGCGCGAAACGATTGGAGATGAGACAGCAACGAGAAGAGGCCGAAAGAGAAAGGAAGGAGCGTGAGCAACGGCGCCGAGATCACGGCCCAAGAACTCGTGCGAATGCTGGCAGACGGTAAGATACAGAACACCCCAGTATAGCATCACACACAACTGAAGCTTTCGCATCACAGCCGCCATGAATCGCGTGAAACTTCGACGGCCAGTACTTCTCGGGTTTCTAACGATCAACAGAGTGACTGGGAGCTCAACTGTGAGGTCTGCTTGAAAAACACGCGCAACCAGGTTAGGACTCCATTTCCTCCCTCCCTTCCTGACCAACTGACCTTCCGCTAGGACGATGGCGTCCCAATCATGTCTTGTGGTTCATGTAACATTTGGCAGCACATCCCCTGTCACGAAGGGAGGGACCGTCTAGATGGCAGGCCCCCACGCGATTGGGAAAGAGAGGAGTTTTACTGTTCCCGTTGTCGCGCGAAGCCCTCTGCAAATGCAAATGGTCGTCGGTCGAGGAGATCCCTTCCCCCTTCCACTTCACAACAAACCAAGGTACAGCTTCGATGGGATTACGGCAAATCTGGTGCCAAACCCTCCGGGCCGGCACAACCCCCCTATGTAGGGGCACCTTTGGATCGGCATGATTATTACCAAATGTCCCCGGCCCCCGGGTTAACAAATGGGGGATACTCGTACTCTCATCCGGCGTACAACAGTCACACGTCAAGTCTGCCGACCCCTGTGGATCAGTATTCGAGTATATCCTTCTCCCACTATCAACCTCATCAACGAGGATTTACATCAAGGCATCCTCAACCCCCCATATACAACACAGCCCACTACCCAAATACACACAACTCGCAACCTATTTATCCAACCTATAGTAACGGAACAGGAAACCCCACCGTGCAGGGCTACCCAAGTCAACCGGGGTTTGGCGGACACTATCGGACATCTGTGTCAACGGTCCCCTTACAGGTCAGTCAACGCAGTGATCTTCGTCCTCCAAAACCTGACAGGCCTGGGCGTAGAACGGCATGGGCACTCCCGCAAACTGGAGTTTTCCACCTTCGAATGTCCCAAGCAGTCCTCATACCACGGCCTCCCCCGTATACGAGGGTGGACACGATCCCAGACTGTATGGACCTCCTCACCAACCCGTTCAATCTCAGTATGTACCTGTGATGGGCCCCAGCCACTCAGGTACGGGCATGATGGGTGGACCTCATGGCGTGTGATTTTGATTCGCTCCTTGCCTGGCACATCTTTTTTATCAGTAGATCTTTTTATTTACACCTTGGATATTGTGTTGTTCGATATTGTACCGCTAATTCAAACCTAACGAATCTGTCTGTACATCTTGAAAGGCGCAGTTGTCCATGGGAAAGGGTCGTTGGTACCATCCAGATCCGGTTCTTTCCTGTGGGAAGAAGAATGAGGACAAGCAGGAGAGAAAGTGGGGTCGACGAACTCCTCGGGACCCAATATCCTCAACCCGCGAATATGGGTGTCTTTCCCATTCATATGGTTTGTGAGGACGATGACCTGAAGAACATAGGCATGGACAGATTTGCTAGGGCAGGCGATTGAGTTTGGAGTTGCTAGGGTGGAGGCCACTCACAATCCTTCTCCATCGTCGCGAGCCTCGGACGAAATGTCGAAGGTGATCCAGCCATCAGGTTTTTCAAACGTCACGACTCGGACATCTTGGAGGTCCGCCGGACCAGTCCCAGCTCGAATGCACATGGTTGAAGGCGTATATGAGTCGTCCAGGGGGAAGCAGAGAAATATAGACAACTTTTGGATTGCAACCTTGGACGGGAATTCGACGGTGATGAAATGAGGCTGCGGACCGTCAGAACTATGGGCACACTTAGTAGCAACGTGTATGAGGAAACTACACGGAGGCTCACTGCCAAAAGGTTTCTGGATCGTCATCGTTCAGGCATTCGGCGCCGAAACCAAACTTGTAAGACGAGACGGACCATTTTCCTAATGGGCCGATGTCTGGCCACGGTAAGGATGGCGCCTTACGTCCTGGGTGGACGGTGGCGTCAACTTAGGCCAGGATGGAGACCAGAGAGGATAGGTACCCATATGCACTAGAGGACCATCGTTGATGCTGTTGGGAACGATGGTAACGCCCCCGTTTGTGATAGCGGTGATTTGTGGTTGTTGCTCTTGGCCGGGGGGATCAGCTTCCTCCGACTGCAAGTCGCTCGGTATCACAGTCGGGGTTGTGGCCATGCCACTTGGTTTCCTGCTGTGATCGGCTGGAGGGCGACAGATTATCGATTATCGACTAGAGTGATTCACGAATGATCTTCATTAGCTCGGGCAGTCTGCGACGATGGCTAGTACGGAAACTCGCCGACAAGATACAGCCTCGGCAGAGGAGTAAACGATCAGCTGGGTGCACTCCACCGATCACATGGTTGACGAACACTTTGAAATGTCTCACAACCACGGACACGGTGGGTGTGGTGATCATGCCGACGAGCACGAACTGCCAGGGAATGTACTCGGATATCAAGACAATCTGTACAACCAGATAGATCGCGCTCACGTTGTCGCCCTCAATGCTGATGGCCAAGGTGAAACGGTGATCAAGCCTTGGTCATTGAGGAATGATGAAACATCGGTGCGCATTTCACTTGATACCCCAAAGGCACACAACACGCTGAGAGAAAGTAATACTTAGTACCTCGAATCCGATGCCGACGATCAGCTGTACGCTTTGAATGATCCCACTGCGAGGTCTCTGCTGACGAGAGATGAAGGATTCTGCGGGTCCCCTTCACGGGATCTGTCAGACTTCGCGCGCTATTGCTCAAAACTGGCCCTGGAGAAAAAACCCCTGCAAAGGTTTCATTGGTGTGCAAGGCCGTCGATTATGCAAGGGTAGAAACTGAGACAAGATCACAGTTTGCGAACGAAAACGCCGTCGACTTTGAGGACATCGCAGACAAGACTCCGACTCAGGAATTCGATGTCCCTCAGGGGAGAGAGGTCGGAGAGTATCAAGTTAGGTATTCGTCTCACAAAGTTCTCTGCTTGAATCGAGTTTCCGAGGGTTCCCCAGGACCGCAAAATTCACGAACATCTCTTGCATAACTGTCTTTTTCCCAGCCTCACAAGGGGCCGACGAGACTCGCATATACTACCTTGGGTTTCTGGGTCAATGGAACGAGGTAAGTGCGATTGGGTGAGGTTGGTGATGGGAATGGTGATGACGATGATCTCCGCAGAGAAAGGCGGATCCGATTATCACTGTGTATGAAGCACAGGCGAATCCTGCAGACCACGAGAAGATACAAGGGATGATACTAGGAGGAACGCAGATGCCCCATCCCTAGTTACCTTGCGCTCGCAAGCTTTCTTTCGCGGCCTTTCCTTCCTTCTTTTTCCTTCGATCACCAATATTCTAGCGCCGACTCGCCTGGACTTCGACGCGGTCGGGGCAAGCAAGACTTTTATCGGCACTTTTCTGTACAACTGTATGTGCATCATGCCACCCTCAGCAAGCCGTCGTAACAAAAAGAGCCTATCCGTGGGTAAAACCAATTTCAAATTTCCATGAAACGATCGAACCAGAACAACAAGACCGAGCATAACATGTCTAGAAACTGTACAGACACCGTTGTCGATCCATCTCTTCTTCTTTGTTCTCGATGCCCCCCTCAAAATCTTGCATCCCTTGCCGGTAGTCTTTCCTCAAATTTTATTCCGCTGTCTCGCTCATTTTCCACCTCTGTAGTGCGAGAAAAGTGGTCCGTTTCACCCGCAAATCCTCCCCGTGCCGTGTCCGCTGATCCCTGCTCAGAAATGTGATACCGAGTCACCAGTCTGCGGCCCGTGTCGGCGGTCGAGAGCGAATCTCGAGTGTTTTTATGATTCCACAAGCCTTGGTTCCCACTCTCTGCCTTTGCGAAGGGGCGAAGCATGCCTTCCGTGTCGGTACGTCGTCCCGTGTGTTCTGACCCCTCTCTCTTCATCGACCGTGTTCTTCCAGTCGTAAGAAAAAGGTGAACACTCCGTTCGCTCCCAGTACCGTACCTCTCGCTCACGTGGTGTGCCGCCACAGCGATGTGATGGCTCGCGGCCCACATGTTCCACCTGCACGCGCTCCAGGATACAAGCCAGCTGCACCTACGAAGATCCATCTCCTGAATCATCACAAGGTCCCTCATCACCACCCGCTGGCTCTGTTATCGCCACGAGGACTCCGGGAGAAACCCCAGATGCACCGGCCGAGGCCAGCGATCTAAGTATTATCCAAGAATCCCCTTCGCCTATGAGGGGAAGTGCACCAGTCGTTCAGCTTCCCCAACCGATGTCGCTCAGAGACTTCCGACCGCTGTTGTTCATTGACAACGATGACCCACTACTCTATGCTCTCTCCGACATATCGCTGGAGGACATGAACATGAGCTTGTGGGTTTTCCTCCTCTTCGACGACAGAAAGCGATCTAAACCATCCCCAGCCGCCTTTTATTCTTTGCTCACCAAATACAATTTGGTCTTTACTTCTCCCCGGCCAAACAACAGGCCATCGTCCTGGGGGATACCTCGGGGACCGTAGTTCACCCCTTCTTCGTACATTTCGCACAGCTAGCAGGCTGTCATTTCTATCAAGAACGCCGGGGAGAGTTCTTTCTCTTGCACCTCGAAGCCATGTACCTGGACACGGTATGGGACTCGTTCAAAGATATGGCTGAGGGCGATAGTTCGTTTGCCGCTGCTCAAGCGTACCAACTGATGGCTTTGGCGTACTTCTACTCCCAGCATGCGCACCTTGGCCGAAAATTCTTCCAGAAATCTATCGCCTTGTTCAAAATGCACTGGATAGATTTCACTGCTTCCCCTCTGCCAGACTTGACGGAATCTCTTCAAGAACAGATAGCCTTCTTGGGAGAAGCTATCTACACCGAAATCGATTGCACTTTCATGTTTGGCCTCGTACAGGAGTTTACATTGGACTTGGAACATGACTTCCGCCATGGACTACCGGTGTGTGTCTCAGCGATCCTCGTTATTGCAGGCACCTTATACCAATCTTCAAAGGCTGGCTATCCTCAAGTATTTGAAAGGTGAGCAGCGAACTTTGATTCGGAATACCCTCACCTTTGATGCCAAACCCATCACAGTGACACCTTTTGGTTAAGGTGCGAAACAATGATGCTCGTTAGGGATGCCAGGACGTTGCTCGGGTCTCCTGAGGTCTCCGGTTTGTCGCCATCTCAATGTGACTTCTGTCCACTCTGATTTTGTCTGAAAGGTGACCGTGCCGCCCGACTCCTTTCTTGTCAAACGCAGCTCTCGGGGTTACAAGCTTTCCTTCCCGGCCTGAGTTCCTTGCTCGAGCGGCATGGCACGGTTGACGGAGACCGCGAGACCCGGGCACCCGCGCGACAGTACATCATAATGATATTGGTTACACAGGCAGAGCTGTACGATGAGATGTGTCGCAATTCGCTTCTTACAGCCACAGAAAGAGTACAGCATCGCTCACGTTGCAAAGAGTGTTTGTCCGAGGCGGCGGCCATCACGGTCGAGTTGTTACCGGATGATTATTATTACCTCGATCCTTACCTGGGGGTAGGTGCTTCCATTTCGCACTTGTTTTGCAGACTGGCTGACCCAAGGGTTGGTGACAAGGTTTGCTGGAACCGTGCCATCAATCTGTTGGCTGAGGAACAGCCCAATGAACCTCAACCGAGCTCGGACGTTCAGATGGCGTTGGTTCCAGTCTCGTCATTTACTGCGGAAACCTTGGATGCTCAGTTGAGTGTGTTCCACCTGGCAAGACGATCACTGGGGATGGGTGTCTGTCTGGTACCCAGTGGGCCAAAGACATTGTGTAGTCAGTTGATGGAGTACAGACGAACGAATAACTCGTACGCCTGGGGCGATTGGCCGCTATAGTTTATGGTAATCTATTGTCCATACAGAAGGTGAAACGCCTAATGAATGTGTGTCCGCGATGAGAAATGCGTGTCCGTAATAAATAATACAAATAGAGTGCAGTTATGCAGTTAGATGGTCGGTGGGGTAGAGGAGGGGGAAACCGATTTCTTCCCTTCTTCGGAATCTTTGTTCGCTAAAGTTTCGGAAGAAGAGGCATGAACCTCGTTGCTGCGGATTCCTACGACTCCAACTCCTCGAAGGAAGATACAGAGGATTGCCGCTGAAAATCCTTAGGTGTGAAAGAGTGCCAGAGAAAGTCAGAAAAAAATTGCATACCGAGGATACCAAATCCAAAGCCTCCCCACTCAGCCGCCCTATATGCGAGAAGCTGTTGGGAATCAGGTTCCGTCACACCCTGCTTGGCCGACTCTATCGCCCGAATGCGATTGTAGATCAAAGTCGTTATCGCCAGACCAAACGATGTTCCGAGCTAGAGGTCGTTTAATGCGATGAACGGAATTATTGGTATACTGCTGGCTTACCTGAGTCATCGTCTGGAACAAAGCACCAGCGACGGATTGTTCGTGGGGCAAGGCAACCTTCGCGATAAATAAGGTACCTGCTGAAAATACAAAATCCGCTCCGAAAACCGAAAGAATGGCGCTGGGCAGTCCGTACGCCCAGTAAGACTGGGAAGGCCTAACCACGGCAAAGAATATGTTCGCGGAGGCGGTGAGAGAGGTACCAAGCACTGTGAGAGTGATCATCAGTCCCGGGACAATCAGCGGACAATGTGAACAATATTACACATAAGCCATACAACGTCCACCCTCCCAACCACGACTGCGACGATAATGTTGCTGTTCGCTAAGGGTCAGCAGAATATCGATGAGCCCAACGATGCGACATACCACAGGACGCCGGTGACAAACATAGGCAACAATCTGACCATGGTCTGCACGGGACTGAGGTGCAGATAATCCTGGTAGAAGAGTTGAACCCAAAAATTATAGGACATAAAAGAGGCCCAGTTCAGGAAGGCGATCATTTGCATCACTGCGAATCTGCCGTTGGCGCGGGTCCAGAGAGAAAGGCGCATTATGGGTGGAGGGAATTTTCGCTTGTTAGAAAGGTGTTCATCGTCGAGACGTTTCTCGAGGAAGTGTTGCCAGAAGATGAAGGCAACGATTGTAACGACGCCAAGGACTATGAGTGCGATGATATCTGAGGAAATCATCAGCGCTCGACACATAGTGTGATGATGAAAACAGCATACAGGCGGTGGTCCATCCTCGGGGGGCAGTGCTTCCGTCGCTGAGGACGAAAATTAAAAAGGTGAGGCCTGCAGTGACGAGGAAGGCGCCTATGTAGTCTATTCTCCTATCGATTTCTGTTGATGGTTGGTCACGGTCAATAGAGAAGGCGCCTCCGATCATACAGAGAACATTGAGGCCAGCGGAGAGGAAAAATACGGAACGCCACGTGGGACTTACGGAGGGAGTAAGTCAGAAAAAGGTGCAGAGGTTATGAGAGAAACTGACTGACTCGGAAAGTTGGGTGAGGACGGCTCCGAGGGTATTGCCCAACGCGGCTCCGAGGGGAGCGCCAGCACCAAAGCTAGCGAATGCGACGGACCTCATCTTCGAGGGTGGGAATGCGTGGGCAAGGATGCCAAGCTAATGTTGGGGAGGTGAGACACTGTGAGTGGCGATGTGATGGGAAGGACGCACACAAGCTGGAATGACTGCAGCTGCACCGCAACCCTGGATACCTCTGAGAACATCAATTGAAATTTCATCTGGGTGGGAGGTCAGGTGTCTGGGGGGACAGACGAGAACGAAAGAATACTTTGAGCAAAACCACAGCCGAGAGAGAATGCGGCTTGAATTATGGACCCAAGCATGTAGACTTTCTTTCGGCCGTAAAGATCTGCGACACGGCCGAAGAAGAGGAGCAGACAGCCAGAGCTCAAGGCAAATGCCGATACAAGCCATTGGAGCTTATCGGATGAAATTTGGAGGTCTTTACCGACGGAGGGAAGAGCGATAGCGGTGGACGTGTTTGCAGCGTTCTGAGTTGGTTTCTGGTGAGTTATCTGGTGTGGGGATGATGGAGACAAATGGGCTGACCGTTACGATCATCGCTCCGGTACATGATGCGATGAGCAAGACGGAACGGAGGAACGAACGGGGGGGAAGCTGCAAAGATTCGACGGAGGCACCCCTCCTTTCCTCTGTGACTTGGGCCATGTCTGAGGAGGTGTGTGTAGGATGTGGAAGAAGAGAGGGACACAGAGTCGCGGGACCCGCCCGGAGCTTTATCTGAATGTAATTTCTCAGTGTAGCTGTCCCGGAGCTCTGCGTAAACAAGGACAAATATCCCGAAAAAGAAATGTTTTCCCATCTGCTTGACTGTGATCGCCCTCTCACCCGCGAGAGGCACGAGCAACGGCGACGACCATCCCTGCGACCGACATCCACCGCCCCGCCATCTCTTCTCGTTTGACCTCGTTTACCATCGTAGGTGTCACCGATAGCGTTTCCTCTCTCTGAGGCTCTTTTCTGCCACCTTTCCCTCCCTCTCGCCCTCACAAGACCGCTCAAATGCGCGAGTCAAACTTCGCCTTCCCAGCCCAGAACAGGGCCTCGGTCTGCATATCCTCCCAACTGTACGACAGGCGCGGTATGTCCTCTCTCAATCTCTCCCACCTTTGACCCGTATCAACCCTCTGATTTCTCCCCATCGACCAGCACTCGACACCAACTCGCCCCTGCCACTCTTCAACTCTCTTACACATCTCGCTTACTTGACTTCCACTTCCCCAAGAATACGAGAAATCATGACCATGGACGGTGGTCTAGAGCGTCTCGTCCACATCCTTCACGATTACTGCATCTCCCCCACCCCTCCAGAAAATCCTGCTTTCATCTATGGTCTATCCCCTCCCAATTCCCATCCACCCAAACCAGCCCCGTGTCTTAATCCAAAGTCTTTCGACAAGCAAGCCGCCTACCGGTTTTCCCTCGCTTTTCAATGCGTTGTCAACATCGGTGTCAGGGGGAGCGAACCCATCCGGAGTCGTGTTGTCCAAGCCGGCACCTTGGAGGTCGTCGGTTGTATCCTCGAGGCCTGGCTCGCAAGTAAGGGTTTCGCGATCGGACCTAGCTCTAGCGCAAGCGGCATGCCTCGCGAAACCAGAGAACAAAGGCTCGCTCGACGCCAAGCCCAGGCCGAACAACGCCAGAGGGATCAGGCTGCCCA
>Ga0307514_10005449_pt1 | contig 11342 bp, 6 predicted proteins | sample 16_EM_MG_FD_203088 | JGI IMG/M metagenome (GOLD analysis project Ga0307514, IMG submission 203088) | Populus trichocarpa ectomycorrhiza microbial communities from riparian zone in the Pacific Northwest, United States - 16_EM | ecosystem: Host-associated > Plants > Roots > Unclassified | place... | reverse complement strand
CTTCCCACCCTCCTGATCCACCGTCTTATCATCGTCGTCCTCCGGGTAAGAATCAGACGCATATTGCAACTTATACACGTCCACCTCCCCCTCCTTCTCATCCTCCCTCTCATCCTCCCTCTTTCTCTTTCGACTCCCATCCACCACCTGCTCCCCCTCCTTCTTCTTTGCTTCATTCTCCTTCACTTTCCTCTCAGCCGCCTCCTTCGCCTTCTTCTCCTTTGACCTCTGCTTCTTTTTCAAATTCTTCTCCCTCTTCTCCTTCCTCCTAACTTCTACCGCCTCTAACTCCTTTTCAACATTACTCTCCTCTGCTGCGCGCTTTTTCGCTTCCTCTTCGCGTTTTTTGCAATCCTCCTATTTTACCAGGGGGTTAGGTTAATTAGTAGAACAAAAGTAGTGTAATGGCTATGCATACCTTCTCCTTAATCCTCTGTGCCGTCGGCCACCTCGCCTTTCTCGCCTTGATCCACTCCACCACATCCTCAGGCGTATCCAGAGAGATATTCGTCCCTAAGATCTTGCCCCTGCATCAACCTAAAATTAGCCCCTGTGACCAACTCTCTTCCAGCTCGTAAATAAATAGAAACGTACCCATTCAACTTCATCCAAGTCTCATGGTCCATATCCGGCTTGCTCGCCCCACTATATTCATCTCCACCCCTCTTTTGCCGCTTATTTGGCGGTCCGAAGCCACCGCCACCCCTACCTCCACCCCTCTGAGTATGGAAGTGATATCCCCCACCTCCATACTGTGGTGTTGGTGGAGGAGGGTGGTAATGTCCGTATGAGGGCTGAGCAGGCCATATAGGCGGTGCAGGTGGTGCTGGGCGGCGGTGCGCTGGGTTGGTGAAGTCTTGCGTGTATGATTGGTAGGGGTTGGTAGGAGGTTGCTGCTGGAGATGCGAATAGTCCGTCTGAGGTGTCGTAGACGGGAAGAGTTGGCTCTGCTGGGGGTAGGCTGGGAAGAGAGGTTGGGGGGTCCCCTGTGGGGGGTGAAGGTAGTAGGATTGTTGTTGGAGTACTGGTGGCTGTTGGGGGTATTGCCGCTGGTGGTGATGCTGGGTGGGCTGGGCTGTGGCTAGGTGAGGGTAGAATTGCGGGTTTATGTGTGCGCCTGGAGGGGGGTATGGTGGGAGGGGAGGCTGTTGCTGCTGCTGGTGGTGCTGTTGCTGCGGCTGTACGTACTGCTGATGCTGTGGTGGTGATTGGTGGTGCTGCTGCACCCCATGTCCTCCAAACCCACCCCTTCCTCTTCCTGCCCCTCCTCTCCCAACACCTCCTGGGCTACCCCCCCCTGGCCCACCACCTCTCCCCCCACCTCTCCCCCCTCCCCCGCCTGGACCATTACCCCTTCCTCCCCGCCCTCCCCGGTGAACTGGAAACTGTGGATGCCGGTTCCCTCCCTCTGGTGGAGGAGGCTTTGGAATAGGCGGTGGGGGAGGGGGCTTGTATATGTAACCAGGGTTCATCGTTATTTGTTGTGCTGTGTGGTGTTGTCTTTGCTATTCAATCGTGACGAGTCCCCTCGCTGCACTCCACGCCGGTAGGATGTAAGGGCAGCCCCTAGCTACCGCCTCCCAGTCCTTCTCAAGTCCTGAGCTCCTTGCTTCGCATGCAAATGTCGTTTGAGCACCCTTCCTGCCGAGACCTCTGTATCTTCAAAACAAACCGACCAGCAACAGGAAGAAAACTCGGACCAGGTGCAAGTGTGCTCGGTAATAAATGTGTACGATATTAGTGTACTGTATATTTGTATTGTGATAAGAGCTGTGTGCGTCCAAGGTTGCGCGGATCTGTCGATGACCTCCCACCACTGAACACGACTTTCCAATACAAATTTTATCAAGCCTTCTACTGTAGGTAGCGCGCTGCCGCACCCGACGTCAGCCAGGGGCCAACACCAATTCCAGGCAAAGGTTACATGTTTTCCCCCAATAAATTGAAACAGATTTTTTGATCTTATACAAAGGCAAATTCCATGAAAGTGGCAATCTAATTAAGATACCCATGCTGGAAAAATAAAATAAAAAGGGAGAAAAAAAATTCTAAAACGCCATGTCCTCCTGACACCATAATTTACATGTCCTATCCCGCCCACTGCTCACAATCCACCTGCCATCCCTCGAGATATCCACGCTTGTCACATGTCCCGAGTGGCCCGAGAGGGACTTGATCAGTGCCCAGTCGTCAGTCGAGAAAATCTACCGAGTTACCCTGCATTAGTACACCGCTTCAACTCATCTATAAGCACCCAAGGTGAGGGGAATGGTGTACCCACATTAATATTCCCATCAAACCCACTTGTCACCCAATACGTTCCCTCCACCCTCATCTCTACCTCCCCGCCATCCATCCCATTTATTACCACATCCGGGAGTCCATCCCCCGCAAAAACCCTAACATCACTCACCAGCCCCTTATGCCCTGGCACCGTAGCCGCGCATTTCACCATTCTCACATCCCATATCTTGCAGCTAGCATCCCCACTTGCACTGACAACCCTATAACCATCTGTGAACCACGCCAGCCCGGTAATCTCCCTAATATGCCCATCCAACACCATAATCGTTCTTCCGGTTCTCAAATCCCATATCCTTCCAACCGAGTCCAATCCACCAGATGCCACCAGCGCACCATCACCCTGGAATGCGATGGAATAAACCTCCCGACTATGCCCCTCCTGGAGCAGCAATTCCGTCTGCGTCGGGAGATCCCAAAGCCTCCATGTCGTATCAAAAGACGCCGAGGCAAGGTACTTCCCCGAAGGATGATGGTCAATACGACAAACCCTAGAACTATGCCCATTCAGCGTAGCCAACGGCGTATCCTTCCCGTCTAAACTCCACAAATGAATCGTCCCATCCCCTGCTCCACTCGCCAGATTCGCCGCCCCTGCATCCAACCCCACCGTCGCCTGTGGATGCCAACTCAACCCCCCCACCCTATCCGTATGCCCCCTGAACAGCACCTTCTCATCCATATTCGGGATACTCAACAACTTGATCCCCCCACCCAGATTCCCTGCAGCCACAAGCCCACTATCCGGTGAAATCCTCGAGATACTGACCGGTCTCTCCCCCGCAATTTGCGTCCCAAACAGACCATACCCCTGTAACTTCTCCTTGATGCCTCGCCGATGTTTGATATGCCTCTGCAGCGGAATCGTTGCTTCAATCTTCTGATATTCTATCCTCCTCTTTGCGCGTGGCAAAGAATACTCCGCAATCTCCCGCCTCCCATCAAGCAATTCCGGTATCCCCGGGGTATAAAACTCCTCGTCCTCCTCATCTTTCCCCCCATCCCCTTCTCCCATGTCTACATCCTCGAGCCCCGGAGTCCCACTGTCACTCCTCCCTCCATGCCCCTCTTTCGCCTCCTCAATTCCATACAGCAAGTACCTTAACCTATCTCTCCTATCCCCTGGGCCCTCTCCAAATAATGTAATCGGCTCTCCCAACTCCCTAAGCCTAGCTCTCACTCTCCCATCGTCTGTCGGAACTGCAATCGCTGCGGCGCGTTTCTTCCGGTCGAATTGTGAGAGGATTGCAGAGGCTTTTTCTGGAGCGATTCCAGTGGTGTGGGAGGGGATGAGGTGATTCCGGTCGAGTGGAATGTTTGCAAGATCGATTCCGTCGGTGTCCTAGGTGTCCGATGGAGCGTGCTGGAGTTAGTTAGTTGTAGGCGGGATGGACACGGGTGATAGTTTTGTGGTGAGTGGGACACAGGAGAGCTTACCATTGTATCTTCATCGTCCACATAAGCCCTCCTCGAGGGGTGTATACCAGACATTAGTGTTTGTACTAAGGAGAGAAATGATCGTTTGGTTCGTTTGTTATTGTACCAGTACTGGCATCAGATGTGCCCAGCACGACCTTGGCATTGTAGCAATATATACCGGTAGGTAGAGCCTCTTCCCAGTATGTTTTGATGCACAGCATAAGTATTGCATACGGCATTGCATAAAGTTGTATTGGGGGTTCATATTCACTCCCGTTAGAATCCATGTCCATGTATAGAGTATTATGCATCTACACAAGCTCCCTGGCACAATGCGGCCACGGCTGATCCATACCTAGCAGTTATCCGTTACCGGCTGATGTTTTCTTATATCTCTTAATTACAAGGACAGCTCGTTTTTGATACATCGTTCACGTCATACTCTTCTCGACAATCTGTTTAACGGTCCGCCCCCTTGCTAGCTCAGGCTGAACAGGCTCGAGATTCTATTCTATAGTCCTTAATACCCTGTAAGTACGGTTAATCCGCTACCTACCGGTGGCCCCTGGAGTCGGGCGCCCCAATCAATATACACACGGAATTGGGTGAGTATCCCCCCACCCATATAGCCCTATTCTCACAGCAATCGGACAGCGCTGGTACTCAGAAGTGCCTGAGCCTTTGCAGCAATGGCGAGCCTTCTCTCCTATCTTCCCGACGATATTGCAACGGCACCACGCAATCAAAGGAAGAAGATAGGGGGGACCCAAGTTGACCAGAAAGAATCGGCCAAAAACAGCCGCCGGGTTAGCAAATATGCACATGTTGATTCGGAAGATGATATTGATCCAGAGGCAGGGGAGGAAGGGGGCGAAACCATGACCCCTATAGAGCCACCAGAGGGTAATAAGCATCTTTTGGATCCCAAAGCAATCAGGACCTACTCAAGCCCACAGCCTCTCAGGACGACTTTACAGTCTTCGGATACCTTGAAGCCCCAGGACTCGCAGCAGTACGTTGCATACTCTCCGCAATTCGCTCCAGTAGAGTTGAATAAAAGGAAAAGTGGTAGCAGCTTGAGGCTGAGGGTCCCGGAGGAGCTGCCGCAACTGCACGACGGGAATCCCATGGGAGGACTGGATGCTGATGGCAAGGCAGAAAGCAGCAGCCTCATGGCAATGGGTTCAGGGAATTCACATATGCACATTGAGTTTACGGAGGGACCTAATTTGGCCTTGGGTAACGGGGATCTTATCACCCACAGACCACAGCTTACGCACCAAGGACAACTCCAATTGCTGAGCCCAACCCATGTGGGAGAAGGAAATGACGGAGAAAGACATCCTAGCTCTGAGCCTGCCACGTCCGCTAGACACTCTGGAAACTTTGGGAACAGACATTCCTCTATCATAGGTCCTGTTGGGAGTTACGGCGCACGAGAGTCGTTGGACTACGATACAGGAGAGGAAACAGAGACTCCTACAATTGGCAGACGGGGGTTCTTTTCGAAACTTAAAGCTCTGGGACACACTGCTGCGCACGGAAGGAATCAATCAGGCTGGACGGTGGATACATTGGATGACTCTATGCGAACACCCCAAGTAGGGACAGCTGGTTACGAAAGCGAGGACGAGAGGGCGGGTGCGAGGAGATCGTTCAGTCCAAGCCGGGAGCGGGAGGCAAGGACTGCTCCAACAACACCAAGGTCTGGAGTACGGCGACGGGCTACCATGACAGATATCCCCGAAGAAGGGCACGAGAGACGGAGACCATCTAGCTCACATGCAAAGATTGGAGGGACACTACCTAGGCGTTTCCCTGGTTTTGATTATTTCCGGTACCACGCTGATGGTGGGGATCCACAGGCTCAAGGAGAAGGGTCTAATGCATACCTCAAATGGCAGAAACTAAAGGATAGCCTGAAAGCTATGGGAAGGAGCAAGAAGGAGGAATCAAAGGTCGACAGGGAAAAATCTGCGGAACTTGTAGCAGAATTGACCGCGGGAACACCTGCAGTTGCGATGCTTGCAAGTATGTTTCAGAGAGATGAGCATGGGAATAAGCGTATTCCTGTGTTACTGGAACAGCTGAAGGTTAGGATTGCCGATTCACGACCACCTGGCAAAGGGGCTTCGAGATATCATGCCATCTTCCGAATCGAGCTAGAGTATGGGTCTGGATTGACGAGGATGACTTGGACGATCCACCGAGAATTCAGAGATTTCGTCAATCTGCACTCAAGGTATAAGTTGGCAGATATCAGCAACACGACCTTCAGCGGGAGGGGGGAACACAAGCTGCCGAAGTTTCCTAGGACGACAATCCCGTATCTGAGAGGTGTGAGAGGTCTAGGTTCTGATGACGAGGAGGAGGAACAAAGTGCCCCAGAGGATGTTAAGAGCCCAGATACACCGGGTGGTGGTGGCTTGTTTACACCAGCTACGCCTAACCCCAATATGGAAGAGACACAGCAGCAAGTCGCTGGAATGAGTACTACAGCTCCTATGCCACCCACCCCTAAGACCTCCAGAGTTCCATTTTTCGGGGGAAGGAAACCACAGACTCCTGGGACCCCGACAATGGAGGCTACGGAGGGGATGCCAGGTATCACGGCGGGGATTGCGGCTGCGGGTATCGGTACGCTTGTGGGTGCGATTGGTGGTGGAGGTAGCACTCTTGCGCCATTAACATCCAGAAGAGACACGTTTGCCATTCGCCAGCGGCAGAAACTTGAGGAATATCTCCAGGGCCTCATCCGTATTATGATCTTCCGTCCAGACTCTAACCGTCTCTGCAAATTCTTGGAGCTGTCCGCCTTGGGTGTTCGACTTGCCGCAGAAAATTCATACCATGGCAAGGAAGGCTACCTTATTATTAGGTCTGCTAAAGGTAGTGATTTTAGGAAGGGTTGGACTCCCGCTGCAGTGGCGCATAGGCATCGCCCTAAATGGTTCCTTGTCAGGCATTCGTACATTGTCTGTATTGATTCTCCAGAGGAAATGAACATCTACGATGTCTTCCTTGTTGACCACAACTTCGAGGTTGATGCAAAGAAATTCTTGAGTAGGAAGTCGATAGGTCCCCCGGCTAATACTGGGGGAAACGCGCCACATGCCCAGCACCATTCTCTTACGATCAAGAATACAGAGAGGACTATAAAACTGTTGGCGAAGCATGAACGACAGTTACAGCAATTTTATGAAAGTATCTCCTACATGAAGGAAAAAACCGTTTGGGCGAAGCATAATAGGCTAGGATCCTTTGCACCAGTGCGAAAGAATGTCTTTGCTCAGTGGTTGGTGGATGGGAGGGATTATATGTGGAATGTCAGTCGAGCAATAAGCATGGCTAAGGATGTTATCTACATTCACGATTGGTGGTTGAGCCCCGAGCTGGTAGGTGTTCAACATACGTGATTGTGAGAGAGCGCAGCTAATGGAGCTTTCTAGTACCTTCGGCGCCCTGCTGCTGTATCTCAGAAGTGGAGACTGGATAGGCTCCTGCAGAAGAAAGCCCAAGAGGGAGTCAAGATCTTTGTCATTGTTTACAGGAATATTGGCGCAGCAGTTCCGATCGACTCATCCTACACGAAATACTCTCTGCTAGACCTCCACCCCAATGTCTTTGTTCAAAGATCACCGAATCAGATCCGTCAAAATACGTTCTTCTGGGCACATCACGAGAAGATTATGGTTGTTGACCACGTCGTTGCCTTCGTTGGGGGTATTGATTTATGCTTCGGGCGTTGGGATACCCCCCAACATAGTCTCCGAGACGATCGACCCACCGGCTTTGACGATAGCAAAGGGGATCCGGATAGCTTTCAGCTGTGGCCTGGGAAGGACTATTCCAATCCTCGAGTGCAGGACTTCTATGCTTTGGATAAGCCATACGAGGAGATGTATGACCGGTCGAAGGTACCTAGGATGGGATGGCACGATATTTCGATGCAGCTGGTTGGACAACCTGCAAGGGATCTGACTAGGCATTTCGTGCAAAGGTGGAATTATCTTTTGCGACAGAGAAAGCCGTCAAGGCCAACCCCGGTGTTGTTACCACCTCCCGATTTTACAGAGGAAGAACTGCAGTCCTTGGGAATTGAGGGGACATGCGAAATACAGATTCTCCGGTCTTCGTGCGCATGGTCCATGGGAACGCCTTATTTTGTGGAACATAGTATCATGAATGCCTATTTGAAGGCGATTGAGACCAGTGACCATTTTGTCTACATCGAGAATCAGTTCTTTATCACGTCCTGTGAATGGGAGGGGACTAAGATTGAGAACTCTATCGGAGATGCACTGGTTGAGAGGATCATCAGGGCATACAAAAATGACGAGGATTGGAGGGCTATCATTCTTATTCCGTTGATGCCAGGGTTCCAAAATTCCGTTGATAGTCAAGACGGGACTAGTATCAGGCTAATTATGCAGTGTCAGTACAGGAGTATTTCTCGTGGAGACAGTTCAATATTTGGGAGACTGAAGGCACAGGGCATTGAGCCTGAGGACTTCATACAGTTCTATGGATTAAGAAACTGGGGGAAGATTGGCCCAGAGGATGCCCTAGTGACCGAGCAATTGTACATCCATGCCAAATGTATGGTTGTAGACGATAGGATTGCCATCATTGGGTCTGCGAACATCAACGAGAGGAGTATGCTTGGTAACAGGGACTCGGAGGTGGCCGCTATTGTGAGAGACACAGACACTATCATGTCTACTATGGCAGGGAAGCCGTACAGGGTAGGGAAGTTTCCTCACTCCCTGAGACTGAGATTGATGAGAGAGCACTTGGGGATTGATGTGGATGAAATTATGTCCGAAGAGCGGAGGCAAGAGGTGGATGCATGGGAGAGGGAGATGAATCAATGGTCGATGGAGATGGAAAGCCATGCGGGAGGTTCAGTAAACCATGACGGAGTACCCGGCGCCCCAGGATCCGTAGATAGTCATGTGCCGGACCCAGATAGTGAAGCCGATGATGGCCATACCCCTAGGGCAAGCGTGTTTGCAAGCTCATCAACAAAGCCAGAAGCTGTCCAAAGATCAGAGGGTTTGCGGAGCTTTAACCATGACGTGGATTGGGAGCAGGAGAACAGCCCATTTACCAAGTCCTACAAGAAAGTTAGCAATGATGCGCGAATCAGTGAGAATCCTAAGCACAAGGAAGATGTAGAAGGCAAGGGGCCAGATAGAATGAATGCGAAGGAAGAGGAAAAGAAGAAGAGTAAAGAGAATAAGGGAAAGTTTTCTCTACGCGGGCTGAGAGGTGTCGGTGAGGATAAGGGAAAGTCTAAGGAGGCCGGATTCACGAGGAATAGTCTTCCTCCGTGGGAGACCAGGAGCCTGGCTAGTACGTCTAACTCCAACGGAGTTGCGAGCCCCCCAGCTACTTCTCAAGGCCAGCATGGGGGCAGACCAAGGGCAGATACAGCTACTACCACTGCTTCATCGACGAGTAGGGCGACGGATACTAACTCTGAGACGAGCGGGTATGATGGGCTTCCCCCGCAGCCAGGACCTAGAAGGAAGAGCTCGCAAGATTTCAGCTTACCACTGCCATCACAGCTTCCACCACTTCCAAGGACAAATGATTGCGATATTGGGGGACCATCACTGCATAGACCTTCTATTTCTAGCGCGACAAGGGAAAATATTCTTCCAGATATGGTTATTCCACATGTTGAAGCTGATATGTTTATTGACCCACTCAATGACACATTCTACCTTGACGTATGGCACGCCTGCGCACTGAATAATACCAAGATTTTCAGAGACGTATTCCGATGCATGCCAGATAACGAGGTCAAAACCTGGAAGGAATACAAGGAGTACGCTGCATACCAAGAACGGTTCAGCCAGTCTCAGACTGGGGATAAGAGCAAGATAAAGAAGCAGCAAGAAGCCTCTGCAAAGACTGGACCACCAGGTACCAGTGCAAGCAACTCCGGTGGCCACGGAATGTTCAACTCCATCGGAGAGACTCTCAATGAGAAGCTGAATCATCCGAATCCCAGAGGCGGACCCGACGCAGAAGCTCTCCCCTCCACAGGTGGAAACGTACTTACCAGTCAATACAATAACAATAGTTGGGGCAGCCTCAACAGCCGAGAGAAGGGTGGAGATAACTTCTCCTTTGTGGAAAAACCTGGGTCACCAAACTCCCAGGACTCCCTCTCCATCACCCACCTGGCCCCGGCATCTCGTGGGAATGATACCCGGCCCCCAGCCTCCCGTGGGAATGACGTGCCGTCTCGTTCTGACACTCTACGTACAACTAACACTACCACGGACCATACCCGCCCTCCGGCATCCCGCGGGAACGACGTGCCGTACCGCTCTGACACTCTACGTACAACTAACACCACCGCAGACCATACCCGCCCTCCTGCATCCCGCGGGAATGATGGTAGACCATTCTCTTCCTCAACTCAAACTACCTTTGCTCCCTCACATCTCGATACTAGTGGGGGCGGGCTGGGGTTGCAGCCAAGTGTTAGGCGGAGGAGGAGGAATACAAGAAGTAGCCGGAGGGAGTTTCACGTGAATGATGATATGCTTAGTAAGGAGACTGCAGAGATGATGCTGGAAAGGGTAAAGGGGCACCTGGTGGTGTGGCCGTATGATTGGTTGATTAAGGCAGAGGATGCGGGGAATTGGCTGTATAGTATTGATCAATTGGCACCGATTGAGATCTAGTAAGTTGACCCCAGCGATATGAGGATGAGTGGATAGGATGTTAATGGGTTTTGTGCAGTAATTAAACTAGTGTGATTATGTATGGTGATGAGCGAGCGATGAGTGGGTGATGGATTGCTAGGTGGAGTGGAAATAGTTATATAAGGGTGGGGTGTATGTGCAGACATGATACCATAGAGATCCTGTATTTTGTTTTTGTTTTATGAGGATTATTTATGTTCTTGAGATGCAGTTTATTCCCCCGGGGTTAAGATAGAGTGCTGCATAGCAGGTGTGCTTAATGAGGTGTCTTTTAATTTGTATTTTTCTTAATTTGGTTGTGTCATTTGTCGGTCAGCATCTGGCATCTCTTTTAATAGTCATGACACTAGTATTTAATAATTTGATTTTCCCTCCTTGATAGTATACGCATTTCAAGAAAATACCAACACATGGGAGTCTGGTTTCAGAAATGGATTACCCTGAATAAATATATAGTGATATCTATTTTTTTTTTTTTTTTGGTCTATATGCAGAGTGCCAAAATTGGCGTGTGAGTCTAAAATTTCAAATGCCTGGAGACCTACGATTGAGCAGCAAGCATTTATTGAGGAAGATTCGTAGGTAGGTGTTAATGATGCGGAGATTTGGAGGGCCCTGACTCCCATAATAGGTTGGTTGAGCACTAATTCACAACAGTGGAGATATCTATAGTCTGGTTAGATACAGCTGTACATATACATTGCCCAAAGATAGAAGTCTCATCAATATTTGGTATAATCTCTCGGCTTTAATACTTTAACTACAGTAACTTGTCGGGTCTAGCAGATTAGTTTCCATGCTTCTTTTTTTTTGTTTTACAGCTTCTGTTTAGGGAGTAAAGCTCTACCTCCCTCTTATCCCTCTTGCAAAATTTGAGCTCGAAAGATACCCCAATGTTTT
>Ga0307514_10005448_pt1 | contig 11347 bp, 15 predicted proteins | sample 16_EM_MG_FD_203088 | JGI IMG/M metagenome (GOLD analysis project Ga0307514, IMG submission 203088) | Populus trichocarpa ectomycorrhiza microbial communities from riparian zone in the Pacific Northwest, United States - 16_EM | ecosystem: Host-associated > Plants > Roots > Unclassified | place... | reverse complement strand
CGCTCTGTGTCTGCGAAACGGAGGCAGCTGCGTTGGCGAGACACAAGAAGATGCGCGCCATCAGAGGGAGCCACTGAACCCTCTCCCCTTGTTGTCAGCGCCACCAAACTTTGACGATGGCCTCGAAACACCAGGGTCCTTCACCCATCCCAGACGGCCAAACGACGGCCCAAAGCACACCCAAGGCGCAATCTTGGGGAAGAGGTCAGTCCCTTCAACTCTAATTCGATTCTCTGGATCCGCCTTGGTCTCACTCTTCTCCCCTCGTCCACAGTCCTCCTTTGCGGCGGAACAGACTGGTGAGATCCCACGTCTACGGTGTCGGTTTGTCTGTCGGTCATCCAGTATCCACTGACCTATCTGTTTGTCCGTGATCCTCAGGCCGAAGTTGGGTCGCAAAGAGCGCGGTGGGGGTAAGAACCAAGATGAAAACCAGTGCGTCTTCCACACGGAACTCCTACAACATAATCCTTCTTTCAGATATTGAGAAAATCTCTTTCTCCCAACAGCCCGGATCTAGCTGAACCTCACATCCTCCGCTCGCTCTCCAACGTCAAGGTGTCCTCTATCCACGCTTCCTCCCATGGCTGCCACGCCATCATGCTCGACGTCTCCGGTACAGCTTGGATGTTCGGTCGCAATGAGCGTTCGTCGTTGGGTGTCGCCGGTCGCGAGTACATCTCGGAGAACGCGCCACTAAAACTTGCCGCGTCAACTTTACCTGGCGCGTCGCCGAGGACGCGCTTCGTCTATGCTGCCTGTGGGCGGAATCACAGCTTACTAATCGGCAGCGAGGGTCAAGTGTGGTCAGCAGGGGCCAACAACCTCGGACAATGCGGACACCCGCCGTGCCCGGAGGTCTCAAACTGGTATAAGGTGAAAGGTACTTTTGGTGGAGGAAGGGTATTCAAGGCAGCGGCTGGAATCACTTTCAGCATCGTTTTGACGGAACAAGGAAGATGTGAGTCGACAGTACGCACAATTTTTTTCTCGCTCTGACACGTCCCAGTGTTTTCCTTCGGCAGCGGAGAGCACGGTCAGCTGGGCAACGGACGGACGGGCGAACACATCATTACCGGAAACAAGACGGCTTACGACGTACACAACGATCCGAGTGAGTCTTCTGTTGTCCTGCGTTGGAAGGGTGTCCTCTCAGTGCATACATTGGCCCGCAGTCTCCGTTAAAGCGCTCGACGGAAAGCATATCACACAAATAGCTTGCGGCCCACAGCACTCAATTGCTCTCGATTCTGAGGGCGTCGTTTACGTATGGGGATACAACGGCTACTGCCGATTGGGACTTGGACATCAGAAGGACACACTCTTCCCCACACCTGTCTCCCACGTACGCCCTTCTACACAGGAGCCCCGTAATCACACCGTGTTTATGCATGTTCGCTTCGCAGTTCGCTGGACCCAACGTTCCTAGCATGGGTCAGATGGTTGTCGCTGGACCGTCTAATTCAGTTGTGATCGACAAGCAGGGTATGTACTGGATGACCGGAAAAGTAAGTCACCTCCGGCTGTGTCGTAATTTCCGAGCCTAACGCCCTCGTCATAGTGGAAAAATACAGGAGATGGTAAAACCCCGGTTCATGATTTCCTTCTCCGGAACACTGACTCGCCGATCCAAGGTTCTTCTGGATCCCCGTACACTCACTTCCGGGTCATCCAGGATATCATGTCGGTCGCTCATCTGATGACATTCGTGACGGTGCTGACATCATATTAGGGGGTGCAAGATGATACGCGCGGCTTGTGGAGGTGTCACTCATTGGGCCCTTACGCCTGATGAGGACGATAGCGTTATGACCGTCGCCTGGGGTCAAAACGCCGCGAATGGTAATCGATCGTTCTAATCTCAATTCGTTAGACACTCAAGGTCGAGACGTGCTCAACAGGTGAACTCGGATTGGGTCCCGAGGAACCTCGAAGCGCCACGAAACCAACTCGCCATCAGCCGTTGATTGGCATCGAAGTCTACGAGTGAGTTCACGTCTCTTTTTTTTTTTTTCAATACATTCCCCGTCCTAAGCTTAGAATGGGACATCTCCGTCCTTCTTGTGACTTTGATGCTTAACTAACGTTATGAAAACCTTCTTGGGCCTTTGTTTCGGTGTTCTGCATGATGCATGATCGGCGTCCGCTCGGTGTCGGTGTTGCGTTGTCCATGATCCTTCTTCATGTTGTAATCGTAACCGCTTTCTGTTCTGTTGGAAAAATCCCGACCTACCGGGTAACCAGCATCGCACCGGGTCAGAACACGACTTTCTTCCTCGCCCGGCCAAACGACAAGCTCTCTGATCTGCCAAGGCACCCGGCGGATCTCGACACCCCTCAAGAATGTATCGTTTGTTTTCAAGATAACGGAGATGATGATTCTCCTTTGGAATGTGATAAGGTTCCCATTTTCATTTGTCCCCTCGGTCCCGAAGCACGATGCTTACCTACCGTCTCGCTTAGTGCGACTCTCCGTACCACTTGGGGTGTTTGATCCCACCCCTGGACGCTATCCCAGACGGAGAATGGTTCTGCCCCCGTTGTCTACTCGACCCGGGCGCACCTATCGGACCAGAGGACATCCCTGCCCCACCCCAACCCAAGGCACCAAAACAGAAGAAACCGTCCCCGGTGTACAGGGATGACGACGAAGAGGACGATTATAACCTCAAGGACGACGACTCGGACAACGAACCGAGTTACCGGGGCCAAAAGAGGAAGGGTACAGGCGGAACGAGCGGTGCGGCCAAACGGAAGCGGTAGATTGGGTACATTTGTTCCATCACCGCCCCTCTTCATCCACCAAGCGACCTGTGGGTGAGCGTCTCCGTGGACCGCCGTGTGTTGTGCGTTTATTTTGTGCGGTCCCGTCTGATCGACCGTCTCTCCCCCCCATCCTACGGTTCCCTCAGGCCGGTTGTGGATCCGTCTTGGGGTCAAAAACTCTCGTTCATCAAACTTTTACATATTTCTTTTTCCATTTTCATATCTATATCTACCGTACACATGTCAACCTTTCTTCTCCTCCTTCGTTATGTCGGGTTTCTCGAATTGCTTTCTTGCATATGCATTCCCGCAAATGTGAAACCGGTACGCAATGTTATCGATCCCTTCTCGATGGGAACAATGCCGAAGTATGCACGCAAATTCCTGCACTGTATTTGGTGTGAGGGTATGGTATTGGGCGACTGGAGAAGGGTACCAAGACCCTCAAGAGGGGGTAAAGAATAGACAACGCGAGTAGTGTGGTGAGTAGCATAGACGTGGTATGTGTGGGAAACAGCAAAAGTTTACGGAGGAGTGGAGATTGTCCAAAGTTCTCTTCTTCAATGACATCTCTCTATAAAATCCAAGTACAGAAAAGAACTTGTCAAAGAAAGCAGGGAGAGGGGGGGGGGCGGTTCTTCATGAGTGGGGAGCCAACTTGTTTATCACGAACCACGAAATTCCCATTCCCAATCCCAACACGGCGGCCATGGCGAGCAGCATAAACACGATCAAATCCCAATGTGTCTCCTTTGGTGTCGTCTTCACTCCCGGCTTCACGGCATTCTTAACCTTGCCACCTGTGGCCTTTGCTAGCCTTTGGAGCTCGAGGAGTTCTTTGTCGCGTTTGTCGTCCAGAGCGATCACGCCCGACCGGCGGTCGTTGGGGTCGATCACTGGACCTTGGCCCGGTTGTGTTGGAGCGGAGACGAAGGACGGATAGTTGAGTTCACACCACATCTCGATCTAAAGAAGAGAATCAGATTTAGTGTTCCCGTCGGGGAAGGGGTACTTACGTGACCACAGGAGATGGCGATTTTTAGGAAGCTGGGGTCTTTCGGATCGCATTTTGCGTGAATCCGCCGAGTATAATCTCGGAAGAGGTACCCAACATCTCGTGGGTTCGTCGCACTCATGATCAACTAGAGAGGAACGTAGACGCATGAGCACATACTCTACTCGGGGCAATGTAAGGACCCACTCTAGCAGCCTCAGCTTTCCTGATCTTGACGTTCCTTTGGAATGTCTGTGGGTTCATGAACACCACATTTAGTGTAGCAATGGCCATGACTTGGGGTATCGCGCAAAAGTTAAACGCGGTCTGGTTTTTGAGCAACCTCAAATAGTCCAAACAGTCCGGGGCGTGTCGCAGAACGTCCACGACGAGTCCGCTGAGGACCCACAAGGCCTGCTTCTCGTTCTCAGGAGCATACATCTCCTTCATCTCCTTGAACGCTGGACGTCCGCCTACCCTGTACTCCTCCCTGGACCAGATCTCCTTGGGCCAGAAGTACCGCCGTTGTGCAACGTCTTCCCGGTAGTCCCTTATGATATTTGTTTTTTGAAGGAAGAGACCCATGGAATTGGATAGCTCGAGTTGACCCGCCAGCCAAGGTTGTTCTTTCCCAGAAGCGGCGAGTAGACGAGAGAGACCTTCGCCGACAAGCCCGGCAACGTAATGACAGTACAAATCCCAGTCTTCGATCTTTTCGAGGTAAATTTCACCCGCAGTGGCGGCGTTGTGAGCAAAGTCGGCCATTCCGTTTTCCATCTTTTCACAAATCCCGACGATGACGTCCCGGTACCTAATGCGATCGAGTTAAGCGCTGGCAGGAGGGGAGGGTGTTCATGTGAGAGCGCGTGGTAACGTACTCTGGTTGCAGGCGGTTCAACTCTTCGACCACGACGTCGTATTCCACGAGAAGTTGGCGGTCTTTCTCGCCTGGACCACATCCGTCGAACGTCCAGCCTGGGGTGACAGTGTGCTTGTGGAAAGAACGAAGGATTGGTTGTTTGACTTGATCAGGTATGGTCATGTCATCCTCGATGGTGTCCAGCCCCCTTAATACCAGGTAAAATATGCAGATCTGGTGAATTTGAAGATTAAGAACCGTGGTCAATATTTACGGTCGTTCTAATCATTGAATGGGATGAAAGGAGATAATGTGCTGGCGCCGCCGTCCCCAAGTGAAAGATGAAAACCACAATGAGAAGAAACTCACGACTCGAGCAAGATCACCGTCGAGTTCTTTGATGACGGCGGCGAAACTCCTAGAAGTCATGTCGAGGAACTCCCAACACCTCCTCATCGACCGTCTGTCCCATCCTGACGTAGGGTGTTCGTGGATGGCGGTCAGGTCACGTTTCGATTCGTGGAAGAGCTTGAACTGGAGGAGGGTTTGGAATTCCCCTGGGCGAGTGAAGAGGAGTTTGAGCAGACTGTCTGACGAGCTCATCTTTTTTTTTCTTTTTCCTGGAGGGGGTGAAGAAGGAGGAGGATTTAAGTGGGGAGACTGCACTTCTCGTACGACTTCTTTCCGCAGACGTGTCGATCACCAGTTCCAGGCGTCTAAACATCTCTCTCTCAAAAAAATGTCGGACATTCAACTCAATCCACCTCTGCGAATCCAGCCAACCTCTGCAAAAAAAATTCTAGCAAAGTCCGCTCAGGCTCGCGTTTCTCAGTTCCTGGACGACTATCAGGAGAGACACGTCTCGGCCAGGACACAGGGAGACAGCGCGATTGTCGCTCAGCTTCAGAAACTTGCCGACGCTCTGGAGCAGGAGCAGACGATGAGAAAAGCGAAATGAGGTATGGTGCAAGCTTTCTTTCATATTTCCATTCAATTCAAGTACATTAGGGCTATAGACACATGTGAGATATGCCGCTACTAGTAGGGCACTTTAGAGATTCACGTTGCATACGGGGATCACTTCCACCGCGTGGGGATATCTTCCTGGCCTGGATATCTCTGTGTAGTGTAGTTGGTCAGTCCCAGAGCACAGGTTCAATGACAAGTTCGAGACACCCACGCGTAATTCGAAGCGGCAGACCTTGAAAGGTCCATCTGCTGATTTGCCCATGTAAGCCTACGTTTAGGGGTTAGAACTGACTTGGCGAGTCACGAAAGAAACTGGAAGGTTACTTTTTCCACCTTGTAAACACCATCGTAGCGGTATCTAGGAAGTGTGAGTTCGAATTATCCGTTGACGGCGAAGGACTTGGCCACAAACCCTTCGCGGGGTGCGTATTTCGAATCCAAGCCTGACCCTCGGATGACCCGGACGGGTGTACCCCGTTCGGAGGATATCTATACGACGATCAGGTGAGTCTGCGCCCTCTGCCAAACTGCGACTCCTTACAAACAACGCCTTGTTGTCCTTGTGGTCAAAAGTCTGGTCCTCGGATTGGACGCGGCTCCCCCACGAGCTTCCTCCACCGTATCGATTCTCTTCTCCATATCCGCCCGTCCCCGTGTACAATCTGTGAACTGGTGAGACAAAGCAGACGCGAAAGCAGAGGTCGCTCACGCACATAAAGTCTCCTTTGTCAATGTCATCTGTGTATCCCCCAGACATCACGATAGAGTAAGCACCCTCTCGTCCGCCAGATATTCCGGCTTTGGTGGGGGTGTGCATCCTGGCCTTTGAACACTCTTCCCTAAGATCACGCCACCGGTTGTCAGCGGCATTCACGATAACACGTACGAGAACGCGTACCTGGTGCGCCAAGTTGTGCCTACTGGGATGTTTGGGATAATGCCAACCCTACCTTCGTTCTGGTAGAGCTCCGGTGCCTCTTCTAGCATCGCCTGTCTCCTGGGTGTATCGATCGCGTGAGGTTGGGTGCAGACTCCATCTATGAATCGAACCCTTACCGTTCTTCTGCGCTAAACCGTTGCTGCGGCGAGATTGGGCTTGTGGGCTGGGGGCGAGTCCCAGATCTAGTTGGCATGAAGATACTTGGGGGATTGGGAGCCATATTGTGGCGTAGTCGTGGTCGAAGCGAAAGAGTCAGAGGGAACCATGAGGCGTCGATGCTCAGCTTTGAATTGAACGCGGTCCACCATTGTTCTCCCATAAGCGGCCGTCGTCGTCGCTGCCATTCGAGTGGACGTCGTTGCGGGTGGATAGAGAGAAAACGAAAGATTATCTTCTTGTGAGACGGATACGCGTCTACTCTTGTGTCTGATTCCCGACCACAACGATCAAAGTTGACGTCGAACACCGACGATGACGACCAGCAGCCTCACTTTCCTCGATTTCCTCAAACCAAGACGCAACGAAGCAGCCTTGCGACTGCGAAACAGTCTTCTCGCCCTCGCAATCTTGTTCGTCATCACGAACCTCTCTTCCGCCTTTCCCTCAATATTCTCATCTCTTACCGTCGTCTGGAACGCGGTCACTCCCCCACCAACACCCTCAAAATCGCGTACGGGGGGCAACAAGAATGGGACAGAAGTCGGGTTTTGGCTGTGGACGATTTCCCTCATTGGTGCGTATCCAACTCTCGAGCGAATGTCCTTTGGTCTGGAACAACTTTTCTACCCTTTCCGTAGAGGGAAGCGTGTGCGCACTGCTCTTGATGTCGATTTTCCAATCCGCCTTCGCACTAAAATACCCAAGAGACCCATTCCCACCAATGCCCACACCTGTGAAGGCTTTCAATACCCCAGCCAACTCACCGGCAGTCTTACAGACAAAACAAAAGATCCTTTCACCCACAGTATGTTCCCTAAGAAATCAAACGGACCCTCGTGTACTCATTTGGATCTGAAGAAAGTGACACCACAGAAGCAAAAACCATTCAACCCCTCCAGTTCTACCCTCTCAACCTCTTCATACCTAACCTCGCCCGTTTCTACCCCATCGAGGACCTTGAATTACAAGTTCCCAGCCGCTTCCCCCTTTAATGACTCGACAAACTCAAACGTGTCGATGTCTACGAGTGTGCCACCTTCACCGTCCCCATTATTGAGCTCCCCATTGATGGCGTATCGGGGGAAACATCCCCAGAGTGCTGGAAGTGAGTCCACCGTTAAATTTGACGGAACGAATGACCAATGTCCAACGTATCGTCAGGACCTCTAACGAGTTCTTTCCTCGGGAAACTCACGGCTGACGATGAAGATGAAGATTAGGCAGGGACACGCGTTCCGGCCTCGCATGATATCGAATTGCTTTTTCACACTGCTTACTGCGCCTCCCCCTGGAATGGGGTGGATTATTGTACTTATCTGTCTTTCACCCCAGGCTTGGTTAATGAAAGTGTTTCCTAGTGAACGAGGCCCAATGGATCGACCTTGTTGCTCGTGATGTATATCCACTCTTGATAGGCCCTGCGTATCTCGTGTTCAAGATGTTTTATTTTATTGGTTCGTACCTCAAGACAGGGTGGTGAAATAGATAGGAAGTAGGCCCTTCCTTTCGAACGACGACAAAGACTAGGTACGGTCGCTCGCAGGCGCGACGTGGGCAATGAGGCAAGGACTACAATAGATATAGCCCACATTGATGTCGTTCCCGTATGTCACCGTGATGTCTTTCAGTTGATTTCTTTCATTGAACGGAGAGATCCAAGTGATTCGACCCTCCTCGACATTTTCGTCGAACCATTCAGCCATCTTGGTACAGGTGGGATTGACCTTGTTTATTGGGACCCCGCCGAGTTCATCGACCAAGTGACTGACATAGGTCGCTTGGCTTTCGAAGCTGCAGTCATAGTACGGCTGTTCGATGATCTTGTCCATCATCACCCCATAGTCGTTTCCTTTCCAATCATCTTCGTAGACCATCCGCAGGGCTGGCTTGAGTTCGAGTTCTCGACAGGCTCTGTATACGTGAGCGTCCTCGCCCTTGAGATATTGGACCAGGTCCTCCAACGAGGATTCGAAAGTGACCGGATAGAGGTGAACGAGTCCAAAAGCCAAAGTCCCACCATTGGGAAGGAATTCCGGACTTTTGAGCAGACCGCGGAATGCCGGTCCGAAGCTGTCAGACGGGTTGGGGTCAGGGGTGATGGCGAGGGGGGTTGTCTTGGTGTTCGGTTCAGACGGTGTCGAGTAGAGGTTGTATGTAAGAGTGACCCTGTAACCGTTTGTGACCTTGAGGACCTCGTGTTCGATGTCACTGTAGAAGGCGACGTATCCGAGGGAAGGAGAGGACCGTAAGGTTGTCAGTGCGTTTGCGTCAAACGTCCATTCGCGATTTTTGTGTCGAAGAACGAGTTCCCCTCCTTGGTGTGGGATTGGGAAGACGACCACGAGCGATCCCAGCATGTCCGTCCCTCTCGGAGTATCCTTATGGGCCTTGAAGAACGAGTCTTTACCTAGGTGAGAAAAAGTTTACTGTCAGCTTAAACGCAGGCAAAGGTTTAAAAATCAAGTCATCACCGTAAACGTTCAACTTGTATATTTCGGCGTTGATAGACATTTCTTTCTGCTGGCTATGGAGCAGCTGTTCCTCGATGATCTTGATGAGACCCACACGGACGGGGTCGAACTGAACAGCGAAGTCCGAGGCGTCCATCTTGACCGCCTTGCGATAAGATTCATCGTAAACTTCTTCCTTGTCCCGACCGAACGCAGCGGGGGCACACGCGGCGTAGAGCTGTTTGATTTCGTCCGAAGTTGCCGAGGCAAAGTCAACGAACCTGACGAATGTGTTGTTAGACCTTTTGGGTAAAACAGATGGAGGCCAACGCGTACTTTGGATTGCGCTTCCCGTGATAAAGGCAGAACCCTTCCGGAGGTGGAGAGATGGCGCCGCTACACAACGGAGCGTGATCGTAGGAAAGAGCTTGTCGGAGGGTTTCTAGCTGTTTTTTCGTTGCGGCCATGATAGAGGAGGGAGGTGCTTTGACTTCTTCGACAGAAGAGTACCAGTGCGTTCAAATGCCAGGGTATTTATGTCGTTCTCGCCATTCTTCGTGAGTCAGATGAGCTGGGTATCGTTAGGTTGGGATTCTGACTTTGGTTCCCCTAAATACGTGGGGTATTGTCAGTTGCGTCAATCTCCTATAGATAAGGCCACCCAGTCAGAAATATACTTTCAGGCCATTGAGTTCTTGAGGACGTGAGATTATCCCGGCTCGGTGTCGTGCTTGTACACGTATGGAACGCGGCGAGGATGGAGATCGTATAGGGGACTCGGAGCGGAGCCGCGGATATCACCGGGCCGCTCGGAAGTATCATTTGCTCCTTCGTCCATAATACTGTGGTTCCCATAGTTGCGCGATTGCGGGGTGATTGGCCTGCGTTTGTCCCCATGGACTCGGAGTTTACTATTCTAATCTAACGTACGGTCGTTGGAGAGAGAATTCCGAGTTGCACAACTTGGCCGCGTGTTACAACGCGTCGCGGATTGAATCCGAGTTCATTAAACATCTGGTGTGGGTGGAAGGAAAAGAAAATGGAGGGTTTCGGTCGGTTTAGTGAGGCGTGCACATATTCGTTCACCCGCTTCAGTGTGTTATTCTCACCCCCGAAACATACCGCTGAGGATCCGTAGTGACTCAAAGTTCACCATCGAAGGCCTAAAAAACGTGTCCAGGCACGGGAACAGAAAGATTGGATGGGAGCAGATGGAAAGGACACGCCAGAATGATTGGAAATGAGGAGGCCGACAAGCTGCCCGCGGAAGGTACCCAGAAAGAGGCACCAGGACGAGACATACTTATAGACCTGAAGATTCCAGGTGACACCATGGCAACTGTGCGAAACCTGCCAGTGTTGGACCGCCATTGGCAATCAGCCTCTTCGGGCACTGGTTGCTGGCCAACGGAATTCCTTGATGTACGTGCAATGTTACATGTCAGTCGTAGGGCGTGCGAAAATACCACATGGAAACCCCCGAAAGCTACGGCCAATTGGCAGCCAATCGCCGCGATTTTGGACGGCCAGTGGCACCGCGTAGCTGGCTAATGGCCGGGACTCGGCTCATTCTGGGATAACATGGTGGAAGCTACCCGTAGGGTAGCGACACTCAAGAGTCGAGACTGAAAGAAAGGACAACGTTCTGGTGGGAATTCGGGAAAGAGAGATAATCTAGTGGAATATCAGATACCAAGACGGCCTACCCACGACCGAAGGTGCCGCAGTCCTAAGGATGCGGACTGGCAAACTTCGTGAGAAACGGGGGACCCGATCGCAATTTCCGACCAACCCGGTTGGCCATTTTCCATCGTCATCAAGGGTCCGCCTCCAGCCTCAACTCGATGTCATCAACTTTTCGAGCTCGAGCTCACCCGAGACAATTTGATCTAGAGCCCTTAATAACTGGTTTGAACCAGAACTAAACGAATCTGGGCGGAATATACCCTGGGCTCTGTTCGGCGATGCCGCCTTGTTAAGGTCTACCGTCAGCACACCTGACTTGGGCCCCCCCGACACGAGAGTTGAACCAGAAATAAGGGCGAATGTGGCCACCCAGAGCGAGCGGTGCGCAATAGATGGTACAAAAAAATAAATGACAGAATGCAGATGGACTGCCTACTGACTAGCGAAGAAGACCTTCACCGAGACTAGTGCATGGCCACCGGCCCGCCTGCCGGATTCAGTCCTACGCTGGCCTGCTTACCAGG
>Ga0307514_10005446_pt1 | contig 11350 bp, 8 predicted proteins | sample 16_EM_MG_FD_203088 | JGI IMG/M metagenome (GOLD analysis project Ga0307514, IMG submission 203088) | Populus trichocarpa ectomycorrhiza microbial communities from riparian zone in the Pacific Northwest, United States - 16_EM | ecosystem: Host-associated > Plants > Roots > Unclassified | place... | reverse complement strand
TATATCTTTTGGAGTGCCTGCCATGTCGTGTAGACACATATCATCATAATAATTAATATATACTAATTTATTAGAAAAAAATCAACATGCATACGAGGCATTGTGCGAGAAATTCTCACATACTTACAATCAGAATGTCCAGGCCTCACTGTAAAGCCTTTGCCCTCCCTGGTAGTGTGGTTGCAAGCTTGCAACATGTAATTTGGGTTTTGGCTCTAAGGTGAACGAAAGGGAAGCAACTTGCAATTTGCATATCAAGCTTTAAGGAAAGGTAGCAGGAGATACCTCCGTTTCGAGTCCATTTACTTATTAAGGCCCAAACAAACTAGACAAGTTTAGCTTCGGCTCAGAAGAAGGAGCCCACCCACCCAAGCGTGAACTGGAGGGAGAGGAGAGGGAGTTCTTTAAATCGACTGCCACTTGAGGCACCGATACAAAACTCAGCGCCTACACTCTTCTGAGCTGAAAATCTCAACGCATTCTTCTTCTACTCTCCCTCCAATATACTAAATAATATTTCCCGTTCCAATCTTGGAAATTGAAAAGGAAAAAGAAAAAACAGAGAGACCCAGAAATGGCGTCGAGGCTGAGCTCAAGAGACGTATCTGGATTCAAATTCATCTTCTTTCTAGCGATTATCTACACTATCATATCGCTTCTTGTTCACTCCGTACTTCACATGAAATTCATTACGCCCCTCTCGATCGACGCCCCTCTCGATCGCTTCTCCGAGGCCAGAGCCATCCACCATGTTGCAGTTCTAACCAAAGACGATCGTCAAGTCAGTCCCGCCCTCATTTCTGTGTTTGCATGTCCCTCTTGTTTTGTTACGGAGTTTTCAATTTTATTATTTATTTATTCATTGGCTTTTAATGTTGATAAATTAAAAGGAAGGGCGTCCTGGATTAAGAAAAGCCGCGGCGTATATTAAAGAGCAGTTAGAAATGCTGAAGGAGAGAGCTGAATCCAATATCAGGTTGTTATTCTCTCTTCAGTAATGCTGGTGGTATGGCTGACCGTTTAAGTGATAATTTTTATTTTTAGTTATGATTTTGGTTTATTACTTTATTTAATTTTTATTTATTTGCAGGATTGAGGTTGAGGAGACCACTGTTAATGGTTCCTTCAATATGATATTTCTAGGCCACGGCATATCTTTTGCTTATAGAGACCATATAAATATTGTTGCCAGGTAATTTCTTTACTCGCTCAAATGGTATTGCCTGTTCAAGTTTGTGTTCATGTGCTGACGTTCGATTCGTGCTAGAATCATCGAGGAATGGGATGTGTTTTTTCCCTTGCATACTGGGACCACTATTTTTATATGGAACTCCCCTGAAAGCATGATCGGAGATTTCACTTGGAGGTGAGATACATCCTCTAAGAAAGGATGTGTCTTCCATTTTGAAAGGACTGGACTTCGCAACTTCGTCGAAAAATTGTGGCCTCTGGACTTGTTACATATAAGCTATTCAGCACATGAAATTTTAATTGCATTCCGAAGTGTCGTATGAAACTTTATTGTTCACTGCTAGAACAAAAGCTAGGAAGTTGAATCCTGTGAAGGGAAGGGAAAATGCTGAACCATTTCTTTTTTACCCTGGAAAAAATATTAAGAAAGGTATTACATTACATTTTAGAGGGAAGCTCTAAGTGATGTATAGGAAACGACTAATGAGGAAATGGTGCCTTATTGGATGAGGAGATCAATGATAGTAGATTGTGTCATATGCTTTGCGCTTTTATCTTGCATGTGCAGTATTATAATTGGTTATAATGTATGCCTTATTAGATAATAAAGAGTGAATTTTATCTTAGATTTTTGGAAAACAGCATTTGGACTAACTTCTACTTGATAACAGGATATCATCAGCTGATTTGCAAGAAACTGACCCATCTGTGTTAATTAATGGCCATTTTGATAGTCCTCTTGGTTCACCAGGAGCTGGTGATTGTGGTTCATGTGTTGGTGAGTACATTGTATCTCGTAACCACTTGGACTGCCTTAAAGACGTTAGTTTACATGTTTTCATTGTTTTGCAGCATCAATGCTGGAATTAGCTAGAGTTATGGTAGAATCTGGCTGGATCCCCCCCCGGCCAATTATTTTTCTTTTTAATGGCGCAGAAGAACTTTTTATGCTGGTATAGTATCCGTTTGTAAGCAATATTATTATTTGAGTATTTTTGTTAAAAAAATAACATTTGTTGTGTTGACATTTCCATCGTGGACAAGTCATATTTCTGAACATACTGAATGCAGCTTTCTTTTTCCTACTTTGTTGGACAACCGCAACAAATTCCTTGCAGTCAAAACACATTTAGTGGACCATTATTTATCAAGTTATTTTCTATTTAACTTCTCTCACTTTAATCTTAAAAGCGTTTGGTTGATTATGATGTCTCAGGGTTCACATGGCTTCATGACGACACATAAATGGCGTGATTCAGTTGGAGCTTCTATAAATGTGGAAGCATCTGGGACTGCTGGTCCTGGTAGGATATGATCCAATTCCAATGTTACTTTTCTCAACCTTTTTAGAATGCATATGGAACATTGACTCAATGATTTGGGGAAGAGGGAACTGCATTTAGAGCAGAAAACAGAAAGCAGCCTGTGATCTGTAGAACATACAACTTCTTTCCTATATCATGATTGATCCAGGGGGCAGCCTCTTAAAGTTAGCTCAACATACATTCACATTATATCAGAATAAATGTACCATGTTCTCGACATCACTCACTTCCAAAACTGCCAGATATGAAAATATAAGAAATGAATTAAAATTTTATTTGTTGGTAGTTGGGAACATAAGTTTTTGACTTTTCTTAATGATTCAGAGTTCCGTGTAATGGTCCTGCTGCTCCATGCTAATGTGAATACTGTTGTATTAACAGATTTAGTCTGCCAATCTGGACCTGGGTCTTGGCCTTCTCAAGTATATGCAGAGTCTGCAGTATATCCCATGGCACATAGTGCTGCTCAGGTTTTCTTTTCTTTTTCTTGTTTTTTAAATTTAACTTCAAAACCTTCTGATGAGTATTTTATTTTGTGGTTACTTGTAAGGAAACAAAGAAACAAATATTTTTTGCATGATTTTGTTTCATATTCACCTGGGCCACTTTAAAATTCTCCTAACATATATGTGTGGTTTATTCCAATACCCATCTGCTGTGCATGTCCTCTCTTTGCATTTAATTATTTCAGTTCTAAATGATCTATTTCTCTATGTAGGACATCTTTCCTGTGATTCCTGGAGATACAGATTACAGAATATTTTCCCAAGATCATGGGAACATTCCAAGCCTTGATATCATCTTTCTTCTTGGTGGTTATTACTACCATACATCCTATGATACATTGGACAAATTACTGTATGCTTTACATCTGCTATTTTGGTATATATATATACTTCATTGGAATTCTTTTGTCGCTTTATTCTTAAGTGCGTCCTCTGATGCATTTGAATGTACTCATACCAGACCTGGGAGCATTCAAGCTCGTGGAGACAATTTGCTTAGCATACTCAAAGCCTTCACAAATTCTTCCAAGCTACAAAGTGCTCGAGAAAGAGAATCTAAAGCCACAACCAATGACTACAAGGATGAGAGGGCTGTTTTCTTTGATTACTTATCATGGTTCCTTGTACGCTGCAAAATTTATGACATCTTCTCTATCCAATGTTTCATTCTTCTTTCTTAAATTTTAACACATTTATGACTCACTATATGATCTTTTATGACCTTGAGTAATGCATAACATCGTCCTTTTATCTATAATGTTTTTTTTTTTCAGATTTTCTATTCAAGAAGGGTAGCTGTGGTACTCCATAGTATTCCCATCGCCATCTTTTTTGTAATGCCATTCCTTTTGCATTTTTGGGATTCTAGGTCACGTTCTTGTTTTGCAATCTTCTATGATTTTGTGAAAGGTTGATTCTCTACTGCTGATTTTTATTTGAATTTCTTCTTCTGAATCTCCATGCTCTGATACCCCACACCCACCTCCACATTGATAAGTTAATAGACACAAGACATGCATATTGAAGATTTTGTCGATAATACTCAGAACCTGTTTACTTTCCAGGACTGCTTTTCCATGCTGCTGGGATTATACTGGCAATTATTTTCCCGATTATCCTTTCTATTTTGCAACTGTTCTTCTCTAGTTATGCTTTGAGCTGGTGAGTTTGTTCTCTGGTTCTTATGATTTATTCTCCCTGGTATTTTGAATGGGAAAAAGTTCACAAGTTGTGAGCTTGGCGTCTGCTTTAACTGTGGCTCATGGTTTTTTTCAGTAGTTTCATTGTATTCAACAACAAGATGAACTTCAATTGGATGATGATGTTATAATGATGAACTTCAATGGGACACATCTTAAATCTCCTGTATCTTAGGAGTAGCTGTAGCTTCAACTGTGAGAGGAGTGTGTGTGTGTGTGTGTGTGTGTGTGTGAGAGAGAGAGAGAGAGAGAGAGAGAGAGAGAGAGATGATGTTGTAACTGTTGGTCATGGTTCACATTGACATGCAAGATCCAAATGCAGGTTTGCACATCCATACCTGGCATTCTTGATGTTCATCCCCTGCTCACTTGTTGGTTTGCTAATTCCAAGAACTGTTTGGGGTTGTTTCCCCCTCTCTCAAGATGTTTCAGTTATCAAGAAATCAGAGGAGGTACAATTACATAGCATATATTTTTTTGAGAAATCACTTAGTTAGGCCATGCTTTTTACATTTTCTTTAATCACATGGCTAGAAGTGTTCGCAAATGAGGATTTCTTTGAATTTGTGCATCCTAGGCAATGATATTCATATGGAACATCTTTGGTTACTGATAATAACGAGTATACATACCATTTAATATGGTGTTCAAGTCGTGCTACATTTTACTGACTTCACCAATGAGAAGAAATTTCAAAATAATTGATTCAAATGCAAGTCTGCATTAGAATATGAGGAAACAATATAGAAAACCAATTTATTAGGAATTGAAAACCAATAGACAAACATGATCATGAGACGGGTTGCTTTTATAAATGGGGCAAGATGTCCTCTAGTTGCTAAGGATGACAAACATTTGATATGCATGGCATGTAGTAGAGTTCGGTGACCAATTTTCGGTCACTGTCTTTACTTTGATTACTATATTGTTGAGCTTCTCCTTTAATAGGGCCTCATTGAAAAGTAAAGCATTAATTGTAATAGCAGACCTAATTAGGATATTTGATAATTGTGAAAAGTTCTCCAAAAACCAATTGCTGAAAACTATCTTCTTGAATTACGTCAGCTACTTCATATGGATGGTGGACATGTTTCACTTCTCTCTCATAAAAGTTTTTCTTCTTTCCTTACTATGTTTACAATGGGCTATTGCTTGGCACAATGTAAAGGTAAACCTTTTGGCTTGCGACCTCAAGGTTGCTGTTTTGAGCCTTGAGATCAGCAAGCAACTCCATGTTAAAAGGTAGAAGGGTAAGATTGCCTCCAAATTCTCTTTCGAAGACTCCCCTTTAAGGGTCCAAATTGCCAAGATAAACTTTCCATAAAATATGCGATTCCACTACAACTGTTAGTGATTTGATTCATTGGACTCTTTGATTTGTGTTGTGCGGCTAATCCTAATTTTTTTCTACATCCTTTTTAAATTGTTTGGTAGCACTATGCCTTTCTTGGAGTTTGATGGAGTTTCACATGCATCTTCTGGGTGTTTTAAATCTAGTCCAGTTGCATCATCCATCACAGAAGCTAGCAGATATCTGAAATGGAGTGTATTTTGCAGGCACTAGCTGAAGAAGCAAGATTTTGGGGAGCATTTGGATTTTATGCTTGCTTAACTTCAGTATGTAATCGCTATTTTTAGTTTACTATTTTAGAAGAAATCTACATGCCTTCTAGATTTTGATAGTTTCTAAAATTTTCAACGGCTAACTATAGTAAAGACAGGCTTATCTTGTAGCTGGGCTCAGTGGAGGGTTTTTGACCTTTTCCGTGTCTGCATCTATGCTTCCAGCATGGATCTTCTTTTCCCTATCTATCAAGTCCAGTGATCATCAATCACTAAGGTACTGGTTTCGATGGATCACAATCAAATTCCTTCTTGTGAATGTTGGCTGGATTTTTCTTCTCAATTGGTTATTATATTGAAGTTGCATGTGTTGCATTGCTGGTTTGTGTTGTTGTGCATGGAGAGTTTTATTTTAATGTCTCTTAGAACTGCTTTATAATGCTATCTTTGCTATAAATAGTTGAAGCATGCTGCAAAATATCAGCCGTTCAGTGATTTGTGTCTATTTATATATCCCATATACGTGAGGTGTTATCCTTTGGTGACTTTTTAATGAACTTTAATACACTGAAGTTCTTGTTGCCTCAAAATATCTACTCTGGCTGATTTTCCACCTTTCAAGTATGCTGGACTTCCATTTTAGTGTTCTTATAGCATCATCTTGGAGCCTTCCTTGAAAGATAGGTGTTGACTCGGAATGTCTTTTAGATTTCTTCAAGACATGTCATGTTGAACTCTGACACAACAGCTGCCATCAAGCTGTCCTTAACTTTTTTAAAAGATTCCTCAATTAATTGAAAGATAACATCGAATTTGCTATTTCTGAATATTTTCAAGAACCACTCCTTGTGATCCTCTTAATAGACTGTTAAAATGCATCATATGTTTTTTTCTGCTGCACATGGTTTTGGACTGTTGTTAATTGGATCCAAAGCACAGCTTGTTGTCTTAGCTAATTCTGGAACATTTTGAGAGATCACAATTTTTTTGTGCACTTTCTTATTGTTTTTTTTAAGTGTTTTCATTCTTTTCTTTTTTCTTCTTGTTTACGAGACTTGAAACAGTCTTGCAGGAGATGGGGGTGATAACATGCCAAATGGAACATAGATTGTTGTCTCTTTGCTCTTTTTTCTCGCATTTCCTTTTTTTTTGGCTGCATTTTAGTCACTTTCTAATTGAAGAAAGGTGGCAAATGGTAGCCAAAAAAACAGAAGTGGTATGACTGATGCTCTTTCTTTCAGGTCAGCAGTTTTTTATGTAATACCTCTAATTCCATGTCTCACATACTCGGTATATTTTGGGGGGTTTCTTACCCAATTTTTGATTGAGAAGATGGGCATGATGGGTGCCGTCCCACCTCCCTATGGTTAGTATTCCTGAACTATTTTTTCTGATGCTGTTTATATCAAATGGATTTTTCTGGTTGTTCCTCTGAATGTGAGACAGGCATCAATATATGTTCATTTCTGTACGTTAACTGGAAAATTGAATTTTGTATAAATAATATTGTCAGCAAGTGTTTTTTTTTACACTGCTGGTTGTTGATAACTTTTGGACAGGTGTAGAGGGAAAAAAAAAGAATTGGACTGTCAGATACTTCCAACCGATTCTTATATGAATTATCCTTTCTATTTGTTTATTATCTGAGGTGCAAATGTTAAAAATACTTGATGTGATGTTTCATTTTATTGGATCGCCTTTATATAGACTGCCTTCATTATGTGTCATATGGTGGTATTTTCAACTTTGACATGGCTAAAAGAGGATGATGTACTTATATCCCTTTAAAAGTTCTGCCTGTACTCTTCTCTCGATGACTTTCAAGTATGCTGTAGGATAGATATTTATTTCCAATAGTCAATAATCTACAGAACCATTATGATTGTTTTGTACAGTTATAACTGAGCAATCAATTATATGCTCTGAAGTAAAGTGTGGATTATGATTACCAGATCCCTTCTTGCAGGTTATTATGTTCCTGATGTTGTAGTGGCAGCATCAGTTGGGGTTGTAACTGGTTGGTGTGTGGGCCCACTAATACCTGTTTGTAGTCATTGGTTAGCTCGGTCTTCGATCTTGCAGCTCTTGTCGCATATTAGTGTACTTGCTCTGGCTCTCTCATCTCAATTCTTTCCATACAGCAATGCCGCACCAAAGAGGGTTGTTTTTCAGCATACACTTGTTACTACAGGTATGAAGAAGAGAGCACTTGATATTTAAAGCCTTTTAAAACTCTAGCTAGTTATAACTGCTAGATAGATTTTGCATTGATGTGTGAATTATGAACACAGTTCAATTATTAGCTCTGTTATAGGCTTCTTTATTCGTTCTGATTTTAAGCCCCCTTTCTCAGCCATCTTGTCTGAAAACTTCTTTTACTTCTGTGGATTGACAGGTGTAAATAGGATTGTGGACTCCAGCTATGAATTTTCTGTTGTAGATTCCAATTCTTTATTGTTTCTTTTCAAATATGCTCCCGAAGTGGCAAAGGAATTGCATATTGGCCAAGAGTTATCTTTTGAAACTGCTAATATGTCTCACCGAGAGACTTGGATGGTAAGCAAATTTCGCATTTAATATCAGTAGCTAATGCTACCTCAAATCTATGATTTGAGGTGGCTCTTTTTCCTTGTCTAGACATAACAAGTCATATAACTCACAATCACAACAGATGGCTGGTTTCTCGTGTTGGTATTTGAATCACAAGTACCTGTCCTTAGGCAACATTCCCTTTTTTATTCAAATCTGGAAGCACGTGATAATTTTCTTTCAATTTGTTAATCTTTCCTCTCTCCCCAACCTGGGCATTTTCCATAACAGCCTCATTTAAAGAGAGGGGGGAGGGGGGTTGATTTCCTATGGTGTGCCAGGTTTTCTCATCTTTCAATGGAGTGGTAGATTTAGTTTTAGTGCCCATCAAGGGCAAGTTACTTCATCTTGAATTATATTTTCTAAAGTGTTGCAAATCAATAAAATTCATTGATAAACCTTATTTTGTGTAACTTTCTTTCTGTTTTTTTTATATAATTTATTTGGCAGGGAATTTTTCCAGTGCCTTTCTTGTTTTCACAAAGCTTAAAGTTCCCGGCAAGGAGTGATGGCATTTTGAAACGCTATAGATATTTCCCCCACTTATCTATTTACAAGCCACATACTGTCTCCAGCGACAAATCTCGGAGAGTTTACTTGGAATTTTATTTGGGGTGAGTAGAATGTACTGTTGATCTTCATGGAAGTGCGCGAAAACTTGTCTTGTGCTTAAAAAATATACTTCTTTGAGTTATTTGCGTCCTCGGTTTGGAGGGATAGGATACAGGAATACTCGGTTCAACTGTCAGCTCATGCAAGAAACTGTTGGAACATTTTCTGACAGTAGCGCACAGTGTTGCTAGGGGAGGAATTCAAACCTGGATTATTCCATGTGAGGGTGTGCTGTCTAGCTCAGCTACACCCACTTGCCTTGAACCATAGGACGATGTTAGAAGATTGTGGTGTTACTTTAACAAGATTATTGCTCTGTTTAATGAGCAAACTGTCCACATGCTTCTTGCCTGATTAATTATAAATCTATCATTCATATACATATATCGTGGAAAATGTGCGTATTTGCTTTTAGAAGTTTGTATTTTCAATGGATAATTGGTAGATGTTCTATAGATCCAAGACACGGCAAAAATTGAAGTATCAACATCGGGAATGCTATTTGACTGCACAGGAGAGAAACATCTAAGAAAAACTCAGTTTAAAATTTTTATTTTAATTCGCTTGGAATACTCGTGTGCATATGTTATATCATAAAACATAGATATCGTTTTAATCTTCATACGCTGTGTCTTTTAGTGACTTGGAGGAGGTTTGGGTAGCAGTCCTTAACATAACCGGTCCTTTATCAAGCTGGTCATTTGCAGACAACATGCTTTCAGGTACGAAATTTTAAGATTCCACTTGTCTCTGAGTATTTTGCTCTGTTGTGTAATTAATCACTCTGGAAACCGGGCAGTTCCTGAGACAGTTGATGGTGGTCCACCATCCTACATACTAAGACTTAGTGGAAACAGCCAACGAAATTGGACTTTCTGGTTAGAGGTAAAGTTCTGTCCTTGATTAGCTTAGTCTACGAGGATGATTCTTTTTAGACATAGTTCAATTTTGTTAAAGAGTTATAAATTCTCTTTGGAAAGTACAGGCTAGCAGTTCTGATGATTTAAGGGTGGAAGTTGCTGTGGTAGACCAAGTTTTAGATGATGAAGCAAGGAGGTTGAAGGGCCTTTTCCCAGAGTGGGCTGATGTCATTGCCTATTCTTCCTTTATGTCCAGCTACATTTTCTGACTGCCAATGCATAAACTTGCCCACACATTGGCTTGAAAATTATTTAGACCCAGATGACTGACACTCATGGGAAATGTAGTTCAATTTGCATACTTTTTGAAGCTTAATTTAAATTGTTTCATTATTCAGTTTTGGAACTGCAAAGATTACAAAGTGGCATGACAGTAATCCTGAAGCCAGTAAATATATGCACCAACATGAATAGAATCTGCTTCAAGTGGTTTCAGGTTCTGCAACCTGAGCCTCTGCCACTTGGTAAAAATAGAAAATTAAATACCTAGCTCCCATAAAAGTAGGGAAAATCTTTCAGTGTTGATGAAGTATTAGTATCTTATTAGTAAGAAAAAGAAAAAAAAAATTGATTAAAAAAAAAAGAGAAAAAAAAATTCATGACTTATAAATAATAATAATAATAATATCTTCATTTAAGATTTTTTTTTTAGTTTAACGTGGGTGTCCGGGCCAGCTTGCGTGCACCTCGACTAATCCCACGGACCCTGAAGTTAACGACCATGTAAGCCTCCAGTTGCCATCATATGAGCAACCACAAGGCTCGAACCTGAGACCACAGAGGGAGCGAACCTCTTGGTCCCAAGCTCTTACCGCTGGGCCACCACCTAGATGGTTTCATTTAAGATTTTTTTCTTCTACTTGTCTTTATTTATTTTTTTAGAAGTGGGATTATAGTTTTGAGACCCGGCCAAGTGGGTCGATCCGAGACTGGAACCGGGCCGGGTTGAAGAAAAAATAGGAAAAGTCATAACCCGAGCGACCCGGCAAAACCCGGTTGCAACCTGTTGACTTTTTTTTATTATTATTAAAACGACACCGTTTTGAATTTTTTTAAAATAGAAATTGACCCGGTAACCCGGTCAAAACTCGGAAACCGGGCCTTGAATCGGGCCGGGTTTAAAAACTATGAGTGGGATAGAGAATAACTAGTAGGTAATAAAACATTGCATGATTAAGAGTGACCACGGAGGGATTTAATTTAAAAAATCCCATTATAACGATTAAATTGTAACTTTTATAAATTATAATGGCCAAAAATTTTCAAATAAGGCAATTTGTGAATAAAAGTAAAATACAGGGATTAAAATAAATTATTTTGAAAATTATAACGACTAAAATAAAACTTTACCGAAGCCTTCATTATTTTACAACCAATGTAATAAATTATCCAATTACATTATATTATTTTTTTCATTATATTAATAATTTGATTACGTTAATATA
>Ga0307514_10005443_pt1 | contig 11363 bp, 6 predicted proteins | sample 16_EM_MG_FD_203088 | JGI IMG/M metagenome (GOLD analysis project Ga0307514, IMG submission 203088) | Populus trichocarpa ectomycorrhiza microbial communities from riparian zone in the Pacific Northwest, United States - 16_EM | ecosystem: Host-associated > Plants > Roots > Unclassified | place... | reverse complement strand
GCAACTGGGAAGTGAAATACAACCTATTTATGGATGTTTCATCCCTAGAACATGTTGTGATCAGAGCAAAACTTGGTGACATCATTGGATTTCAAATAATTCAAATAGCTGCACAGAAAGCTTCTTTCAACTGACAATAATTGCTCTGGCCATAGAAATAGTACCAACTTACAGAGACTAGGAGAGATATACTAGTGGGCTTGGAACCTGTACAGTGGGTACACTGTAGAAGATGGAGTTGAGTCTAAACAGGGTGGTGGAAATATTCATATCTTATCTCCACTACTTATAGCGGCATGGGCAGCCACTACGGGGATGGTGGTGGACAGGGATAACAGAGGTGGACTGGGTGATTGCAAGTGAATATATTTCGAAGACTCAGAAGTAGATAGGTACACCCAAAAAAATGACATTGTACAATGTATAACCCATAGAAAAGTGGTTTCTGGAATCTAAATCCATAGTATATTTGACAGATGGCAGTAAGAGCTCCTATCAACCTGGATGTTGATTACATTATTATGATATGCATACAATTTTGTTTGCTAAATAGTACACATTATGCTGCATTCAACGATACAGCCGAATACACTTCATTGCATGTTCCTAAGTAGGCTTTCAAGATGTTCTTACGTCTACACCTGAGTACGATCTCAAGTATGCTTCCAATTCCACTCAATCACACATTCCGAGCCTGCTTGACTCTATGCTCCCAGTTAAGCTCTGAAGAAGCATCCAAGTACACTCTAAGTATGTTCCCAGGTATACCTTCAAGGATATTCTCAAGTACACTTCTGGGCATGCTCTCGACAACACTTCTAATTGCACATGATAGTATACTCGCCGCCATATATGCTCTTATGTAGGCTCTCAAGATGCTCTCAAGTATACTTTCAAGCATCGTCTCAAGTATGTTCCCAATTGCATGACATGATACATTCCCAACCTACTTGGCTCTATTCTTCCAAGTTTACTCTCAAGAGGCAAGACACTCCCAATTTCACCTGACTATATGCTCCCATATATACTTCTTGGTATTTAATTGGGAGACTTGAAGAGTTGCAGCTACCAGGCACCAGGAGGCAGATCATGGGTAGTGGGTAGTGGGGGGCATATCATAGCAGAAATCATAATGTCAATCAATATTAAAGTGTGAACCATATCTTTATTGTGCCCACTACAATGAGATCTTGCAATGCCTCATAGTTACAGTATTGACAATCACAATTGTAGATTCGGCCGAAAAAGTTGAAAATTGGATCTTAGAACTCAGATGTTCGAGCAAAATCTGCTGCCTGCAGCCTACAGATTGTAGGTGTGTGTGTGTACATTCAGTTCAGGGCTGATAGTGATGATGTCAATGGTATGATGGCCATGGTGATGACAGCGATGATGATAGTGTTGGTGATAGTGAATATGGTACCAGAAGCACTCAATCAAGTAGATTCAGTTCGTCAACATTCCTGTCAAACCTTTCAACAACTGATAGATTTTCATCAGCGAAATGCATCGCGAGGAAAACTCAACTCTTCACAATGTTTGCATCTCTCAGCTGCAGCTCTCAAGCATTGCGCTGTTTTGCAGTCATCAAGCAGGCTCTGAAGGAGGCTACAAAACAGGCTTATAAGCAAAATATCAAGCAGGCTTCAGACTAGGCTCTGATAAGGTGTTCAAATGCCAGCAGACTCTCCAGTGGTCTCCATACTGCTATAACAGCCATGTAGTTAACACAGGTATATCACCATCTCTGGCCACCAGTCTTATTTAGTTTCACTGAATGGACTGGAGATGACAATAGACTGCACATTGTGCAGAGGTCCATGGGAAGCTTGCTATGAGTTGTGCATGTACACAGGTACACATAGTACAGGCTATGGTCAATTTGTACTTTTGCTGATGTATCATTTCACCACATAATGAAATATGCACTTTATTCGTTCCAGCTCTTGGTTACATGTTCTTATGTTGAGCTTTGTTGATCCATGCAATATGTGTGGTTCCTCAAGGCTGTGTGTTCAGTCAAATCCTGTCACCATATTCTTATACTTCTTGAGCTAGAGCTGCTCCCACCAGAATTCCCTTACAATGCTGCAAGATGTATGCTGGAATGTTGAAGATATGCCTTCAACCTTCTAGATCCACTGAGTCACGACTAAAAATCCTAAGGTATATTACTGGCAGTCGAGTAAGTCATAGAGCCTCACTCCTTTTACTCCTGTGGTCTCAATTCCTTTCTCCATTCCTCTTCTGCTCCATAATGTCCCTCAACAGAAACAACCAACAGAGTGGCTGGATACTCTATTTAGTAGACTATTCACCTGGATACAGACAGTCATTGATGTGGAGGGTGGCATGGCACCATATATGTGGTATTTGGTAGAGAGACCAGGTGGTGCATTCAACTTTTTTCCTTCACACAAATCAAGTCATAGATGTTACTAGATTATCTTTACATGATCTAGCACAGCGAAATGGCTGCAAGGACTTGTGTTATGGGGGTGTTTAGATTCCAATAACTAATACAATATTTATTGAATCTAAATACAGCCACCTATCTAATCTCTTTCTGTCCTCGTCTTGTCCAAAGACTCAACCTCTTGCCCGTCTTGCAAGAGCAATCTGTTCTTCGAGCTCTAACTCTAGAGCCGCAATCTCAAGAGCGTCTAAATCGAAACGGTGCCAATTACCGTCTCCGATATAAACATATATCAGATTTCCCTGTCGTGTAACCACTCCTCGGAAAATTCCTCGAAGGGTAGTGCGCCTGTGTTGAGATACCTCAACACCAGGTAGTCGATATTCTCGACTTCGCAGAAATGAAAAACCACAGCGTAGGTGTGGGTTAGGTGGTGCTCGGCCAACTCGAAAAGCAATTTGCCGAAGCTCTTGACTATCCTCTGCAGTGCGTACTCGGCTGGTGTGTATTGATGTCCAGGCATACAGGACCCAATCTCGTGTGTGAATAAGGGAAGTAATTTTGAATAGATAGAATTCTTAATAATATTTTATGATCGTCTTCGGTGTTCTCTGAAAGCTAATCTGTTCGCTGATGTCCCTCAATTCCTTCGACCAACGCTGGCTCTTTATAGCCCTCAATCATCTCTTAGGTGTGACAGAGTTATCTCGGCCACGCTCCTCTAGCGCCCGATAATAACTTACCACAACACCCTCAGGCAATTGTACCGCATGCAATGTGGTTTGAAAGCGTTACGCTCCTGATAACAATCAGGCCATCCATCGTGCGATATCAGCTTATCCTTTCCTAGCTCAGACATCTTTTGCAATCGTACGAGCTGGTAGTTGGAACATGCACCAACATAATGGTGATGCTTATCGCCTCTTAAATCCCTCATGCAGATGAGTTATTTAATTGCATCATAGATTTAATCGGCGACCAACCGATACTATGCCAACGTAGATTACTGACGCGTAAGCTCGTATCCGATACGAGGTTACATTGCGATCCATACCTACTCGAGTCAACGAGTGGTGTCCGCTCTAGGCCAAAGCCTACGTCATTAATCCCTCAGTTACGTCATGCTAAGGTCGAGACTTTTCTCTAGACCGGAACATGCCGCTCCGAATCCTATCCCGTTACGGGTAGGGGAGAAGAGTCCTCTTAATCGCGTTTGACTATCAACTGCCGTGCGTGATTACCACGCATGTCCCGCAGAGTATCCAGGTGTGAATGAAGCACCCACGCTTCGCGCGACCAACAAGAACTCCCGCTAAAGAGCTTGCTGCTGACCACTTGAATAGTACATGCATAGGTGTTTTGCATATCTCGGATATGTATGCATCTTGTAACTTTTTATTCCAAGTATCATTATCGCTGCTAAGAGACAACCCCTAACAACTTGATATTATATCTGGAAGTGTGCCCAACTTTTCGTACCCTCCAAGCACTTGACAGCCAGGGGTAAGGTATTCCTGGGATGATCTATCTCGGTACCTCCAAAGGGGGGCGAAGCCGCCACCGTAACTTGTATAATATAATTTGGTTATCCGTACTAGGGCGATGATGTCGTGGCGATCGCGCATAAGGTCAGCCTTTGGGATATAAACGATTCACGCTCTACTCCCCCTAGCGATGATTGGTGGTGAGGATATGGCGAGGGTGTGATGGTGGTGGGAGAAGAGCTGGGGCGGGTAAGAGTGCTCTCGTGCCCCGATTTTCAGGCCGGCAGATATACGGCAGCTGGCCTGCATATATCTTTGAAGCCTGCATATATCTTCGAAGCCTACATAAGACTTGGCGACCTGCTAGCTATCTAGCGGCCGCCGGATCTAGGCTTAGCGGCCGGTTATGCATCAATTTACAGGCCTGCACTAGCGAAGATCAGGCCCGGCTTCATGCAGGCCGGCTCGGCCTGGCCGCTTAGGAACACTAGACATTAGCGAGCATGAAGATTCTTGTACACGCAAAGTCTACGTGTTTGACCTCGAACCGACGCATATCAAACTCTAGATGCATATCCCCTGAATCAGGGAATACGAATCTCACATCAAGAATAAACTCACGCTGGCTGGCGTGCGGCAGCAGGGCCCCATGAGCATACGCATTGTTTCTGCCTCACATGACAAACTCCTGAAGATGATGGTCGCTGATGCCTGGCATATTACCATCCGTGTGGACGGCAAGCTCACTGCATCTCTACCTAGATCGCAACGGCCTCGCGACGGACGAGTCTGCGGTCATCGGGAAGATTACTAGCTGATGGCGGGGATGGGAGTGGCGGTGGGCAAAAGGGCAGAGTGTGGCGGTGGTGGTAGATGGGGCCGGGGGGGGGGAGTTGGTAAAAAAATTTTTTTTTTCGTAATACTAATTTGATTACTTATTTGCTTAGGTGGGTTTATGTTATTTACAACTAACATATACTCTTCACGCGTACGGCGCGACGTCTCTATGTCTCTACGTACTCCACGCCGCCGCGTTGTCCGCACCGCTGGTTTTGCTATTGGCTACTGCTGTCTACGGTTCATAGGTGGAAACTAGGAGAACCGAAGGGTATCAGAAAATGGATTCCTCGGGATCCGAAAAGGTACGCAAGCACCCCTAAACAGATATATACTAACCGACGATTTCACTCTTGAACTGATGTTCAGGTTGAATAACGGCTCATGGCCTTCTCGTCATACATACATCTAGAAAAGCGAAGAGCCACGTTAGACATGTTGAACGAATTTATTCAGATTCTTCGGGATTCATTTCTAACCCGCAAGGAACCTTAGGTCTATTGCTGTGAGATAGTAGAAAAGCCATAGAACATGGACATCTTTAAAAATCATTCTGTTGGTATTTCTCCGATGCCATGGTTGTACGGTGATTCCTGGAATGTATTGCGAAACAATGTCGAAGGGGAAGGAGCTCGTCGGAACATTGCAAAAACCTGGGAGCATCCTTCAGTGTGACCTTCCCTTAATCTAAGTATTGTCTCTTCAACGTTTAGCAGTTGTGTCTTCTTTTCTACTCCCACCGTCCAATCTTAGTGCCATAATAACTTCATCCGCCTCGTCTCTCGTTTCCACCCCCTCTGTAGCTGCTGGATGAGATATATTGGGACGATTTTTGAGAAGCAGCTGCGTATGCCTAGATTCTGTGAGTGATGACATGACCAGTGATAACGAAGGTGTGTAAGATAAACTTTCGTACGAGACGTTACGGGACAACCGTCGGGATCTTACTAAACGTTCTGGATTAATAAGATTAAAACTGCCGTAAGACGAGGACGTCCAGGTCTCTATTCAGGTCTCATTCCCTTCCTATCTTATGGATGTCATAACACACATGACAGCAGACTGGAGATACTAAGATGCCGGATCTAACTAGTGCGATACGGATGGTAGTGTGCTGAGGTATGACTGTGCATGGGAAAAGATGATGAAGTCTATATGATACTTTCGCATGTTAGACTTTACCTTGAGATGAGTTTGGAGATAATAATCGTAGATTAGATGGATCCGATTAGATGGAGGATTCGGATAGACGGGCAAATTATCCGATTAGATAGGAGATCTTGGTTAGTCTGGGGGATTTGGACCTCGCGAAGTCTAGAGAACTAGACTTCACCTCTTCTTTCTCACTCATTTTCCGTACATCAGCTTAGTACTTCGTAAGCACTGCTCTAACTAGCGTCACTATGCACATTATCTAATCAGATCTTGTACTCTTATCTCATCTAATCTCCATCTACTCTACCCCATCGACAGAGACCCACCACGAATCATCGTATGGAAGAGTTGCCAAGGCGAGCAACTACCTCACCTTTCTTTAGTGTTGTTAGATTTTATTAATATTTGGGACCAATTATGCCAATACTAATCCCCTACTTAAAGCTGGGCTCGAAAACCACCCGTCGGCTGACTGAGTGGCGAAGTCAGCCGACGAAAAATTCTGGGAACGAGAGCAACTCAAACCGGGTCTACAGACTAGGACGAAAGTTCTCCTCAACCTACCAGAGCTGGAATGTCCGATTGTTTGCTGCCGAGCCTAGTAACTGCTAGACAGTATATTTACGTATTTTACCTAATGCATAGCTAATGACTAAGATTCTGTTCTAGGCAGCACTCCGCTCACCGCCTAGTACTTACGTTACATTCTCCTGCACACTACTCGCCTCTGACGCATACACACCCCGTACCTGAGTTTCCAACTGCCACAGAGATTAGGATGATTGAAATTGCTCATTTAGGCCAGTGATAGTGTTTTAGAGGTATAGAAAACTTCACCTGGCTTTGAGGCCGAGCTTTGTAGATATCAGAATCTCCATTGCCTAATATCGAGAATAGGTGCTGTTTTTAAACTTTCAAAACCTGAATGAGAGGCTGTGAGAATTGACTAAAATTCACATGTCGTTGCCCTAGATCACTACGCCAAATTTCTCACCTCTTTTAGGCACAATCTAGGGAATCGCAGTTCCATTGATGTTCAATCATGAAGAAATCTTAAGCAGCATAAGTAGGATGAATTTATCATTTGCTGAAACGGTAAATCATGACATGATTGCTATAGTCAGATAGAGAATCAATTACACTGGTATCTTCCTAGGCTGAAATCAAGCACCCAACGGTGGCACGTTTATCTCATCTCTCCTCGTAAAGTTGAGGTGCAGTCCCGGTTTCTGCCACAACAAGCGCGACTCGCTGTCGGCCAACCAGTCCAATTTCTCATCTTTAAGTTCCATGTCAAAAGTCCACAACAACTTGGCCAAAATTACGCGCATCTCGAGCAAAGCCAAGCTATGCAGCGTATGATTCCGTCAGTCACATATCAGTATAGAAAGGACGAGATAGCTTCTACTCACTTCCGACCAAGACACACACGCGTGCCGAGACTAAAGGGTTGACTGCCCGCTTTCTTGTCGGTGCAGTTTTTATCGATCCAACGCTCTGGCAAGAAGTCGTAGGGGCGGTGGAAGTTGGCTTCGGAATGTGTGGCTGCCCAAGCACTGGTGAAGACCTCCACCTGTGGATATCAGTATGTGGCAAAGAACCGGGGATGAGATACGAACGCCTTCTGGTATGAACACGCCATCAACAGTCTCGCCGGGACTAAGGCGGGGCAATCCGATAGGAAGAGGAGGATACGCTCGCAGGCCCTCATCGATCACGGCGTTGAGATAAGTGCAGTGCTCGGTAGCAAGACCAGTGATGTCGTCGTATGTTGTGAATTTAGAACGGATTTCGTCAACGAGCTTCTTGTATGCATGGGGTGTACGGCAGAGAAAGTAAGTTGTTCCGGAGAGGAAAGTAGCTGTTGTTTCGGAGCCGGCAATACTATACGTATGAGAAGTCCAGGCAGTGGTCAGTGGAGAAAAGATAACTGTTTAATGGATAACGTACACTAAAAGCGAAGCGTGGGCTGACAGCGACTCGATACTGATTCCCTGATTTTCTTTCTCACTCAAGATATTGGACATGAAGTCCTTTCTCGTGGAATTTGGATTGTTCATGCGTCTAGACCAACAAAATTAGCCAATTCGAATGTCCCTCACACTCCCGAGGAATGTCGTGCACTATACTTTATCAATTTATCTTTGCTATAACCGAAATGACGCTCTCGTTGCTTCAAAAGACCTTGTGGAATGATAAGATTCTTCAACGCCATTGAAAACTTTGAGTTTCCAAAATATTTGATCAAAGCGGCGTAATAAGTTCCGCCTCTGACAGCATCGAGTATCGTAGAAACCCAAAAGTGCGGAACTCCAGCCTCGAGACACCCAAAAGGATCTCCAAACGCAAGATCACCGATTATGTCAAACGTGCACCAATTATACCACTTCACCATCTCCTCCCCCTCTTCTTTGCCCGTCGCATGTTTCCCAATCTGCTTTATAAAGAGATCGACATATCTGTGAACGATACTCTCTTGCTCCACCAACGCCTTTGCGGAAAAGGCATTTGAGAGGAGCTTCCTCATGGCACCGTGCTCTGTTGGATCGCGGGCGCTTACAACGCTCTTGGGCCGCCCGTCGGAATCGTAGAAATCGGACTTGAGAAACACCTTCCGACCGCCGACATGACCGTAGATATCTTTCCAAGATTTGGCACTGTCGAAGGAAACTTGGTTCGGGCTCACACGCACGACCGGTCCATATTTATCGTGAAGGTCTTTAATGATAAAGGGATACCGCTTGGAAATCGTTACGTACGAATAGTACAGCTAATATTTTTAGAATTAATGCAATCACCCACGTGGTAGGGGTCTCACTAACCTGAGAACATATAGCGTATTTTGGGCCGGGAAGTTTCGCCAGCGGGTGAAAGTAAAGGTTGTAGATCCCATTCCACAGAAAGTTGCATGCAATCTATATCCAGGTATCAATGAAAAAAGTCGGTTGCCCTCTGGAATGCTGGGGAACTTACCAGCATGAATGGTAGACAAGTCCAAACCCATACCGGGCAATCCAAGATGTCTCGGAAGTGTAATTTCTGGGCCATGCTCTCGTATATATCGGGTTGTTTTCCTTTCCAGGCGTTTGGTAGAAGCTGTTGATCTAAGGACTATAGCTTCAAAATATTTCAAAGGGAGTTTATATAAGGGGAATCGACCGGGTGTTTAACTTCCGACACGGAGGGGCAATCCGCCGACGCCTTACGTTGAATAATCGACTGACAGCAATGATCGTCTCGAAGTGTGAGTAATATAGAAAGTATCCCGGACCACTCGGATAGACGTCCACTCAGATGGGTCTTGTTTGACTGGAAGTAGCAGATTCTAAGCTCATGATTGGCTAAGATTGATCACTCAGCAGCAAACGCACCCTAGAGCCTTTTGCTTCAGTTTTGTGAAGATCATTGGTTTGGACCAATCACACACGACGATCTCGGTCCTCCCCGCTGTATTGATTGGTGTCGGAGTGAATAGAGTAGGCATCCGAGTGGCCGCATCTTCGCCGTGATAAGTCGCCGTACTAAAGCGGAGTCCCGTTGATCATGACAAAGATCAGCTAGCGCTGCAAGGCTGTTAAATTTATATAATCGCCGGCGGTCTGGGGTCAGAAGGTGGGGAAACGTAGGGAAGGTTTGATTCAGTTGGACAACGCCCTATAGCTTTGAAGGCGGAGAACTATTCGGAACGGTTATTGCGACTCGTGACAATGATACCTCCCAGCTTCGCGGCATGTTTATCTCAAAGCCATCACAACCAGCATCCAAATCATTAGCCAGAATACCTCAGAATTTGGAATGTTCGGTACTCGCCCACCAGGTTTAGGTTTTATTACCATAGTGAGCAGTGCAATGCACTCACGATATAAACAAGCACATACTTATATGTAGGAGATTCGATACTGTTGGGTAACCTGAAGTTTTAGGGATGTTGTTTCTGGACTTCGGAGAAGTGAGGACCTACGAGAAGTAACAAATTACTAGTACACATAAGGGTGGCATTACCTACCTCTTTATCGCACAAAAATTTAAAGGCGACCAGCTTCATTTGATATAACCCCAGTTTTGCGGTACCGTTACATTATTCATATAAGGAGATGACATGTATCTTTTCGATTCTGATTGGTTGAAATTCTATGGATTGTGGCAAGTACCTACCTCTTAAAGTCAGATCCAAAATCGCCTGCCTTTCTAAGTCCATGAATTTGGCTCTGATCACAAAGTGTCCTATACATGTAATGTGGATAGCAATTCCCTTATTCACCTCTCAGTCTCAAATTTACAATATCTCAAATATTGAGTAAGCAGTTGTCTATCAACAGTATTTTTGGAGCATTTTTGTACAACTGCACCATGAATATTAGTGATATAGTAATTGGAAACTGGAAAGTGATAGAGGACTTGTTTGTTCATATTTCATATATAGAATACTTTGTAATCAGAGCAAAACTTGTGGACTTAATTGAACTTGAATAATTGGAGTTGCTGAGTGGAAGGTGCTCTCATTATTGCATATACAGGTCTCAGCCGGAGATGGTGTCTTGTATGGCTGGAGATGATGATGTCTTGTATGGCCGGAGATGATGATGTCTTGTATGGCCGGAGACGGTGATGTCTCGGATGGCCGGAGATGACTGTTGACTCTGATACGGGCTGATGGCATTCAGTCGTATTTGCACTTCCATACATATTGGCCTTGAGGCCCTCTTAGATAGGATACAATCAAGCTTCTCTAGCATCACTATTTGAACACTCATGCCAACATCAAGTGGAAGGCATTTTCTCAGCTACTAATATGGTTGCTTGAGCAACAGACTCACAGAGACTTGAGAGATACGCTCACTTGAGTGCTGAGTAGAAATTATGCTTTACTGACAGGAAGCTGGCTGGAGACTATCTAACCAATTTTGAATTCTTAAAGTATGTTACATACATCTGAAAGCATAAAGATGAGCCAGCTTAGGAGCCGCCGAAAATGACAACTCTGGGCTGGCTGAGCTATCTAAGTCCCTGTAAAGGGCGGTGAAGCCGCCACCGTACCTTGTATAGAGTATGTTTGCCACAATCTTAGCACTGGCCTGATCTGCCAAACACGGGGCTCGTCTATTTCCCTGTGAGCCGTTTAACCTATATCCAACTTATAACTTTAAAGTGATTACCGCATTGCAGGTACAAATCCCACTAGGCGTTCCCGGTTTATGCTAATGCGAGCTCTTTTGGATAAAGTGGACGGCTACTGTGACTGGGATGGTTCCCCGTCATAAATTGTCACTGATGGGCTAACGCGAAGGATTTGTTACTTTGGATGCTTCTTAAACTTGTTGATTGACTGATCTCTCGAGGCCAGAAGGTCCTTATATATACAGACTTGTCTCCCATATTCTCAGCCATATTCGTCTCCATATCTATCTCCGTTTGCTCATCCGTTTGCACTGATATGAGCCGCTCTGTACTGATACGAGCCGCTCTCCTGA
>Ga0307514_10005442_pt1 | contig 11365 bp, 16 predicted proteins | sample 16_EM_MG_FD_203088 | JGI IMG/M metagenome (GOLD analysis project Ga0307514, IMG submission 203088) | Populus trichocarpa ectomycorrhiza microbial communities from riparian zone in the Pacific Northwest, United States - 16_EM | ecosystem: Host-associated > Plants > Roots > Unclassified | place... | reverse complement strand
GTGGGAGAGGCATATCAGAAGCTGAAGGAACTGAAAGAGCTGAAGTGGGAAAGAGAGGTGGCCGGGTGGAAAGCAGAATGGGGGGGGCTGCGCAAGAAAGCCTGAAACTCAAAGGGGGCGAGGCAGAAGCTGAGGATACGAGTGGCTTGTGCCAACCATGAGGAGGGAGATACGCAGAGCAAAAAAGGAAATGTGGACGAAGAAGGTCGTGAGGATTGCAAGGATGTGTCTACTTCGACCACGTGATGAGGGATCCCGTGATATGAACCAGGGACCCGAAAGTGGCAGTTCTGGCAAAAGCAGGGTATCCCAAAGCGGCTGTTTTGTTAACGGGAAAAGGGTACAAGCGCTGGTTTCCTGTACTTAGAGTTCGTTTGTTTTTTCTTTAATCTTCACGGTTCAGAGAGCGCAATAGATAGCTGTCCATTGTCTAGCAAGCTCGAAATATACTCTTTATTCATACGAATACACTCTTCCACAATTACTTCACTCATAACCTCGTAATTCCTACAGGATGTGCAGGAACCCCTTCGGGATAAGGAGAGATGTGGGGCCCTGAAAGATGAAGAGGGTCACATGCACGAATCAGCGTTTGTGAACCATAATCTCATAATAGACCCGACAGATCCCAGGCGGCCACCGGGGAGCAAGAACGGAGGACGAGAAAAAATAGTGCGCCAGGACCAGACGGCATAAGCTGGAAACTCCTGAAGAGGCAAAACTGGGAAAAGCAGTGCTGGGGGACGTCGCACAAGTGGTGGAAAGAGAGGGAGGTCCGAGGATACTGGGAAGAATGGCGAGACATGAAAATGGTGATGATCCCAAAGCCGGGAAAAGACCATACCGCAGTGAAAGGATGGCACCCGATAGTGTTGACGAAGACGGTGGGAAAATTAGCGGAAAAGATGGCACAAGAGACACAGAGTTATGAGGAGTTGTGGCATGAGCGAGCGTTCGCGGGTAGGAAAGGAAGAGGGGCTATGGGCAGTGTCATGCTAATGGCGATGATCATGGAGGAACACCCAGAGGGAGAGATAATAGGGCGAGATGCGCAGTCGGCATTCAATACAGTGCGAAGGGACCATGCATCAAGGATTCTAAACAAACACGAGTGGCTAAAGAGCTGGATAGATGGCTGACTAGCACCAAGATGATTTGGAGTGGAGATTGACGGAAAAATGCTAGGCTCAGTGACAATGACGAGGGGAACACCACAGGGTAGTCTACTGTCACCGGCATTATTCACAGTCTACATGTCGAATGTAGGGTGGGACGCAGAGAGGCGGCTAGCTCAGAGAGGAGATGGGAGAAGCCTACACCGTGAGCGGGGGGTGAGCTATTGGCCACTCTCTTATATTGATGGTGTGAATGGAGTCCGAGTGGGAGGTAAGAGGGAGATAGATGAGGCGCTGGAAGGAGCTGCTCGGGAAGCTGGAATACGGTGGGAAAAATCAAAGAACTGGAAAGGGAGACAAGGAAAACACCTTGGGGTAATTATGGGGGCCAGCGGCGTTACCAGAAATATAGAGCGCAGAAAGCAAGTGCTACTTGGGAGGTAGTAAGACGGCTGACCAGATTACCACCCCCGAGGCAAACCGACGAATCGTGATACAGCAGATACTCCCGACCCTAACGTATGGATGCGAACTATACCCACTGCCGAGTGAGCAACAGAAGAGGCTTGCCACCGAGATGAACAGATCGGTGGTTGGTGCCTATAAAGGTAGCAACGCAAGGAGCTGACCAGGATCACGAATCTCGCGACAGAAATGAACAAGAGAATCCGGTGGACGGCGTTGGTATACGGAGAGGTTGTGGGAAAAAATCCTACGGGAAGTAATAGAGGTGGACATTCAGTTACGGTGGTTACAGTAGTGAATGCGGAGGCAGTAGGGGTGATGCTGGTGTGGCAGGAACACAACACAATCACTCTAGACAGCCAAGGAGCGATACGGAGAATATGGGGCCTACAATTTCAGGCGCCGAGGTCGTGGATAGAGGAAACACTAAAGGCACAAATGCAGGAGGGGGCCACGGAGATTGATGGGGCACAAGGGGGTTGCCGGGAATGAGGAGGCAGACAGGAGGGCGGAGATGGAAGTGGAAATGGGGGGGCGGATGCACCAACCAGACATCACAACACCGGCAGGCGTCAAGTAGGCGTACCCGATGCATACCAAGGCGCCGGCACTCCGGTGGTTATCACAGGCAATCAAAGAGCTGGCGTACATGGTCACCGACAAAGGGCCGTAACGGCAATGGATGAAGGAGGTGAGAAAGACTCAAGACCCACAGTGCATATGCAATGGATGGACACCTCAAAATGCAGCGCATCTCCAGCGCTGTCCGTAGGTTGGGGACGGGAAGGCACGGTCATCGGAACAGATGTGGCGGGGCGAGAAATGGTGCGAGCAAGTGGCGGAGTTTATTTTGTACATTCCTTTAATTCGGTAGATAGATAGGGGAGGGCAGGGACTGGCCCGAGTGGAGGAAAAGAGGCCACCGGGGGAAACCCCGGGAGCTGCATTCCATCGCCATAGTCTACAGTAGATAATAGGCTGAATGCGATTAATGATTCCTTATAAAAAAAGAAAGCGGACACTTCAGCAGGTGGACAGCGATCGCCCCATCCCGCAATATAGTGAAATCGTATGCTACGAATTGTGCATTTGGAAGTTATTGCCTCGAGTTGAGATCTTCCAACCCTGTTTCCCCTCCTTCGCTGCTAAGTTAACATGAATACAGAAGTTAGGTACAGGCACCTAGAAGTTTTAGGCCTATCCGCTCGTAGTAGAGGGGGTGCGGTGGGGAGGTTGTTGGGGAGGGCAGTAGTCTTTAATGCGGGGGGACATATTGGTGCTATTGGAAGCCTCTCCACTGCAGTTGAGAGTACTCTGAATAAGTATTTGCAGCGGATTGAGAGCAGGAGGCTCAGGGTAGCATAAATCAAGGAGAATTAGCGAATTCTCAAAATAGCACATTTTACAGCGGTGAATGGCCTATTTGATAGCACACGATTTCACTATATTGTAGGCTGCTGCTATAAGAGCGGTTTTAATATGAATATAGCTGCTTGATAAAGGCCTCCTCATGCTCCTAGGCTCACCTACCTGATATTCAGCCTATATGGTGGGGTAGGGGGGGGTGCTGGTAGACGGGGAGGTCATATCGTATACTGGAGATATTGGGTAATATGCTGGTTTTGGCAGGGCATGAAGGCTGCCATGTTGTAGAGCGTAATTGTTTCCTTAGATCTGAATTTGGCCGGAATGGTCTCTTTCCACATTCCAGGATTTCCGAAAATAGCTAGCGTGTTGGCCCCGGTCATATCCGGAATGGCATTGCTCCTACCCTTGGAGCCAGGTGAACTGGCCCCCACCCCCTCTCCCCTATTTGGCAGGCAATTCGGAAATCCGTCGGCGCGGTACATGATCCGGCAGTCCCAGGTGACTAATTTGAAGAATGTCAGTTATGAGTTGCACCTGCACCGGACGAAAGATAGCGACCTGCAGTATTCCCCAAGAGCAAACGTACCATATTCTGTTAATGTTCCGTTCTGTTAAGCAGCCCCCAAACCTTCGGCACCTGATAATTTAATCGGAAAATATAATATTTTAGCCTGCAGTAGTGGATACGCAAGTAGTACATGCCTACTCAGAGACATGATTTTGTTGACCTTCCCAAAGCCCTCTGTAAGTCAAACCTTGAAGACACACAGTCACTTTGCTCCATAATGCTGTAACCATAAAAGTGAGACTATAGTAAAAATATAAAATGTTTCATTTTTCAACGGGCCCTGGGCTCCCAGGACGGATTTTTCTCGAGAAGGTAATCATTTGCAGGTACAAGCTGGGTCATGCAAGAAAGCTTAAAATCGCAAGACGTATCAAATAGCCCCTTGACCACTGATCCATCGATTCATGCACACAGAGTCCAAGTACATAAGAAATTGGAGCATAAACAGTGTAGCAGAGGTATCTCTGGCCTACCTCAAGCCCCTGATGCCAACAAATGGAATGTGCACTTGACCTCGGAAATATTGATTGACCCAACGGCTCCTTTCAACAATCTTTGACTATAACAACTTCCAACCCTTTAAGCTCACAATATTCGTCAACCCTCCTCCGACAAACAGTAGAATCCATCATAAGAGGTCTGACTATTAAAACAATTAGCTATCAGAGACTTCGAAACAAACTCAAGCGAGTGGACCAACCTGCGTGGCCAATGCCAATCGTCTCACGTTCTCCTAAATTCGGGCAGACCCAAAACTCAAGCTCTCCATTAAGCCTCATCCAAGCTGCTTCAAATAAGTCCCACGGCTTTTCTGGATGCACTGCACCATCTGGAGGCCATTTCTGAGTCAATGGGACCCGCTTGAGGCAGGGTCGTTCCAGATGTTCTTCTAGGTCATGTATAAGCTCCCAACGGTTGCCATCATAATCTTCTAAAACACCATTGACCAGCTCAAAAATTGCTGCCATAGGATATCTTTCAACCAGCGTCGAATAGCAGTATTCCCTCCAATCCCCACCCAGCGGCTGCTCAATTGGGCGAGGAACCAACACGAATGGTGCCTCAAGGGTATTTGGGGGGCTCTGAACTTGCAGAAGTGCTTCCTGATCAATAGGACTGTTTACCATGGTACGCGTTGTCAAGTCCAGATATTCCCAGTACCAGTTGGTGCGATACCACTCTGCTGGGTCAGCATGAGTAGTCCACTGATAAGGGGCTGTCTTTGGATTTTGTGGTCCCACCGCCGCTCGACCAGTGACCATCACTTTGGGAGATGCTGAGTCCTTCTCATTGTTCCCATTGCTGAGCCGACTGGGCTTGGAAGATGACGGGCTCGAGCTCGAGTTTTTTTTGGTGCCTCTAAGGGTCCCCGCAAAAGACTCTCGCGTTGGCCGTGGGTATGCTGGCTCCCATGGTCTTTCTGGATCTCTCTCATTATTTAGCAAGCGAAAATGAGTTTCACTAGTTGGAGTCGGTGTTTGGCAGTGATCTCCTTTTGGATAGCCAAAGGCACAGGTCGCTACAGATAAAGTTCCATTGACTGTGAAGGTATGTCCTGGGAACTTTGAATTGTGATTGATGAACGGTATATGGGTTGTATCTGCCAGTCTTTTAGGTGGCCATTGACAAGATATGGAGTTCAATGTGCGATAACGTGGATGTGGAGGATGTTGACTTGTGATAGGACCTTGTGGCAAGCCTAGCTGTGTCCAGCCCGGCGTGAGATGCCACATGGAGCTTATCCTCGTTTCAAGTGAAGCAGCCTCATCCATCACCGTAGGTTCCAAGATATGTGGGGTGAAAAGACCCCAGCCTTCCTGAGAGTATTTTGAGCTGAGCGCTGCACCAAGAGAAGGAATAGATGGAGTGACCGTATGCTGGGGCCATGTTTGCCCCCAGTTTTCAATTTTGTCGATGGGCACCGCTGTCAGCTCAGCCCTTTCCGCTGTATGCCACCACCATGCCTTCTGGGCACCCTCGCTGGGGGTGAGACCGAGCGTTGAGGTTGGTGCAGGCACACCAGCATTGCCCCTCACCCGCTCAGCCTCCCCTGTAGGGCTGGTACCAACACATTGGAGGCCTAGGAGGAGAAAGGGAAAGTATAGAACAACTCTGGCCAACAGCTGCAGCAAAATGCCCGGCTGTCTGTCAAAGATTCCGGCAATCGTGTACACAAGCATGGCGAGACTGTGCCTCTAGTTATTCAGATAATAGCTGCGTTCACGGTTGTCCTTCCAGGTGTCCTTTTACCGGCCCTTTGAAGTGTTCTTGGCAAAGGGACTTAGAATGCGATCAATTTTGAACCCGGATCTCCTGCTATGCTTTTTTTTTTGGGGGGGGGGATTCATTAATCGTATTGAGCCTATCTAGACTATGACAATGGACTGCAGCCTCCTGTTTAGCCAAGGGCCCCTCTCCCCTACCGGGCCAGTCCCTGCCCTCCCCGCTATCTAGCTACAATGCAATCAAATCTAAAGGTAAAAGCTGCCCTTCCCCATCTCACCGCATGAACCTCGCCACCGCCGCACACCACTGCGCATCCCCCCTCACTTGCTCCCTCGATCTCCCACCCCGTCTCCCACCCACGGACATACGTACAGGTGGGCAGCGTTCTGTGGGGTCCATTCGTCGCACACGCAGCTCGCATCTTCCACCCTTCCAATCTCTCTCAGCCGTTGCCTCTGGGGGCCCTTGTCTGTTTCCAAGTATGTCAAGCCCTGTATTGCCTGTCGGGGCCAGCTCAAATGGGCCGGTGCCTTGGGGTGTAGCGGATAGGCCTGCCGGTGTTACTATATCAGGCTTAAGCATCATCTCCCTCATCAATACCTCTTTCTTTGCCCTGGCGTCCGCCGCTTCATTCCCTTCCACTCCATCGTGATCTTTCACCCACATCAGCGCCCTTGGGCGTTCTATCATTTGCCTTGCCAGCCGTTCTTCAATCCATGATCGAGGTATCTGGTGTTCAGCCCCCTGTATCCTCTGTATAACCCCTTTGCTGTCTAAGGCTACTACATCGCACGTTTCCCAAGCCAAAGACACTCCCACAGCCTCTGCATCCGCTATCGTGGTCATCCTCCCCAGGTATTTCGCTGATGTCCTCGTTGCGGCTGCTGCCCTGCCTCTAATCCTGCTGCCATCCGTCCACTCCTCGACCTCTTCCTCAGCCAACTCTACCACTTTACCTTCCGTACGCCCTCTACTCCCTAAGTCCACTGGAGATCCACATCCTCCTCAATCCATTCTCGCACGATGGGTTCTGCCACCTTCCTTAGCTCTGGCAGGTGCCTCCCGTATACTGACGCTGCCCATCTTATTCTCTCGCATAACATCAGCCTGCCCACCTCCGCAATGCCTGTCAACTCTTCCACCTTCATCCTATCACTCTGTATGCTCCAACTGCCCACCTCTGAACCTCCGCCGCTAGCCGTCTCTGCTGTTCGCTCGGTTCTGGATACAGTTCGCACCCATAGGTGAGAATTGACAGGATTTGCTGTATTACAATCTTCCTCTTGCCCGCTGCTGTCAATCTACCCAGTCTCCGCACCATCTCCCATGCCATCTTCGCTTTTTGCGTACGATATTTCTGATGCCTGCTTCGATCACCAATCACCACCCCGAGGTGTCTGCCTTGCTTTCCCTTCCAGTTTTTCTCCCTATCCCACCGTATTCCAGCACATTCCGCTGCCTCCTGTAGTACTCTGTCCACTTCTTTCTCGCTTTCCACACACACTCCATTCACATCATCTATAAAGGAGAGTGGCCAGTAGCAATCCCTCTTTTCCCTTCGCAGGCACATATGCTGTCCTTGCTTCATCTTCCTCTCTGATTCCCACACTACACTGGACATATACATTGTAAAGAGTGCCGGTGACCATGGGCTACCTTGCGGTGTGGCCCCTGTCATAATTGTGGTGCCAATGACCTTGCCGCCCACCTCGAGCTCAAACTCTCTCGGAGATAACCAGTCATTTATCCACTCTCCCAGTCACCCCTGGTCTTGTAGGATCTTCGCCGTATGGCCGCGCCGCAATGTGTTGAATGCTGACTGTGCATCTCTGCCTATCACTTCTCCTGCTGGGTGCTGCTCCATAATCGACGCCATAAGCATTATGCTGTCAATTGCTCCCCACCCCTTGCGTCCTGCAAAAGCCCTCTCATGCCATAGTTCCCCCTCCTACTATGCTTTTAGAACAATAGCGCAAGTAGCCTTGATTCTAGTCTTGTTTTCCTTTCTTGTCTGTTGCAGAGTTTGACTGCATGCAATATGTCAACAGTGTTGGCAATGCGGGACACTGTTGTGACAGTATCTTCTCTTGTTCTACTGTGTATCAAATCTCTACTTACCTATTCTGCCAGACTGATGCGTGCTAGGTGTTGATTCTTCTGACGCTGGTATCCCAATCATGGTGCCGACATTGATCCATGAAGACAAAAAGTTTCACCCCCCAGACGGGCTATAACGCATTTTGCTTGGGCACTTGCTAGCGCTTTCCTTAGACAATGTTCCTCGCAGAAAGGACCGAAAGGACACCGAGTGGGAAACCGAAAACACGCGAGAGAGGGCAACTGTGAACGCCCCTAATCCAATGAGTGTTTGTGTTCTGGCCCTGCAAGATGCAATTTGGTATGAGGCTATTGAGGGCCCTTGGCACTTGCTATTGATCCGAGGACGACACGACTATCTCCACCTCCAGAGCTGGGGCTGCATCAAAGTGCCCACAACTGGCCTACCTTGGCCTATTGAGGCCTACTCACTGCTTCGCCTATCAACCAGTCTCGCATAACTAACTACATACTTATATAACAGCAACAGAGAATGGGTGCATCAAGCTAGGTAGCCAAAGAAGAGCATACAAGAGTCTCATGCCCATTCAAGCCCATTCAAGATACTCGAAACCTCCAACGACTTTCGTTGGCTGAAACAAACGACCCGCCTACTCAGTGCATACTTAAGCAACATCCAGAGCAAGTACTCTTCTCGCACTTGGCTGCCACAACGATACTTATACATAGCCTTCACAACCGCCACTCCCAGGGTCCCACGCCTGGATACTTGGATACCTATACGAGCCTCCCCACTGCAGCTGCTTCAATACACCCATGAGCCTCATTGAAAACGACATCCCTTAATCGACACTCCCTATTAACTTTACCATTCAATACGCACTATCATGGAGACTCGGGCCCGTTCCAGGGCTGCACTAGCTAGCCGCAGTAAAGCATCGCAGGAAAAGCAACTCAGTCCCAATCCAAACGATAAAGCGATGTACACTCTTAAATACGAGCTTGGGCTTCCGGATAGGGCATGCTCGTCCATCTTAAACGACATCTTACAGAGAGTCAGTTGGTCGGAGGGCACAGGCGACTCCTCAGGCGAAGATTCGCTCGGCAGAACTGCAAGAAGAGAAGCCCTCGCATCGGCGCTGGCGGATCGCCTTTATGGAGAGTATATATCCGACACAGAGTTCGAAGAGCTAGTTAGTTTCGAAAGGTCCGAACTTTGTTCCCTAGCGAGAATGGCTAGCCTTAGCTGATTCAGGTGGAGAGGCTAACACATGTGGCAGGTGGAACGAAGAGCTTGACGGAATAATCTGGAGATTTTTCATAGGTGGCACCGTCAACTGGTTCACTGGCGGTCAGCAAAGCCAGCTGCAGCAGCTAAGCATCCGAGCCAAGGACAACTACCTACCGCAAGATCCTTCTACTGTTCACAGCTCAACCTCAATGAAGCGTACCGCCGAACAATCACAAGTTGTGCTAGGCGAAGAAATTCGAGATTCTCCACCTCGGCTTCGCCCCCGGCGTACCCTGCGCCCACACAGATACCGAGACCCAGATACGCCACCTGCAAGCCCCCCCACAATCTCTGAGCCTCCCCGCAAAAAGAGGTCGAGTGGCAGATCTAGAACTGGTGGCCAACCTGCAAGGAAAACAACCAGCAACCAAAAAGATGGAGCAAATTCACCCTCGAGCTCATTCGATCTCGTGGAAGATAAATATGCCAAAATGATCGAGAGACTATGCATACACATCGAAATCCGTACTGTCCAACGTGAAATAAGCTGCTACCTCTGGCTTGGATTCGTGCCTAACATCAATCAATTCCTCTTGTGGGTCAAGAGGACGAGCAAGCTTCCATTTGACTATGTGGATGTTGTGAAGGTGCAAATTCTTAACAGCAACGATCCAGAACAATGGCTAGATGTGGATCCCCGCTCGAGGGGAATAAGCAAGACAAAAATGACAGTGGACGCTGGAGTTCCAGATTTTCGGGATATGCTCGTGGAGAATTTGGTTAGGAGACCGGGTAAAGTTCATGATGGGAAAATGAATATAATAATCAATATTGAGTAGGGCTCGGGGAGTATCACCATTCTGACTAATTATGCTTTCCGAGCGGATACCCTGCATCCATGATCATGATGAGGCAAATTTTGTGGTGTAAATTCCATATCCCCCGTTTGGTTTGGTACGCTGATGTTACTCTCAACTTCTGGGTGGTCCCTTGTTTTTTGTCTTGTGTAGTTCTTGCCTTCAGGCCGTTTTCTTCTGTTTCTTGTTTTAGGCGGCTTTTGTCAAATTCAGTGATGTAGCGAGTACATTGCAATATTTGTTTGGGATGCTGGGCGCACTCTGTTTTCCTAATCTGTACCTTACTATGTATTGTACCTACTCTCACACTTATATACAGTACCGCATCCACTGGTGAACAAAGGTCCATGTCGGTTTTCAAGACAGAGACCGAGCTCACGTTAAAGCCACTTGTTTTTGACCATGGATATCGAATTTCCTGCGTGAGCTCGGCCTATGTCTTGAAAGGTGACATGGACCGTTGTTCGCCAGTGGATGCGGGTACTCATGGATGTAGTTGAAATGCACACGAGAGTGTTCTGTATGGGCCTCAGTGAAGTTGTACATTACACCACAAATCTTGGCCAACCAGACTAGCTGGGGATCTGTGTATGAAGTACGCACTACTGTACTGTAAGTAGTATGTGTAAAACAGTGGAGAACAAAAATTAGCCCGTTTGGCGCAATGGTAGCGCGTCGCCCTCCTACAAAGATTGTTCAGACTTTGGTTCTGGCTTCCGTTGAGGGTACAGGCGAAGGCTGCGGGTTCGATCCCCGTGATGGGTGCATTTCTTTTGAGGCTTTTTTTTTTGTTTGAACGGACGGAGTAGGTATATAAAGTATGTACATACATACAGTATATACCCATTCCTCTTCCACCTTTTCCTTGGGCCAACAAGAAGTACTCTTTATTGCACCAACCAGATGCTCAATACACATTCATCCTCCAGAAAACCATCACCACTACCTTCCCATGATCTACACACCACAGCATTCCTTCCAGCAAAACCCCTCTTTCAACGTTAGAATTTTAGGACCAAGCCTAAGCCTGGATAATTGTCCATAAAGTGTCGAGACCAAAACTCCAGACTATGATGCAGAGTACCCAGCAGAGGGGACATAAACATCGCGGGTATAGCCTATACCTCGACAGTTAAAGTATGCCAAAGAACATGATGGCTACCCGTAAATTCCAGTGTGAGTATAGCCCCGCATACCGCTGTGCATAGCCGTTGTCGTGTCACCCCCAGTCGCATGCCTCACCCCAATGCGGCAAATGTAGTTTTGTCTTATTTGGCAATCAGATACCGTTACAGGTAACTGTGAGTCACCATCTCGTTTGCCTTTGAATTTACCGTGCACCTGGTAACGTACGCAGATGTTTCAACCTCTTGAAGCAGGGGGCTTTATATAGGAAGGATTCTCGGCGCAAGGGGTAGTTATCTTTTATCAATAGCCTCCCAGATTTTCTATATCGCGGTGGGGAATTTCAAATCCA
>Ga0307514_10005441_pt1 | contig 11365 bp, 3 predicted proteins | sample 16_EM_MG_FD_203088 | JGI IMG/M metagenome (GOLD analysis project Ga0307514, IMG submission 203088) | Populus trichocarpa ectomycorrhiza microbial communities from riparian zone in the Pacific Northwest, United States - 16_EM | ecosystem: Host-associated > Plants > Roots > Unclassified | place... | reverse complement strand
CAGCCTGTGTTGGGGTTGCGACTGGAGGTTGTGCTACGACTACTGCTGGTGCCTGTGCTGGGGCTGCTGTTGGTGACTGGGCAAAGGTATTGATATAACACAGGGAAAGAAGAAGCATTGAAAATGAGAAGATTGAGTACTGTTGCTTCATCTTTAAGATTCCACGGTATAATGCTAGAGATAATTAAAAAATGCTAACGCAAATTGAGTTCGATCTTAGTTGGAAGTGTTTGATGTCTGAAGAAGAGACAGAGTGAGCTTTTATAGAAGTGGACAGAGGATCAAACTAGGTGCAATGTACGAGTTTAGTTATACAACTTGGTTGCTAGTACCTATTTTGCTCTGAAAGGTGGAGGGTCATCAATGGATGGGTTTTTTAACAATGCTGCAGCAACTACTTGGCTTGGAAAAGAAGGAAAAAATTTCTAAAAAGCAGATTTCCAGTGGTGTGACAGTAAATAAAGATGTCCATGATTGTCGAAATTATATTTTAGAATCATCACTGTCAGAACATTTGAGGATACTTCTTAACTTAAAAAAAAAAATCTTCTGTCATGGCAGAAGATTTGGACAAGCAATCTTAACGGAACCATCTTTCTATATCTAAAACAGCTATGGCTCCTTCAGCATAATAGAATGAATCTCTACTTCCCTGAATCCATGACAGACATCGATAGACTAACTTTCCAAATTTACACAGAAATCAAATCTCACCTAGACCATCACTTAAAACAACATAATCAAGCAACACCTACCTTATGTACTTGATTTGATGTTCGTGGCAAGCCTTCTTTCAAGGTTTATGCAATCTCCAGGGGAGATGCATTTTAGGGCAGCAAATATGTCCTAATACATGTTAGGGGAACACTGCTTTTGGAGTATGGTTTGAAGCTACTGCAGATGCAGAATTGACAGCCTACACAGATGGTGATTGGCTCGTTCATTTGATGATATGTAGAGCACAACATGTTATGAGTTCAATTTCGGTTCAGGTGCATTTTATTGGATGACCAACAAGCAAAAACAATGGCACAAACCACTGCAGAAGCAGAGTACATAGCTGCAGCAGCTACAGTGTGAAGCAACGACAATTGAAATTGATAACAACTCAGCCATTGCAATTGTGAAAAATCATGCAAGTCATGTCAAAACCAAGCATATCTAAGTGAAGTTCCATTTAGTTCATGATGTATAAAAAGCTAATGAGGCGACCTTAATCTACTGTGAAGCAGAAAATCAACTTGAAGATATATTCGTTAAAACTCTTTCTCAAGCCAGATTTGAATTTGTCAGGAACAAGCTTGGATTATCAAGAAGTCGTCTCAAGGAGGAATGTCATACCAATTTTGATACTTTTTCTACATACTTAGTGCATGTTCTGTAGCAATCTACTGATATTTTGTAAAAAGTATTGCTGAAGTAAACCTGCTGAAAATCATGTGAGGGCAGGTCCCAGTAGTCAAGGGGTGGTGTTGTGATCCTTGGATGGCATTAGGTGGAGTTTTTCTTGAAAGAAAGTTATAGTAATCAAATACTTCTGCGCATATATAAATGATAATTTCAGATGTGGTAGTACGAAAAAACAAACCGGTTTACAAAATCAGCAAAGCACTATCAGTCTTGCTATCTATAATTTCTCTGCTGCAAACATTCTTGTTGGTCACAAAACCAGCAGTTATGAAATTGGAGAGAACCTGAACCTGATGTTGGCTTAAACTGGAGAAAGATTCATTAAGATAAAACTTTAAAGGCTCCATTGTAAGCGCAATGTGCAGGTTATTTCACATACAGATTGGCAAAACTTCAAGTAAATTAGCTGTACCATGCAGATCCAACTTCGAGCACTCATTTTGTAACTCAAAATCCTTGAGATTGCTGAGAGAACTTCCAAAAATAAACACCACTCAATGCAAGCATCTGCGTATAATAACAAACTTTCATGAAAAGCTGTCATCAAGAACAATATAAGTATTATCCTACATTTGCACAAGGAACCATCTGCATATAATAAGACAATAGCTCACTAGTTATACAAAATTCACAATGAAATATCTGTTTTCACCGTTGTCCTACAAAATGAATGAATTAATGTGTAGCACTAGCTTATCTCTAGCTTCAAAACATCAATACTTCAAGAAGAAGGAACGAAAAGAAAAGGATTATCTTAATCCTGCAGGGCAGAGCAGTAAGGTGCTTCGCATGAGCAAGTAACCCAAAACACTAATCTCCAATGCTTAATATGCTCTTTTCTGTCCAATAATGAATACTTGTTTCAATCAAACCTGATAAATCCTTGAAATACTACCTACCTAGTACCTACCTTCAATTGAATCATCTCCAACAGCCCACGATTTGGACAAGTAACCTCAACCTCAAGTGATGCATTCTTTTTAGTGAAGGAACTAAGCTTTAGCTCCTGAAACTTTACAGAACAGAACTTTACATTCTTCATTCCTTACAACCTTCAACAGATAATCTTTTCAAATATACAAACACAGAAATCAAATCACCCACAAATTTGAAGAAAACATCATTCAAGAAACACTGACCTCAGGGACCTAAGCCCCAAAGAGGCAATTGGTTTATCTAACCAAAAGCTAGGAAATAAGTAGACGACACCAGGGTTACAGTGAGGAAAAAAAATGAAATTTGACAGATCAAGTATATATATTGCAACTTGAACAAGAAATTAAATGAAACCTCAAAATTCCATCTTAACCACAAGCTCAAATCATACAAACTGGATTCAAAGTAAAATCTGAATTATTCAAATTTCAACAGGAATCCAAAGTCAACAAAATCATGAAACAAAACCGGAACCAAGCCCAACATATCTCCTCTCAAGTTTCAAAACCCTTCTACATTACAAGCAAACATTGCAGCAGCAACTATAACGAGTGATCCAACAACCACATTATTATGCATAAACGTAACTGCGCTAGATATATCCACAGGAGCAACAGGACTCTCTACATTAGCAGCAGGAACCGCCTTAGTAGGTTTTTCTCGTGCAGGTGCCTGTACTGGTGCTGGAGCTGGAGCATTGGATCCAAAAATGTCCTTAGGAAGTAGCACCTTCTCGATCTTATAAATGGCTAGCTGGTTGTCCGTGTAAACCGTGCCAGATAAACTTGTATTGGTAAGTCCTGTGGTTATGTTCACCGAGTTTGGATAACTTGTGACATTAAGTGGTAACCTACTACCTGTTCCAGCCCATGTTCCAAGAGGATTACTTACAGTCTGAAACTGGGAAGTGGATAGGAATGTTGGAACTACGTGGAACTTCACCAACTCAGACTTGTCGCCATCACTTAGAGTATTGAGAGTTCCTGATTTGAGTTCCGAAAATGCACTATCTGTCGGTGCAAAGATGGTTAAACCAGTGTTGGAATCATTGAGCGCGGAGAACAAGTGGTTTTCCTCTTGGGTGGATCTCAAAAGGCGGATAAAGATCGTGAAGTGGCCAGCCTTCTCAAGTATTTTGGTGACGTTGGTGATGCCGTGTGGTGCAGCAGCCTGTGTTGGGGTTGCGACTGGAGGTTGTGCTACGACTACTGCTGGTGCCTGTGCTGGGGCTGCTGTTGGTGACTGGGCAAAGGTATTGATATAACAAAGGGAAAGAAGGAGCATTGAAAATGAGAAGATTGAGTGCTGTTGCTTCATCCTTATTTTTTTGGGATAAAATGCTCGAAACAATTCAAATATACTAATGCAAATTGATCTCAATCATAAAGTGTTTGATGTGTAAAGATGAGATAGAGTGAGGTTTTTATAGTAGTGGACAGAGGATCAAGTTAGGTGCAATATACAATTTTAGTTATACAACTAGATTGCTAGTACCTTATCTCACTCCAAAAGCTGTAGGGTCATCAATGGAGAGGGAAATTTAACAATGCTGCAGCAACTACTTTCCTTGGAAAAGCAGGCAAAAAAAAAAGGTTCTAAAAGGTAGATTTCAAGTGGCTGTGACAACAAATAAAGATGTCCATGATTGTGAATCATCACTAGCAGAACAGCTGAGCATGCTTCTTAACATCAAAACAAATCATCTATAATGACAGAAGATTTAGACAAGCGATCTAAACTGACCTTTGTATCGTAAATAGCCAAGTCTTTGCTCTTTTAGCTTAAAAGAACGAATATTTACATCCTTAATCCTTGACAGACATTGATAGATCACTAATTTTCTAGATTCGCACGCTCAGAAATCAAATCTCACACCAGACCATCACTTAACACAACTTCATGAAGAAACACTTACCTTATGTACATGAGCCCGTAGAGGTCATGCTATTGATAAAAGTGATTTTGCAGTATGCAAACGCAAGTCTTGAAACTTTAAGATAGCCATTTCGAAGTAAAAGGAATTGTGTTCTTTTACATGATGTTGAATGGCATAATAGTCTTTTATTCATGGAGAGGATGAAAGAAAAGGCGGTGGAGGAGGGTTTTGTAGATGAACGCGGAGGAGGAAGGATGAGGGAGTTGAGGCAAGGGATTCTGTACTAGAGCTCAAGCCTTTTATTCATGTTAAACGTACTAGGATGAATGGATCATGCTTCCACCAAAACCATGATTTTCCTCCATAATGCAGCAAATCATAGAACGGTCTTTCTGGCAGTCGTCTGTCACATTCAGTTTATGAAAATTGTGATATAACCTCGACAATTTTACTGATTGGAATCCACTTCCTCAAGCTTAAAGTAACAATCATATGCTCTCTAACACTCTCTTTTCTCTAATTATCAACACCAGCAGTTTTGAAACAGGAGAAAAGAACTTAACCTGATGTGGGATTGCTTAAACTAGTGAAAAATTCATTCTGAGGAAACTTAAAAGGTTCCTGTGTGAGAGCAATACAGCAGATTTGTTCACATTAAGTTCAGTAGAAGTTCAAGAGATAACCTAGTAAAGGTAGTTCTGTTTCAGAAGCCCGATTTCTTGATAATTAGCATTTTCTACTCTTTTGCATTATGTTCAGCCTCGCATTCAAATGCTGTCAGCAGAACCATATATAATCTTACAGATTAAAGAGAACAACATTTTGATTCCAACCACTTCAAAAACTTGTAATGAAATATCTGCTTTCACCATTGTCCTGCAACCTCCTTTTCCTTTCTCTCTACCCTCCTTAATGCATGCTTTGTCTTCCCTGATCGTCAAATAATCATCTCAATCCAATAACTTAAGTTATTAGATGAGATTCCAAGATATGATTTATATCATTCTCTAACACACCCCCCTTAAGTGAAAGTCAATTAAACTTGAAACTTGCACAAGCCCACACTATCTTGTGCTTAATTTTTATCAAATAAATAGGGATGGTGAGATTCAAACTCGTGACCGTTTGGTCATTAAGGTTCTGATACCATGTCAAAAAACCATCTCATCTCAATAGCTTAAGCTGTTAGGTAAGGTTCTAAGATATGATTTATATTATTCTATAACACACCCCTTCAAGTAAAAGCCCTTTAGATTTAAAACTTGTACAGGTCCGCACTACCTTGTACTTAATTTTTATCAAATAAATAGGGATGGTGAGATTCCAAGATATAATTTATATATTATTCTCTGACATATCACTTCAAGTGAAAGGCCTTTGAACTTGAAACTTGCATAGATCCATACTACCTTGTGCTTAATTTTTATCAAATAAATAGGGATGATGGGATTCGAACTCATGATCGTTTGGTCATCAAGACTCTGATATCATGTCAAAGAACCAACTCAACTTAATAACTTAAATTGTTAAGTGAGGTTCTAAAATTTTGATTTATATTATTCTCTAATAATATCGTGATAGTTTGCCCCGTGCTCACCCTTATTAGCCGACATCCCCCTATCTCTGCATCAGAAAAATCTTCTTTCTGAGGGAAGTAATCCGATAAACCTTCCTCCAGATCCAGTAAGTTAATGTTCAATAAAAAAACATAGCAACAACTAGCAAGCAAAAACTACAACCTCTTAATATGACATCTCAGCCGAAAAATCTCCGAAACCTCCAAAAATCTCACTCCATTTACTCCTCCGATAACTAGACTTCCAAGAAATAGAACCACCAACACAACCACTATTATCTAAGAAACAGTTAGGGCATGATTCGATGACACCAGGGTGATCATAAAAAAACAACAAATGAAGTTTGACTAATCAAGTACATGTTTAGCAATTTGATCAAGAAATTAAATAAAACCTCGAAACCATAACCTAAAATCATACAAACTGGATTCAAAGTAAAATCAGAATTATTCAACACACACCAAGCTTTCAATCCAACTCAGAAAATTTAGACGCTGCCGGACCCAACCCAGCTTATCTCATCTCGAGATTCAAACCCTTTTACATTATAAAGCAAAGATTGCAGCAGCAACTGCACCAACTGATCCAACCACGTTATTACGCGTGAACATGACTGCGCCAGATATATCCACTGGAGCAACAGGACTCTCAACATTAGCTGCAGGAACTGCCTTAGTAGGCTTTTCTGGTGCGGGTGCTACTTGTGCTGGAGCTGGGGCCTTAGAAGCAAAAATGTCCTTAGGAAGTAGCACCTTCTCAATCTTATAAATGGCTAGCTGGTTGTCCGTGTATACCGTGCCAGATAAACTTGTATTGGTAAGTCCTGTGGTTATGTTCACCGAGTTTGGATAACTTGTTACGTTAAGTGGTAACCTACTACCTGTTCCAGCCCATGTTCCAAGAGGATTACTTACAGTCTGAAACTGGGAAGTGGATAGGAATGTTGGAACTACGTGGAACTTCACCAACTCAGACTTGTCACCATCACTTAGAGTATTGAGAGTTCCTGATTTGAGTTCCGAAAATGCACTATCTGTGGGTGCAAAGATGGTTACACCAGAGCTTGAATCATTAAGCGCGGAGAACAAGTGGTTTTCCTCTTGGGTGGATCTCAAAAGGCGGATAAAGATCGTGAAGTGGCCAGCCTTCTCAAGGATTTTGGTGACGTTGGTGATGCCGTGTGGAGCAGCTGCCTGTGTTGGAGTTGCGGCTGGGGGTTGTGCTACGACTACTGCTGGTGCCTGCGCTGGGGCTGCTGCTGGTGACTGGGCAAAGGTATTGGTATAGTGGAGGAAAAGAAGGAAAACTGAAATGGAGGAGATTGAGTACTGTTGCTTCATCTTTAAGTTTCCAGGCTATTCTACTAGAAACTATAAAAAAAATGCTTATGTAAATTGAGCTCGATCTTATTTAGAAGTGTTTGATGTCTAAAGAAGAGACAGAGTGAGGTTTTATAGTAGTAGGCAGAGGATCAAGTAAGGTGCCATGTACAATTTCAGATATACTATCTAGTACCTTATCTTGCTCCATAAGGTGGAAGGTCACCAATGGAGAAGGAAATTTAACATTGCTGCTCCAACTACTTTCTGAATTATCACTGGCAGAACATTTGAGCATAAATGTTAACATCAAAACAAATCATCTGTAATGACAGAAGATTTGGACAAGCAATCTCTACTGACCCATCTCTATATCTAAAACTGCTAAGAATTGTGTCTTTAAGACATGTCCTGATGTTTTGAAATAAATGAGTAGGAAAATGCAACAAAGTCCTTAGAGGCTTAAAAATGGATATAAATGAACGAGGGGTATTGTAATAATTGAATAAACATAATAAGTATAAATAGAAAAAAAAAAAAAAGAGATCTGAAAATTTTGAGAGAGAACCGGCAGGAGTGAAGGGAGAAAAAAGAAGAAGAAGAAGAAAAAAGAGGGAAAGATAAGGGAAATAGAAGAGAATTAGAGAAAATAAGCTTAAAGTTAAGATTATGTATAAATGTGTGTTCTTTAAGCTTTAAATTTCTGTTTTGTTGAATGTTAAGGTTTTAAAGATTGTGTTTTGGTTGATTGATGAATTGATTTGAATGTTATGGGTTGATTGTTATGGGTAATGAATTGTTTAGTTGATTTTGAAAGATTTTAGGTAAAGATGATGATTTTGAATTATGATTTTGTTTAAATGGTGAATTTGAGTTAGAAATCTTGATATAACAGTAGGTAATCTGTGAAATTCTGGGTTTGAGGTTGAAGATGACAAAATTTAGTTTGGTCCCTCAATTTGTGAAAATTACAAGTTAGTCCCTAAACTTTGTAAAAAAAGACAGATTGGTCCCTGGAGCATATTCCGAGATTCTGGACAGAATAAAAGATGAATTATGGGCAGAATTCCAGTATAATTATGAATTTTTAACACTTTCAATTTGGTCCTTCCATTTGACAAAAATTACAATTTGACCCTAAAAATTTGGAAAAATTCCAGAATGGTCCCTGGAGCATAATTAGAGATTCTGGACAGAACTGATGATAAATTATGGACATAATACCACTATAGTCATGAATTTATGATATTTTTAGTTCGGTCCTCCAATTTGACAAAGTTACAATTTGACCCTTAAAAATATAATAAATTCCAAATTGGTCCCTAGCTGTAATATTAGCTTTTGCAAATTGGTTTGATGAATAATTGAGGATTATTTAGTGAATTATTATCAAGTCTTGTTATTTGTTTTATTATGAATTAGATTTCGGGAATACCATTTAATTTTGGGTTTTTGGAAAAATGACTAATTTAGTTTAAAAACATATAGGGTTATGGAATAGACCCTTATTTAAGTGTATTAAATAGGTTGAACGTTCTTTTCGAGTCGTTTTTTAATATGTCTCCTTTGTATTCAGATAATCTTGATATTCTATCAACAAGACATTAGTAGGATTTTCTTCGGTATCTGCTTTCGAGTTATGTTTGCTTTCGAGTCAGATGAGTGGATAATTTTCTATATGCATGAGAAATATTATAAATATTTGATTTGTTAATATGAATTGGATCATGCTTCTTGATAATATATATGTTGATTATTATCCTTGTTACGATAAAGCATGATCAATTGTTGAATCTGAATTCTTGATATGAACCAATATATATTTTGAATTGACTTTTGAGTTGATAGCTCCTCATTTGATTAATGTCATGAGTTGAGCCTTGAGATATGAATATGTCTGTTTGATTATGATTATGAACTTACGGTATGTCAGTCAGAATACTCATGTTAATAGGGTAGTATTAGTCTTTGTGCACATCGTATCTGAACCCTAGTTGGTCGGGGGAGTCACAACCTATGTGGACTGATCATCGCACAATATTATGGAGCCTCATGCTCATTGCATTTTGATTTTGTGACGAGCTTTACCTTATGATATTTTTGTTATTGTCTATTTGAGAAACCTTTCTATAAGAACCTAGAGTCATAATTGTATATATATTTCTCATTGTTGTATTACCTCTTGTGTGTATATTGAACGTTATCTACTCACTGAGTTGTTGAACTCACCCTCTCATTATTTATCTTTTCAGGCTTATAGCTTGTTAGCGGGTCATTTTGTTGGACCTTCAGGACCTGCTTTTTTGTTGAAATTTGTATTTTTTCCTTATGTCTAGTTAGTGCTCCACAACTATGAATTTATATTAACTCTTGTATTAAAATAATCAAATTATATAATGAAGTTAATTTTGTTATTAATGCTGCGTTGAACTCACATTGAGGTATTTGAAGGTTAAGTTTGTATGTAAGTCTGGGTTCGTATAGGTATATGGAACCTTGAAGAGGAACTTTACTTGTGTGCCGGTCATGGATCTGGGAATCGGGTCGTGACATGTCCAACCTAAAACTCTGCCAAAAAAACATCTTTTAGCTCAAATGCTTAAGATTTAAAAAAGAAAAAATAAAAATGTTGAAATTCAAACTTGTTTGGTCATTAAGTCTCGTGGTATAAAATAAGAATTTCAACTCAAAAGCTGAAATTATTAGGTGAAGCATCAATATATAATTTTTGTTAATAGGTATCACATTCAAATGCAGTTAACAGAACTGTAAAGTTACGGATTGAAGATAACTACATTTTGATTTGAACTATGCTTGTAAGAGTTCGAAAATCACAACGAAAATATATGTTTTCACCATTGTCCCACAACATGTATGAATTAATTTGTATACTTTAATCTCCTGTGAAAAATTGAATAAACAGCTGTTAGTTCACACTAACTTAATACTGACTGGAAACGTTAAGACTGTAACAACAACAAAGGATTAACGTATTCCTGCAACATGGTACAGTAAGATGCTTTGGCATGAAATATTTGCTTCAATGAAACTGTAATGTTTTGAATTAATGAATTGGAAAATACAACAAAGCCCTTTGTGGCTTAAAGTGTGGGTATAAATGAATGAGGGGTAGTGTGGTAATTAGATAAACATAATAAATATAAATAGAAGAAAAAAAACAAAAGAAGGATCTGAAAATTTGAGAGAGAATCGGCAGAAGAGAAGGGAGAAAGAAGAAGAAGAAGAGAAAAGAGGGAATTAAAAGGGAAATAGAAAGGAGTTGAAGAGAATAAGTTTAAAGGTAAGATTTAGGTTGTTAAATGTATAAATGTATGTTAATTGAACTTAATTTCAGTTTTGATAAATGTTAGGGTTTTGAAAATTTGTGTTTTGGGTTTAATTGATGAATTAAATTGAATGTTATAAGGTTGATTGTTATGGGTAATTGATTAATGAGTTGATTATGGAATATTGTGATGATTTTGAGTTATGAATTGTGTAAATGGTGAATGTTGAGTTAGAAATTTGGCAAGAACAGTAGGTAATCTGTGAGAATTCTGGGTTTGAGGTTGAAGATGACAAAATTTCGGTTTGGTCCCTCAATTTTGGAACATTACAGTTTAGTCCCTAAACTTTGGAAATTTACAGATTGGTTCCTAAAGCATATTTCGAGATTCTGAACAGAATAAAAGATGAATTATGGGCAGAATTACTGTATAGATATGAAAATTTAACACTTTCAAGTTGGTCCTCCAATTTGACAAAAATTACAATTTGACCCTAAAAATTTGGTAAAATTCCAGAATGGTCCCCGGAGTATAATGAGATGATCTGGACAGAAATGAGGACTAATTATGGTCAGAATTTCAGTATATTCATGGATTTATGATAAATTTTAGTTTGGTCCTTCAATTTAACAAAAGTTGCAATTTGACCCTTAAAAATAGGATAAATTACAAATTGGTCCCTAGCTGTAATATTAACTTTTGCAGATTGGTTTGATGAATAATTGAGGGTTATTTAGTGAATTATTACCAATTCTATTATTTGTTTTATTATGGATTAGATTTCGGGAAAACCGTTAAATGTTGGGTTTTTAGGAAAAATAACTCGGTAGTTCAAAAACATATAGGGTTATGGAATATGCCCTTAGATAAGTGTATTAAATAGGTTATATATTCTTTTGAGTCATTCTTGAATATGTCTCATTTGTATTCAGATAATCCTGATATTCTACCGGCGGGACG
>Ga0307514_10005440_pt1 | contig 11366 bp, 27 predicted proteins | sample 16_EM_MG_FD_203088 | JGI IMG/M metagenome (GOLD analysis project Ga0307514, IMG submission 203088) | Populus trichocarpa ectomycorrhiza microbial communities from riparian zone in the Pacific Northwest, United States - 16_EM | ecosystem: Host-associated > Plants > Roots > Unclassified | place... | reverse complement strand
TGTGTGTTTTTTTTTTTTTTTTTTGGTTATAAAATAGTAAATATATAAAATTATGAAAACAAAAGAATATTATTTATTAGAAAAACAAAAAGAGTTAGAAAAAAGAGAAAGCGAAGAGCATGGTTATTATTGAACTGGGTTTATAGGAGGCATTATTGCTGTAAGTTTTACAATATGAACTTATTTAGATTTTCCTATTTTGTTAAAAAGATTGAGTTTGCAAAATCAACTGGAATTTTCACAATATAAAAACTATGCACTTATAGGTGGTTCAATTTTTACAATTTTATTCTTTTTAACCGGTTTTTATCATTTTTTTATTAGTATAAAAAAAACAAGAAAAGAATTAAAAGAAGTTAGGGAAAAATTAGCTACTGAGTAATCACAAAACTACTAATACTCCTCCTGCTATTAAAATCAAACCTCGGTTAAAAATAGGTTGGTTTTGGTAATGATTAACCGGATTATATTTTTGTCCTTGATTAACTGCTTTATCAACCTGTTGACTAATAAAACTTTCTAATTCAATAGTTTTATTTTCAATCGGCTGTTTTACTCAGTTTTCGTATTTATTGTTCATTCATTCTTTAACGGCACTTTTAATGCCAAAATCTAAATTGTATTTCATAATTTTATTAGTCTTTAAGTAAATAATAAGTTGTTATTGTTATTCCCCCAATTATTAAGAGAACTTTTCAGTGATTAGTAAGAAAAGGTAAGGGGGCAGGATTATTATTAATAGTATCTAGTTTAACAATTCTTTCTTTATGGCTAATTATTGCCTTTCAGTGGTGATCTAACTTTTTTTCATGCTCTTTAACGGTATTAGCTAATTTATCATATCCTAACTGCTTTTCTCGGCGAGTAATAGTTTCTTCCAAGGTTCCTCATAATTTAGAATGTTTATTAAGTTCTTGGTTTAATAACTCTTGAACTTGTTCTTTACTATAAAATTCAGTAGTTAGTTTTTTTGGGGTTAAAGGAATAGTTGGTTTATCTATTTCATTTTTTCAAGTTAGTATTAAATAATCAGAGTGTTTTTTATCTAGTTGTGAAATATCTTTTTTGGCTAAATTATTTAAGTATTTATTAAAGAAACCTTTATTTTTGTTTTCTTCATATTCTAAATAATCGATTAAGGGATTTATTTTATCAGGATTTACAGAAAAATTCTTTACTCCGTTAACACGTAATCAAGTTTTAAATTCTTCGAGTTTATACATATTTAATTAGTAAGTAAGCAGCGATAGTTAACCCAGCCATGATTAATAATTTGTTAGTGGTTAAAAAAGGTTGCTGAGGATTATGATTAGGAGCATTTAAATTGTTTAAGTAATTAATTTGATAAAGTTTATATTCATTTCGCAATAGTTTATCATCACCATAATTTAATGCCCATTCGCAATCTTTATCTTTAATATCGCGTAGATAACCAGCATAATAAGCATCAGTTGGATTTAAACCAATATTAATTCAGTCGGCAGTTTGGTTATAATTAAAACCTTGCATAACTCAATCATTAATTAGTTCCTCAGTAAAATCACGGTGAATATTTTTATAGTTCTTCATCTTTTCAAAAATAGTGAATAGTTGTTAGGGTTAATCCAGCAAGGAGAATAATAAGCACGGCATGCTGAAACTTTTTATTATCTTGCTGAAATTTAGTTAATATTTCTTTATATTCAGTGCTTTTTTGTTCGATAGTATCTTTTAATCTTTCATCGTAAAAACCTACTAAGGCTCCTTTAAAGTCCGGCAAATAATCTTTAAATGGCATTGTCTTTATTTATATAGTGATAAACAAATAACCCTGCTATTACCGTAGCAATTAAAGTGTAAGTGATTATTTGAACTTCCTTAGAATAGTTTATAGGTTTGATTGAATTTAGACTACTATTTAATTCTGATACTACTTGTGAAAGATTAGCGTATTTTGTTAATTGGTTGTTCATTAGTTTTATTTATGATTGGTTATTTTCTAAATTAGAACTAGAATTAAAGTTATCTTTTTTAATAAACTCTTTAAACTTTCAATAACTTTCACCTTTTTTATCAGTGCGAATTAAGCCAATATAGCGATTATCACCAATTCGCAAAGTAAAGGTATTAGTTAGCTTTTGGTTCTTTCACAATAATATTGGCTGTTTGTTCATAGTTTTTATCCAATTGTGTTAGGTTTAGATTCTTGGTTGGTTGATTTTTTAGTAAATAGGTCAATAACCTTTTGAATCATTCCGGTTTTGTATAAAAAACCAGCCACAGCTAAACCAATTCCAAAACTTGCTATTTTACCAGTAGCTCAGGATTTTAAAGTGTTTTCGTTTTTATTTGTAGTCATATTTTTAGTCATTTTTTTTAAAGTAAGAAACCACGATGTAAGCGAAAGAAGCATAAACTAGCGTAGAACCGAGTAAAATTGTTCCGTATTGAAAAATTTTTTGAGCGGAATATTCTAATTGTTCGCGGTCTAGATTAGGGTTTTTTCGAAGTTTTATATTCCCTACTTGATTATCTTTTATTTTTAAATTCATTATTTTTTATCTTGTAAGATTTTTTTAATATCCTCTAACAGGGCGATTACTTGTGATTGTTGAGCAGTAATTTGCTCTATTTTCCTTATTAAGGGTTCGAGGTTAAACATAGTGATAAAAATTAATATTCTTCTTCTGTTTCAGAGCTATTTCTAGTATTTTGTTCAATTTGCTTTTTTTCTCATCTTTGTTCGTAAGTTAAACGCAAATTTGCTAATCTTTTATCAAGGCTAATTAATTGCTGATTAGCATTATTTTCCAAAATAGTTATTTTGTTAAATATTTGCTGTTGATTGGTTAATACTTGCTGTAAATTACTTTGAATTTCAGCAATAGTTCCCATAGGTTGGGAAATCTTTTGCCCAGTAAACTGTTCAAAAAGCATGGGAGCAAATGGCAAAAATTGACCAATAATGCTAATTATTCCTTTATTGTTTTCTTGCTCTAAAGAATTATTAGTTAAATTTTGGTTAGTAATTTGTTTGTTTTTTAGGCTGTTATCAATTATTTTTGCCATAATTATTTAGTTAAATTAATTAAAGTATTAAAACCAAAGGCTAAACCTCCGGCAATTGGTAATGATTTTTCTAATTTATCTCCATAAGGAATATCCTTAGTTCCATAATAATAAAGATAAACACAGGCAACGGCCACTACTATTAATCAGTATTCTTTTTTTCAATTCATTATTTTATTTATCTATGGCTCTTTTTAAAGTTTGACTAGTACGAAAAGTAATTTGGTAATACTGGATAGTTTCTCCATAAATTTTACTTTTTTTTAAACGAACTTTAGTAGTTTGTTTTTTCTTAGTAAAAGTTCCAATTCCATTTAATCTTACTGATTGTCCAGACTTCATTTTTACTAAAGCATTAGTTAAATCAGCAATTACTAAGTTATAAGCTTCTTTGAGAGCTTTTTGGTTAATTATTGGTTGTTTATTATTTATCATTTTTTTAATATTGCTTTGTTATCTTTAACGTTAAAGATGGTGATTTTTTATTTTCTTATTTCAAGTATATTTACATTTTAAGAAAGAGTTTTTAGCGATAAGTTTGTATATTCACTGTATATACAATGTATATACAACGGTATTTTTAATAAAATTTTTTAGCAAAAGTTGCTAAATTCTTAAAAATATTTGTTAAAAAAAGAAATTTATTCTCAATTAAAAGCAATATTTCAAGCTGATTTAACTTGCTCCATTATTTTAGGAGTTATTTTTCCTAATTTCTTATGAAAACGGAAAGACTTGGTAAAAGTAAAAGGTGAATCGCATAAAATTTTGCTAGTCTCATCTAAGCCAATTTCTTTAGTATTATTAACTAAAACTTCTACTGGAAGAATATCAATTAAATCTTCAGTAGTAAAAGGCAAGACTACTATGTAATTATCGTTTTTATTGCGTTCATTAGAACTAATTACTAAAACTGGGCGGTAATCTTTACTAATTTCTTTAATCTTTTCAGTATTCTTTAATAATCAGACCTCTCCATATTTAGGAAATAATTCAGGCTTTAAAATATTATTATTAAAAATATTGATTTTATTCATTACTTTTTAGTTTTTTTAAAGACGTCTTTTAAAGACATTTCAGAGAGTATATTTAACTCTTTTTGCAAATTAGTGTTTTGATTTCTTCGCTGATAACCAGCAATTAATTGTTTTTTTAATTGTTTTGAATGAGAATTTATTTCTAATTCTTTAGATAATTTTTCTTCAATGGCTTTATTAACAAAATGGTCTATTCTCCCCGTTATTGATTCCCGTATTTTATTATAAGTTGCTTCCGATAAATGAATAGTTTTAGTCATGTTAATATATATATTAGTTTTATGTTTTATAAAGATTTGTTTTTTGATTTTAAATAAATATTTTTTGCTAATAAATATTTTTCTAACGCTTGACAAGTTGCAAATTTTAGAAATCAATTGCTATTGCTTTTACCGGCCAACTTTAAAGAATATTTCACCCCTGAAGAATGAATACTACCAATCCCTATGGCTTGTTTGCCTAAACTTAATAAATCGCCGATTTTTTGACCATCTTGGTCATAAAGATAGCTATTTTTAGGCAATTCTTTAACTAAACAATAAATATGAATTCCTCGCTGGCTTTTGACATAGCGATTAACTGGTAAACGAACTTGGGCTCATTCATCATCTAAATCTAAGACAATAAAATAATAACTCCCTATTTGTTTGCCAGTTCTTATTCCTCAGTTATAATCTTTTGCTAATATTTGAGTAATATTTAAAGGTTCATAAATATTAGGTCAATTAGCAATTAACGGAAATTTGCCTTTGTTTGTTGCTAATCGTGGTATTCTAATGCGAATGCTTGGCCGGTCAAAACATTTAATTAATTTACTTTCAATAATGGTCAAATTATTAGTCATATATTTTTTTATTGGCTTTTAATATTTGTATATACAGAGGCTACTTTATTTATATTAGCTTCAATCAAGCAAAATCCCTCCTAACTCTAACTTAACTTTAATAAATTAAAATAAAAAAAAGCCCTATGGGCTTAAAAGATTTGGTCTATTTTAATAATTATCCCTCTGGAGTATTTCGGCCTTACGGCTGGCTAGGTTTTAGACTCCTTGACCTCTCTGCTTTACCATTGTTAAAGTTGGATAGCAAACACTATTGCTAGTGCCCCCCGATTTTACGGAGTTTTTGTTAAACTTGGTTTTTACTTCTTGACCTGAATTTTTGGGTATTTGGAAATTCTAACTTTTAGAGTTAGTTTTCCCGCATTTTTAATTTAAAAAAATGGAGGCATATTGCCTCCAAATCATTAATTCTAAATAATATTAAAAATCAGTATCGTTATTAGTTTCTAAAATATCAAAATTAATAACTTTATAACCTTTTTCAGTTTCTTCATATTCTACTCAGATTTTTTTAATGTCGGTTTCTTTGCTTTCTAAATCATTTCATAAGAGTTTATTTTTTATGTTGTTTTTAAAAACAAAATAAGCATTTTGGTCATCATTATTATAAATGATAAAATAATCTGAGTAAGGACTTTGTTTTTTAGTGATTTTTAAATTGGTGATGGTGGTGTCTTTCATATGCTTAAAGGTTTATTGATTAATTGTTAAAATTGTTTCATCTTTTCATAATTTGCTATAATCAGCATACATGGTATCTCGGTCAGTTTGGATATACTTTTCGGTCGTGGTTATACTATCATGACCAAGTAAAAATTGAATAGTTGTTAAATTACTGCCTTTGCGATGCATTCAAGTAGCAAATGACCTTCTAAACGAATGAGGAGTAATTAATTTAGTAAAGTTAGCTTTTTTAATTCGTTGTTGAATAATTTGCCTAATCACTAAGGGAGAAAGTTTTTCTTGTTTGAGATTAGTAAATAAATAATCATTAGAATTAGTTTTCATATGCTTTATTAACTGAGGAGGTAAAAAAACATACCTAACTTTATTACCTTTGCCGTGAACCTTTAAACTTTCCTCTTTAACATTTCAATCACCATGCTTAATATTTATTAACTCACTTACTCTTAGACCAGAATAGAATAAAAAATCAAAGATAAGATTATTTCTTAAATGAGTTGTTTTATTTCTTTCTGGCTTGATATTTTTTAAATTTTCTAAATCTTCTCGGCTGAGGGTGCTAAATAATCTTTTCATATTCTTAGGAATTATGCCAGTTATTCAGTCTCAATTTATCTTTAATTTTTGAAATTTACTGTAAGAAGATAAGGCTTGTCTAATCACTCTTAAAGAATTAGGTTTATATTTAGCAATATTCGCTTTTAAAAAATCTCTAATGGTTTGAGTAGTTATTGCTTTTAGTTGTCAAAATTGCTTTAAAACTTGACAATAAACAAAAATAGTCGTAGTAGAACGATTGCGTTCTTTTAATCATTCCGTATAATTAACTAAGTCTAAATTATTTTTAGGAAATTTTATTTTCATAATGCTTTACTTATTGTGGGGATTTTTTTGGATTTGTTGATAACAATTATCACAAATTAAATTCTTTTTGATAGTTACTATTCCTAACTTCAAAATATGCTGAGCTGTAGCTATTTTTTGACAATTAGAATAGTTATATTGGCATAATCGTTCTTTTTTTGATTGAGTATTATTTTTCATAAGTTTTAAGTCTCTTTTCTAATCGGTGAATTTGTGTAGTGAGAAGTTTATTTTTTTCTTGTTCAGCAATGATTAAATGATATCAATTAGCAATAGTAGTTTGACAACGAGAACACGGTCTAACATTTTTTTGGGTTAGTCTTTTGTTAGCCATGAATTCTCGTTGGTATTCTCGTCGCTTTTGTAAATCTTTAAGGGGCATATTTTTTTAAAAATTTTCTTTGTTTTGCATCATGTTAATAAAAAAAATTAGGGAACATTTATTCTAAAAACTTTTTATTGAGATTAAAAAATGTCCCCTAATTGTTAAGTTCTAATTAAAAATAGTTTCTTTTTCTTTTTTTTCTTTATCCCTTTGATTGGATATTAGATTAATTCCGGACATTAAGCTTAGAAATCCAAAAATACAACCAGCAATACTTCAATAATTAGTTGGTTGTTCAGTAGTTGCTGGGACTTTTTTTAAATCAGCAATAGCTGTTTTAAGTTCGGTTAAGTCTAATATTTCTTCATAAACAATATTGCCGTTGCCATCTTTTAAATCGGTTCCATCAGCGTTCTTTTTAGGAATAAGTTTTAATTCTAAATTTTTATTACTTAACGCTTCTAATTTAGCAATTAACTCGGGAGTAAGTTTATCACTAACTTTTTCTTTTAAAGTTGCCAAGGCTTCTTTGGTATCTTTTAGTTCTTTATCATGTTTTTCTTTTTCATCAGCCTTATCTTTTTCTAATTGAGCTTTTTCAGCTAATAAAGTGGCTTTTTCTTGGAGCGTTAAATCAGCTAAGTTTTCAATTTCGTTTAAATCTAGGTTATCAATTTTATTTCTTAATTCAGTTCGTTTAGTTTGTTCATCAGCTGTTAAGCTTTTAGTTTCGTTATAAATTTCTTCTAAAAGAGTTTTAATTTCAGTTGTTAGTTGTTTAGTATTTACCATAGGTTTTTTAATTATTTTCTTGATTGTTGGGGTTTAGTCTATTTCGTAAAAGATTAATTATTTGTTCTTGTTCTTTAATAATTTCTACTAATTGAGAAATTACAGCTATTTCATTACTCATCATCATCGTTTTGTTCGTTATTATTCTGTCAAGTTTCTAAATTATTGATTAAGCCGTTATCATCCTCTAAAAAAGTTACTAGTTCTTTTAGTTCATTTAATAAATCTTGGTAATAAACAGCATCTCATAGTTCTTCCTCGGTTTCTATTTGTCAATTACGAATATTATCGAGATGGTTTTCTAAGGATTGGAATTGATTGGTGATGGTTTTTTTAAGTTTGTTATTCATGATTAGTTAGTGTTTTTTTGTTTTCTAAAAATTTTTTACAATAGTTGCAAGTATCGTTAATTTCATTCTTTATTCACTTTTTTAGTTCGGTGTTGTATTGAAGTTCAAAAACCTTAAAACAAAGACAATTTTTGCGATGATTGTAATCAGCTAATTGTTGTTCGTCTTCTCTTTTTTGCCTTGCTTCATCATAAAAATAAAATCATTTAGCCTCAATTCATCTCCGTTGTCAATTGATTTCTCATTGTTTTTTCTTCGTTTCTTGATAACAAGTTTCACAAGCTCTAACTTTTTTATTTTCATTACCTTTTAAAAAATAACCTACCAAATCTTGTTTCAGTTGATTTTTACAATAAGAATATGGAGAAGGAACTTCACAGACTGCTTTTCTAATTTCATATTTAGCAATATTTCTTTTATTCATAAATTTTTAAAATTGATAATCTGAGCTTTTTTTGTGGTTCTTTTTGGAACACAGAGAGCAGAGTTTATTAAAGGTTCTTTCTAAACATTTAACTTTGGAACAAGTTTGGCATTTTCTATTTTGTCAAATAAAAAAAAGAGCAATTAATAGTAAGTTTTCTACGACAAAAAGCGTAGTAATGATAATAGTTGAGTTATCCATGATTGTTTAATTCTTGTCAATTTTTTAAGTGATAGTTGCCAAAATGATTTTGACAATTAAATAAATATTTCTTCCCAATAAAGTTTATTTCTTCAAGGTCTTTTCAAATTTGTTGATTAATTATTTTGTCTTGGTAAACTAGAATTCAATTAATTTCTGGTTGATTAGGTAAATTGACTACTATTTTAAAACCCTTTCTGCCATTTTTTCGGTAAATTTTTCTTTTTTCTTTAACAATTCCGACCAATTGATAAATATAATTGCTTCGTTTTTTATTCATCAACGATTATTTGGTAAGAATTGGAACAATCTTTATCGTTTATTAAACGATATGAATAACAAGTAAAGCTTGGTCGGTTATTATCTTCACTTTGGCTAAATTTTCCTGCTAAAATTACTTTATCACCTTTTTTAAGATTAGGTTTAATTCAACAATTTTGACACTTAGGAATTGCACATTCTTTAACTAAACAGTTATAATCGCATCTTTTAAGGCGAAAAATAACTGCTATTTCACACTTTTGACATTTAATTCTTTCACATTCTTCTAAGGAATGTTTAGAGTTAGCACTATCAGGTCTAAAAAAACAATAATAAGGTGTATTGCTACTTTCTTTGGTTCTAATTGAACTATTAAGAATACCAGTTATTTTTGTTTGTTGATTATTATTAAATTGAAAGTTATCAACAAAAACTTTATTATTAGTTATAGTTTCTTTTAACATGATGGGACTTTTTATATAGACCAAAATGTCAATCTGAAACTATCTTTATTATAAAATTATAAAAAATTAATATAGTATGAAACAAAAAAAAAATCATTTGCCTGCTCACGAAATTATTATAGGTTGTATTTCTTGTAATCAAGAATATCAAACTACTTCTACTTCCTCTCAAAATATTAAAGTAGAAAGTTGTAGTAATTGTAATCCTTTTTATACTGGCAGTTCGGCTAGTGAAATTAAAGTTGGGGCCGTAGAAAAATTTCGTCAACGAGTTCAAAAAACCAAAGATAAAGTTTAAAATCAATTTTTAATTTTATGTCAAAACAATCAATTAGTAATTTTTCACAAAGAGTTTATCATTTATGTTCTCAAATACCAAAAGGGAAGTTATCTACTTATAAATATCTTTCTCAATCGCTTAATAGTTCTCCCCGAGCAGTTGGCCAAGCTTTAGCAAAAAATCCTTTTGCTCCTGAAATTCCTTGCCACCGCATTATTGCTTCTAACTTTTACCTTGCTGGTTATAAAGGTGAATGAGGAGAAAATAACAATTTTAACATTATTTTTACAAAAAAAGCATTATTATTTGAAGAAGGAATAATATTTGATAATCACGGTTATTTGTTGAAAAGTTTACGAGAGAGGGTTATTTTCAGAGATTTCCATGAGTAAAGAATTAATAGAAAAAATATTTATTTATTTAGAAAAAAGTTCCACCTTATCACAAATAAATAAAAAAAAAATAAATTTGTTGTTAAATATTAAGCAAGATTATGAAGAAATAGATAAAAATCAAAAAGATTACCAAGAATTAATTAAGGAAGTAGATGAGAAGGAAAAAGATTATTTTTTGGAAGAAATTTCAAAAATTGAAAAGCAAAAAAAAAGCTTAATAGAAAAAATTAAGGAAGAAATAATTGCTGAGGATGGAATTAAGCAAAATGTGGTAATAGAAATTCGTCCAGGGGCGGGAGGGGTTGAGGCAGGATTATTTGCTAGGGATCTTTATCGAATGTATTACAAATTTGCCGAAATTAAGGGATGAAAACTTGAAATGGTTGAAAGTAAAGTAGATAATGTTGGCAATTTTACTTTGGTATCATTTTTAGTAAAAGGAGAAAAAGTTTTTAATTGATTAAAAAATGAAGCTGGCGTTCATCGTGTTCAAAGAGTTCCCAAGACCGAAAGTAAGGGAAGAATACATACTTCAACTGCTACAATAGTGGTTTTGCCAGAAGTTCAAGATATTGCTTTAAATATTAATCCACAAGATTTAAGAATTGATACTTATCGTTCTAGTGGGGCGGGAGGGCAACACGTTAATACTACTGACTCAGCAGTAAGAATAACTCATTTACCTACTAGTGTTGTTGCTACTTCTCAAGATGGTCGCAGTCAACACGATAATAAAGAAAAAGCATTATTTGTTATTAAAAGCAGAATATTAGAAAAATTACAGTTAGAAAAATCTAAAGAAACAGGAAATTTGCGTTCTTCGATGATTGGGACAGCTGAAAGATCAGAAAAAATCCGCACTTATAATTATCCTCAAAATAGAATTACTGATCATCGCTTAGGAATTAGTTGAAACAAACTTAATTCCATTATTGAAGGAGAATTAGAAGAATTATGTCAAAAGTTAATTGACTATGAAGTGGAAAAAAAATTAATGTTGATTAAAGGAAAATCTTAGTTTAAAATGGCAAAAAAATAATTTTATGATTCAAAGTAATGTTTAAATTATTGAATTGATTTAATTTTTTTTTAGTATCAATTTGATTTTGGCAATTGCTAGTTTTTAATTATTTAAAAATTTTTTTATCCTTATTTTATTTAGAAAATAACCTTATAGGTTTAACTTGAGAGAATGAGTAAGGATAATAATAATAATAATTTTAGGAGAGGTAGGTAATTATAACTTAGCTAATCGTAATTGTGAACATTTTGCTAATAAAAATGTTCACAATTATTTAACCCTTTAAATTTAGACTGATTATCTACTTTTATTCACTCCCTTTTGTCTATATAAATGTTTTATAATGCTTTTAAATAATAACTCATTAATTATTGAG
>Ga0307514_10005439_pt1 | contig 11366 bp, 11 predicted proteins | sample 16_EM_MG_FD_203088 | JGI IMG/M metagenome (GOLD analysis project Ga0307514, IMG submission 203088) | Populus trichocarpa ectomycorrhiza microbial communities from riparian zone in the Pacific Northwest, United States - 16_EM | ecosystem: Host-associated > Plants > Roots > Unclassified | place... | reverse complement strand
CGGCGACGGTCCTTGTCGACCGCGAGGTCGTAGCGACGCTGCTGGGACCAGTCCAGGTCAATGGGCAGCTCCACAAAACCGTCCGTCGGCCCGGTCAGCTCGGAGAGCGAATCCGGGACCGTGTACGGGCGGATCTCCGCGTAGCGCACCCGAGTCTCCATGCCTGCAAGTATGCCCATCCGGTGCTGTGCCTGCGACCCACCGTCGCCGTGGGAGGAGCGGGGCGCACGCCGGGCGGCATCCCCAGGAGGAAGTGAAACGGCCTGTTTCTCCGTGTGCTTTCGACCTGTCCCGATCGACAAACGTACAGGTCAAAGGGAGTTTCCCTCGGTTAGGTATCCGCCTTGTGCCTCTTCCGTCCCGCACATGTCCCACGCGAAGCAATTTCGCGGGATCGGATATTTGGGATTTCGTCTACCTGGCGTTCCATACTCCCAGTTCAGAGCGATGCGCGACCAAGCAGTCATGGCCAAGTTGGCCGTTGCAGTTTTGGCATGCACAAGAAAGGCGCTGAACTGCGTTTCCGCTGTTCAGCGCCTTGATCCGGAGTGCCCCCGGCAGGATTCGAACCTGCGCACACGGCTCCGGAGGCCGGACAGTTCCCAGGCGTTCTTGCAGGTCAGGGCCTTACCTGACGGCTTATCAGGTTCGTCGTCCCGCGCATGTCCCGCGAAAGTGAAATGCCCTATATGTCATGCAAGTGTGGACGGATGACCCGCTCCTTTCACTCGCTGGGTGTCCTGTGGCGCTCGGGGAGGGGTGGTGGTGCGGCACAGTTCACCTGATGGGTCGTGTCGTGCGAGTCGGGTTGGCGCGATGGACGGGCACGGTCATTACGGTGACCAGCGGCGGAATGCCTCGATCCACTCGAAACCCTGGGGTGGAGGGTCGGGCAGAGGCAGGTCCAGCAAGCCGATCGCCTGCCGGTGTGCGCCGTGGCGGCACAGCGCCACCACTCCAGTTCCGGGCCGCAGATCGAGGTCCTCCACCAGTACGTCCACGCCCAGCACCCGGGTGTTGAAGGGCAGCGCGAGCCGGTCGGTGAGGACCGCGTGGAACCCGGCCAGTTCCTCATCTTCGCCGTAAGCATCGACCGGGGCCTCCTCGACCATCGTGTCGAGGTCCCGCTCCGGTATCGCGCCCACCAGCAGCCCCACTCTCCCCAAGTGCCTTCCCGCCATGGCGTCAGTTCTTCGTGGGTGCACCGCAGCACTTCTTGTACTTGCGGCCCGAGTCGCACCAGCACGGACCATTGCGCGCCGGCGGCCACAACAGGACAAGCTCGGGATGTCCCGTCAGGGCGTACCACTCGCCGAAGGAACGCCGGGTCTCCGCCGCGTCCGCGTCACGGGCTTGCCCGCGTGTGTACGCCTCGAACTCGGCGAGGGTGGCGCTGACCATACGGACATGGGCGGCACCGGCCTCGCTGTACGCGCGCGCTTCGCGCTGCAGCCGCTCCGCGTAGGTGTCGTAGTCGTCGCCGTAGTGGGCGGTCGACTCCGGCCAGCGGGCGCGGACGGCGGTGAAGTCCTCGCGGACCCAGCGCAGCACGATCCCGTCGAACGCCTCCCCGTCCTCGGGCACGTCCACCGACGGCCTCTGTGACGGCTTCTCCAGCAGTCCCTCCCGGAACTGCTGGAAGGCGGCGTTCGCCTCGGCCTCTGCGGCGAGATCGTCCTCGTCGAGCTCGATTCCCAACTCGCCACGCAGGAAGCAGCGGTCGATGAGCAGCCCGTGCCGGTACTCGACCGCCTGCGGGCTGTCGCCGTCCGCGCTGACGCAGTCCAGGCCCGCCTGGCACCACTCAAGTGCCCTCTCGTACCGCCCGGCCTCAGTCAGCGCCTCGACCATGTCGTCGATGACCCGAAGTCGCGTCGCCCCGGCGCGTTCGGTATCGAGGCGAGCCCGTAGGTTTTCTTGGGCGTGCTCGGCCTCCGCCGCGCGGCCCAGCGCGTACAGCTGGTCGATGATGCCGACGTGGGCGTCGAGACGGTACTCGCCGTCGCATGCGGCGGCGCGCCGGAACAGAGACAGCGCCGCCTCGGCCTCGCCGTGTCGGACTGTGAGCCATCCGGCATCCACCAGCGCCCGTGGCTCCTCCGGATCATCGGCGTGCTCATCCGCCCAGCGTTCGCACGCGGCGGCGGACGGCTCTCCCCGTTGGGCGCCAAGGAAGGCTCCGTAAGCGGTTGGTGGGGCATCGGGGACAGCGAGTTCGGTCACAGGGAAACCCTACCGAGAAGCAAAGCGTCCCCGGTGCGTGCGGCAGCCCTCGTGGGACACGCGCTCGCCTTGTGCGGCCCACGTGCCAGTCGCCGACGTCTGTACGGCGGCCCCGGTCTTGGGCGATGTCACTCGTGAGGGAGGGGAATCCTTCAAGCACGCGACAGACGGCTGTCCGGGGACGCATGCTGACCTTGCCGTATCCGGCGGCGCCACATGATCCGCAGCCGTACGTACCCCTGAAGATGGCGCGCGTGCCCGACCAAGTGCCCCTGGACGCCTCGGAAGTCATCGACGGCGTGGTCGACCACCTGCTGCACGTCAGCTTCGACGAGCGCACGGTACTGCGGCTGACCGCCACAACGGGCGGTGAGGAAAGCATCACGGCCCTCGGCAAGGCGCTCTTCGGGGTACGGCCCGGGGAGAGCCTGAGGTTGCACGGAGCCTGGGTCCACCATCCGCGCCACGGGCGGCAGTTCAGAGCCGAGCGGTGCGAGCGGACGGTGCCGGCCGACGAGCGGGCGATCCGCCTCTATCTCGCCTCGGGCATGATCCGCGGGATCGGGCCGATTCTCGCCTCGGCGATCGTGGACGCCTTCGGCGAGCAGACCCTGAAGGTCATCGACGCCGAACCACAGCGGCTCCTTGAGGTGCACGGGATCGGTCAGGTCCGGCTGGGCCGGATCACGGCGGCCTGGCAGGAGCAGAAGGCCATCGCCGAGATCATGGTCTTCCTGCAGGGTCTTCAGATCACTCCGGCGCTCGCAGTGAAGATCTACACGGCGTACGCCGATACCGACGACGATCCGATGCACGTCGTCCGCCGTACCCCCTACCGGTTGTGCCGGGATGTGCGAGGCGTCGGCTTTGTCAACGCCGACAAGATCGCCCTCGCCGTCGGCATCCCCAAGCACAGCGACGCACGCCTCCAGGCCGCGCTCTTGCATGAACTCGACCAAGCCGGAGCGAGCGGCCACTGCCACCAGCCAGTGCGCGTTCTGATCGCCCGTACCCGTCAGCTGCTGACCGATGACGATCCGGCGACCGAGGAGATCCTCGACGACGTCGTCCTGCGCCACGCGCTGGAGACGCTGCGCGGGCAGGGTGAAGTGATCACGGAGACGTTGCTGCTACCTGTGCTGGATGGCACTGACACCATGGCCGATACCGAGATCGCCATGCTGGTGCACAGGCACCGGGATGAGACACAACTGGCCTTCCACGTACGGCGCCTGCTCGGCTCCACCTCCTCGCTGGCAGACCTCGCTCCGTGGGCCGGGCGTCTCACTGGGCTGGGGGGCCAGGAGACGGCCGGGCTGACCGACGAGCAGCACCAGGCGATCCTGACTGCCCTGATCCGTCCGCTCTCGGTCCTGACCGGCGGACCGGGCTGCGGCAAGACCCATACCCTGCACACCCTGGTTGAGATCGCCGACGACGCCGGTGCGGTCGTCGCGCTTGCCGCTCCGACCGGGAAGGCCGCCAAACGCCTGGAGGAGACCTGCGGGCAGGCAGCGATGACCGTGCACAGGCTGATCAGACCGCCGGACGGCGACTCCCTCTTCGATCACGCCGGCGTTCTGGAGACCGCCGACCTGGTGGTCATCGACGAGGCATCGATGCTCGACCTGGCCCTGGCCCGCCGGCTCTTCGCCGCCGTTCGGAACGGCTGCCACCTTCTGCTTGTCGGCGACATCGACCAGCTTCCCAGCATCGGCCCCGGCCGCGTGCTGCGCGACCTCCTCGATGTTGAGGACATCCCGCGTACCCGGCTCACCAAAGTCTTTCGCCAGCACGACGACAGCGCCGCGATCGTCGTCAACGCCCACCGCATCCTGCGCGGTGACCTACCGAGGGAGGACCCCAAGGTCTTCTGGAATCGTCCCGTACCCACTGCCGAGGACACCGCCCAGCGAGTGGTGGACCTGGTCTGTGAGCTCATGCCGAAGCACTTCGGGGCCCGTCCGGAGGACATCCAGGTCCTGTGCCCTGGCAAGAAGAACGTCGCTGGGATGACCGACCTCAACCTGCGCCTCCAGGAGCGCCTCAACCCTCCTGCCGACGACAAGCCCCAGCACGTGCTCCTGCTGCCGACAGGCGCCGCCACCACCGCGAAGTCGGCGGAACGCCAGATCCGCGCCGGACTTGTCGAGGACGATGTCCTGAGCTGCGTGGTCGAGCTGCCTGCCGGACTGCTTCCCCACGTTCGCAACCCCGTGAGCCTGTGGCTCTTCACCAGGAGCAAGAAGCCTCATCAGGGCTGGGGCCACGAGGACCGTTCGGGCCGGATCCTGCTGATCGACGCGCGTGACACCGCGGCCAAGGTCGGGCGGGGCCGTCGCGCCCTTCCGGACGAGGCGAGGAGCCGCATCCTCAGTACCTTCGCCGCCTGGCGCGGCGCACCGGGCCAAGCCCTGTACGAGGACGTGCCCGGCTGGTGCAGATCGCTCTCCACGCAGGAGATCGCAGCACACGATCACGATGTACTGCCCTCCCACCATGTGGGACTGCCCGCCGCCGAGTCCGCGCACGGTGACGGGGAGGAGTTGGTGGCCGACCTGACCCACGAGCTCTACTCACTCTTCGAGACGTCCCGCCACCTCGAGGCTGAGCTCCGTGACCTGCTGGGGCGGTGGTGATGCCGGACCGTCTGGAGGAGCGGCTGAGCCGGCTCCCCAAAGGCTGGGACGTGGTGCCCCTGGGCGGGCTGCCAACGGCGCGGCTGATCGGTTACGGCATCACCCGTCCCGGGGAACACACCGACAGCGGTGTGGGGATGGTCCGTGCTGCGGACGTTCAGGACGGACGACTGCGCAACGACGAGCCGAAACGGATCAGCCGACAGGTGCACGAAGCCGGCCTGCGCAGTCAACTGGAAGTCGGCGATGTCGTCGTGGTCCTGGTGGGCCGGGTCGGCGAGGCGGCGGTCGTCACCGAGGAGTTCCATCACTGGAACGCGTCCCGCACTGTCGGGATCATCCGCCCCGCAGAGCCCGGCGATGCCGCCTGGCTGAGGCTGTGGCTCGGGTCGCCGGACGTACGCGAGTGGTGTGAGCGGCGCACCACCGGTTCCACGCTTCAACGAACACTGAGCCTCGCGGCGCTGCGTGACCTGCCTGTACCGATTCCACCCGCAGCGCCGAGGGCCGCCTTCCTGCGAGCGATGTGCCTCCTGGAAGCGAAGACAGCGACTAATGTGCGTATCGCTGAGTGCGCCACAGAGCTGAGCGACGCGCAATTCATGGTCGAGAACCGCAACAGCGAGGTCTGGCCCGGACAGCCCTTCGGGACCCTGGCCGAGCTCGCTGCGGCGGATGCGCCTCGCCCCCCTGCGGACAAGGATGGGATGCCGAAGGAGGACGGAATCCCCTTTGTGGCGCCTGGGGGCATCCTGCAGAGCGACATGCCTCACCTGTACCGGACGGAGCGAAGACTCCCCTTCGGCCAAGCGGGCAGAGTGTGTGATCCAGGTTCCCTTCTGGTCGCATCAAGGGAGGACGGCGTGCGGGCCGTGATGAATCGAGTGCCCGTCGCCGTCGGCCGTGGAGTTCTGGTGCTGAGGCCGGAGTCGCTGACTGACGGCTACTGGCTGCTGCATGAGATCCGTTCACGCGGCACTGAACTGGTGGCCGCCGCACAGGGATCCGCCGGGCGGGAACTCAGCCGGCGCGCATTCGGAGCGACCCAGGTTCGGTGGCCCCCCCAGGACGTGCGTGAGCGATTCGCCCGGCTCGCCGACCGCCTCCACGCCCGGGCGCACACCGCACAGGGGGAGAACGAGACACTCCGTGTCCTGCAAGGCCAGGCTCTTGACGGTTTCCTGGCCGGTTCTTTCGGCGGGATGGCCGCAATGTGAAACTCGGTGTGCCGACGGACTCCGCCAGGTGTTTCGCGGCGAGTCGTAGCTCCGGACGGCACCCCGCCCGTCAATCACCGAGTGCCGGTGTCACTCATTGGAGTGATCGATGCTCTGGTGGCCCGCCGGGCTTCTGCCCACGCAAGCGGACATGCCCCACCCTCACACGCTTCTTCGAGCTGCCCGGGGATGTTTTGTGTTGTGCTTCCACGACGAGTGCCACCCGCTTTCCCGGCCGCTCCCGCTGCACCTCGCGAAGCTGGCCCAGGAGTACGTCCTGCCGTTCGCCCCGGCCCCGGCTCCGGCGGCCCGAGCCGCGCTCCGAGTTGCCCGCGACTCGGTACCGGCCGCTGCACAGCTCGCCGGGGCCGTGGAGCGGCACCCGGTCGTCTCCGGGCGTCGGCGAAAGGCTCGAGTTCCGGCGTCATTCGCCTTGGTAGACGCGCTGCAGGTCGATGAGCTGGATGTCGCGGTCGCGAGTTGCGGCTTGTCGCAGATCGTCGGTGAGGCTCGCGCCGCTGAAGCACATAAGACGTGCCTGATCGGCCGTGGCGCTGCCTCGAAACGGCCGTACCAGTTGTGTGGGTGGGAAGGCATCGGAGCACTGTGGGACGGTGCCCGCGAGCTCGGGATTACCACCCTGACCACCTGTCAGGACTGGCTGCCGCGGCGTCTCTGGCCCTGCCTTGGGCGGCTTGGCCGCGGGTCAGGTCCAGGCGGCGAGGAGGTCTTCGGGGGTGAGACTGGGGATGCCTGAGGCAGTGCAGCCGTTGCGGGCGACGGCGAGGAGGGGGGTGGTGTCGTCGGCGCCGGGATGTTGAGAGCGGTGGGTGATGAGGCGGGCGAGGTCGCGGGTGTCGAAGGGTTTGTTCTCGAGCCATTTGATGGATCCGATGAGGGTGATCTTTTTGGCGATGGGGGAGCGGTCGGCGGCGATAATGTCGATCTCGGGGTCGTTGGTGCGGGTCCAGTAGCCGCCGATGGCGTTGCTGTCCGCGGGGAGCCGGTCGTCGGCGAGACGCCAGAGGGCTTCGCGGATGACCGGCTCGATGGCGCGTCCGCGCCATGCCGTCCAGCTGGTGCGGATGGATTCCAGGACGCGGTCGCCGCGGCCTCGTTCGACGGCAGGGATGCCGGGGCCGATGAAGGAGAGCCAGAAGCGCAGGTAGGGGTCATCGATGCGGTAGCGGGTCTCGCGGCTGGGGCGGGTGGACAGGGGAAGTTCGGCGGCGACCATGCGGCGTGTGGTGAGCAGTTCCAGGGAGCGGGCTACGGAGCCGGGGTTGAGGCCGCCGGCTGCCCGGCCGATCAGGGTGAAGGTGCGCTCGCCATGGCCGATGGCGCCTAGTACGGTGCGGGCCTGAGCCTCGGTGGGGAACTCGGCGGCCAGGGTGCGCTCGCCGCTGACGAGCAGGGCCGAGGTCGGTCGGCGCAGAGCTGATGCGAGGTATTCCCACAGGTCGGCACCGTGCGGCCACTCGTCGAGGATGAGCGGGAGCCCGCCGGAGACGAGGTAGGCGTCGAAGGCGTCGGCTGCGGGCAGGCTGAGCATCGCGGCGACGTCGGCCGGGCTGAGCGGGGGGACGACCATGTCGGTCCCGCGCTGGTAGAAGGGCCGTCCGTAGGTGTTGAGTTTCTCCATCATGGCGATGTCGGAACCCACCAGGATCAGGAGCACGGGCAGCTTGGACAGGGTCCGGTCGAAGACCTTCTGCAGGGCGCCCTCGAAGCTGGGGTCCTCGCGTACGAGGTAGGGCATCTCGTCCAGCACGACCACGCTGGGTCTGTCCATAGGGAGCGCTCCGGCGAGCAGGCTCAGGGCCGCGTCCCAGGTCTGCGGCGCCGTGAAGTCGGCGAAGCGGGCCGCATCGGGAAGGGTGGAGGCCGCCACCTCGGCGGCGAAGCCCGCCAGATCCTCCTCCTTCGAGCCGCCGACAGCGGTGAAGAAGACGTGAGGCAGCCCGGCGCGCTCCAGGAACTCCTCCACCAGCCGGGACTTGCCCACACGTCGGCGCCCCCGCAGTAGCACGGCCCGGCCGGGCCGCCCGCTGCGTCCGCCGGTCCGCACGGGGGCGAGTAGATCGTCCAGAAGGCCGAGTTCGGCCCGGCGGCCGATGAATCCGTTCACGGCGACCGACCTCCGTCAGGAACAAACAGGAAACTTTCATCGATGATACTTTCATAGATACATGTATTGCAAGGCTCATGGCCGACAGTGGCTGCCCGTCCGAGTCGGCCCTGGCGGCTGCAGGGCGCACCGGCATAGCCCCGGACCGGCCCGTCGTGGTCGCGGCGGCCGCCCGTCAACTGAACTTCCGCGATGAGTACCACCCGCTCTCCCGGCCCCTCCCACTGCACCTCGCGAAGTTGGCCGAGGAGTACTTCATGCCTCTTGCCGTGGCCCCGGCTTCGGCTCCGGAGGCCGGGTAGGACTCTGAGCAGCCGCCTGTGACGTGATGCTGGCCGCTTCACGGTTCGCTCGAACTGTGGAGCGGCACCCGGTCGTCTCCGCCAGGAGGCGGCAGGACCCCGTATCAGCAGGAGCTTTCCGCTGGTGCCGAGGAGCGTGGCGCTCCACGGGATCTGAAGCCCGTGAGGTACTTGGTTCCAGGGTTCTGCACTCTGTCGGAACGCCTGCCGTGTTGTCCTCCGGCCCAGTTGGACGGGCTCAGGACAGAGCTGACCCGTCGGTCGAGGAAAGTGGAACGGCCCGCTATGGCGTGTGCTTTGTTCGCTTCTCTGGCCACAAACATGCAGCTCACAAGCGAGTCGTGGCTCGAGGAAACCTCGATTTCGGCGTCTCCGTCCCGCACATGTCCCGCACGGGGCGATGTCACGGGACCGGACAACTGGGGCTTGGGCTGAGCAGTGCGGTGAAACTCCAGGTCGGAGTACGTGAACTAGCGAGCGCGCACAGCCTTGTTGGCCGTTGCTGTTTTGGCATGTACAAGAAAGGCCCTGACCGGCGTTTCCGCTGGTCAGGGCCTAAATTTCCGGTGCCCCCGGCAGGATTCGAACCTGCGCACACGGCTCCGGAGTGATTGTCTGTTCATACCCCGCTATGGCCTCTGAGCAGCGACGGAGCCGAGCAAGGGATGGTCGGCAACGCCGAGTGTGTCGGAGGTGTGTCGCGCGCACCGGGGCACGGAAGCCACCCCTGGAGACGCCCGTGCCCTGGCCAGGTCGGCCAGGGCACGGGCGTCATGAGGTAGCTATGTCAAGGCTCGCAGTGCCGCTACTGACGCCACCAGGCCCTCTCGCTCCAATGAATCAATCACGTCCGCGACCACTGCGTTCGGCGGGTTCTCCCAGGAATCCGCTATCTGTGTGAGTACCCCGTACACCAGCCGGGAGGAGAGGTCGACCTGTGCCTCGATGAAGGCGTCTGGATGGACGGCCTGTACATCCCACACAGACAGCTTGTCAGCGGGGAAGTCCTTCAGGTTGGATGTGACGATCACCTGTGCTTTTGCTTTGATGGCAGCGGCCAGGACGTGCCGGTCGTCGGGATCCGGCAGATCGAGTATGTCGATCAGCGGTTCGTGCCCCTTGACCAGCACATCCCGGATCGCCCCTGACATCAGCTCCCGCGTACGATCTAAATTCTTCGGATCCAGGCTAGGCCTATTCTTCTTTAGATTGCGGAAGGTCTCATCGAGGATCTGGTCCGTCCACTTCGCCTGCACAAGCCCTGCCTGCGCCACGCGAATGAGAACGTCACGCAAGGTGCTCGGATACAGGACGTTGGCGTCGTAGACGGCGACGAAAGCCATGGCCTAGATCATTCCCATCTCCTGGCCGAGCTGAGTGAGCTCATCAGCCACACCTCGGCGACGGTGGTCGTCCCTGCGCTGGTACTCCAGTAGAGACGACGCGGTGATTCTGCGGTGCGAGCCAACGGTCCGGTACTCAATCTCTCCGGCATCCAAGAGGCCGATGAGGAAGGGGCGGGACACGTTGAGCATGTCGGCTGCTTGCTGAGTGGTGAGTTCGGCGTCTGACGGAACGATGGACACGGCCCGGCCGGCGCCAAGGTGCGCCAAGAGTGACGCGAGGAGCTCTACAGCCTCGCGAGGGAGGGCCAAGGGCTCACGATCGCCTCCATCTTGAACGGTGACAGTGATCTGGGAAGCCTCCTGGTGTTCTGCCAGGTAGGCCCGGACCCTGGTGAGGGCATGGTTTGCAGACTTCTGCTTGTCGTCCGGGAGTTTTACCGGGCGAATATCGATCTTGGTCATTAGTGCGCCCCTGGTAGCCGTAGGTGGGCGCCAGTGATAGTCCGCCGTCGTTGGCGCGACGGTGGGCTGGCGTGACGGCTGTAGGCCCCGTCGTTTGTCGTTGGCGCGACGAACGGGGCCTACGGCCGTCATGGTGGCGGTGGTGGTTTTGGGTCTTGGCGGTCAGCGCTGCCTTACCTATCGAAGTATCCGCAATATTCGAAACAAGCGCAACAGGTCCTAGGGGTGATTTGCGCCGGTCGGCGCTGTCTATGCCTCTGACCTGCAGCGAAGCCAGGCAGGGGTGCGCGGCGACATGTCGCGAGGGCCTCAATAACGCCCTGCCCGACCGACAAGCGCCCTCTTGGCCAGACCTCCTGCAGGCAGTACAGGTGACCGTCTGATGCGACATCCAGGCCTGGTCTCGTGTAGAACGTTCAGCCGTCCCACGGCTCCGGAGTAAGTCGCTACGCGCACGCCTCTGACCTGCGCCGGAACTCGTCGCCTCGCAGAGTCGGTACCCAGTGTGTCGGCGGTGTGTCGCAGGCGTCTGCGGTCCCTCGCGTGACGGTTGCAGCGCTGAGTCCGAGGGTTCGCAGCCCCAACAGCTGGAGGAGGTTCGCGGACTCGCCCTTCTTCCCCCGAACGCGCCGTACGATCTTCGATCAGACTTGGAAGACTGCAGGTCGTCTCGGGAGGCGGAGACTCACGCTGCGGGGTCGTTTACGTCTCGGCTTCGACGCGTCCTGAAAGCGGTTCCTGATCTGTCTAAGTCGACAGGATGGCGAGCATAGTTGCGTAAATAGGGGGTTGAGCGTGGCACGTTCGCTGGGCGGACTGAACGACGTAACCGTAACTAATGAGATCATCGGCTATCGACGTGATATTGCCGATCTCACTCAAAGGATAAAGAATCGTCGTTTCCAGGTTCTAGGGCTGTACGGAACCCCGGTAGCGTTGGTTCTTCTGGCCCTGTCATGGGCCGGGTTAAAGATTTTTGTGTGGCTGCATGGCGATACGCCGTCAGCCGTGAATGGTATCTGTTTTGCGGGTATCGTTGTCTTAGGTCT
>Ga0307514_10005438_pt1 | contig 11368 bp, 13 predicted proteins | sample 16_EM_MG_FD_203088 | JGI IMG/M metagenome (GOLD analysis project Ga0307514, IMG submission 203088) | Populus trichocarpa ectomycorrhiza microbial communities from riparian zone in the Pacific Northwest, United States - 16_EM | ecosystem: Host-associated > Plants > Roots > Unclassified | place... | reverse complement strand
AGAGCGGCCGTGTCACTCAGGCTGGTGCCGTTTGATGGCATCTCGGCAATGAAACTAATGACGTCGAAAAACAAAAATCGCAATTCCGTAAAGTTTTGAAAACGGCTATAATACGTATTTCACAGTTGCTCCTGCTGCTCGGACAGAGCATCAAGAGAAAGATTTTCGTCAGGCAAACAATCCAAGCCGAATCAGTTTCAACGCACATAAGTCGTGAAGAGGCTATAAGATTTCCTGGTGCTGAAGGCTCTGCGAGGATCAGATGGGCTGGCGTCGCAAACCCTAATATATCTTGTCAAAAAAAATTATGTTGTGAATAATGTTATCCAAGAGGAGGCGTTACTAAAGTGGGTCCAAAAGACTTGTCCAGATCGCCTCGGTTGTTCACGGCCAAGTAGTCATTATCGTCGGCAAGCTGAAGGACGTAATTCCCGGCTCTCAGAAGCTGCTTGTACTGCTTGGCATGGAATTTGGCTGGCGTGATTTCTTGTTAAAGTTCGAAAAACCAGATCTGGCTAGGAATGTTCTGAAATTTATGAGATCGGAATCACGTATCAACACAAAGATGAATTTAACACTCAACGATACTAAGGTCCTCTGCCTCATAACTCAAAAATCCAATTATTTAAAAATTGTTCGTTTGGTACGCCAACACTAAAACACTTCATTTGTTTTTCAACCGTAAAAGTCGAACCACACAAAAACATGATGCCCATATCAGTTTACTCCTTCACGTGCTTGTTATCTGGTTTGCGCACACCCTTCATCAGAGAAAGATTTACTGGATAGCAGAGGTTTTCTATATCGCCGACCTTCGGAACGAAGCGACAATCAGCGCTCTGACTATTGTTTCAAGTTGCTGTTTGAAACCGTTCAATGACCTGTTCATTCTGCTTATACCGTCGGCCATCCACAATGACAACCAACGGAAACAACGGCCTCACTCATTCTGGTGTCTCTCTTTAGTTCCCCCCACCACCTGGGGCTCTAATGGGCTTCTGCGGGGATCTGACGAAGAGGCCAAATTTGCCTAAGGACTTAACGCGGAACATCAAGAACTTGGTTGCATCATGCATGTCCGGGCTGTCGACGACGGTATCAATTGCTGAGTCCGGTACCCATCTAGCCATCTGACCGAAAGCGGAGCTTAGGCGAAGTTCAAGCGGCCATTTCGAAGCAATGTTCAAGAATAGATTTACTCATGCCAGGCTATCATCGTCTCCCTTGCCAAGTGGTCGTTCGAGGTGTGCAAACCCAAATCCTCCACCTCCACGCCACCTACTTTTCTGCGCCTTACCATTTTCGTGAACTTGTCCGACGAGGCAGATTCCCTATACAGCGGAAGGAATTTGGCATAACGTTACATAATTTCCTTTTGGATGAGTACGTCAGTGGTTCGGTATTTCACTCTTAGCAGCGTTTCTGGTTTTCTCAAAACAAAAAGATCAAAGTACCGAGAGACAGCGATATGTTTGGCGTTGATCCCCCAATGGAATGCGCCGTGTCGAATATTACTTCGTCGTGGTCCTACATCATCGAATTTCGCAAATACGGCTGAAGTGGCGCTCATTCACAATCTTGTCCAATTTCAATCAAATTTTCTGTTGTTATTCCGTGAGTTGTTGGAGGTTGGAATGTTCCAAATTTTACTGAACTCAAATTATCTGGCGATTCGTAGGCCCGTGTCATGGCATGCGTCTGGCATGCATATTCCACGATATATTAAGGACCGAATGCAATATCTATATCGGCCCACTGATAAACGCCCGTAGATGGCCTTCTACCTGTTATCAGTAATACACGTAATTTGCACATAACATTTGTGGGTGCCGCAGAAGCTATTTAAATCGGGGACAAAGCAAGACGGACCTTCTCAGTGACCACCACCACAACAATGTCGTCAAGGTTTGGTTTGCTAATGAGACCGCGTCAAGAATCCACCCCAGCAATTCCTCCAACTCCTCCTCCGTTGGATGTCGTTGACAACACCATAGCTTCGACTAATTATGCTCAGAAATGCAGAGAAATCATGGATCTCTACAGAGACTTACGCAACCTTGGGTACGATATTCTACTCACCTTCACTGTCCTTTTCTATCATCTGAACTGCTGTCTCCGTAGCGTACATACTTCCTTTGATTTGCCTCATATCGTCGTTATCGGTGGTCAATCAAGTAAGCGCCCAGAAATGATTTCATACGCCACGTGCTTGACTGTAATTGCAGGCGGCAAAAGCTCATTGGTAGAGGCAGTTAGTGGTGTGAGTATCCCTATCATACTCTTAGGGGGCGCTTCTGATTCTTTTTCTTAAAAAAAAGATCAATGTCCCGAGAGACAGCGGTACTTGTACACGGCATGTTTGTCACAGAACCGTAATAACATTTTTGCTTATACGCGCATTAGCTGCCCAATGGAATGCACTATGTCGAGTGATGCTTTGTCGTGGTCGTGCACCATTGAAATTCGCACCGAATACGACAGAAGAGGTACTCGTTCACAAGCTGTGGAAACTCAATCGTTCGGGTTTCCTATCGTAGACAAGTCTCAAATGGAGCTGTGGATTCGACGAGCCCAGGCAGCTGTGTTATCACCACACAGGAATCCTTCTGAATTTCTAACCATGTCAGAAAATGAGCTCAAGAGCTTAGCGCGCAATGACCCAAATGTCCTTCAGTTTTCGAAGAATGTCGTCCATATTAATGTCCGGGATCCGGAAGCGACTGACCTTTCTTTTGTGGATTTACCTGGTTTGTGCTTCATCTATTAACGAATCCACCAATGTTGCTCATCGTTGTTTTCCAGGCCTTATCCAAAATGCGGAAGATCACTTGATCAAAACCGTAAAGGATTTGGTCGAACATTACGTCATGCGCAAGAATACTTTAATAGTGATTGCTATGCCAATGACCGGTCAGTCTCTGGAGTAATTTTTGCATATCATTGACATGCTATTTCGCTTTTCTGTTCTCTAGATGATTACGAAAACATGCAAGCTGTGCTCCTTGCAAAGAAAGACATTGATCCGCAAGGGAACAGAACTATTGGTACGAGAACGATCTTTACGAATTTCTGCCTCTTATGTTTTCTTGATGTAGGTGTCCTCACGAAGCCAGATATGTTGGGTGAAGGCGCATCCAATGCTCGCAACAATTGGAAAGAAGTTCTCGAAGGAAGGAAACATATCACGAAACACGGTTACTATTGTGTTCGCCTACCTGATGACGAACAACGTGCGCAAGGTGTAACTAGGATTGAAACTCAACGAGTCGGAGACGAATTCTTCAACAGCACGGCCCCGTGGAATCAGATCAACAATCGCAGTTGCTTTGGTATTCCCAATTTTGTCAAATACATCAGTGCCCTCCTCGTTGAACTGATCGAGAACTAGTACGTGTTACAACACTTTTCTGCAATGGAACGAGCTGAGTGAAATAGTCTTCCAAATTTAACAAGGGGCGTCCAAAGAGAGCTTTCAAAATGCAACAACGAAATCTCTAAGCTTCCGCTTCTTTCCAAAGATACCCCAATGACGGTGATTATGCTCTCTACTACGGCATTCTGTCAGGCGATTCAAGATGCCATCTTTGGGAAGAAATACCAGCATTTCGTTCAATCGAACCGCGCCCTTTATTCGAAATACAAGAAAGAGATCGATGTGACCATACCTGACTTCAGACCCTTCGATGGCGATGTTTCTGGACAGAATTCTCTCGTGCCATTCAGTCGGACAGAACCTCGTGGACTGGACGACATACGGCAGGTGATCAAGCGGTGAGCCGGTTATCATTGCGTATGGTGCTCTCGCGTATTTACGTTTTCTTGCCTGCAGATCTGTCACTTGGGAGCTTCCGGGACATGTACCTTTTGAGGCGACTAAGACGTTGATTCTGCAATACACAAATTTGTGGACACGTCCTGCCAAGGATTGTTTTGCGCAAGTTGTCCGGAAAATTACGAAGCTTCTAGACAAGTTGATTCAAGAACATTTTGGGCATTACATCTATCTCAAGAAATATATCAGGTGTGGATTTAAATATCACTTCTATCATTTTTTTTACTATATTCCTATTATTCAAGTGATTTAACTTTTGAAGAAAAGGGATCCTGTCAAGGCGAGGCTGAAGTTATGTTGAATAAAATCCTTGCCATGGAAAGCAGTCCTCTCTTCACACAAAATGTTCGAATTCTTGAGGATCGGGTAAAACACTGGCGTTCTCGTTACGCGAATGAGAGGGCACCCGATGATCCCGATGATAACCCTACTACAAGCTTAGGTTCGCCTTTAGAGTCCCTTCGATCACCTCCACTGTACACGTTCCCCAAGCTTGCATTCGATCCCGCCATCGATGGAAGCGAAGCGACATGGGGGGTTGACGATGAACTCGGAGTCATGGCAAATGTTCAAGCATACTTTGAGGTGGCACATCGAGTAAGTTTTCTTTTGCAAAGTTCCAAGAATTTCTAGATGATCCTTCTTTGACCCAGCGCATAATCGACAATGTCCCCCTCGTCATTGAACACGAATTAAATCAAGAATTCGCTACGAGGATACGTAACACGCTGATTCACACCATCTTCAAGGATTCACACAGTGGGCGAGTCAATCTTGAAGAGCTCTTGAACGAGGATCCGACCATAGCTCTGAGGAGGACAGACTTGGAAGACAGGATCTCCCGGTTATCGAAGATCAAAATTAAATTGGATCACTTCTGGGGAGACCGTGTGCCTAACTTCGATTTGGAAGAGGACTCTGTATCAGAAGGACCGGCGGTGGAGTCTGACACAAGTCACGTTATAAAGAAGAAGAAAAAAACTAGAGTCTAGATGATTTGGATTAATTTTTCTAGTACTGAAAACTTTGGAAATCAAATCAGTGTTGTAGCCTAACAACCGAAAGCTCTTTATATCATCAAGGTCTTATCAGTCCTATTAGTATGAGTCTCGTCCATCCTATCAATCTCACTTTCCGTCCTCAACAATGTAGCTTCAAGTTACCTATGTGCTAACCCAATATCAGATAAGGGATTTCCGTTGGCTAGCGCAACTCACCATAATAGCGATTATAGGATGAACTAACCTGGAATGCCGTGGTCTTTGAGTCCGGTGATCACGCCAGACACGCGTCAACTCCTCTTTATTACTATGCCCCCCGCATTGTCATATAATCCAATGGGATTTGTGTGGTCCACAGGAAATCACAGCTCTCCATACTCAAAGGATCGAGCGCATCCACAAACAGATCTCGAAGATCTCCTCCCTTGGGATAGTCTGAGGCTTTACAACAGCTTTACGGATATATGATATTCAATGAAAACAAATATGGTGTCCTCACCAATTGGGATCGGGCTTGGTTTTTCCAACGAGTCCAGACGGCCAATTCCACAGGCAAAACGATGCAGTGCTATGGGCCGGTCGATCTCGATTCTGGCTCCCAGCCCAGCATGCTCAAAGCCTTCGTGGGCATCATCCTACAAGTTGCCGACTCGGAGGTAACCTCGTTCCATACGTCTCCGACCCATTGTGACTCACCCTGTGGAAGACACTTCGACATCTCAAATCACAGCGGCCGCCACGCCCTTGACAGAGCTATCGTTCAAGCGGGGTCTTATCATCCGATAGTCGTAAATGGATCATACTCCCCAACGGGGCTTTACAGTCAAAGCAACACTGATGAGAGGGTTTTTCACTGGAGATCTGGACGTATTCTCGACCTTGCTCAGAGAGGCAATTCCCTCGATATGCTCAATAAGGAGGTGCAAAATTACGCAACCCTGGCGCATCTCCAAGGTCAAGTAATCCCCCAAGTCCGTGGATATTACAATATTTGGGGTCTCTTGAAGCTCCTTGCCCTTGAGGATGTCGGTTCTATGATTCCTGAAGCCGAGCCAATTGATGCCAGGATAAGGAGAAAAATGAGATCTGCTCTCATTCGCATTCACACAGAGGGATATGTTCATGGCGATATTGAACGGCGCAACTTTTGCAGGAAGGGTAGAGCGATATTTCTAGTTGACCTGGAACAGTTGAGGCTAGGAACTCCTATGGAAATGCAGGCTGAATTAGATAGAATCGACACATTGTAGACTCCTGAATTTCCTGGATTTTCACTGTAGCTTTCGTAGATTGACACTGAGCCATCTTAGTCATATCTTGCTGTGTACCCAGATGAGCCTCAAACCTTTCTTACAAGAGGCGAATATTCAACTACATAGATCCGGGGCATTACTTGTGATATGCAAACTCTCAACAGGTTCGTCAACGGTCAAGCTTCTTGGGTGACATTATGCGTGTTGAGGTCTTATGACCCCCGTCTTCATGGATAGACGTGTTTGTCTCCAATAGGAACGTGCAGTCCAGATCCCAGATAGATATTGGCTATCAATGTTGATGCCGCGGAGAGCCTTCTGGAATGCAGCAGGCGGATATGACGGAAGGATGACCTTGGAAGGAGATTCTGTCAGACTGTCTTTGGGAGAGGCGTGACCGGTCAGCAGAAGGCCGACTACAGTCTCTGAATCTCAAATGCATACTGTGTTACGAGCCCAGTACGTTCTTCGAATCTGTGCATCTGTGAACACCCCAGATGCGAATTGCGCTGTCCATGACCTGTTCATTCTGCTTAGGAAACAACGGCCTCACTCATTCCGGTGTCTCTCTTTAGTTCTCCCCACCACCTAAGCCCTTAGGCAATTTTGGGCTCTGCGCCAGATCCCCGCAGCAACCCATTAAAACCCTAAAACGCGGAACATCGAGAACTTGGTTCCATGTACGGGCTGTCGACGACGGCCAAACTTTTGCTGAGTCCGGTACCCCATCCTAGCCATCTCACTGAACGCGGAGCTTTGGCGAAGGTCTAAGCGGCCATTTCGAAGCAATGGATTTGTGAACTACTCATGGGCTATCATCGTTTCCCTTGCCAAGGGGTCGTTCGACGTGTGCAAAATCCACCCAAGTCCTCCACCTCCACGCTACCTACTTTTCTGCCTACTTTTCTGCGCCTTACCACCTTCGTAAACTCGACTATACTTTCCGACAAGTCAGATTCGAATTCCCTATACAGCGGAAAGGAATTTGGCAAAACGTTACATAAATTCCTTTTTGGTGAGTACGTCAGTGGTGTGGGTATTATTCACTCTTAGAAGCCTTTCTAATTGTCTTTCTCGAAATTCGCATAGAATACGGCTGAAGTGGCGCTCATTCACAATCTGTCGAAACTTAATCTATTGTTATTCCGTGAGTTTGTTGGAGGTTGGAGTATTTCCAAATTCACGGCACTCGATTCGTAGCCCCGTGTCATGGCATGCGTCTGGCATGCAAATTCCACGACATGTTGAGGATTGAGTGGTTCTCAATGGAATGCAATATCCATATCGGCTCACTGATAACCGCGCGTAAATGGCCTTCTACCCCTTATCATTGGACGTAATACACGTAATTCTGCACATGACATTTGTGGGTGCCGCAGAAGTTATTTAAATCGGGGACAAAGCAAGACGGACCTTCTCAATGACCACCACAATGTCGTCAAGGTTTGGTTTGCTAATGAGACCGCGTCAGGAATCCACCTCAGCAATTCCTCCAATTCCTCCTCCTCCGTTGGATGTCGTTGACAACACCATAGCTTCGACTAATTATGCTCAGAAATGCAGAGAAATCATGGATCTCTACAGAGACTTACGCAACCTTGGGTACGATATTCCTCATCTTCACTGTCCTTTTCTATCATCTGAACTGCTGTCTCCGTAGCGTACATACTTCCTTTGATCTGCCTCGTGTTGTCGTTATTGGTGGTCAATCAAGTAAGCGCCCAGAAATTGTTTCATATGCCACGTGCTTGACTGTAATTGCAGGCGGCAAAAGCTCATTGGTAGAGGCAGTTAGTGGTGTGAGTATCCCTATCATACTCTTAGGGGCGCTTCTGATTCTTTTTCTCAAAAAAAAAAAAAGATCAATGTCCCGAGAGACAGCGGCACTTGTACACGGCATGTTTGTGACAGAACCGTAATGGCCTTTTTGCTTATACGTGCATTAGCTGCCCAATGGAATGCACTATGTCGAGTGATGCTTTGTCGTGGTCTTGCACCATTGAAATTCGCACCGAATACGACAGAAGTGGTACTCGTTCACAAGCTGTGGAAACTCAATCGTTCGGGCTTCCTATTGTAGACAAGTCTCAAATGGAGCTGTGGATTCGACGGGCCCAGGCAGCTGTGTTATCGCCACACAGGAACCCTTCTGAATTTCTAACCATGTCAGAAAACGAGCTGAAGAGCTTAACCCGCAATGACCCAAATGTCCTTCAGTTTTCGAAGAACGTCGTCCAAATTAATGTCCAGGATCCGGAAGCGACTGACCTTTCTTTTGTGGATTTACCTGGTTTGTGCTCCAACGAATCCACCAATGTTGCTCATCGTTGTTTTCAGGTCTTATCCAAAATGCGGAAGATCACTTGATCAAAACCGTAAAGGATTTGGTCGAACACTACGTCATGGGCAAGAATACTTTGATAGTGATTGCTATGCCAATGACCGGTCAGTCTCTGGAGTAATTTCTGCATATCTTTGACATGCTATTTCGCTTTTCTGTTCTTTAGATGATTACGAAAACATGCAAGCTGTGCTCCTCGCCAAGAAAGACATGGGTGATCCGCAAGGGAACAGAACTATTGGTACGAGAACGATCTTTACGAATTTCTGCCTCTTATGTTTTCTTCCTCTTATGTTTTCTTGATGTAGGTGTCCTCACGAAGCCAGATATGTTGGGTGAAGGCGCATTCAATGCTCACAACAATTGGAAAGAAGTTCTCGAAGGAAGGAAACATATCACGAAACACGGTTATTATTGTGTTCGCCTACCTGATGACGAACAACGTGCGCAAGGTGTAACGAGGATTGAAACTCAACGAGTGGGAGACGAATTCTTCAACAGCACGGCCCCGTGGAATCAGATCAACAATCGCAGTTGCTTTGGTATTCCCAATTTTGTCAAATACATCAGTGCCCTCCTCGTTGAATTGATCGAGAAATAGTACGTGTTACAACACTTTTCTGAAATGGAAAGAGCTGAGCGAAATAGTCTTCCGGATTTAACAAGGAGCGTCCAAAGAGAGCTTTCAAAATGCAAGAAAGAACTCTCTATGCTTCCGCTTCTTTCCAAAGATACCCCATTGACGGTGATTATGCTCTCTACTACGGCATTCTGTCAGGCGATTCAAGATGCCGTCTTTGGGGGAAAATACGAGCATTTCGTTCAATCGAACCGCGCCCTTTATTCGAAATACAAGAAAGAGATCGATGTGACCATACCTGACTTCAGACCCTTCGATGGCGATGTTTCTGGACAGAATTCTCTCGTGCCATTCAGTCGAACAGAACCTCGTGGACTGGACGACATACGGCAGGTGATCAAGCGGTGAGCCGGTTATCATTGCGTATGGTGCTCTCGCGTATTTACATTTTCTTGCCTGCAGATCTGTCACTTGGGAGCTTCCGAGACACGTACCTTTTGAGGCGACTAAGACGTTGATACTGCAATACACAAATTTGTGGACACGTCCTGCCAAGGATTGTTTTGCACAAGTTGTCCGGCAAACTACGAAGCTTCTAGACAAGTTGATTCAAGAACATTTTGGGCAATACATCTATCTCAAGAAATATATCAGGTGTGAATTTAAATATCACTTCTGTCATTTTTTATTAACTATTATTCAAGTGATTTAACCTTTGAAGAAAATGCTTCCTGCCAAGGCGAGGCTGAAGTTATGTTGAATAAAATCCTTGCCATGGAAAGCAGTCCTCTCTTCACACAAAATGTTCAATTTCTTGAGGATCGAGTAAAACACTGGCGTTCTCGTTACGTGGATCAGAGGAAACTCTATCATGAACTAGTTTATGTGAGGGAACCCTATCGTACCCCTGTTTATGAGAGGGAACCCTATCATAACCCTATTGATGGTACAACAAGCCCAGATTTGCCTTCAGAGTCCCTTCCATCACCTCCACTCTACACGTTCCCCAAGATTGCATTTGATCCCGCCATCGATGGAAGCGAAGCGACATGGGGGGTTGACGACGAACTCGGAGTCATGGCAAATGTTCAAGCATACTTTGACGTGGCACATAGAGTAAGTCTTCTTTTGTAAAGTTTCAAGAATTTCTAGATGATCCTTCTTTGATCCAGCGCATAATCGACAATGTCCCTCTTATCATTGAACACGAATTAAATCAAAAATTCGCTACGAGGATACGTAACACGCTGATTCACACCATCTTCAAGGATTCGCACAGTGGGCGAGTCAAGCTTGAAGAACTCTTGAACGAGGATCCGATTATTGCTCTGAGGAGGACAGACTTGGAAGACAGGATCTGCCGATTATCGAAGATCAAAATTAAATTGGATCAATTCTGGGGAAACCGTGTGCCTAACTTCGATTTGGAAGAGAACTCTGCATCAGAATTACCGGCGTTGCCAGTGGAGCCTGCCAGTGTTGCAGGTGTGAAGAAGAAGAAGAAGAGATTCGGGTCCTCACAAAAAGGCGTTGTTTGAACACGGTACTACAGAGCCTAGAGGAAGATGGTGATTCCGAGAAGTCACCATATGAACTGAATGAATGACTGCCGGTCTTAAATGACTTGGATTACTTTTTCTAGTCCTGAAAACTTTGGAAATCGAATCAATGTTGTAGCCTATGTCCTGCTCTTACTCCCTTATAAACGAAAGCTCCTTATATCTTCCGGCAATTGAAGGACACTGAGCAATCTAAGTCATATTGCAGCTAATCGTGTTAATTTACCATGGATCGATTGGTCACAAGCTGAAAGCTTGAGTTCCGCTCAACTCAGCTCGTAGCAACACTATCAATCAATGACAATGCAGCATACTTGTCCAATTTATGTCGCAAAGTGATGAAACTGTTACCAATAAATTTTTGAAATAAAAATAAATCAGGTCGTGAATACGATCTGGTCCAAAAAGGTGTTGGTCATCATATGTCCAGGATCGTACTTATTAGCTATTTTTCTGACAACCGCAATGTTTGAGGCAAACTCAGGATCGTGTGTCCAATACTGCTGCGCCTTGAAGGTAGATGACATACACTGTCCCCAATGGAGACGTGCCTAGACGAGAGATAGGTGAGGAGGAGGAACGAAATCAAGCATGAAAAGAGGGAGACAAACCACGTAGTTGTTAATTGCCTGCTCTTGAATTGGTCGTATAATGTCATCAAAAGTTTGAGATTTCTCGTAGAAATCTGAGAGGCCATATATCTCTAGATAGCATCTTCCAGCAGAATTGGATGGATCTTTGCTGTAACTGGGAGAGAGCGTGGCCCTGGCCGAAGAAGTGAAACGGACAGAGAGAATTCCCA
>Ga0307514_10005437_pt1 | contig 11369 bp, 9 predicted proteins | sample 16_EM_MG_FD_203088 | JGI IMG/M metagenome (GOLD analysis project Ga0307514, IMG submission 203088) | Populus trichocarpa ectomycorrhiza microbial communities from riparian zone in the Pacific Northwest, United States - 16_EM | ecosystem: Host-associated > Plants > Roots > Unclassified | place... | reverse complement strand
CGTTGGGAGCGACGCGACGACATCCACGAGGCCTTCCTCGGCCTCGCCACCTGCCTGATCACCCACCGGCACGTCCAACGCCTTTGTTAGGACCTCTTAGGACACAGCCGTACGATCCCCATACGCCCGATCCGCCTGCCCGACCCCCACCGCGACGACGCCTCGGCCATCTGGCCCGGCCCTTGAGTGACCCGGATTGACTGCCTGGGCGTGGGCCGTTCACTCGGTGGCGGACCGCGCGCGTGCGGCCTCGCGGACCGCGGCCACGTTCTTCTTGCCCTTCCGCGAGCCGTTCAGCTTGGCCCTGATGTGCTCTCGGACGGTGACCGGTTCGTAGGCGAGACCGTGGTCCGCGTCGAGAAAGGCGGGCAGCGTCTCGATCACCGCGTCCGGGTTCCCGTCGTGGAAGAAGGCCGCCGAGCGGCGCCGCAGGATCGTCCCGTCGACGACGGGAGGCTTGACGCGGTGCAGCGTCGACATCCACCGGTCGTTGGTCAGAAGGGCCGTGAGATCGCCGAGGTTGACGAGCAGCGCGCCGTCCGCGGGCGTCACGTCGTGCCAGGTGCCGTGGCGGTCGAGCACCTGGAGCCCGGGGACCTGGTCGGCCCACAGCACAGTGACGAGCCCGTAGTCGGTGTGTTCGCCCATGCCCATCAGCTCGCCGTCCAGGTCCACGGTGCCTTCGGGCAGGGCGTAGTTGTTCATGCGGAGCACGTCGATGGAGTGTCCGGTGAGTGCCTCGAAGAAGTCCGGTGCCAGACCGAGGGCGTCCGCGAAGATCCGCGTCAGCGTGCGTGCCACCCGCGAGGCGTGATCGAAGTAGGCCTCCACCCGCGGCGTGAACCCCTCGGTGTCCGGCCACACGTTGATCCCGAAGTCGTCCTCGGACAGGCCGAGTTCGGGCGGGAAGGAACGCGCCTCGACACCGACGTTGAAGGCCTCGAAGAAGTCGTTCATCCGCGAGGCCGACTCAAGTCCGAGGCTCAGGCTCAGCGACTCGCTCTTCGGCGGGCTGTACCCGCGGTTGGCGCCGTCGACGCGGTACGCCTTCTTTGCCTCCAGCGACAGCGCGAAGAACGCGTCCATCGCCCCCTGCAGACCATCGAGCGCACGCTGCGGAATGCCGTGCCCGAGAACCTGGATGAACCCCACCTCGGCACACGCGGCATCGATCAGCCGTGCCACATGCCCGCGCTCCTCGTCCGTACCGTCTCCGACGTAGGGGGAGATGTCGACGGCCGGCACGGTGAACATGGGCGTGGAGGTGGCAATGTGAGACTTCACTGTCGTGCGTCCTTCCAGACTGTGATCATTTGGCGAAGGGCCGCCGGCCGGCCCGTGTTCCCTGCCCAGTTTCGGGGCGGAGCAGGTCGCGCGGCATCCGCTTCCTCCGGGAGCCACCGCTGAGGGCGACGGCCAACCGGCTCAGGAGAGAAGCCCGGCGTCTGCCCGTATCCCCTTCGCCACGGCCGTCCCTGTCCGGAGCGCGGCGACGGGATCGGCCGCCTCGTCCAGCTCGATGAGCACGATGTCGGCGCCGGGAGTCATTGACATCGCGGCAGCCCATCCTCTCCAGTCCACGATGCCCGTACCCAGTTCGGTCATGTAGGGCTGCTGTTGGGCGAAGACCGTTTCGTCGATGGTGAGTTCGACGTCGATCGGCTTGACCGCGTCCTTCCAGTGCGCCAGTGCGATGCGTTGGGAGTGGCGACGCGCGACGGCGACGGGGTCGCCTCCCCCGAGAGCGATGTGGCAGGAGTCGGGGCACAGCCACACGTAGCGCGGATCGGTCAGCGCCATGAACAGGTCGATGTCTCTCTCGTACCAGAGGGTGCTGTTGGACTCGGTGTGGAAGGCGAGCTTCACACCGTGCTGTGCGACGGCCTCACCGACGATGTGGGCGATGTCTGCCATCCGGGTCATGTACGCGGCGTCGACGAAGAAGGGCGGGCGCGTCCCCGACGTCGCACGCATGGGCAGCCCGGCGACGAGAAGTCCGGCGCCCACGTCGGCGAGGAAGGCCGCACGTCGCTCGGCATCGGCGACTATCGCGGGCAGGCTGTCGCTGTCCCGCCAGTCGGGGCATTCACTCTCGGCGATGAAGGCGCTGACGACGGACAGGCCTCGGGCCTGCAACTCATGACGGAACGACGGCGCGTCGCCGAACGCGCGCAGGACCGAGTCGATGTCGCCCGGCGCGAAGGTCAGCTCGATGCCGATGACACCCGCCTCGGCCAACGCGTCCATCGTCCGGTCCCAGAAGCGCTCGGGGTTCTTGACGGCCCAGTCGCGAAAGGCGTCTGCGGATTCGAGGCCCCAGAAACCGGGGTGGTAGAAGGTCACGACGTCGGTGGCGAAGCGTGGTGCCACGGTGGGTGTCTCCCTTCGGGTCGGCGGAATCATTCGGCGCCTGCGCGCGCGTTGTAGACGACGATGCCGTCGGCGTCGACGGCCTCCCGGTAGCCGCGGAACACCGCGAGCGCCTCGTCCCGGAGCACGTCCCGCACGACCTCGATGCCGCGTGCCTGGAACTGCTCGGCCCAGTCCGCGCCGAGCGGGCCCTCGTCGAACGTGGTGATCTCCTCCAGTTCCGGACCCTCGCCGGCGACCACGAGGCCGCGCACCCCGGACCACATCGCCGCGCCGTAGCACTGGATGCACGGACGCCAGTTCACCACCAGCTCGTGCACCGGCATTCCGTCACCACCGAGGTCCCAGCCGCCCGTCGCCGTCTGGGCCAGTCCGAGGGCGACGACCTCGGCGTGCGCGCTGGAGACGCCGGAGGCGAGTACGACGTTCACGCCGACCGAGACGATCCGGCCGGTGTCCCGCTCGGCGACGAGTGCCGCGAACGGGCCGCCGTTGCCCTCACGCCAGTTGCGGTCGGCCAGCCGGTGCACGAGGCGCATCCGGTCATCACGGTCCGGAATGACAGTGGGAACGGCGGCCAGTTCGTCGTCGATCCACGTCGGGAGCACCACCCGGTATTCCTTCGCGATGTCGATCATGATCGGACTTCCTCTCGATGCGCGGCGAGCGCGGCGGTCCGTACGGCGACGGCCCGGGCGGCCCGTACGGCCGTCACCGCGCCGGTCAGGGTGACGTTGGCGGCCATCGCGGTGGGGATCACGCCGTTGCCCGCGAGGTACAGGTTGTCGTAGCCCCACACCCGGCCGTCCGGGCCGCACACGCTGGTGCCGTCGTCGACCGGGCCGGAGCGGACGGTGCCGGTCAGGTGCAACGACGAGCCGGGCGGGAGCAGCGCGCGCTCCGTCGCGGGATCGAAGGGGCCGAATTCCTCGGCGATCGACTGGATCTCGTCGAGTGCCCGGCCGAGCAGCGCGCGGTCCGCGTCGCAGTAGCCGAACTCGACACCGATCCGGGGCATGCCCGCGAGGTCGGTCTCGGTCGGCGAGAACACCAGCCGGTTCTCGGGGCGCGACTCGACGGGCACGTACAGCGAGAGGCCAACGGAGTGGGCGAGGGGGCGGCCGTCTTCGTCCACGTACGTTCGGTTCATGATCTGGCCGTGGAACGGCTGCGCTGCTCCGTTCTGGGGCAGCCAGAGCGAATCGGTGCTGAACTCGCCCGCGCGCGGCAGGGGCAGGGTGTCGGGATCGATGCCGAACCGGGCGGGGTCGAGCAGTACCCGGGCCGTGATGAACGCGTGCTCGTTGAGGTAGCGGCCCAGTGCCTCGGGCCGGATGCCCGAGGCGAACAGCAATTGCGGGGTGCGCAACGCGTCGGCGCACACCACCACGGCGTCCGCGAGGAGTTGCCGCTCGGCGCCGTCGGCGATGCGACGCAGCCGGGCGCCGGCGACCCGGCCGTCCGAGACGATGAGAGCGGTCGCGAGGGTACCGGTCAGCAGGGTGAAGGCCGGGTCCTCGCCGGTCGCCATCGCGGGGAAGATCGTCCCCGGAGCCGTGCGCGGCATGGGGCCCGATGCCGGCGCGGTGACGGCCATGGGCATCGGCTGCGGCCGCCGGTCGTCCGGTCCGATGCCGTCGAAGCGCCGGCGCAGTACGTCGAGCACGATCCGGCCGACGTCGGTCGGACCGATCGCGGACGGGGTGACCGCGAGCAACCGGCGCGCGGTGTCCAGGTCCGTCGCCCAGCGGGCCGGGTCGCCGAAGTCGAACACCTCGTCCCCGGCGGGCGAGGGCGTCGCGGCGGTCCAGTGCACGCCCATGCCGCCGGCGTTCCACGCGAGCGCTGTCGCGGGCATCGCCTCGGCGTCCTCACCGAAGGCAAGCGCGTGGAACATACCGGGTGTCAGGTCGTCGAGGCGGCCCGCGGCATCGCGGACCACCTCGGCGCCGGTGTACATGCCTTGGATGCCGGTGCCGACCCGTTGGTTGTAGCGCGACCAGAGAGCCGGATCGTCGACGTCGTGCAGGTGCAGGCCGGGGACCTCGCCGATCGCGCTGCCACCCTCGACCATGGTGATGTCCAGCGCCGGATCGGTGTCGCGCAGCAGTCTGGCCACGACTGATCCCATGATGCCGCTGCCCACGACGAGGACGCTGGTGCGAGTGGTGCCGGTCAAAGGGAGACTCCTGTCCTGTACTGCTGCCTGGTACTGATGTCTGCCACGCTGTCCTGCTTGTGCTGGTGATGAGCGTTCACGCGCTCGGGGCGAGCGGGCCGAACAGCTGCGTGTCCATCGAATCGAGTGCCAGCTTGACGGCGCCGATGAGGTCGGCGTCGCGCCCCAGGCACGTGGCACGCAGCTCGACCGCGGGGGTGCGGGCGTCGTGCATGGCCTTGCGCACCCGGGGCAGCAGCACATCGGCCGCGTCCTCCAGACCGCCGCCGAGCACGATGAGCGACGGCGCGACCGTCCACGACAGGGTCGTGAGGATCGACGCGATGTTCTCCACGAATTCGTCCACCTCGGCGAGCGCTGTCGCATCACCGGCACGAGCCGCGTCGAAGCGGTCGAGCGCGACCCTGCGTCGATCCGGTTCCGGCGAGGTGAGCCCTGCCACCGGGCGGTTCTCCACCGAGCCGGTCGGCATCGACGCCGCTTCGACGATCTCGCCGGCGGCACCGTCGAGACCCCGGTGCACGGCGCCTCGGATGAGGATGCCCAGGCCGGTCCGGTTCCCGAGGATCGCCCATACGACGTTGTCGTGATCGTCGGCCACTCCCCGCCAACGCTCCGCGAGGGCACCGAGGTTGGTGTCGTTGTCGGCGAACCAGGGCATCGGGACCCGCCGCGCGAGTTCCTCGGGGAGGTTCACGCCTTCCCAGCGCGTCGTGTGCACCAGGCGCCGTACGACCCCGTCGTCGTCGATCGCGCCGCCGCTCGCGACAGCACCGGCCCGAAGACGGTTCGCCGACCCGCCCGCGTCGTCGAGCGCCTCCAGCACCAGTGCCGCCGCGTCGTCGAGCGTGGACTGCGGATCCTGGTAGGCGCGCAATGGCCGGTGCGCACGGCCGACGACACGGCCGCGTACGTCGGCGATGACCGCGGACGCGTCCAGGGTGGTGATGCGCACGGCCGCCAGCAGCGCGTGTTCGGCCCGCAGTTCGTACCGGCGGGCCGGGCGCCCGGCACAGCCACTGGTCGGCACGCGGTCCAGTTCGGTCACCCAGCCCGCCTCGACGAGCGAGTCCAGGACGACCTCGATGGTGCGGCGGGAGAGGCCGACCTGCTCGGCGAGCTCGGTCAGCGTGATCGGCCCGGCCGACACCGCCAGTGCGCGCAGGATGACCGAGGTGTTGATGCGTCGGACGGCGCTCTGGTTCATTCCGGACATCAGCACGCCTCCGCCACCCCGGACGCCGCCGGTACCACCGGATCGAACACGCCCGTGGTGTCGGCGGTGAGCGCCGCGCCGGGACGGCCGTATTCACGAGCCGCGTCGCCGAGTGTCCCGGTCGCCCTGGCCCAGGCCGGCTCCTGGCCGCGTACGAGCCCGACCAGATCAGTGTGGGTCAGTGCGGCCAGTTCCCCTGGCGGGTTCGGCCCGAGCGCTTCACCGACTCCGGGTGCGTCGAGCACGTCGAAGAAGAACGGGATGTCGATGCAGTGGGTGGCGCCGCCGAGCACCGGGGAGGGCCATTCGAAGGAGTACAGCCAGGTGCCGGCGGCGGCGTCGCGGCGGGAGGCCGCGACGCGCGAGCAGGCGGAGCGGAAGAGAGTGTCCGTCACCCGGGTGCCTGCCTCGCGGCTGCCTACCGTGCGGGTGGCGGTGTCGCCGTCGAATTCGTCGCCCGTCGCGCCGAGCAGCAGCGGTACGGCGTGACCGTGCCGGGTGAGTCCGTCGGCGATGGGCGCGGGCAGAATGTCGTCGCCGACGAACAGGCCGAGCGCCGGCATGTCGTCTCCCTGTTCGTCCCGCAGGTCGATGACGCACTGCTGGATGTGCTCCACGGCGCGGCCGGCGAATCCGGCTCGCGTCGGCGGCACGCCGAGCCGGTGCCCGAGGCGTCCGAGGAAGTCGCGTGCCGCGTCCCCGTCCGCGGCGAAGGTGCCACCGGACAGACTGGCCGCGCGGTGGAAGCGGCCGCTGCCCGCGGGCGACGAGAGCAGCGCGAGGACCGCTGCTCCCCCGGCCGACTGGCCGGCGACGGTGACCCGGTCCGGATCGCCGCCGAACGCGGCGATGTTGTCCTGCACCCAGTCGAGCGCGAGCAGCAGGTCGCGCAACCCGAGGTTCGCGGGGACGCCGTCCAGTACGGCGAATCCGTCGACGCCCAGCCGGTAGCCGACGGTGACGCAGACGACGCCGTCGCGGGCGAAGGCCCGGCCGTCGTACCACGGGCTGGCCGGGCTCCCCGCCAGGAAGCCGCCGCCGTGGATCCACACCAGAACCGGGAAGGGCTCGCGGTCGTCGTCGGCGTCGGGCGCGACGATCCCCAGGTTCAGCACGTCGTCGCCCGGCACCGACGGCTCCGGCACTGTGGTCGTGGCGAACAGCGGCACGCGCTGCGCGGTGGCACCGTGCCGGGACGCGTCGAACGGCTCCGTGAACCGGCCACGGCGGTCCGGCGCCGCGAACCGCCGTGCACCGGTGGGAGCTTCGGCGTACGGAATACCGAGGAACCGCCGAACCGAGCCGGCGCGACGGCCGATGATCGTGCCCGCCGGCGCGCGGACGGTGACGGTCTCCCGGGCTTCGGCCGAGCGGACCCTCGTCTCGCTTCGCTCGCCGGGCGTGTCGAACGAGTCCATGGGGGTCACCGCATTCCCGTTCCGGCGACGCCCTGCACGAAGTAGCGCTGCAGGAACAGGAAGAGCACCAGCACCGGCAGCATCACGACGATCGCCCCGGCGAGCAGCAGGCCGTAGTCGGTGACGTGCGCCGTGGCCTGGCTGGTGGCGGCCAGGCCCACCGGCAGTGTGTAACTGGACATGCTCTGGGCGACGATGAGCGGCCAGAGGAAGTTGTTCCACGAACTGAGGAACGACATGATCGTGATCGTGGCGACAGCGGGTCCGGCCAGCGGGAGAAAGATCCCGAAGAAGATCCGGAACTCCCCGGCGCCGTCGATCCGGGCCGCTTCGAGCAGTTCGTCGGGGATCGACATCGCGTACTGCCGCATGATGAAGACCGACAACGGCAGCGCCACGCTCGGCAGTGCGACACCGGTGAGCGTGTCCGCCAGGCCCAGGTCGACCGTGATCACGAACTGCGTGACGAACACCGAGGTGAGCGGCATCATCATCGCGCCCATCACCGCGGCGAACGCGATCCGCCTGCCGGCGAAGTCGAGCTTGGCGAGTGCGTAGCCGGCGGCCGACGCCGCCACGATGTTGCCGGCCACCACCATGACCGCGACCACGACGCTGTTGACCAGGAACCGGCCGAAGCCCTCTGTGGTGAACAGCCGCTCGAAGTTGTCGAAGGTGAGGTGCTGAGGAACCCAGGCACCGGGGTCGGAGCGGATCTCGTCGAGACTGCGCAACGAACCGCTGATCACCCAGACGAACGGAAGCATCGTGAGCAGCGCGCACAGCACCAGCGCGCCGTACAGCAGGGGCCGGGAGACGGACCGGCGGCGCACCGCTATCCGGTCGGTGGTCATGTCGGCGTTCTCCAACGCGGCGAGGGCGGTCATGTGCGGGGCCTCAGCAGCCGGAACTGGACGGCGCTCACCAGCATCACGAGCACGAGTGTCACGAAGGAGGCGGCCGAGGACATCCCGAACTCGCCGGCCCCGAACTGGTGGTAGGTGTACAGCGCCACCGATTCGGTGGAGCCCAGTGGGCCGCCGTTGGTGAGCAGGTACGGCTCGTCGAACACCTGGAGGTAGAAGACGGTCAGCAGCACCGACACCATGAGGGTGGTGGGCCGCAGCAGCGGCAGGGTGATGTGCCTCAACTGCCGCCACCGGCCGGCCCCGTCGAGGGAGGCGGCCTCGTACACGTTCTGCGGAATCGCCTGCAGGCCGGCGAGGAACAGCACCATCGCGATGCCGAAGTTCCGCCAGACGCCGAGCAGGATGACCACGGGCATGGTCAGGTTCGGGTCGTCCAGCCAGTTCGGCCCGGCGAAGCCGACAGCACCGAGCGTTTTGTTGACGGTGCCGCCCGCGTTGAAGGCGTACTGCCAGATCAGGGCGACCGCCACGACGTTCGTGACAACCGGCGCGAAGAAGACCGTGCGGAACACGCCGCGCAGCCGACGGATGCCGGAGTTCAGCGCGAGAGCCAGCGCGAGCCCGATCCCCATCGTCAGTGGCACGCCGACGGCCACGAAGACGGCGGTGTTGAGGATGTCCCGCAGGAAGCTCTGGTCCTGGAACAGGCGGAGATAGTTGTCCAGTCCGGTGAAGTCCACCGCGAACGGATGACGCAGATCCGCGCCCCGCAGGTCGGTGAGGCTGAACCCGAGCGCGGCGACGGTGGGGATCGCCGTGTAGACCAGGAACACGACGGTGAACGGCGCCAGGAACAGCCAGCCCACAGCCGTTCGACGGGCGCCCCGAGGACGACGCGTTCTGCGCGGCGCCTTCTGGAGGACGGTGACGGTCATCCGCGGATCACTCCGTACCCGTGCCGAGGCTCTTGGCGTACGACTGGAGGTTCGCGGCGGCCTTCGCGGCTGTCTCCTCGCCCTTGGCCACCGCTTCCATCTCCTTGCCCAGCCGGGTCGCGACCTGCGGCCAGGTACTGACCTGCGGGAACGCCCGGGTGTTCTTCAGCTGCGTCAAGAAGGCGTCCAGCAGCGGCTGGCCCGCGATGGCGGAGTCCTTCCAGGCGGAGACGACCGCAGGCAGCGAGCTGTACGCCTTGTACTGCGACACCTGCGTGCTCGGGCTCGCTATGTACCGGATGAGCTTCCACGACGCGTCCGCGTTGTCGGTGTCGGCAAGCACCCCCCAGCTGCCGCCCGCGGAGAAGGAGACGCTGCCCGACGCCCCCGCCGGCAGCGGCGCCGTGGCTACGTGGGACGCCGTCCAGCCGTCCTTCTTCGCGGCGGCGTCGAGCTGGCCGATGACCCATGGGCCCGTGATCATCGTGGCCGTCTTGCCAGACACGAAATACGGCTGCGAGTCGAGGAACCCGGGCCCGGCGGTGTCGGCGCTCCCCGAGGTGTAGAACGACGCGTTGTACGTGATCGCGTCGACCATCGCCGGAGTGTCGAGCGTCCACTCGCCGCCCGAGGACAGCAGCGAACCGCCCGCCTGCCAGGCGTACATCGCGGCGTCCTGGCCGTTGAAGATGTCCCAGCCGATGTCGGCCCCGAGGCCGTGCGCGGCTCCGGCGCCCTGAAGCGCCTTGAAGAACGGCACCATCTCGTCCCATGTCTTCGGCGCCTCGACGCCCGCCTTCTTGGCCAGGTCGGAGCGGTAGACGAGCGCGTAGGTGTACGCGTACCAGGGCACCGTGTAGGCGACGTCCTTGACCACACCGGCGTCCCACAGGCTCGTGAAGAAGCTGTTCGGGTCGACGAGGCCGTCCGGAACGGGCCGGAGGATCGACGGATCGAGGAACTGCGCCTGCGACTCGGGAAAGAACTGGGCGACATCGGGCCCCTTGCCCGCCGCGATCGCCGACTGGAGTTTGGTGTAGTAGTCGGCGTTCGGGATCAGCGTGAACTTCACGTCGAGGTCGGGGTTCGCCGCCTTGAAGGGCTTGATGACCTTGTCGAGCACGTCCGCATCGCCCTGGGCGGCCCAGACAGTGACGGTGCCTGTGGCCGGGGAGCCGGCGATGGGCTCGGCGCCGGCTTTCGCGGTGGTGTCGTCACTGCGGCCACAGCCCGCCAGGGCGAAGCTGCCGAGGAGAGCGATGCCGCCGGTCAACCGTAGGGCATCGCGTCTGGAGAGGTTGGACACTCGGGGCTCCTGTCACATGAAGGCGCTGAGGACAGTGATGTGCTTTCTGGTGAAAGCAGCCTTTTCAGCCTGATGGACCCAATGCGACCGATGGGTCCTATGCGGCCGATAGTGAGTGACCGTATGAATGGTGTGTTTCGACGGCGTGCCGGAGGCCGCCCCGAATAATTTCGGAACTTGTAGCGAAATCGATTTGCCACGGTCTGTCGCAACTGTCGTCCACTCGCTCGACCGCATCGACCAAGAACGAGACCTGCCGCCTCTGACGTCCGTAACCGAGCCGGGGGTACTTCTGGGCGGGACGGTCCCGCCCAGAAGTACCCCCGGCTGCCGCTCGCGAAGACGGGCTTGGGCTTCGCACCGGCTCCCACGGCCCACCGCGGCACAAGAGCTCGTTGGGCGACGATCTTGGCCGCCGCTCAGGGTGCCCAGGGGCGACCCCGGACCGGCCTCGACCGGTCCCACGGGCGCTGCAACGCTCTTCCGTCCCGCGCGGATCACATGATCTACTCCACGAGGGCCATCAGTACTCGGCCTGAACCTTTCACTGGAAGCGACGGACACGACGGAGTGGTCATGCCGACCGGCCCACAACGGTTCTCACAGATCGTCACCGACAAGGCGCATCCCGCGCGGGTCTACGACTGGCTGCTGAGTGGCAAGGACAACTATCCGGTCGACGAGGCCGTGGGTGAACAACTGCCGCCCGAGGCCAGGGACGCGGCGCGGCAGAACCGTCAGTTCATGCACCGAGCGGCCGCCTGGCTCGCCACGCAGGGCATCGACCAGTTCCTGGACATCGGGACGGGGATCCCCACCGAGCCCAACCTCCATCAGATCGTTCAGGGCATCGTGCCGACGGCGAAGGTCGTCTATGCCGACAACGACCCGATCGTCCTGCGTCATGCCGAGGCGTTGCTGGTCAGCCGGCCCGGAGGAGTCACCGACTACATCGAGGCCGATGTCCGGCAGCCGCAGGGGATCGTCGAGCATGCCCAGCGCATTCTCGACTTCAGCCGCCCGATCGCGCTGTCGCTGATCGCGCTGATGCACTTCGTCCCCGACGAGCAGGATGC
>Ga0307514_10005436_pt1 | contig 11373 bp, 10 predicted proteins | sample 16_EM_MG_FD_203088 | JGI IMG/M metagenome (GOLD analysis project Ga0307514, IMG submission 203088) | Populus trichocarpa ectomycorrhiza microbial communities from riparian zone in the Pacific Northwest, United States - 16_EM | ecosystem: Host-associated > Plants > Roots > Unclassified | place... | reverse complement strand
CCATTTGGTTGAATATTGGAAGAGAAATCATCAAAACTACATAATCACCACTTTTGATCCACTTCCCGGTGATGATCCGCTTCCCGGTGAGGGACGGTAGTGCATAACTTGTTCACCATCTGATGTCCAGTCGCTCCATGCGCGCAATGAGCAGCATGCGCCCGACCATGGCCTGGTAAGTTACAACTTGACGTCGGTTGTTCTCGTCTCGTTTTCTTCCATTTGCAGGCAGGGAGTAGTGGTCACTTTGGTTACCTGCCAATCCGCAGCCAGGGCTCGGATGGCACCTTCTCCAGTGATGGCGACAGTGCTCTCGTCCCATCTGGCATCCATTCCTAGGAACCTACTTCGCTTCCCTCTGTCCTCCAGCGTGAGGTACCTCCACCCCCGCATGCCCTCCTTCCAATTTTTTCGTATGTGATCTGAATGCACACAACAGATCGTCCACATGGATGGTGATTACGAACCCATCAGTAGAGCCCAGGGTGGTGCAACCAGACTAGATATCCGTCCCCTCTGCTAATACATGTATCTACCGCTCAAAATCTTGCAGCTCACATGTGTTGGGCTACAGGTATCGAGTGAGCTTAGTCGGTGCACGGTTTCTACACTGACCGTGTTTATATCTGGTATCACGGCATTCCCCACAGCTATCAGCATCGGTTCAGGCTTGGATTGGGTCGTCCTATGGGGGTCTTGTCCCCAGAGCACAATTATTTTAGCGTAGGTAGATAAGAGTCTGGGCACGAGATCAGGTTATTGGGTACCTTTTTGCTTGATCAATACATACCATTCTACAGGCCTTTTTTGAGCCTAGCTATGATGTTAATGGGTTCGATATAGTCAGGTCCAACTTCAAGCTACATAAAATTTGCATAGAAGTGATCGTGGGGCATGCTGGGATGTGCCAAGTCTATATATATACACGGGTTCATGTCGGTCGTACCAATACTAAACTAAAGCATGCAGCAAGTACCACCACTATGGACTATATCTCCTCATACCACAATGTAACCCTATCCTGCCCTATCCATCTGTGGACACCAATAGTAGTCAGCAGAGCGAAGACCATTTGCTTGCTCAAGTGAAATAATTTCCACCAATTCCCCAAACGGCAGGATACGCGTTTGAGATACCTAGACCTACTGCCTAGCTAGGAGATAGGTCAATGGAGGTACTTGCTTTTAATAGCCCCCCCGAATGTGGGTAGTTCACAAAACCAACATGATACCAGCATATCCCTAGTAGGGGACCACTATATGAACTCCAATATCTTATTCTCATCCCAAACCGATCATTGAAAGTAATCCAATCCCTTGAATCTTCTGGACCTCCCCATGGAGGAGAGGCTCTACCACCTTCGCCTTCAGAGCCCAAACTTCCTGTTTGTGGGTAATTCGTCCCTTTGCCTTGTAGGATTAGCTAACCGTTACCGGGCCTATGTAGCCACGGATATCTCGTCTTAGTTTCTATCTTGCGAAGCATAACTGATCGCTGGGCTCATAACGTTAACCTGTAAGAATACAAGGGAATACAAGGGAATACAAGGTGTGAGTAGGTGTGGAATTGTAGTGGAGAGAATACAGATACGTGAGTTTATTGATGCTGTAGTACCCAAGAAGACTTCAACAGTGCTGATGCTCTCAGGAACACAGAGCGCTAAATACATGCGAAAACCTGTATATCCTTCGTCCTCTCATTAGGATTCCAGCAATTCACGTGACGAAGGTTTCCAACACTGTGCTAGCGTAACATCACGAGATTGCCGAAAACAGCTAAGTAGTATCTTTACCCCACCATGAACCAACACAAAACACAACACAACGACAACGACAACGAAAACGACAACGACAACATCATCCCTTTGACCGTGATATTTACATATAAAACCATGGCAGAAGTACTAGGTGCGGTCGCAAGCGCAGTGGCGATAGTTGAAGTTGCTGGCAAGGTCTGGTCGACTGGCTGGAAATACTATCAGGTAAGAAGAACCCCCCCAAGAAATTTGAGCCACAATCAGTAGTAAGTAATTTTATATGGGGCTAGGATGCTAAGAATGCCCGATCCGAGATGAATGACCTTATGAATGGCATTACGGCTCTCCAAACAGCATTTCAGCAAGTTACAAACTTGGCGGAAGGTCCTGGTGCGACCAAGTTGATTGCATTGAAGCCGCTCCTCGAAAGGAGTGCTTTGGAACTTGAAAAGGAGTTCAACCGAATTCTACAGATTTTACAGCCAGGACTAAGACAAAAGACAAAGAAAAAACTACTGGGACAGAGGTTGAAGTGGCCATTCCAAAAGGCGGATGTGGAACAAATTCTTCAGTTACTCGAGCGACATAAATCAGATTTGACTTTTGCCATGAACTCTGACCAGATGTAAGAGCCTATCTCGACTAGAGTCATATTATATGCTAATATCTATATCTAGGACGGCTGTTATTCAAATTGACAATCGAGTTGAGGAAAGTGATGATACATATCAAATCAATCAATACTAGTACTAATTTGTGGTACGTATACAGTCACTACAACAAAGCGCAAACATTGCAAAGTTACCATGCGCTGAAGGTGCTGCCCATGACGACTGGCTCCGGCGACACGAGGATCATTGTTTGCAAGATACACGAGTAGAGCTCCGTAAGCAGATTATGGACTGGTGTGACGACCCAAATGGTAAATGCATCTTCTGGCTTAATGGAATGGCTGGGACTGGCAAATCCACAATTTCTCGCACAATTGCTCTAGAACTTGCAGAAAAGAAAAGGCTTGCAGCGAGTTTCTTTTTTACTCGAGGCAAAAAGGATGTCAGCCACTCTCGCATGTTCTTCACTACGATTGCCGCCCAGCTTGCAAACAGTTTACCAGTACTCCGGACATTCATCTCAGATGCCATCGACAACAATACTCACATCTTTCAAAAAGGTCCTCGAGAACAATGGAATCAACTCATTCTTAATCCTTTAAAGAATGCCCCTACTCAATCAATTCAACTGGTTGTAGTAATTGACGCACTTGACGAATGTGACAGCATGGAAGATATCCAATTAATTCTCCAGCTACTTGCAGAAGCCAAGGACCTTCAGACAGTTCGGATGAAGATCTTCCTTACCAGCAGACCAGAAATCCCCATCTTTGATGGATTTCGTCAATTGTCTGGCGAGGCATATCAGGATTTTATACTCCATAATATCCCGCTTGATACAGTCAATGCAGATATATCTACTTTCTTCCTGCAAAAGCTGTCGCCACTGAAAGCCCAACATGGACTGGGGACACCATGGCCAGATGAGCAAATTATTGAACAATTGGTGGAAAGGGCAGCTGGGCTGTTTATCTATGCTGCGACAACCCTTCGATTTATTCAAGGTGGCATAGATGGACCTGAAGAACAGCTCTCTTTAGTTCTTAGCGCAACCAAGTCATCCCTGTCGGCGACAAAGCATCTTGATGGCATATACACCACACTGCTGCAGCACTCAGTTCTTGGAAAACGGGGTGATCACGAGTGTGATCAAGAGTGTGAACAAGAGTGTGAACAATTAGCAGGACGGTTTAGGCAGGTAGTTGGATCTATTGTAGTAATGTTTAATACTATGCCAGCTCGAAATCTAGCACAGCTGCTCCAAATACCATTCAAAATGGTTTCCAGAACTTTGGACTCTTTGCGTTCTGTGCTCAATGTCCCCGAAAACGAAAGCCATCATGTCCGAGTATTTCATCTGTCCTTCCGCGACTTCCTACAGGATTCTCAGAGATGCAGGGATTTCAGATTTCAGATAGATGAGAAGGATACACACACCAGCCTATTTCGGAATTGTATGCAGCATATATCTCAGCTTCAGGAAAATATATGCAATCTTTGGGGGCCAGGAGTTTTGATTACCGAGATTCACGATGATGCAATACAAAAGAGCATTCCACCACATGTTCAATACGCATGCCGTTACTGGATTGATCACTGGCGAGTTGGAAATCCACTGGAAGTGGAGGAAGACATCAAGACTATTCGGCAATTTCTGGAACAACACTTCCTTCATTGGTTGGAGGCACTTAGCTTAATCGGAGAGGTATCAAATGGAGTTCACATGATTATAGCTCTAGAGGAAATACTATCTGTAAGTGACAATGGTTATTAATCTATACGAAGAATAGTATTGACCTGAAATCAGGGACAATTCGGGGACTATGATGCAGAACTGTTAGAACTTGCATATGATGCCAAACGATTTGGATTGCACATGAGGTCAATTATTGAAATGGCGCCCCTTCAAGTCTACTATTCAGGACTTCTGTTTACCCCACGATCAAGCCTGATTCGAGTAGGATACTTAAAAAATACCCCTTGGGTTGCTATGGAACCCAAAGTAGCAGATGTGTGGAGCTCATTGATACAGACGCTAGAAGGCCATACCAGCAATGTCTATTCGGCTGTGTTTTCACCCAATGGAAAGCTCGTTGCCTCTGCATCCGGAGACAATACAGTCAGATTATGGGATGCGTCAACAGGGAAGCAATGTGGAGTTTTGGAAGGTCATACCGAAGAGGTCAATTCCGCTGTGTTTTCACCTGATGGAAAGCTTGTGGCCTCTGCATCCAAGGACAACACGGTCAGATTATGGGATACATCAACAGGAACCCAATGTGGAGTTTTGCGAGGTCGCACCCATTGGGTCAATTCGGTTGTATTTTCCCCCGATGGAAAGCTTGTTGCCTCTGTATCCGAGGACTGCACGGTCAGATTATGGGATACATCGACAGGAAAGCAGTGTCGAGTTTTGGAAGGTCATACCAATTATGTCAATTCAGCTGTGTTTTCACCCGATGGAAAACTTATTGCCTCCGTATCCAGGGACAACACGGTCAGATTATGGGATGCATCAACAGGAAAGCAATGTGGAGTTTTGGAAGGCCATACCAGCGAAGCCAACTCGGCTGTGTTTTCGCCTACCGGAGGGCTTGTTGCCTCTGCATCCAGGGACAAAACGGTCAGATTATGGGATACATCAACAGGCAAGCAATGTGGAGTTTTGAAAGGTCATACTGGGAATGTCAACTCTGCTGTGTTTTCACCCGATGGAAAGCTTGTTGCGTCTGCATCCCACGACAAAACGGTTAGATTATGGGATGTATCAACAGGAACGCAATGTGGAGTTTTGGAAGGTCATACCCGGGCTGTCAAGTTTGCTGTGTTTTCACCCGATGGAAAGCTCGTTGCCTCTGCATCCATGGGCAACACGGTCAGATTATGGGATACATCAACAGGAACGCAATGTGGAGTTTTGGGAGGTCACACCCATTGGGTCAATTCGGTTGTATTTTCACCCGATGGAAAGCTTGTTGCCTCTGCATCCGAGGACTGCACGGTCAGATTATGGGATACATCGACAGGAAAGCAGTGTCGAGTTTTGGAAGGTCATACCAATTATGTCAATTCAGCTGTGTTTTCACCCGATGGAAAACTTGTTGCCTCCGTATCCAGGGACAACACGGTCAGATTATGGGATGCATCAGTAGGAAAGCAATGTGGAGTTTTGGAAGGCCATACCAGCGAAGTCAACTCGGCTGTGTTTTCGCCTACCGGAGGGCTTGTTGCCTCTGCATCCAGGGACAAAACGGTCAGATTATGGGATGCATCAACAGGCAAGCAATGTGGAGTTTTGAGAGGTCATACTAGGAATGTCAACTCTACTGTATTTTCACCCGATGGAAAGCTTGTTGCCTCTGCATCCGACGACAAAACAGTCATATTATGGGATGCATCAACAGGAAGGCAATGTGGAGTTTTGAGAGGTCATACTGGGGATGCCAAATCAGCTCTGTTTTCACCCGATGGAAAGCTTGTTGCCTCTGTATGTAACGTCAACACAGTCAGATTATGGGATACGTCAACAGGAAAGCAATGTAGAGTTTTGGAAGGTCATACCGTAGAGGTCAAGTCAGTTGCGTTTTCACCCGATGGAAAACTTCTTGCCACTGCATCCTGGGACAGAACGGTCAGATTATGGGATACATCAACAGGAATGCAATGTGCAGTTTTGGAAGGTCATACCAGTATGGTCAACTCGGTTGTGTTTTCACCCGATGGAAAGCTTGTTGCCTCTGCATCCTGGTACGGAACGGTCAGATTATGGGATACTACAAAAAAAGCAGCCATAGAAATCATAGAAACTCATGTCCACACCATCAACATTATGAAGTTTTCTAATGACGGAGCGCATCTACATACGAGTCGCGGCATGCTGCAGCTCAAGTCATCTCTTCCCAGCCGGGAGCTAGCACACACGTCAACTCATTCCCTGTATGTTACTGATCAATGGATTACATGCAACATGAAGAGATTACTCTGGCTTCCTGTTGACTATCGACTATCCTGCGCTGCAGTAAATGACACTACCAACCTCATCGTCATTGGATCTCCCTCTGGTAGAGTTATTTTCATATCTATCGATTTTACCGCTCTTCCGGTTGCATATCTCCAGCCATAACGTTCCTGTCATAGCAAGTAAGGGCTTTCTTGGATATAATTTCCCTTGTTGGCTGTCTCATGAACTAATTCACTGGTTGGTGTATTTAGGTGCAAGTTAAATCAGTTTGGGTATGGGTATGGTAGGCCGGGCATTCGGTGTTGGTGTGTTTTTGTGTGATTATTTGTATATGAACAACGCAGGAGTTATGTGGGTATCTACTACCGGTATAGGGTCAGGTATCATGTCACAAATTTCCTTAGTTATTCACTCCGTGATTAGGTAGCGACCTTCCGATTATTGAGAATAGGTTCTGTGGTTGAGGCAGCGTTTCAGCTAGGTATGCGTCCAATGATTCAACGTAACAGAGGTTCCGAATGGTGGGTTTGAGGTGGCTTGGATGTGTTTATTCACGGTATGAGATGCGAATATGAAGTGTGGTCTGCCTGCTTGAATTGAATTGTGTGTGTCTTGTTCTTTTTATCCAAGTATTCTGAGCGGTACTTTTACACTTCTCTGGCGACACATGTTAGAGCATGTGGAATGATAGGTGGCAGGTGTAATAGTTCCAGAAAGTGAACATAGACATAGTGGGCCTTATAAACATTATCATCGCTTCCGGATTTTACCCCAGGTCAAAGTTGCTCGTGTAATGTCTATGAAGGCAAGTAACTAGGATAGAATCATTAGGCTTAAGGAAGTTTGGTGTGATATTTCAAACCCCCGCCAAGTGTGAACTCTGCGCCTTACCTTTAGAAAATGAGTTGACAGAGCTTGTCTGATACCATTGCCTACACTGAGTGGATCTGGAATTTGTAGTACCTCGACTAGTTTTCGGCAGCATATCTATGGGTTTTAACATTTGCCAGGGTTGATTGGGAATCCAATAGGTAGCTATAGAAGTATTCTTTGCACTTCTTCAGTGCGGACCCCTTGTTCAAGCAACTTGTTGTTCTATGCGTACACCCAAACCTCCAAAGGGAAGGGACTCATAGCCTTAGGCTCCACAGGTGTAGAGTCAACCCTTGCTATAACGGACAGCAGAAATCTGGGACTCTCAGTCCAGTATGATAGCAAGGGTTCTGGTATAGAGAATAACAGGGGTTGAGGTTGACATACGAGGAGCTGGTATGATATGGCAAATGTGTGAGAAAGCTCTGGATATTCCAATTGCAACACCAGCGATACCGGTATTAATAATGTTAAGAGCCACAGGAAAACGAAGGGCACTGGGTGTGCTAGAAAAGCGTGAGATATGTCGGAAGCAACTGGACCCAGAGCATGCAAAAGAGAAGCTTTGTGACTTTGGCAAGAACTTTCTTGACGGAGTAGGTAATCATATAAAGCTTTAAACATGTATTCTGGTAGGTGATAATAATAGTAATATGGGGAATACTGCCATCTCGGTCAACACTGTCTGATGTGCTGAAGGAGAGTACCGGGTGGCTTGAGCAAGATTAGCTCTGTCCGTTATATCAAGGGGGAAAACCTTTGCACGCTGTTCAGTTCGGTATTGTGTGGCCATCTGGTATAGTGTATAGCGAGAGGCAATTTGGTGGTGAGAAATCCTGAAGCCTCTGGTTCGTCCCGTACAACAAGGGATCTGCAATAGCGAGGTCCAGTATAGCAAGAGTTGACTGTAAACCGTATAGACTCCAAAAAAAAAAGTGTGGACCCCTGATCCCAGCCAGCACCATGCCCTCTAGAAGGGTTTCGGAAAAGTGATGTAGGGTAAAATTTACAGTTTCCCAACTGACTTTTTTTACGAAGAGCGTTCAATAGGCTCCAATAACCTTTATATTGCTGCTACGTGGATAAGTGCGTAAACAATTGATTGTAGTTCAGACCAAAAATGAAAACCAATAGCGAAAAAAAACAATCCCTTCCAACTAAAACAAAGAAGCGAGGATCAACACGAGCGATCCATCCCGTTACCCTCAATTCCCATCGCCACACCGTGAGGTGTGAATATTCCTTCCCATAGGGTGTGACTCTCCCTGTAAAAATATGAGCTTCACTTGGCCGGTACGGTCGGTGTGTGAGGATAATGGGTATATTTGCTAAGGGAGGGAAAGGGAAGCTATGAAGGAAACGGCACGATATGTATAGACACAATCCTCCCCACCGACCCGCATATCCCCATTCTCCTACCGTTCCCCCCATGCTCTTACCCGACGCCGCGTCATCCCCATGCCCCTACCCAGTGCTCGTTAAGCACATGTCGGCCCCAAGGGCAACGAGCGCATAGACCAACTAGCTAAGGAGGGGGCGGCTCTGTCAAAAGAGTGGGAGGGTGAAGGGGTGGAAAGAGTGGTGACGGAGGGGGTTAGAGACAAGAGGTGGTGGAAGGTGCGGGAGGAGGAGAGGAAGGTGAAAGGGGGCGGGGGTGGGAAGGATGGTGAGGTGGAACCGCAAGGCACGAGTGAACTACGTGCATTGCCGCACTGGCAAGGGGAATCTCCAAGCCTGGCGAAATGTACTCAAGGACACTGAAGACCCTGAGTGCCGGAAATGCGGAAGGTATGCGGAGACAGCAGGCACGTGGCCTTGGTCCGTACGCATGGAGAAGGGATAGGAAGGAGGTGGGGGACGTGGGAGGCGATGGGACGAAAGAGAGAAGTGGATGAAGAGGGTGAAGGATCCCAGAGGAAACTATGTTGTAGATTTGGTAGCGACCTGCTTCGCCAATCACGACATGCACTGATGTAACGAATCTCTTTTGTTAATTGTATTTGCTTCTGGGGGAAGCCGGCCGGTGAAGAGGGCGTGGCGGCGGAAGGGTTCGATATTTTATCCCGGGGGCGATGGCTGAAGTGGGGGCGTGGAGCATGCCAGACGTTTCCTACATGTTGGGGTTCTTTTTTCGTAGGTTCGGGAGGCAGAGCGCTTAAGCAGCTTGTTGTTCCGTAATGGGGCCATCTCATAGCCTAGGGCTCCACAGACGTATATATAGACTCAAAAAAAAAAAACCCAGTACTCGTTTGTCGATACCCATGCTGCCAGTTTACCCACTCCAACACGCCCCCCTAATATACGCCGTCCCCAAAAAGTAGCATCTCTTCAGTCTTTTGGCACCTACCAATTGTCCCATTGATCCATCCATATCCCGCCCAATTGGCATCCCCGAATTCATTATCCAGCTCGAGTCAAACCCTCTGTCATTCCTGCGACTCGCTTCAATGCCGTCAGTCTGGTGCCTGTCACTACTTTTGTCAGCATATCAGATTTCCTCTCCCGGCACTCAGTGCACTGTGATACCGGTATCTGCCTCCTCCGCGCATTCCCGCACAAAGCGGTGGCGTCGCCGTATCTGCTTTGTGCACTTGTGGAAGTCTGGGTTGAATGACAGTGTGGATGCGCCGTGGTTGTCAGTCCACACCCTTGGTAGGCCTGGGCACGAGACGAGACATCTCGAGACTTTTTATGAAAATTTTTCATTGGTTGTGTCGTGCAGATATCTGAGTGAGACAGCGTTGAGACAGCGTGATAACCGTTGAGACAGGGTGATAGCCGTAAGACAGTGTGACAACCTTCATAAATTATTTCCGTTAGTATATGATTAGCCCAAAAGTCTCGAGCCCACAAGCATAGAGTCTCGAGACCAAGGCCCTGTCTCGTCTCGAGACGTCTCGTGCTCAGGCCTAACCCTTGGTACTGTACTGATACTGAGGAAGGCGAGGATTTGCTGCCATAGTGCACAACTTGTTCACCATCTGATGTCCAGCCGCTCCATGCGCGCAATGAGCAGCATGCGCCCGACCATGCCTGGTAAGTTACGACTTGACGTCGGCTCTCTACTTGCACTTGCAGGTAGGGAGTGGTGATCACTTTGGTTATCTGCCAATCCGCGGCCAGTGCTCGGATGGTGCCTTCTCCAATGATGGCGCCAGTGCCCTCGCCCCATCTGGCATCCATTTCTAGAAACCTACTTGGCTTCCCTCTTTCCTCCGCATGCCCTCCTCCCAATATTTTCGTATGGTATGTGATCTGAATGCGCACAACAGATCGTCCACATGGATGGTGATTACGAACCCATCAGGGTGGTGGAAGTACTCGTAGAGGCCAGGGCCATCCCTGCATTGCACAAACCCGGGGAACCCTTTGAGGATGTCACTCGGCTCCAGTTGGGCGCGGCTTGTTTTGTTCCATAGTTACAGGGATTTCAACTGTGATGAACTGACGTCGGGGGTTGACTATGACTAGGCGGGGGCAATGGGGTGGTTTGGGCTAGCGATGAGAGGCGATGGGTATCAATCCTCCAAGTATCAATGCCGGTATGCAGCTCAGCCGTCCCCTCTATGTCAAGGGGGCGTTATTGGGTACTTTTTTGCTTGATCAATACATACCGTTCTACAGGCCTTTTGTTGATGATGTACTCAGTAGAGCGAGCTCGATATAGTCAGGTCCGACTTCAAGCTACATAAAATTTGCGTAAAAGTGATCATGGGGGATGCTGGGGAGTGCTGTAGGAATACATGAGTTGGTGCGGAATTGTAGCGGAGGGCGTTTAGCGGAGAGAAGACAGATAGATACGAGAGTTTATTGATGCTGTAGAACTCAAGAAGGCTCAAGCAGTGCTGATGCTCTCAGGAACACAGAGCTCTAAATACATGCGAAAACCTGTATATCCTTCGTCTGTTTGCCACAACTGTCCCCACTAGGATCCTCACTAGGATTCCAGCAATTCACGTGACCCTGGTGCGAGGTTAATTTCGGCTTCCATACTTAGGTCTCGCAATACAGGCAAACCTGATCTCGTGCCCAGACTCTTGTACGCTGCGGGGAGTCTGGGCACGAGATCAACGCAAACCCCGCTATAAGGAAGTGCAGAAATCCGGCCAATTTCTTCACTATAGCGAGGTTTCCTTATAGCGAGTAGTCACGTGATGAAATAAGCGGGGGGT
>Ga0307514_10005435_pt1 | contig 11373 bp, 9 predicted proteins | sample 16_EM_MG_FD_203088 | JGI IMG/M metagenome (GOLD analysis project Ga0307514, IMG submission 203088) | Populus trichocarpa ectomycorrhiza microbial communities from riparian zone in the Pacific Northwest, United States - 16_EM | ecosystem: Host-associated > Plants > Roots > Unclassified | place... | reverse complement strand
CGTCATAGCGGCCATCGTACTGCGCTTCGGTCAGCTTGGCTTCGTCGGTCGGCTTGCCGGTGTAGTTGTATTCGAGACGGGCCTTGGCGACCTTCTCGTTGGCCTTGGCCTGCTCGACGCAGATGTCCTTGGCATTGGCCGACAGCTTGTCGCAGCTGTCCTTTTCTGCCTTGTAGGTCGTCTCGATGTCCTTCTTGGCGCCGTCGTAGGCGCTCTTGCTGAAGTTGTTGGCCTGGGCGGCGCCCAGGCAGCAGACCGCAGCAATGGCCACAAGGGATTGGCTCAGCAGCTTGGAAGTTTTCATGATGTTGTCCTTAGATGAGGTTGGTTGCTCTGCAGGCGGGTGAACCCGGGTCGGCCCGGGTCCATGCAGTTGCCACACATCCCGCCTTCTGTCCTTGCCGTGGCCCGCTGCTTCATCACCCGTTGGGGTATCAGGTGATGAGCCGGTCCTTTGGCGTGATCGCAGTGTCACGCTGAGCCGCATGGTCCTGCCACCGGTGGCCGCCGCGGCGACATGTAGGCTCCGGCCTACAGACTTCGCGTGGACCGTCGGCAAAAATTCCTCTGCATCGCCCCTGCCTGCTGCCTGCCTACATGCCGTTTTCGTCGTACCAAACCGTAGACCGCCGCGATCAGCTGGTACTGGCCGCTGCGCTGCTGTTCGAGGTGGGCCTGCTGGTCGTCGACATCCTGACGCCGCTTGGATTTGCCGAATGGGTGCTGTACCTGCTGCCGCTGTCGCTCTCGCTGCTGCAGCGGCGGCGCTGGGTGCCCTACCTGCTGCTGGCGCTGGCCATTGTTTTCACGTTCCTTGGCATGCAGTGGTCGCCACCGGGCCTGGCCTCGCCGTTCCTGCTGTATGTGAACCGCAGCATGGGATCGGCCGCCTTCATCGTGATGGCGGTGGTGATCTCCATGGTGCTGGGCCAGCGCGAAGCCATTCGCCGGCAGCTGTGGCTGCAGCAGGCGGAATCGGCGCTGGCGCAGCGCCTGGCCGGCGAGCTGACGATAGAGCAGGTGGGCGAGGTCAGCTGCGCGATGCTGTGTGGCTGGCTGACACCTTCGGTGGCGGCGGCCTATCGGCGTGACGGCGATAGGCTGCGGCGCTTTGGCAGCCACGCGGCTGACCTGGCCACGCTGCCGGCGACGCTCACGCTGCAGGACGGCCTGCTCGGCGAGGCCGCACGCCAGGACCGATTCAATGCACTGAGCCCGGCGCCGCAGGGCCACCTGGGGCTACAGTCCGCCCTGGGCCGCAGCCTGCCGGAGCACCTGCTGCTGATGCCGCTGCATGCCGAGGGCCGCAACGTCGGCGTGATCGAACTCGGCGTGGCGCGCGCGAAGCTGGACCTGGCACTCTGCGAGGAACTGGCGCGCGGCATCAGCGAAGTGGTCGGCCTGGCCTTGCGCGGCGCCGCCTACCGGCTGGAGCGCCAGGCCATGCTGGAGGAAACCCAGCGCCAGGCCGAGGAACTGCAGGCCCAGCAGGAAGAGCTGCGCGTGTCGAACGAGGAACTTGAAGAGCAGGGCCGCATCATGCGCGAGTCGCAGGCCGAGCTGGAGACGCAGCAGACCGAGCTGGAGCGCGTCAACGGCCAGCTGGCGCTGCACGCGCGGGCCATGGCCGACAAGCAGCAGGAACTGTTGCAGTCGCAGGCGGCGCTGCAGGCGAATGCCGAGGCGCTGGAAGCGGCCAGCCGCTACAAGTCCGAGTTCCTGGCCAACATGTCGCACGAGCTGCGCACGCCGCTGAACAGCTCGCTGATCCTCTCGCAGCTGCTGGCGGCCAACAAGGACGGCCGGCTCAGCGAAGAGCAGGTGCGCTTCGCCCGCGCGATCTTCGATGCCAACAACGACCTGCTGGCCTTGATCAACGACGTGCTGGACCTGTCCAAGATCGAGGCCGGCCATGCCGACCTGCAGCGCGAGCGCGTGCCGCTGCAGGAGCTGGCCACGCGGCTGCAGACGGTGTTTGCCGCGCTGGCCGAGAAGAAGGGCCTGGGCTTCGAGGTGGTGCTGGACCAGGGCCTGCCCGAGCACATCTTCAGCGACAGCCGGCGCCTGCAGCAGGTGCTGAAGAACCTGCTGGCCAATGCGGTGAAGTTCACCGTCAGCGGCAAGGTGACGCTGGCGCTGAAGCCGCTGGCCGGTGGCGCGGTGCGCTTCGAGGTGCGCGACACCGGGGTGGGCATTCCGGTCGACAAGCACGAGGTGATCTTCGAGGCCTTCCGCCAGGCCGATGGTTCGACCAGCCGCCAGTTCGGTGGCACCGGGCTGGGCCTGTCGATCTCGCGTGAACTGACGCAGCGCCTGGGCGGCACGATGACGCTGCACAGCAAGCCTGGTCAGGGCAGCTGCTTCAGCGTGGACCTGCCGGCCGAGCTGCCCGAGCAGCCGGCGCCGGACGAACCCCGCATGGCCCGCCCTGCCGCGCCGACGTCGCGGCCCGCCGGCCCCGCCGCGCCCACGCCGGCCGCGCTGCCGATCGAGCTGCCGCCTGGCCTGGGCGAGGACAGGCGGGTGCTGCTGGCGGTGGAAGACGACAGCGCCTTTGCCGCCACGCTGCGCACGCTGGTCGAGGAACTGGGCTTCGACTGCGTGGTGGCCAACACCGGCGAGCAGGCGCTGACGCTGGCGCGCGAGCTGCGGCCCAGCGGCGTGCTGCTGGACGTGGGGCTGCCTGATGTGTCCGGCCTGTCGGTGCTGGAGCGGCTCAAGCGCAACCCCGGCACCCGGCACATTCCGGTGCACGTGGTTTCGGGCCTGGAGCGCAGCCACGCGGCCATGACCATGGGCGCCATCGGCCACCTGGTGAAGCCGGCGCTGCGCGAGCACCTGGTCGAGGCCATCGAGCGGCTGCGGCACCGGCTGGACCATCCGTTGCGCCGGGTGCTGGTGGTGGAAGACGATGTGGCGCTGCGGCAGAACCTGCAACTGCTGCTGGCCGCGCCGCAGGTCGAGATCACGACCGTGGGCACGGTGGCCGACGCGCTGACCGCGCTGGGCGCGACCACCTTCGACTGCATGGTGACCGACCTGGCACTGCCCGACGGCAGCGGCTTCGACCTGCTGGAGCGCATGGCGCGCGGCGAGCGCGAAGGCTTTCCGCCGGTCATCGTCTACACCGGCCGGGCGCTGAGCCGCGACGAGGAAACGCTGCTGCGCCGCTATTCGCGCTCCATCATCGTCAAGGGCGCACGTTCGCCCGAGCGGCTGCTGGACGAGGTGACGCTGTTCCTGCACAGCGTGGAGGCGGCGCTGCCGGGCGAGCAGCAGCGCCTGCTGCAGGCCGCGCGCAGCCGCGACGCGGTGCTGGAAGGCCGGCAGATCCTGCTGGCCGAAGACGACGTGCGCAACATCTTCGCGCTCAGCAGCGTGCTGGAGCCGCTGGGCGTGCAGCTGCAGATCGCCCGCAACGGCCGCGAGGCGCTGGAACGGCTGGACCGCCAGCCGCCGGTGGACCTGGTGCTGATGGACATCATGATGCCGGAGATGGACGGGCTGGAGGCGATGCGGCGGATCCGCGCCCGGCCCGATGGCGCCGACCTGCCCATCATCGCGCTGACCGCCAAGGCCATGGCCGACGACCGCCAGCAGTGCCTGGAGGCCGGTGCCAACGACTACCTGGCCAAGCCGATCGACGTTGACCGGCTGGTTTCGCTGTGCCGCGTCTGGATGCCCAAATGACACGCCCACGCCGCTCTGTTTCTTCGCCGGAGCTGCCGGCGGCTGCGGTGTCGGCCGCGGGCAGTGCCGACGCTGCGCAGCGCGAGCGCAGTGACGCCGTGGCCCAGGCGGATGCCTTGTTCGACATCGAGATCAAGCTGCTGCTCGAAGCCGTGTTCCTGCGCTACCAGCACGACTTTCGCCACTACGCACCCAGCTCGTTGCGCCGCCGCCTGCACCAGGCGCTGCAGGCCATGCGCTGCGAGCGGCTGTCGCAACTGCAGGACCGGGTGCTGCGCGAGCCGGATGCCTTCTCGCAGCTGCTGCAGTTCCTGACCATCCAGGTCAGCGAGATGTTCCGCGACCCGGCCTACTTCCGGGTGCTGCGCGAGGAGGTGGTGCCGGAGCTGCGCACCTATCCGTCGCTGAAGCTGTGGGTGGCCGGCTGCAGCCATGGCGAAGAGCTGTGGTCGCTGGCCATCCTGCTGCACGAGGAGGGGCTGCTGGAGCGCTGCATCCTCTACGCGACCGACATCAACCCGGTGGCCCTGCAGCGTGCCGAGGCCGGCATCTACCCGCGCGAGCGCATGCCGCTGTTCAGCCGCAACTACCTGGCGGCCGGCGGCAAGGCCTCGCTGAGCGACTACTGCACCGCCGCGTACGAGGGCGTGATGTTCGACCGGGCGCTGAAGCGCCAGGTGGTGTTCGCCGATCACAGCCTGTCGACCGACGCGGTGTTCTCCGAGGTGCACCTGGTGTCCTGCCGCAACGTGCTGATCTATTTCAACCGCGACCTGCAGGACCGCGCGGTCGGCCTGTTTCGCGAGGCGCTGGTGCGGCGCGGTTTCCTCGGGCTGGGCAGCCGCGAGTCGCTGCAGTTCGGCGCCCATGCGCACCTGTTCCAGCCGTTCCACCCGCAGCCGGACGTTCGGCTCTACCAACGCCTGTGAGCCAAGGAGCATGTCCATGAACTGGCCTGACCTGTCGCTCAAGGCGGTGGTGATCGGCGCCTCGGCCGGCGGCGTCGAAGCGCTGCTGGCGCTGACGGCAGCCTTGCCTGCCGATTTCCCGGCGCCGGTGCTGGTGGTGTTGCACCGGGCGCCTCAGCCGGAAGGCAAACTTTCACCCGCGGCGCTGCTGGCCAGGCGCTGCGCGCTGCCGGTCGAAGACGCATGGGCCGGCCAGCCGCTGAAGCCGGGCCGGGTGTTGCTGGCACCGGCCGACTACCACCTGCTGGTCGATCCGGGGCCGGATGGGCCGGTGGCTGCGCTGTCGGTCGACGATGCGGTGCTGTGGTCGCGACCGGCGATCGACCCGCTGTTCGAGAGCGCGGCGCACGAGTACGGTGCTGGCCTGCTGGCCATCGTGTTGACAGGCGCCAGTGCCGACGGTGCGGCCGGTGCTTTGGCTGTGCGCGCGCACGGCGGCCGGCTTTGGGTGCAGGATCCGGCCGAGGCCGTGGTCCCGACGATGCCGAGGGCCGCGCTGGACCTGGCCGGCGCAGACCAGGTGATGAGCCTGAAAATGATGTGTGATGCCCTGGGCCAGGCCCAGACGGGGGGAGAGAGATGATGGCTGCCAAACCTTTGAACATCCTGGTCGTCGACGACGTGCCGCAGAACCTGCTGGCGATGCGCGCGCTGCTCGCCGCAGACGACTGGCACGTGCTGACCGCCGACTCGGCCGATGCTGCGCTGGAGCTGCTGCTGCAGCACGACGTGGCGCTGGCGCTGCTGGACGTGCAGATGCCGGGCATGGACGGCTACGCGCTGGCCGAGCTGATGCGCGGGGCCGAACGCACCCGCCACGTGCCCATCATCTTCCTGACCGCGGGCTCGATGGAGGAGCAACGCAGCTTCCGCGGCTACGAGGCTGGCGCGGTGGACTTCCTCTACAAGCCCTTCGATGGCCGGGTGCTGCGCAGCAAGGTGGCGATCTTCGCCGACCTGCACCGCCAGAAGGCCACGCTGGCCGAGAACATGGCCGAGCTGCAGCGGCTGACGCGGCTCAACTCGACCATGCTGTCGGCGCTGTCGCACGACATCCGCGCGCCGCTGGCCGCGCTGGCGCTGAATGCCGAGCTGCTGCTGCGCTCCGACAAGCCCGGCCCCGGTTCGGCCGGTGCCCGCATCAAGGCCGCCACCGCGATGCTGAGCCGGCAGGTCGACCACCTGGTGAACCTGGCCCAGCTGCCCAGCGCCGAGCTGCGCCCCAGCCCCGTCATGACGGACCTGGCCGCGCTGACGCAGGAGCGGCTGGAGACGGCCCAGGGCAATGGCTTGCTGAGCCAGCTGCCAGCCTTCGAAGTGCTGGGCGACACCCAGGGCCTGATGGACCGGGCGATGCTGCAGCAGGCGCTGGACCACCTGCTGCTGCAGGCCACGACCTATGCTGGCGAGTCCGGGCTGAAGATCGAGCTGGATGGCGACCAGCGGCGCTCGCTGCTGCTGCGCATCAGCTTTGCCGGCTTGCTCGGCGACGCGGCCAGCCAGCACTTGTTTGGCGGCGGCGAGGCCGTCGAAGGCATGGCCGCGCCGCGCGTGGGGTCCGGCCTGTCGCTGCCGGAACGGGTGGCGCGCGCGCATGGCGGCTCGTTGGTCGGCCGCTCGCGGCCGCGCGAGGGCACGCAATTCGAGTTGATGCTGCCGCGCGGGCTCTGACGCCCCGGCAGGCCCATAAAAAGGGGCCCGCCACGTTGCCGCGGCGGGCCACCAAAAAAACCAGCGTCGTCGCCGGTCCTTCTCAAACGAAAAACAGGAATTGCAGGCAAGTCATTGCAGGTTCCGCGCCAGCCGCGGGCCTGCTGCCAGCGTGCCGCCTGCATGTTGCCGGGCCGTACGAGGGAGAGTCCTGTTTTTGCGTCGCCAGCGCTGTTACGATTTTTCACTTTCAGGGCCTTGCGGCCCGGCTCCGGACTGCGGTGGACGGCCGCCAGGGCGACCGGGCGTGACACATTTCGTCGCCTCGGGCGCGACGTTTCACGGCCGCGGCCGCAAATTGGCAATGCGGTTGAAGCGAACGCGCTACTTCCTCAGCGCGCCAATGCCCAGCAAGGCCAGCACGACAAACAGCAGGCAGATGGCCAGGAACACGAAGAAGAGCACCTTGGCGATGCCGGCGGCGCCAGCGGCCACGCCGCCAAATCCCATCAGGCCGGCAATCACCGAGATCACCGCAAAAATAAGGGCCCACTTGAGCATGATGTTGTCCTCTTGAGTCGACGAAGGTGGCCGCGAAGCCGCTCGCCAGGCAGGGCCGCCGGCGAGCGTTTTGCGGCATGGTGGGACTGTAGAAAGCGGCAGCCTGGGGGGCCATCGGTGGCGGCGCAGGCGGCTTGTAGGACGGGGCCTTGAGCCGGCCAGGTTCAGCCCGGGTGAGCCCGGGCCGGGGCATCGTGCATTGTTGATCGCCTGGCTCGGGTTTTGGGGTATTCCCTTGGGGCTGGCGCCTGCGCGCGTGTCAGGCTGCAAACGCGGCGCAGTCCTACACTGCGCTCCGGGCGCGAGAGGCGATGCTGCGCCAGTCCACCGCAAGCCCAGGGAGAGCCATGCGCGCCGTGTTCGACTCGATTCCCACCCTCCGCGACGTGGTGTCGCGTACCCAGCCACGGGGCCTCATGCCCGTGGATGCCGCCCCCGAGGATCCGGAGCGGGCGGCCATCGTCGCCGCACTGCTCAAGCCGGCGGCGAGCATTTCGCCGAAGTACTTCTATGACGAGCAGGGCTCCGCGCTGTTCGAGGCCATCACCGAGGTGCCCGAGTACTACGTGACGCGCACCGAGCGGGCGGTGATGGTGCGCCATCACGAAAGCATTGCCAGCGCGGTGGGGGAGTGCAGCAGCATCATCGAGCTGGGCGCCGGCAGCTGCAAGAAGGCCATGTCGCTGTGCGAGTTGCTGGACCCGGACCACCTGGTCGTGGTCGACATCAGCGGCGACTTCCTGGCCACCCATGCACGGGTGCTGCAGGCCGGGCTGCCGTGGATGCAGGTGCACCAGGTGGTGGCCGACATCACCCGCCCTTTCGAGCTGCCGCCGGCGCTGCCCATGCAACGCCGGCTGGTGTTCTACCCGGGCTCGTCGATCGGCAACTTCGAGCCGGCCGAGGCCTGTGCGCTGCTGGCCCGCGCCCGCGGCCTGAGCGGCGACGATGGTGCGCTGCTGCTGGGCGTGGACCTGGTCAAGGACCCGCAGATCCTGCAGGCCGCCTACGACGACCATGGCGGGGTCACCGCGGCGTTCAATCGCAATGTGCTCACGCACCTGAACACGCTGATCGGCAGCGACTTCCAGCCCGCGCAGTGGCGGCATGTGGCGCTGTTCAATGCGCAGCGCAGCCGCATCGAGATGCACCTGGAGGCCAGCCGGGAGCTGGAAGTGCGCTGGGCGGGCGGCGGCCGGCGCTTTGCAGCCGGCGAGCGCATCCACACCGAGAACAGCTACAAGTACACGCCGGACCGGCTGCAGGATTTGCTCGCCACCGCCGGCTACTCGCGCGTGCGCTGCTGGACCGATGCCCGCGGCTGGTTCGCCGTGGTGCTGGCCCAGCCTTGAGTTCGCGATGAGCGCCGCGATGCTGATCGATGAAGTGCTGGCGACGGCTCCCGCGCACGCGGTCGTGCCGCTGGTGCAGCGCTACCATGCCGTGCGCCAGCATTCGCTGGGGCTGGTCACGCCGCTCTCGCCCGAGGATTGCTGCGCGCAGTCCATGCCGGATGCCAGCCCGGCCAAGTGGCACCTGGCCCACACCACCTGGTTCTTCGAGACCTTTGTGCTGGAGCGCTGGGAGCCGGACTTCGCGCCCTTCCACCCCGGCTTCCGCATGCTGTTCAACTCCTACTACGACAGCGTGGGTGAGCGCCATCCGCGGCCCGCGCGTGGGCTGCTGACCCGGCCTTCGCTGGCCGAGGTGCTGATCTACCGCCAGCAGGTTGATGCCCGCATGGGCACGCTGCTGCAGCATCTGCATGCCAACCCCGAGGTCCAGGCACTGGTGACGCTGGGGCTGCAGCATGAGCAGCAGCACCAGGAGCTGATGCTGACGGACCTGAAGCACCTGCTGTTTGCCAACCCGCTGCGGCCCGCCTATGTGGCCAGGCCGGCGCCGGTGGATGCGGCAGAGGTCGCAGGCGCGTCCAGGGCGGCCAGGCCATTGCGCTTCCAGCAGTTTGCCGGTGGCCTGGTGGAGATCGGCCATGCGCGCCAAGCATTGGATGACGAGGCCACGGCGTTTGCCTTCGACAACGAATCGCCGCGGCACAAGGTCTACCTGGCACCGTACGCGATTGCCGATCGGCTGGTCAGCAATGGCGAGTACCGGGCCTTTGTCGAGGATGGTGGCTATGACGACCCGCTGTTGTGGCTCTCCGAAGGCTGGGCATGGCGCCAGGCGGCACAGCACCGGCACCCGCTGTACTGGGAGCCCGGCGCACCCGGCGCATGGCTGGCCTTCACGCTGGGCGGCCTGCAGCCACTGCGCGACGCCGAGCCGGTGGCCCACCTGAGCTACTTCGAGGCCGATGCCTTCGCCCGCTGGGCCGGCGCGCGGCTGCCGACCGAGGCCGAGTGGGAGCATGCCGCTGGCGCGGCCTGGGCGGAAGCTGGACCTGGCTTGCGAGGCCCCGACCAACTGCACCCCCAGCACGCTGCAGAAGCACAGGCCCAGTGGTTTGGCGAGCTGTGGCAGTGGACCCAGTCCAGCTACGCGGCCTACCCTGGCTTCCGGCCCGCGCCGGGCGCGGTGGGTGAGTACAACGGCAAGTTCATGGTCAACCAGTACGTGCTGCGTGGCAGCTCGTGCGCGACGCCGGCCGGCCATGCCCGGCCCAGTTACCGCAACTTCTTTCCGGCCACCGCCTGCTGGCAGTTCAGCGGCCTGCGCCTGGCCAAAGACCTGAGCGAACTGCCGCCTGGCGGCTGACGGTGATGCCGCGGGGCCGTGGGCCAAGTCCTACAGGTCCGGTTGGCATCGCCTGACACCCGGGGTCTTTTGAGGGGCGTACGCTGACATTCATCCGGTCAACACCGGGTGTCACTTCCCTCCCCAAACCGCGCAGTCACCTGTGCGGACTTTCAAAGGAGTTCCCATGAACACGAACAAGACCCTGCTTTCCGTCATCACCGCCGCCAGCGTCGCCGGTGCCCTGTCGATGGCCTACGCCCAGTCCGAACCGGCCCCGTCGCCGACCTCGGTGCAGGCCCCGACGACCGAATCGTCGGCCCAGTTGCAGGCATGGCACGACCTTGAGCAGCAGCGTGAAAAGGTGCGCGAGATCGCTCGCCAGCAGGCGCTGGACGCCGCTGAAGCCCAGCGCGCTGCGAATGAAGCCTCGGTGGCGCAGGCTGACCAGGCGGCCGAGCCGACTTATCGCGCCAACATGAGCAACACCGCCGTGTTTGCCGAGCCTGCGCAGCAAGCCGCGCCGATGGCCCCGGCCACCCCGGAACCCAGCGCCACGCAAAGCAGCGGCACGACCACCCCCACGCCTGACCAGGGCTACAACAGCAGCACCGACAACAGCGCCATGAACAGCGGCTCGACCTCGATGCCAGCCCCGCAAGCCGACCGCAACTGAGCGACTCGTCCAGCCATCCCGGTCCTGACCCCATGAACACGAACCCCGAGCATCCTTCCGTGCGTCGCCCTGAGTCTGCTCCAGTGGCGCCTCGCGACACCGACTGGTTCGATGGCATCCGACGGGGTCTGTGGATCGGGCTGGCGGCGGCGGCCGTCATCTTGCCGGTGCAGTACCAACTGCGCCAGCATCGGCTGGCAGCGCAGCGGTCTGCGGCCGTCGCGATGGCGCCCGGTGCCGAACAGGCGCCTGCGGCTTTGCAGCCGCAGGCGCCGCTTGCCGTCACGCCGCCGCCGCCGGTGCGCCCGATGGTGGTGGACTGGCACGGTGAATCCGCCTCCGAGCCGGCCCGCAAGCTGGCGCAATGGGTGGCGGCTTCGCACAACAACGAAGGCATGGATTTCGTGATCGTCGACAAGCACAACACCAAGGTGTTCGTGTTTGCCTCCGACGGCCAGCTCAAGGGCGCCACGCCGGTGCTGCTGGGCTCCAAGGTCGGCGATGACTCCGTGCCCGGCATTGGCCAGAAGCCGATTGCCGACGTGCGCCCCGACGAGCGCACCACACCCGCTGGCCGTTTCCTCGGCCAGCGCGGCATGAACGCGATCAACCAGGATGTGGTGTGGGTGGACTACGACGCCGCCGTGTCCATGCACCGCGTGCGCACCACCAACGCCAGCGAGCGCCGGCTGGAACGCCTGGCCACACCGACCACCGCGGACAACCGCATCTCCTACGGCTGCATCAACATGCCGGTGGCCTTCTTCGAACAGGTGCTGGCACCGACCTTCGCGAAACAGCGCGCGGTGGTCTATGTGCTGCCCGAGGTCAAGAGCCTGCAAATGGTATTCGGCATTCCCGATCGGTTCGATGCACCGGCCACGACGGCCGAAGCACCGGCCGCAATGCCAACAATGCCAACGATGACTTCGCTGCGTGCACCGCTCGCGGCGGCCGCACTCGCCGCCAAGGGCTGAGTGGGCCGCCCGTTCCCAGCATTCGCTTAGGGCGTGTTAACACATCCGGAGCCCGTCGGCGACAAGCACAAAGCTGATGAAGCCAAGGAACATGATGTCAAGCTTCTCGAAGCGGGAGAAGATCCGGCGGTAACCCTTGAGCCTGCGGAACAGG
>Ga0307514_10005434_pt1 | contig 11374 bp, 6 predicted proteins | sample 16_EM_MG_FD_203088 | JGI IMG/M metagenome (GOLD analysis project Ga0307514, IMG submission 203088) | Populus trichocarpa ectomycorrhiza microbial communities from riparian zone in the Pacific Northwest, United States - 16_EM | ecosystem: Host-associated > Plants > Roots > Unclassified | place... | reverse complement strand
ATATTGAAGCTAGGCATTACTACATCACTGAAAAAGTACAAGATGGTATGATCGTGGTAAAATATCTGCCAACGAAAGACATGATACCAGATATGTTCACAAAACCAATGCCTCGAGATACGATCTATTGACATGCGAAAGCTTTGGGGGTGTACTACCCTACGCCTCAACACATATGTTCAATCTGCAACAATGATTATTCATCTCACAACCTTTTACACAAACATTTGCGAGATGTACATGGATATAACAAAGGCATGAACATATAGGCGTATAAAAACGCTAGGCGTATAAAAACGCTAGGCGTATAAAACGCTTGAGTCTTGAAAGTTTGCAGTTTAGGCGTATAAAACGCTTGAGTCTTAAAGTCTACAGTTTAGGCGTATAAAACGCTTGAGTCTTCAGTCTACAGTTTAGGCGTATAAAACGCTTGAGTCTTCAGTCTACAGTTTAGGCGTATAAAACGCTTGAGTCTTCAGTCTACAGTTTAAAACGCTCTAGTATTCAGTCTATTTATGCATGAGATCATTTGAGCATTAAGGATGTGGGGGAGGTGATGTTGATTTTGATTTGCATGATATGATAGTCAATTGCTGTAATTTTTCTGATAGTTGGATGATGGGTCGAGGGGGAGGTGACAGGACATGGTCAGGTGACCTGTCCTTAGTACGGGTCGACTACATCACCAACGACATCATCAACTCTATATGTCATATAAATGACTCTGACCTACGGAACCTTATACCAATGACCCTTACATCAATGACTCACGGTTGGGATGGAAGGGATATATAAGACTCGGGGAATAGATAGAGAGAACAATACACACACACATATCTTGTCAGGTTTGAGCCCGGCGCTTCCAAGCACCACAACACTAAAACCACCCACTGACATACAATTTTTTTTACTATTCTACATCACCATGGCGAGCGAAAAAGCTTCGATCGAGAATCTTGACGGCACAAATTATCAATCTTGGAAGAAGGATATACAAATGATCCTCATAAGGAAAGGAGTTTGGGAATTTTTAGGAAAGATCCCAGACGCTGGTCAAGAGAGAGAGTGGACACGCGCTCAACAGCTAGGACTTGCTGAGATCTATCTGGCATGTGAACATGAACAAAAGAAGTTGATTTCGGAAGCGGTGGATATGACAGAGGCGTGGGAGATCCTCGCACGTAGGCATGAAGCCCCCTCAGCGGCAAATAAAATGAGGCTTGAACAAGAGTTTGTTTCATTTAGAATGTCTCCAAATGAACCTATCGAGAAGTTTATCACCAAAGTCAAAGCGAAAGCTCAAGAACTAAGAGCAGTCGGAGTTGATATTACTTCAGCACGTACATCGAACATAATCTTAGCTGGTTTACCTCAAGATTATTTGCCTGTCGTAACAGCAATGACAATCAGACCAGGGGAATTACGATTGGAAGATGTGGTAGACGCTGTTATCAACCATGAAACAGCGTTAAAAAGATTCAACACTAGCACACCCGTTTTACATCATTCCCCTGCAATCACGGCGATGACTGCAGGAGGACCTATACGATCTCGTCAAAATTATGCAAATCAATATCGACAAACTCCGTATACAAATCAATATCGACAAACTCCGTATGCAAATCAGTATCGACAAACCTCGCATAATAATAGGAATGGAATGACGGATGCTGGAGAACCTGTGCGATGTTACTACTGTGGAAAATTGGGACATACTCAGAATGTTTGTTTCAATAAAAATCCAAATTTGAAACCGACATGGATGAAAGAACTAGAACGGGGTCCCGCATCCGCAACAGGAGCAAACACATCACCAATGCCTCGACAGAATGCTTCATCAATAGTTCAACAAAACCCTTCAGCAATAACACCGGAAGAATACTCTTGTGATATTCAACGAGCCACTCTAGCTTTTGACCATGCATTTGCGACAGTGCATGGGCATGAACAGTATTCGATTGAAAGGGCCCGGCTGGCAACACAAATATCCAGAGAATGGCTAAGAGACTCTGGAGCATCGTCTCATTGTTCGGCAAACAAGGATTTATTTCTATTCTTAGAACACATAGTCGAGACTCCAGTGTTGACTGGAAATGGATGGCTAATGGCAATAGGGAAGGGTACCATACCCTTAGTTATGACATGGCAGGAAAATGGACAACAAAAGAGACGTAACTGCCTGTTGGAGAATGTGTTATATATACCAATGTTGGCATCTGGTTGCAATTTGTTGTCTCTGAAAACGTGGGCAAGAGAAGGAATTAAGAGTGAAATAACAAGTGACCGCATGGATTTCTGGAAAGATGGGATATATCTAGGCAGAGCCTCAGATTGTGGGAATGGGTGGAAATTAGACATAGAACAGCCGACTGCTCGAGAACACCCAATTGCACTAGCGACATGTACTGAGGACACACAAACAGCGGAAACCTGGCATCAACGACTAGGACATCTGAATAAACAGGATATACTACGACTACCAAACAAGGTAACTGGAATGATTATTGGCACCCCTAAGACAGAGAGCAGCTTGAAATGCGCTGGATGTTTAGTTGGAAAACAACAAAGGAAGGGTTCTAGGATGCCGATGCTGACAGCAACGAAGAGGTTGGAAAGAGTTCACTGTGATCTGAGTGGACGAATTCAACAAAAAGGGGGGCTCGATAATGCAGAATATTTTGTGGTTTTCATTGATGAATTTTCGCGCTTTACATGGCTGTATCCTTTGAAAACAAAAGATGAATCGCGAGGAGCTTTTGTTGCTTTTAAAGCATATGCTGAGCGTCAATGTGGATCAAACTTGCTGGTACTACATACTGATGGGGAAGGATCTTTTCAAGAAGCTGGATTTATTGGATGGCTGCAAAGCATCGGGGTGATATTAGAGACGACCCCTCCTGGGTGTCCAGATATGAATGGATTAGCAGAAAGAACTATCCAAACAATTGTTCGCATGACAACAACGATGCTATATACAGCTGGAATACCAGGTATGTTTTGGCCAGATGCAGCACGAACAGCCACCTATTTGCGAAATAGATGCCCGAATGCATCTACTGGAAAAACACCTTACGAATTATGGCATGATCAGAAACCCTCTCTTGGTCATCTTCGAATATTTGGTTGCAGGTGTTATGCTCATGTTCAAGAGAAATTACGGGATGGAAAATTAGGAGCTCGAACAGTGGAAGCAGTTTTCTTTGGTTATTATGATGCGGATAATGTATTTGCGGTTTTTGATGTTAATGCTAAAAAGGTGATAAAAAGACGAGATGTGGTATTTCATGAGGAAGTTTTAGGTCATCCGTCATTACGCCAATTCGGATTACAGCCAGGTTATGATATACTGGGAAATTCAATCGACGAATCTCTAGATATTGCGGAACAGGGTGAAGAAGGAGAAGAGGTGATCTTAGCTACATTTAAGCCTACATTACGAGAGATCACACTAGCCTCGCTGCTCACGCATACGATACCTGAAGAGCCTGAGACAAATGAAGTGGAGGTTAGAGTTAAGAAGATGACACTGGATGAGCATTTGTCAAAAAGTGGTGAACAAGACAAGATGATTCAACAATTCGATGATCTATTCAAACGAATGGCGAAGGAATATCAGGTAGAATCTCACCCATTGGACATTCGGCTAGCACAGGAGGAAATTCTACCAAAGACCTTTTCACAGGCGATGCGCTCAATCAACAAAAGCTTCTGGTTTCAGGCATTGGTAGCTGAGATGAGAGCGCTATTTGAAAAAGGTACATTTGGACTGGTATCAAAATCGGAAATTCCACCTGGTCGAAAGCCTCTTGCAACTAAGTGGGTTTTCGCAATAAAGAGAGATATTACGGGGTCGATAATTAAATTCAAGGCAAGATGGGTTGCTAGGGGTGATTTACAAAAGAAAGGAATAGATTATCGCGAGACGTTTGCACCAGTCATATCCTTCCCGAGTTTGAGAATTATTTTGACAATCGCTGCAAAGTATGACTTGGAGATTGGACAATTCGATGTTATATCTGCTTTTTTAAATGGTCTGATTGACACGATTGTCTACCTACGACAACCTGATGGTTTCGCATTGGATACAAGGGTATGTATTCTGCATAAATCCATATATGGGCTATGTCAAGCTGCGAAATCATGGTATGAGATTTTGGATATTGCATTTGAAGCATTTGGTTTCAAACGAATCATTCATGATAGTGCATTATGGTATAAACCTAGCGGTTGTTATGCATTGGCACATGTGGATGATTGCTTGGTGGTTGGAACAAACAGTGAAGTCAGAGAAGTCAAAAGCTTTCTAGCGACGAAGTTCAAAATTAAAGACATGGGGGATGTTTCGATATTCACAGGTCTATTAATTCAACGAGACAGGTCAAAAAGAACAATCCAGATATCGCAAGCTCACTATGCAAAACAAATTATCGATACATACGGCATGCAAAACTGCAATCCAGTATTGACGCCAATGGAGATAAAGGAGACTGTATACAATACCGGTACATGCACTCAGGAAGATAAGACTTTGTTTCAGCGGATGGTTGGCTCTCTATTGTATTTGGCGAATGGGACACGACCAGATATTTCCTATGCGGTGACTCGATTAGCACAGTTTGCAAGCAATCCTAGCGAACAACACATGATAGCTATCAAAAGAGTGCTTCGATACATAAAGGGAACTGTGGAAGCAACACTTCTCCTAGCTACCTCAGACTCCAATCTGATAGGATATTTTGATTCGTCATGGCTTGATAATCCTAGCGACCGTCGTTCTACATACGGCTTGGCAATTATGTGGAACGGTTCACCATTGTTGTGGAAATCTAAAAGACATACAATGATCACAATGTCGACATGTGAATCAGAATATTTGGCGGGAACTGAACTGATTCGAGAGCTATCATGGATTCGAAACATTTTGGTTGGACTTCAGCAACCTCCTACCCTGCCAATCACCGTATATGGCGACAATGAAAATGCGAATGGCATTGCAACCACGGGGGTACAACATAGAACAAGACATATTGAAGCTATGCATTACTACATCACTGAAAAAGTACAAGATGGTATGATCGTGGTAAAATATCTGCCTACGAAAGACATGATACCAGATATGTTCACAAAACCAATGCCTCGAGATACGATCTATCGACATGCGAAAGCTTTGGGGGTGTACTACCCTACGCCTCAACACATATGTTCAATATGCAACAACGATTATTCATCTCACAACCTTTTACACAAACATTTGCGAGATGTACATGGATATAACAAAGGCATGAACATATAGGCGTATAAAAACGCTAGGCGTATAAAACGCTTGAGTCTTGAAAGTTTGCAGTTTAGGCGGATAAAACGCTTGAGTCTTAAAGTCTACAGTTTAGGCGTATAAAACGCTTGAGTCTTCAGTCTACAGTTTAGGCGTATAAAACGCTTGAGTCTTCAGTCTACAGTTTAAAACGCTCTAGTATTCAGTCTATTTATGCATGAGATCATTTGAGCATTAAGGATGTGGGAGAGGTGATGTTGATTTTGTTTTGCATGATATGATAGTCAATTGCTGTATTTTTTCTGATAGTCGGATGATGTGTCGAGGGGGAGGTGACAGGACATGGTCAGGTGACCTGTCCTTAGTACGGGTCGACTACATCACCAACGACATCATCAACTCTATATGTCATATCAATGACTCTGACCTACGGAACCTTATACCAATGACTCTTACATCAATGACTCACGGCTGGGATGGAAGGGATATATAAGGCTCGGGGAATAGATAGATAGATCAATACAGACACACACATATCTTGTCAATTGATTCAAGCTAATCTTTCCATTCATAACTATCCTCTAACACGTTAACAGGCTAGAGTTATTAAGCTGGGATGAGATCATCATCCTCCACTGTCTTCTAGCCTGGTCCCCGCCATCCTTCCAATTATTGTCAACATTTGGATCAACCCCAACTTTGGCTGCTGTATTAAACCCCATCACTACCCCCCTTCCGCCAATAGCCAGCTCCAGGTTTTGGCTTTTCCTTTTGCTGTCAACCAGACCAATGAGTCTATCGTGCCTAACACCTGCATCGCAGATATCACCTTGCCCTTGCCTCTGCCTCGTGCGATACACCTGTATCGCCTTGCACCCGCTGCCCCTGCCTTGTCAGTGTCACCCCCGCCAGTAGGTGGAACTGTCGACGTCATTACCATTAATACTTTCGGTTCCGAGTCCGAGGACCTGCGGCATTACCCTCCGAAGTCGCCAGGCCTCTAGCTCGTCTGCAATCACTCTGGTCAGCGCACTTGTCTGGCAAAAATAATCTCGTTGGGAAACACAAAATAAAACTCGGACCACATACTCCTAGCGTCACTTACAGTTCCACGCTAGCACCTCCGAACTCGGAGCTGGCTTCGAGCCAATTTCGGAGGAGTTTACTACCACTGTCTTAGCTGGCACACTGCAAAGAGTGATCTGGTTGCAACACTCGGTCAGTCGCTTGTGCGCAACACCACCCGCAACAATATCACCCGCAACACAGCTACATCCCACTGAACACATACGTAATATCACCACCGATGCCTCAGACACACCCTAACTATCCACCCCTTCTCCCTCGTATGGCACTCCTGGGGCCTCTGCAACCCTACCCGATGTCGTGGCGGGATGAACTCACCAATAGGTTGCAAGCCCGCCGCATTCCAATTTCCCGGGCATTTCTGGCCTTGTGCAATCTCAACCTCCTCGAGTACGCTCCTATCGCGGACCGCAACCACATCCAGACAGCATTCCGTAGTAGTACTGATAGACAAATCACCGCCCTCTCACAAAGTCTTACTCTAGCTCTACGAGAATGTAGGTTACCAAACACCTGGCCCGTCAGTGTAAGCTTGTGTGGACAATACGACAGCTTATGTATTTGGATGGTTCTGTTGACGTTCATAGATCTCACAATAAGTGGGCGGGTGGCCGCAAGCGCAGTTGCAAGTACTGCTGGTGCACCAACCCCACCCCTGGCCCCTACACCGCGATCCTCTTCAGCAACTGACCGGGTACGTAGAAATGCAATCCCCTTAACTATTATTCTAGAATGATCATTGCTAAAAGACCAATATCGATAGGCACTGCATCGAGACAACGAGTCATGCGTACTCAGCAACCGGCCCCACCCACATGTGGCACACATATTCCCATTTTCATTAGGCCAACGGCCTTGCTCTCTCCGGGAGACCAGGCCTAATATCTTCTGTTTGCTTACTTTCCTCGCGGGACCCACTGTGCTGGAATGTATTACAAATTATCTACTTGAACAACCAACCGAGCAAGGTAGGTCAGTGCATACACAGATAAACCGACTGGAGAATCTCCTGTGTCTCGATGCCAACAACCACCAAGAATTTGGTCATGGATATTTTGTCCTGGAACCTGTTGGTGATCCCTTGGCCGGCTTGGATCCGAATGGTGTGTTAAGTCGGTATGATGTTCGGTTTTCGCGGCTAACCCAGTATCGATCTGGGCTGCCTGGTGAGTGTCACACTAACAGCTAACGCACTCCCAATTCTGATTCAAACAAGATGCTCTAGTGCCCGGAGATATCGAAAGTGGCAACAATTCGGAACGGGATCTGGGGGCGGCTGGCGATGAAGATGCAGGGGAAGGGGATAATAATAGCGCAGAAGGATCGGTTGAGATGCAAAGCGAAGGTAACTGGGACCTAGTGCAAGTTCGTGATCCCGGGGTACCAATGGACGAAGCAGCGGACCCGACGCTGGTCAACATGGGCGTTCCCCGTTTTCCGCGACTTATTCGCCGTCCAGAACTACGCCAGGAAAGGGGGAGGGCCCCAGTGATGCTGCAAACTGGCTTCACATTCAGCTTAACCACCCCAGACCCACTGAAGTACCCACTTCCTCATCCTGACCTCCTAAGCATACATGCTGCCATCATACGAGTGGCTCGTGCCGCTGGGGCGGTTGCATTTCAAGAGGACTGGTGGGATTCCCAGTATGAGGAAGATCTTGAATGGCAAGAAGACGAAGATCCAGGTGAGGATCTACCCTATACCCTAAGGCGCTTCTTAGAGGATGCAGTGTCGCCAGAGGAGTCCTAGGCCTGGGCACGAGACCCCTCGAGACTCTATAGTGATGGTCTCGAGACTTTTGCACATCAAGCTACTAACACCCGACACAAGAATAATCAAATTCAAACTTACTATCCTATAACTACTAGTTACGTAGCACTGAATTGGATATATGGAGGGAGGACAGACCATAAATTAAAGGACACAGAATACCTGAATAAAATTATTTTACTAACCCTTATTTTTTCTAATAGGGGAGAGGAATTAGGAAGACTTACGCCCAGTTAGGTTCCCTAGGAGAGCACTTAATTGAGTGATAGCAAATGTGCTAGTCAATATAGTAGTCTCTATCTTGATAGAACCCCCCCAATGGGTAGTCTATGATGGTAGGCTATGATGGCAGGCTTGGCGGAATACTGTATATAGAGTGGGAGACCGAGTGGGCTCTACCACCTATCATCATCATCAGAATACAGAGAACACGAGTTCTATCATATCTCTGTCTATATGCTAGTCAACTTGCCAGTCCGTTCACCAGTTAATTTAGTAATCAATTCAGTAGTCAATTCAGCAGTCAATTCAGCAGTCAGCCCAGTAGTCAATTAGCAGTCAATTCAGTAGCCAATTCAGCAGTCAATTCAGCAGTCAATTCAGCAGTCAATTCAGCAGTCAATTCAGCAGTCAATTCAGCAGTTAATTCAGCAGTCAACTCGGCAGTCGATTCAGTAGCCAATGCAGCAGTCAATTCAGCAGTCAATTCAGCAGTCAATTCAGCAGTTAATTCAGCAGTCAACTCGGCAGTCGATTCAGTAGCCAATGCAGCAGTCACTTCAGCAGTCAATTCAGCAGTCAATTGAGCAGTCAATTCAGCAGGCTATTTAGCAGTGAATTCAGTAGCCAACTCACCATTCAATTTATCAGTCAATTCAGCACTCAATTCGCCAGTCAATTTGCTAGGCAATATACCAGCAGTCAATGCAGTTGCCAACTCAATTTGCTAGCCAATATGCCCATGGTATTACATGCTCCTCAGCTTTTTGCATTATAGCCCACATAATCACTACGTAGTATTTACATCAGTAGTCCTAAGGCATTTGCCAAGTACACCTTTCTGAATGTAGCTAGGTAGTGTCAATACATTTCGCAGGGTCCACACTCTTTACTTTACTAGAGTTTTATTTTTTGCATGAGTGTGTGTGGTGTTTATAACTAAGTAGAAATCTCATATTTGCGTAGCTGCCAACCTGACTATGATATATCAAATTCTTATGTGCTACTGTTACACCATTCAACCTCATTTGTAATGCCTCTGCAAAATTAAATTTATCATATTTATGTAATTACCACATAAGTTTGTTTCCGCAACACCCTCAGCCACCCCAAGGGCACATGGGTCCTGCCTCTCGGTCTAGGAAATGGCTTGATACATACAAATACAAACGACTTCAAGTATGAGGACAAGTTAGGTATACTATATTTGCACAGCAAGTATATGAGTTATATGAAGCTAGAAGGGTTTTACGACAAACGAACTCCGGGCTTTCCGCATCAAGTAGTTACATGTATGGATTTACCAAGTATACTTGTAGTATCATGCGTACAGTAGGTAAGTGTTGTAAGCTACCACATTTTGAAGAAATTCCCAAAATGCGTCCTTTCGCAAATGCGGGAACTCTGAAGCTGAGCATCACCATGTTTATATGAAATTTGGCTCACCGGTACCTTCTCTAGAGAAGATAGAATTTTGGGGCGACTATCTTGGAATTTCTTATCATTCCCAGATAACGTTGGAATACAAGTAAACTGTTTGCACGCCAAGATCAGGCTAGAGGTCACCGGTACGAGAACACAAGTAAACCACATAGACCTGTTCTCGTGCCCAGACCGATTTATTTTTGAGTGGGTGAACATGGACCTCATGACCTTGATAAGCGCTTATTTTCAGACAATAATTTAATTCATGGTGCTGGTGACTTTTTATGATTTTTCAAAGTGGGTAAATGGCCTCGCGCTAACATTTGAGACCACTGACTGATCTTTGGCTATTGGCATATGATAGATATATAGGCCTTGGTGTACTGTAACAGCCGTTTGTAATGAGCTGCATGGCATTTTTGTATTTTTGTATACACAATGCATGTGGTTTGCTACATGCAGGTAGGCCTATGATCTCGTCATAGCCTTCCTGTAGGTAGTGTTTTTCTCGCCCATATGCTTAGTTGTTTGCTACGGGTCAATTTATAGACCCACATAGACAAATTTTGGTGCTTAGTTCAGGCCACCAGCGGTATCCGTGGTTAAATGAATCCATTACATATATTCAATCCCTACGTGGGATATACGCCTGCCAGAATCCCGGCATGATTCGGAACGCACCCTATCCTGCGGCACGGCAAGGCCCCCATAAGAAGAGGCTTCACTTGGGTAGACTAGTACCAATGACCTCGATTAGCCCCCACCATTTTCCAAACCAGATGGTAAAGTAATATATGATTGATAGATAATATTGATTCTATACAAAAAAGTATATAAGGCAACTCACTTTACCTGAGTGCTGAAAGAGCTCCCAAACACTAACGTCATGCAATAAGTCTATATCACTCTATCATAGCAATTTTGTCTCAACTTAGCTTTGAGCTGTTTACATACATTCCTCGCAAGTTTCTGCTCTGAGAACTGCTAAAAGCGGCACTGGCTAATACATTCCCAAATATAACCATGACAAGTGAGGTCTATATATCGATATACATGATCCCACCGAAATATATCACACAAGGGTATTTTTCAAAACACATCAGCTATTGTTTGCAAGGATGGGTGTTGTGGAAAGTGTACTAGTTGTTATTTGCCTCTACCCTCTAAAGGCCCTATATTATTGCAGTCCCAAAGGAGATGTCTTAGGGGAATCTACAGCTCTGGAAGGGTTTTCAACATTTCGGGGATGAATATTTGGCATGCTGAGTACTCCAGCTATTGCCAGGTATTCATAGGTTTTTATACGTGCTAAGGATTATTTATTCAAGCTATACGTTCCATTCATAACTTAGTCTCATGCCAAGACCCGTCTGAGGCTGAGCGCCGCGAAGGTTCATAACTGTTAGAATACCAGGTTATGATATGAGGCTGGTGAGAGTGGCAGCGGTTCAGATGTGTGGCCAGTGAAGGAACACTTCACCCCATATGGATATGCAATGTATGAATATGTACGAGCATGTATTCCAGCAGGCTTATGGAACGTCATGAGCTGTGTGAATTGTGTTTATTATCAATTTGATGGAATTGCACCTCGATCAC
>Ga0307514_10005432_pt1 | contig 11375 bp, 15 predicted proteins | sample 16_EM_MG_FD_203088 | JGI IMG/M metagenome (GOLD analysis project Ga0307514, IMG submission 203088) | Populus trichocarpa ectomycorrhiza microbial communities from riparian zone in the Pacific Northwest, United States - 16_EM | ecosystem: Host-associated > Plants > Roots > Unclassified | place... | reverse complement strand
CCGTCTCGACAATCCTTTCTGGCTGCTCTATCTACCAGTTTGAGCATGCTGAACCAGACACTCGTGGAGCACGAGACTACATATGTCACGAGGAATGGCAAAGCACAGGTTGTCTCTCTACTTCAACTCCAGCAGTCGCTCGAACCTGCCCTACGACCCTACATGGCCCTATCCTCTATCGTGGTCTCTCTATCAAAATCTTCCTTCATTTCCTCCGCCCACTCTTCGGAGCACCTTGACCTCCTCTTTGATAGTGCATGCCATTTACAAAGTATTGGGAGTATCAAACCGTTTGAGTTCATTGCGAAAATATTTTTCCAATGCCTACAGACATATCTACGGCCCATAAGAGAGTGGATGGAGTATGGGGAGGTACACGCTCAGGACGCAGCTTTCTTTGTCAGAAGCTCCAAAGAAGGCGATGTTGATAGTACGACCACAGGGGAGCCAACGCTGAGTACAATCTGGCATGATCAATACACGCTTCTGAAGGATGAGCATGGGAATCTCAAGGCTCCGCGGTTCGTGCTATCAGTAGCCAATACAATATTAACTACGGGTAAATCTGTTGTGTTCCTTGGGCAGCTTATCCATTACAAGACTCCACCAGTTCCCACATCTGGGCAGCCAGAGCTTGACTTCAACACTGTCTATCCTGATGGCAGTAGCGATGGTGCGGGGTTAGCCCCATTTGACGAACTCTTTTCTTCCGCATTCTCAGAGTGGACCAGGAAGAAACATCATTCCGTATCAACGAAATTGAGAGATGTTTTATTCACTAATTGCGGGTTGTGGAAAACCCTTGCTGCACTGGAGCACATCTACTTTGGCGCAGATGGAGCCCAATTATCCGCTTTAGCGACTGCAGTATTTGAGAAACTAGATAATGTGTCCGTGGGCACCAGTACAGGAAAACGAGGTGCCGGGGGGAGGAGAGATCGCAACAGTCTATGGAACGACAGGTTCGTTCTCACGGAGTTGGTGCAGAGCGTCTTTAGCGGGTGGGATTTTCTAGATACGAAGCGGCTTGGAGTTAGGCGGGCTGTGGTACCGGGGGTTTCTGCTGGGACCAGTAACTACGAGAGTAAGGATAAGAGTCGATCAGTGAGGCAGCTGTCAGGTATTGTCCTAGAGTATGCTTTGCCCTGGCCTCTTTTGAACATCCTCAAACCGTCGTCCATGAAAGCATACAAAATGGTATTTACACTACTGCTACAGCTTCGAAGGGGAAAATATTTGGTCGAGCAACTTCGGCTACAAGTTGACAGTGTTAGAGTGGGTGGGACTAGGAGGAAGGGCAAGGGGACCCTAGTAGAGCAGCTGCATCTTCACCTAAGACACAGAGCATTGTGGTTCGTGAATCTGGTAACGATGTATGTCACATATCATGTGCTGAAACCCAACATGGAGGAGATGACCGAGAAGATGCGGAAGGCGAAGGATGTAGACGAGATGGTATACGTACATGATGTGTTTGTGGACGAGATCACGGACAAGGCGTTATTGAGTGAAAGGGCAAGTGACAATTTCTGCGCCCTTCAACCCTCTCCACTCGTGGAACCATTCTGTGCTACCCTCAACTGAGACCATGTTGGCGAGCTAACAACCAAACAGATGTCTAAATTCCACAACGCCATCCTCTCCCTTCTCGACATCTGTGTCGACTTTGCAGATTCTCACACTAAATACCTCAGCTCCATCAACACCCTAACCAGCACACCAATTCCCACTTCCTTCGGCACCCGCAAAAACCTCCGGCGCCCGTATGACTCTGACTCCGACCTCGACCTCGACCACCACGGCGGCGTCCCTCTTTTCCCCACTTCCCCACCTCGTAAGGCACCTCCTGCAAGCGCTCTCATGCCCCCGCCACCACGGCCCCCCTTTCACCGTCGCCCAAGTAAACGTCCTCGGAGGTATAGCACCGCTCCATCAATTCCTCCATCGTCGTCAGAAGGGGAGGAGGACTTGGAGACATTGGTTGGGGAATCAGAAACAGACAATGATTCCATTATGGAGGGGATAGATGATAATGGGAAACTAAAAAAGCTGACAACGCTGGAAGAGTTGGAAGACTATCATGCGAGAAGACTGGGGGAATTAAAGATCGAGTGGGAAGAGTGGCTGGGCACTTTGAGGAATGGATTGAAGGGAGTGAGTAGAGCGGGTGTTTTACCGCATTTAGAGGTTTTAGCGGAGGGGTTAGAGGGTAGTGATGATAGTCGGGGTCCGGGATGGGAATGAAATAGTGATGGTTTTTTTCTAGTGGAGCTGCGTTAACTGTTTGATACAGGCGTTTTCGAAATCATTTAATTCGCCTTTATTGACATGCCATGCTCTTTTCCCCTTGACTGAGTGAGATGCGATTTGGTGCTAGCGGAAATAGAAAAGTGTAAAGCTCCAGACACCATAAAGCCCATTAAACGGTATTTTTTTCTAGTTCCCAATCATCCCCCAGATTGACCCTCTCTTCAGATACCAGGCAACTTCGGTTTCTTCTTAATGAGCCCCGGAAGAGCTGGTGTGGCTGGCTTCTTTCTTTTGATCATCGTCCTCTTAAACGCTGGAGCCTCGAACCCATCTGCCAGCACCGCACTACTGCTTGCTACGAGCGCTGACTTCGCCGCCACAGGCCTAGCCGAACTCGCTGAGCCCCCCACTACCAACCCATCCGCTTCCTCATCCACTACCCTCCTCACCCACTCCCCATCTTCTGTCGAAAACGCCCTTTTCGCCGCTTCCTCAATCTCCTTCTCCTCCTGCTCCCTCCTCAACGCCTCCTCATCCTTTACCTCCAACAGCGTCTCCAACACGTCCGCATGATCCTTCCTCTCCATCCTAGCATTCCTGGTCCTAATCTCGTCCAATGCATCTGCAATCATCATCTCCCTCTTACTATCGAGAGTCTTTGTCTCCAGTTTCGCCATTGCGCTCTCATTCTCTTCCTCCTCGAGCCTAGTTAACCTCTCCTCCTCAGTCTCCTCCTGGTCTTTCGCCTCCCTCCATGGCTCAAAATTCCTAGTTGCGCCCTTTTCACATTCATAGTCCATGTGCTTGGGGGAGGTCTTGAAGGTGATTTCGGCAGAGCATCGGGTGCACCGAATGTAGAACCGGAAAATGGAGATGCTGAGGTACTTTTCCCCAGAGTTTTCCTTCCGTGCGTTGAATTTCCTGCCTTTGTAAATGTATTCGCCACAGGAGTTGCATCGCATAGAGAAGGGGGTCATGAGGCGGACTGTTTGTTGCTTGGGACCGGTGGGCTTGGGGCCTTTATGGCGGGTGATTTTGGAAGGGTCGAACTCGGGGGGGTAGCTGTTAAGGAAGGAAGGTTAGAACGGTGAGTATAGTAGGGTGGAGAGGAGGATGGGGGTTCAGAGCTTACTATTTCTGGAGGACTTTACGTTCAGACATGGTAACGGCTTTAGGCGGGGGTTAAGTGGTGATAATATGAATGTCGTGTCTGGCTTGTGGGGTTGGTTGAATGTCGTCTGGTGGTTTGTGAAGACTCCGTACCCGGTAGCCTAGTGAATGAACGACTTTGGACTGTGTTAATATTTAGGCGCGGCGGTACGCGCGTCAACACCACAGACTAAGTTAGCCTATTACTCGACTGAGTAAGGCGCCAAATAACTTGTGGCAACCAGACATTACACTTTCCTTTTGTGCTTTCATAACCGCACAGGATTTGGTACCATTGGCACACTAGTTCTGACCAAGCATGGCCATCTGACTGGGGTTAAGATATCCCTGTCAACCAACCTCATATATAGAGATTGAATCACCAAGATCAGAAGTATCAACAACATGAGAACAAGCTGCAGAAAGCAATACAGCATGCTCGGCGGGAGCCAGAGATACCCACTGCACGACTTGCAGCTCTGTATGAAGTAAACGTTCGCACATTGATAGGAATAATATTCCTGCGTCGTATAACTACCGTCGTCACTTGCTTCCTGTTGTTAGTCCCCATTGCACGTTGATGTGGAGAAAAAACATAACTGATAGGTATTCGGGGTACCTATCCATTACCCTAAATACATATAAACTAAAATACAACTCCTAGTCGTGGCTCCCCAGTTGTCTACCATTAATGCCCTCTTTCCATATATACCAGCGAGCAAAAACCAACTTCAATTCAGATAGCATGACTTACTCCGGTTGGAGCTCGGTGTTCACATGCGTCGCGACATTTCGTAGCCGCTCCTCCCCTTGTGTCAGCACATCTAGATATCAACGATTGGCTGGCGCTATGTCGACGGAACTCAGGCAAGGCATAGCCAGTTTTCCTATACTGTGTGTAGACGCACAGATTGGTCCCGATAGCGCTAATTCCATAAAACGTTTGGATCTCAACCGACTCATTGAAATCGTCAAATCTGTTCCACATCTGCCGATCGGCCCCTCTACGGCCTGAACGGCTGTGAATAGACCCCCCAGGCTTAACTTCCAAGAAGAAAACAGGTTTGTCGGGGTATCGGATAACGAAGGTGATTGTGAAGTCGACATAACGTAAGTTGTTCTCTTCATCTCACCATGGATGTTGGGGATGACCTAAGGAATTTTCTTCTGGCGGAAAGAGGTATATCAATAGATAATTGTAGGGCCAGAAAATCAAGTTCTCAAGATACACGAAGCCTACAAAGTTCTAAGTCGAAATTATTTACTGATCCTATACGAGTTCAACTAACAAGTATTTTCCAACAGGTAAGATCAGTTTGACTTAGAACTTTGTAGGCTTCGTGTATCTTGAGAACTTGATTAACACTTGTGGTGGGCGTACTCTGCTTCTATTGTGTCACCGTTCTGACTGGTAATCTCGAATGCTTTAATTATATACGGAGGCCAGGGCATGATCAATGTCGAAGGGTTACTATACCAATAATATGGATGGGGGAGGAGGGGGCTTCTGAGGCAGGGTCTGAGAGGAGTGTAGCTCCCTGTTGTTGAAGCCGCCTGTCCCGACGAAGTCGGGGGTTGGTAGTAGTTGGCGTTGGACCTACAATATACCCCCCATAACCTCGCTGTATCATTTGCCTCTCATTGATCATGTATTATGCTGTTCCCCATAGCTGAAGATTCAGTGGAAATCCAGAATTCGCCATTACACCCGCATGCTCTGCGATTGCCTTCTCCTCTCCAACATCGAATAATTGTTGTGCTCAGTCGCTTCGCTGCAACTCCTGTATCAAGTGGTGGACGCTTTCTTGCCCTCCATTTCCGAATTCCTTTGCCACGAAGCAGTGTATAAAGCTTTGTAGTTTTTTTTTTGGGGGGGGATTCATTAATCGTATTCAGCCTATCTAGACTATGGCGAAAGCTTTGTAGTTGACAACTGTAGTTCCGGAACTACTGTTGGTAGGACAAGTACTTTGAGGATTGTTGGGTTTCTTTCACATATTTTACAACTGCCTCTTCTTGTTCTGGTGTCATGCTTTGGGGGCGTCCACTACGGGAGGCATACCTATCAAAATCTTATTAGTATCTCTTCATATTAAGCAGACCTTACTACTAATTTACCCCGAGTTTGATATCCTTGTAAAAACTATTCACAGTGCCCCAGGGTCTTCCAACAGCAGCTGCAATATCAGTAATTGACAAATTGCATTCCCAGTAAGCAATGATTTTGCCTTTCTCAAGATCTGACATTTCACGGCGCTGGCCCGAGTCTGCTGGCCCGAGTCTGCTCGTCTGTTGGCAAAGATGATTGTTCATATCTTCACTGACCCCGGTTTTACAGGGAGCTCATTAGATCTATTGGTATTTGCGCTCGGCTGGCTGGCCAATAGCCGCGACATGCACGTGCACTGATCCCTGCGCGGCTGAATCTCGAAGACTTTCCGCATGGCACTGTATGTTTGTATACGTTAGATAGGGATAGCGGAGATATTATGCCAGAGGAGATTCCTACTAGTCGTGTTCGAGTTATGGTTACGGCTCCTAATGGTCGGTGGAGCCTGGATATTGTTACGTCGGAAGGTTATGGTCGTTTTCAAGAAGTTGTTGTTGAGGTAAAAGTAATGTGCCGTCAATTGTGAATGATCAAGGTGAGTTCACGATTATTTGTTGTAGTTGATTTAGCAACTGCTAATAGTTTGTTGGGAGTTGTGGGACGGCGGTTGAGCGTTTCACAGAGGAAGGTTGTCGGTCAGAAGTGAATTTTGAAAAACGATGAGGGTTGTCGTCGATTTATTTTTGTGTGGTAGCAAACCTATCTCCCCTGCCAAGCCACCCAAGCCTCCCTGATTAATGTATCGGTACCTTAGGTACAGTACTCCGTATGTAGGTACGGTATCTATTCTCCCGATCTCCACAATTATAATAAACTGAACTGATCCTTGTCCTGACCTTAACGCAGTACCTGGCGGGTAAAAATTTGAGGTATTAATCCAGCTACGTTAATTCGATTGCCGAGATACAGTTCGTCTCTGACGGAGTATATTAAGCACATAAGGTTCCATGCCGTAGGTAGCTAGCGTGGTTGCCGCCGAGAATAGCTAAACTATCTTCCAATCAGCCAGTACTAGTAGCGATAACCGTTCTACGCACATCGTCTCTCCACAAACAACACTCACTTTCCCGAACGTCTAATTTTTTACAGTAAAGAGTACACTTCTGGCCGCAGCTCCATAGCCCCATCTCTTTCTTTAATATCCATAGAGACATGGCGCAATCAGGTCACTCGTAGGCTAACCTTATCTCCTCTCACTATAGCTACTATCAAGCACACCTGCGCTAACTGTGGGGTAACAATTCAGTATCAACGTTAATGACCCGGGCTTAATCACCCTGGTGAACAAGCTACAAGATGTTTTTGCAACTGTCGGAGTATGTATTTCCATTCGGGGAGCGAGGTAGGGGGGAGTTGGTTGACGGGCAATAGGTACAACCAAATATCGATTTACCCCAGATTGCCGTAGTGGGGTCGCAGTCCAGTGGAAAAAGCTCAGTGCTTGAGAATATTGTAGGGCGGGATTTGTAGGTTTCCCCAGGTTGATTAGAAGAGCACAGGAGCTGACATTATTGTAGCCTTCCGCGAGGTACTGGTATCGTGACGAGGCGGCCCTTGGTGAGCGCTCACTTGAAGCTCGCTTGAGCCATAGCTAATTCAGTATTTTAGGTCCTCCAACTTATAAACCGCCCCGCCGCAAAGGCAAACGGTGTGAAGGAGGAGGTCGATACAAGTGGTGATTCAGCTGCTAATGTAGAAGAATGGGGAGAATTTGGGCACATCCCAGGACAAAAATTCTACGACTTCAATAAGATCCGGGATGAGATCGTCAAGGATACTGAACTCAAAACTGGGCGGAATGCGGGCATATCCTCAGCACCAATCACCCTAAAGATCTTTTCTCCAAATGTCCTTACGCTCACGCTGGTGGATCTACCGGGTCTGACTAAGGTGCCTGTGGGAGATCAGCCAAAGGATATTGAAAGACAAATCAAGAATATGGTGCTTCAACACATTCAAAAGGCAAACTCGATAATTCTGGCTGTCACGGCTGCGAACACAGATTTGGCCAATTCAGATGGGTTGAAGCTTGCCCGGGAGGTTGACCCAGAAGGTATGCTTCTCCTAACCCTGGGTGGGTTACTTTGTTGTGGACATGAATGCTGATGGTTGTATAGGTCAAAGGACTATTGGTGTTTTGACTAAGATCGACTTGATGGATGACGGTACGGATGTCGTCGATATTTTGGCTGGTAGAATCATTCCCCTTCGGCTAGGATATGTCCCTGTCGTCAATCGTGGGCAGCGTGATATCGATAACAAGAAACAAATCTCGGCTGCTTTGGAGCATGAAAAGAACTTCTTTGAAAACCACCGGGCTTACAGGAACAAGCACGCATACTGTGGTACTCCATACCTCGCCCGGAAACTCAATATGGTAAGAATCTGGCAGACGTGGTACGAATACATGGTGAGCTCCATACTGACCATAGGGTTGTAGATTTTGATGATGCATATTAAGCAAACGCTTCCCGAAATCAAAGCCCGCATACAATCATCTTTGGCGAAGTACAGCATGGAATTGTCAACCCTGGGAGATTCAATACTAGGAAGCCCGGCAAACATTATTCTCAATTTCATAACGGAGTTTGCGAACGATTATCGAACGCTACTTGAGGGTAACAGCCAGGAGATATCCAGTACAGAGCTTTCCGGCGGTGCGAGAATTAGTTTTGTCTTCCATGAGTTATACGCCAATGGTGTGAAGGCTGTCGATCCTTTCGAACAGGTCAAGGATATGGATATAAGGGTAATCCTTTATAACTCATCCGGTTCTGCTCCAGCACTATTTGTGGGTACAGCCGCGTTTGAGCTCATCGTTAAGCAGCAGATCAAGAGATTGGAGGAGCCGAGTTTGAAGTGTGTCAGCCTAGTGTATGACGAGTTGGTGAGGATTTTGACGCAGTTACTCAATAAGCCGGTAAGTAGGGTTGTGTTGAAAGGTTGAGGTGGACTTGCTAATGATGTCCTGCCTTGGTTATTTAGCTATTTAGGAGATACCCTGGCTTGAAGGAGAAGTTCCACCAAGTTGTCATTGCGTTCTTCAAAAAGGCCATGCAGCCAACCAATAAGCTAGTCACCGACCTAGTGTCCATGGAGTCGTGCTATGTGAACACTGGCCATCCCGATTTCTTGAATGGACATAGGGCAATGGCGATTGTTGCTGAGAAATCCAACGCCAGCAAACCTGTCCAAGTCGACCCCAAGACTGGAAAGCCACTCCCAGTTAGAGTAGACTCGCCTAGCTCGCAGCTACTAGACTCGGATGATAATAAGAGCTTCTTCGGTAGTTTCTGGGCGAGCAAGAATAAGAAGAAGATGGCTGCGATGGAGCCTCCGCCACCAACATTGAAGGCTTCTGGCACCTTGAGTGAGAGGGAGGGACAGGAGGTTGAGGTCATCAAGTTATTGATCAATTCATACTACAACATTGTCAAGAGGACCATGATTGACATGGTGCCGAAGGCGATTATGTTGACTTTGGTGCAGTGTGTTCCCCTAACTCCGATATGTATTAGTGAGCATGGTAGCTGACGATTGTTTTTAGGTTTACCAAGGAGGAGATGCAAAAGGAGTTGCTCGAGCAGTTGTACAAGTCTGACCAACTTGAAGAGCTGCTCCGAGAGAGTGACTTTACTATCAGGCGAAGGAAGGAGTGCATGATGCAAGTCGAGGCCCTATCGAAGGCGGCGGAGATTGTCAACACCGTGGGTTAGATATACGCGGTGAAGTCTGGGCAGAGGGTGAAAGGGCCACCGCCTGCCGATTTGAGGGCATGGAGCGGCTTTGCCGGGTGGATTCACCCTGCTGGGAGGCCTGTTCGCACACCCCAGTGGGTGGCCTGGGGGGAAGGGCGCGATATACCGGGGAAGCTGCAGAAGTAAAGGGGGTTTGACATCGTTCGTAGTCTTTGCTGTTGCTGGGTGGCTGGTTCAGTTATGTGGGCGTGGCATATACACTTGTTGTCCGATTCGGCTGTTTGGTTTGGCTTGAGTTTGGCTTTAAGAGACTGTACTGGTTTGATTCGATTCATCATTTCCACCTTTTATTTTTATTTCTACCCTAATCACCCCTAGTTGCACTCACTTTACCCCAAGACGGCTTTATGATCATCAATGACTCCTGACGCCTGCTGCTATTGCTGCTATTTGTAATGCACCTGGACATTAGACCTGATGATAACATGTTTATTTCTTGATATATTACCTAGGCTTACTTACATATCTCCCATACTATAGGCTATCTAACTTAATCTGACCACGCTCCACACCAGCGAATTCCTGTATACGCTCAAAGTTATGCGCAGCTGCCGCCCTCCATTACATTCTGGGGCTAGGAGTCTCAACCATGTCTCTTTCGTTCTTCAACTGCACAGGATATTACATAAAATTTATTCCGTGAATTAAACAAACGCGGGAAAAACACCGTTAGGAAATTTAACCATTACTTCTTAGCCTCGTCCCTTGCCCCAGTATTCCCGGACAATCTGAATTCTCGCGGTTGGAAATACTCTCGATCCCGTGATGTGTGACAAGGTAGCCAAAAAGGGTCAACGGTGACATGAAGAATGAAGGATATAAGCAAGCTGGAGTCTGCAAAATGTAATTGGATTTCTTTGTCGGTATCAGCAAGAACAGTTCTCTCATAGGCTTAGAGTTGTAGCGATTTTAATCCAAGCTCTTTTTACACTTTCAATTCGGTGATCGATAGCTTGAATATGAGTACCAGTACTGATTTTCCAAAAAAGTACGAAAAGTACCCGGTCAGTATTTTAGGTACTGTATATACATATGTAGCCCATGGCATCCGTGAGGCTCTTCAGCACTCATCAAATCTGGTTTGTTAAACTTGGGTGGAACTTGAGCTCACCAGGTATCGTTGTGCTTGCTGGTGATTATTGTTGTTGGCTCTTTTTCTTATATACTGTACAAAGGCGTAGCCCAGAATCGTGTCCGTGGCAAAGGAGAAGCGATAGCCGCGAGCGACTACTTACCTTGTCAATGCGTTCCAGGTATACCAGTATAGTTTTCAATTACCTGATACGCGCATAGTTATGCGCAATGGCTGCGCTCCGCCGCTCGTCACTTCGGTCCTCATCAGGCAGGAAAATAAATAAATAGGGGAATAAACAAATATTCACTCTCCCGATCTCCACAATATATATACTGAATGCACCCAGAAAACATTTCTTTAATTCGCCATCAATACATTAAATAATACATAATACAGACCCCTCCACACCATCCTATATTTATTACGTCGGGAGAGGGGGATTGTTTTATTCGAAGGGTTTTTGCAAACCAAGAAAGTAGAAATAGATTCTATATAGCGAAAAGTCAAGAGAGAATATTTCTTCCATTCTCTCTGTGTTGTGCCAAGCAAGGGTTAGGTATTGCACTCGGATACAGTATGTATAATAGTTACCCTGATTCCAGCTGTGAATAACTTTTTTGACTATAATAAAGCTTCCCTGGATTAATATTACGGGAGCATCCACACTGTACCCCACCTATACCCACCGCCCCACCTGCGAAGACCTGGGGGATTATACCCAGAGAGTTGCTGTCTCGAATTGAGCCAGCATACATACAATTATACCAAATCGCAAGCCCTGCACCACACCAATATTACAGTTAGGATCTTCAACCACATACTGCCCCAAAGATGAACTTTGGCGGAGGAGGCGGAGGTCTATTCCCCGGCATGCCCGGCAGTGGCTTCGGAGGGGGGGTCGGAGGAGCAACAACAACAACACCGAACCCCACCGACGGCCTAACCCCCGAACAAATCCAAGTCATGCAAATGACCAAATTCGTTCGCCTCCCCCTTCCTCCCTCCTTCCCAATCCCTCTCCCACCCCAACTCC
>Ga0307514_10005431_pt1 | contig 11375 bp, 9 predicted proteins | sample 16_EM_MG_FD_203088 | JGI IMG/M metagenome (GOLD analysis project Ga0307514, IMG submission 203088) | Populus trichocarpa ectomycorrhiza microbial communities from riparian zone in the Pacific Northwest, United States - 16_EM | ecosystem: Host-associated > Plants > Roots > Unclassified | place... | reverse complement strand
AATATGATATATCTGGGAAATGACCTAGTTTATGAGCAATTATTTAGAAATGATAATATCAGGTGGCCTTACTTTAACACTATTTTCTAAGCCCAGCTATAATAGGAGAGTCATGTTAACATTTAATCCTATCAGCTATATAGAGCAAGTATATAAAATTGGGTTTGAGTGTTTTGTGCCCTAGTGTGATAGCTTTGTATCCAGGCTTACCCACCTAACATTAACCCGAGTCTAAACAAGGGTTGTAACTTGTAATGGGTTGGGTGAACCAATCAGTTTCCTTGTAAGTGGTGCCAATCAGGTGAACAAGGTCACCTTAACGTTTGTGTTGGTTGGGTCAGTTAAGTTACAGTAAAACCGTTTTTTCTACAGCAATGTTTAGAGCCTATTTATTTTTTTGAAAAAATTAATTTTTAATTTTTTGCTCATTTTAAAGTTATTGTGTTAATGATAAATTTTAAATTTTAAAAATTTATTTTAATATATTTTTAAACAAGAAAATATTTTAAAAAATAACAAATATTACATTATCAAATTAAATCTTATCCTCACATGATGTATGGCCCTCAGATCCCTCGGCGATCTTGATGAGCTTGCCTTGTGTCTCGTGCCAAGACTTGGTGATGGAGGAGGCAAATCCCCCACCCAGGCACAATCATGGTTATGTTGGTACGTTCGGTTTGGTCTTTTAAAGAGAGGTACCAATGAATATTTGAGTTATATGTTATTTTTAAAAATATTTTTTATTTATAAATATATGCATTTTTTTAAAAAATTATTTTTAATACTAACACATCAAAATAATTAAAAAATACTAAAAAATAATTTAAAATAAAAAATAAATTTAATTTAATAAAAAACAAGTTGAATTTCAATACCAAACACCCCACAGGTCCACGCCCACAAATTATTCTTGTACCATTTGCGATCATGGAAAATGCATATACTAAATTGTATTACATGCCACTAATGATAGCATATGCTAATTTGTTCGATGTTGACGGTGGAGAATGAAAGCTTATTCTAGGTTTGCCGTCCTTTTTAATCTAAAAAAAGTTTTAAAATTCCTTTTTTTCCATGGCATTTTTTCTTGGCTAATCTATATTTTTGTCTTTTCACTTCTACCTCCACGTGTTAGAATTTTCCAATGTTACTTGTATAATTCTTTTAAAATTTTTATTTCTTCTTCACAACTAAATAACTTATATATAAGTTGGTTTCTCATATTTTATTTTAATTTTTCTTAATCTCTTTCATATTTCCTCTCAGATCCCAAAACTATTATAATATATCATATGAACACTTAAGAATTAAAAAAGAAAAAAGAACTCAAAAATCCAATTCAAAAGGTAGGATGTTTGAGGACTAGGGGCAAAATTGGAGCTTTCTTAGAAACTAGAAGGGGTAACATTAGAACATCAAACTGAAGGGATAGAAGTGAAATATTGGGGCAAAAATAAAGTCCACCCTTTTTCTTTTGCTAATTGCACAAAGTATTGCTTCAGTGGATTGGCTTCGAAGCTGTTAGGTAATTAAGCCTTTTTTCTTAGGGCTGTTTATTTATTTTTTTCTTTGAAATGTGTTTTTTTTTTAAATTAATTTTTTTTCTTTGAATTAATATTTTTTTTGGTATTTTTATATTATTTTAACATGTTTATATCAACAATAATTTTTAAAAAATTAAAAAATATTATTTTAATATATTTTTAAATAAAAAATATTTTAAAAAATAATTAAAAATACACTACCAAACACCCTCTTAATTAAATACATTAACTCGCAAGTGGGCTCAAATCTCATAAGCCCGCCTTATTCGGCCTCCTCGAGTCTGACAATACTAAAAAAAAAAAAAAAAGAAGCAAAAATACAGAATTAAAAGCTCGCCCAAAATTCTAATCAAGATCCGCTAGCCGAGAGGACCATCCACAAGACTTAGAGCACACCCAACCACAAAACAATCTGTCCACACTCCACACACTATAATTATCCAAAAGATCACGTGCACCACCACCTCCCCGTATAAAGTCTCGATTCCTCCCTCCTACATCACCCAATCAATCTCTCATCTCTCTCTCTCAATCCCCTAGGGTTTCTTTCAATAATGGCAGACGAATCTCAATACTCGACGGCCACTGACACCACACCACCATCATCCAACAAACGCAAATATGATGACCAATCAGCACCGCCTCCGTCGACACGTAGGCAAACTGGATTCTCATCTCCGATTTCTGACCCCGCTCCACCTCCATCTTACAACAGCGTGGCGCCGCCTGCTGACGAGATCCAGATGGCTAAACAGAAAGCTCAGGAGATCGCCGCCCGTATAATGAGTGGTGCTGGTGCTGATATTAAGCGACCCAGGGCTGAAAACGGTGCGAGTGGGTTTGATTCCAGTGAGAATAACAAGGGATTCAGCTCTGCTCCTCTAGGTTCCATCTCTCTTGATTTATCTTTTTTGAATAATCTCTTCTCGAGCTGCTCTCTATGTATGTGTATGCATATGTATTTGTGGATCTGTGCGCTTTCATCTTATTTAATTATTTGAATTTTACACTCTGATTTTTTAATTGTTTGTATTTCTTGTATGAACCTCTGTTTTCAATGTTTTTAGGACTTTGATTTTTTTGTAGTACTGTTTCTGTTGGCTGTTTATGCAAGTATCGTTGTTAGGGTTTTGTTGTTCTGGAGTTTTGGTGTTTTTTATACTCTATGCCTTTGGATTTCATCCACTGTGTGGCGTTGACTCTCTTTGATCATGTAAAATCTAAAAAACATAGCTAATGGGTGTTTCTATTCAGCTAAGATGCTGTAGGTATATATAATGGTTGCTTATTTAAGTATATTTTAGCCAGGGTCTCTCTTTTTTTTACGGTTTCTGATACTCTATTTCTTAGAAATATCGTGTTTTTGTTGATATTTACTGTTTGTAGTAGAGATCTCTTATTTGTGGTCGCCAACTTGATTTTCATTCTTTTTTCTCAGTTTCATTCTTTTTTTTAGCGGTATAGTAAGCAACTCAAGATGAAATTTAGGTTTGATTTGGAACTTCAACTAACTTCTTTGATTGACAACAGATATGAAGTCTACCATGTCAAACTCAGCCCCTTCATCAATTCCAGTTTCATATGGCTCATACCTGGGTGGTTCTGGTTCGAGTAAAAAAATTGATATTCCTCAAGGCAGGGTTGGTGTTATCATTGGTAAAGGTGGAGAGACTATCAAATACCTTCAGCTTCAGTCTGGAGCAAAAATTCAGGTCACTCGAGATATGGATGCAGATCCCAACTCCCCAACCAGGATGGTTGAGCTTATGGGCACTCCTGAACAAATTGCCAAGGCAGAGCAGTTGATTAATGATGTCCTTGCAGAGGTAGGCAACTGACTTTGTATTCAAACTTGTACGTGCTGCTGTGGCTGGTATAATCATTCATGCTTTTCAGCCCCATGGGATAGTTCAGTGATTTTAGGTTTTAGTGATAATCAGTTGATACCATGCATTTTTAGATGCGTGTATTTTAGGTTTTTGTCATTGATGATTTATCATGGTGCACATTAGTGGCTGACTTATGCTTTATACGTTATTTTTCCAGTGAGGTTTTTCTTCCTACAACTATATTTTTTTTTAATTTGATTTTAAATTTTTTTAGGGTACTTATAGTGGTGAATGTTTTGCTGTCCAGGCCGAGGCAGGGGGTTCTGGTACAGTTTCCCAAAGGTTTTCAGGTCACGGTGGTTCTGAACATTTTGCAATGACGATTCCCAACAACAAGGTGTGTGAACGTTTTGCAATGAACATTTTTGTTTCTATTCTGGGTGATTTGGTTCACGAAAGTTTGTGATTTACAATGAATTCAGGTTGGTCTGGTTATTGGCAAAGGTGGTGAGACAATTAAGAATATGCAAGCTAGGTCTGGAGCCCGTATTCAGGTCTGTTTTCTGAATCACATCTTCACCCTTTTTTGTTATATAGAAACCATCTTCACATCTTTTGATTTCATTATTGTTCTTCGTGAGAGGTGTCTCTCTTGAAGTATGCTACTTTAGTGAATGGTAAATTGGTTATTTTTCATGCTGTCTATTATTCTTGTTGAGTAAAATTCTCAGTTGTCATTTACTCAGCTCATTATTTTTGAACGTCTGCAGGTTATACCTTTGCATCTGCCCCCAGGTGATACATCTGCAGAAAGAACAGTTCACATAGAGGGCACCAGTGAGCAGGTCGAGACTGCAAAACAGTTGGTTAATGAAGTCACCAGTGAGGTATGTTTGGTTGTTGATGTTAGTTTGCAGAGTTGGCCCCGAGGAACTCCCAAGTTTTGTTGTTTTGGAACATTAAACTTTCAGGAAACAGTTCCATATGCATGCCTATGACTTTTTTTTTATAGCTGCTTCTTTTGGATTTTTTTGTAGGGTTAGTGATTTGGTTGTGAACATGTGGTTAATTTATATATATATATATATATATATATATAATTCTGATAGCTATGCCATTCTTTTTGACAATATAGTTTCTTAATCATGATATAAAAAAAATATTACGTACATTTCTGTTCATACGGTGAGAAATTGTGGAAGTCAATGTAGCTTTCTTTTATTGTGCTGCTTTAGGGTTGGGTATATTTTTCAGATTGGTCTGTGTATATTGTATGTTCCAGTGCAGGTTACAAGGGGATTCTTACTGTTTGTCTGGTAAAATATCTCGTATAAATCATTTTTGGCTTTTTTAATGATATTATACATTGTTCTAGAAATATTTCTAAACATCTTTTGGATATCTTCAAGTTCATAATACAGTCTGGGTTTTGCAATTCTCTTTGTTTCTTCACAGGTCAAATAGTTTTTGCTTTGTTATACACTTCGTAATTGTTTTTCTATTTATTTCTTATGCATTTCATCGGAGAATCTGTTTTAGTCTTGTTTTATTTAGCTAGGCTGTTTTCTGAGCTCTTCAATTAATATTTCATTATGAGCTTGGACCATATATCGAACTTTTGTCCCTGTGCTGTCCAAGGAGCTTTTGGCCGCTTTTATAATGAAGGAAATCATTTTGTCTTTCCTTTTCCTTTACAAATTTCATAGGAAGAAGCTGATTTAACTTTTCTATTTATGCTTCAAAGTCAAATCAAATTTCATAGATATGCTTGTTTCTCTTATCCTATTGTTATGCTGAATACCTATGAGCCCTGGTTATTGGACATAATCATATAAATTGTTATTATTCACTTATTGGATTATCAAGATTCAGATTTGCAGGCAGCTTGTGCTTGCACCTCTTGGCATGTATATGCTTAGCTGATGTTTTTTTTTCTTTTGCCTTTGGCAATCTGAGCTCGCGGAGAAGAGTGTTGACTGTGCAATGCTAACTATTGTGGTGGATACTATTGGCTTGTTTATTAATATTTTGCTGGTTTATAGTTCGCTTAGGAATTGGATGGAATTTAAATTGTACCCCTCAATATACATCTGGATTTCTCATAGATCAACTTGATAGAAAAACTATAAACCGTCACTGTTTTCTGGTTGCAACTGCATTAGTTTCTTATATAAATGCAGTTAGTGTCTCCTTGCTAAATCTCTTGAGGTGGATGGTGGATATATGGTTTAAGGCTATGGCAGAGGTTTATTTTGAAAGCTTAAAAGTGCCAAGTTGTTATTGAGAGTGATTACAACTGTCATGAAGTTGGTAGGACTTTGTTGATCTATTGAATCTTCGATGATACAAGTTCTCATACCTCTCCTGCTTAGGTTGGTAAGCACTGTAAAAGCTTCTTTAGCCAGTGATTATTTGAGCAAAATATTTGGTCATTCTTGGTTGTGTTCCCGAGTGAATGGTTCTTGGATATAGCTTGTTCTGCCGCCATATGTGCTTATTGATTGTGTCATATGACTGATATTATTATTGGGAACTATTGTAGGGTTAGTGTTGTTGGAATTTTGGTGACACCAACATAAATTCCCTTGTGTTGGTGTTTCCCTCGGCATTGCCCTGGTATGGTTCTGAATCCTGTTTTCTAATATTTAGTAAATGATATTTATGGAGAGGAGCTGAAAGTTTACTTGTGATGGAGGTGTTCCTTTAGCTTGGATAACTTGGTGTTGGATCATGAGCCTTTGGGGTAATTTCATTTGTTAAAGATTTTCCTCTGGTATCCGGTTGAGTGTTTGACTTCAAGGTTATTATGGAAATAACTGTTATGTCACCTTTGGTAGTTTGGACTTCTCTTTTGAAAAAATGAAGCTTGAAGATATTAAATGTTTAATTTGTCAATCTTTTCATCTGAGTTTAAAACTGTTTTAGTGGTATCTTTGGCAGTTCTTATGAATTTGTTTCTGTTATCAATAATGTTATTGGTAAAAGTCCCTAACAGTTAACAATCGAGTTCTTTATCAAGTTGCATACCATTATATTTTTTTTATTCTTGCTTTTTTAATGTGGATTCCAATCTCTGTTGGTGCCCCCCTTATTCAAGGGTATTATGCTGTTGAAGAATTATAAAGGTTGATATCACATTTATGCATTCTATTGCTCTTTGCTATTTCATGCAGAAGTGTTGTCTCCATCCGTCTCCATCCTGCTTTCCTTTCTTGTATTCTTCTGGAGTGATTCACATGCATTCAGTTTGCAATATGTTTGTCTTGTTGTCAAGGGCCTTGTGGTGAAGCTAATTAGACAGCTTTCTAATAAGCATTTTCCTTTAGGTTGATAGCCATATGCAGTTACTGAGCTATAGAATCACCATGGTATGCTTGCATTTTCTATTCAATGGTTCCCTGAAAGATGGTACTGGTATATTACTGAAATCGTGTAAGGTTCATTTAAATCAATTGATGCATCATTAATGAGACCGTGTCCAGTTTCCATAGATAGGGTCTTTCAAGGATGCATATCAATAAGTATGCATCTCTCTTTCTTTTTGTGGTATAGCTTGTATGGTATTTGTGGATTTTGTTGTACCCATTCACTTCAAGTAGGGTGAGGTTGAGCTTCTGCTGGAGTAACTCAGTAATTCCTCCATCCAAGTACGGTATGTAGGCATCCATACCTCTTCCTGGTAAAATATGAGATCCATTAATCCCTTAATTGGACCTATTTGTTTAGTTATGTTTTATGCAGTTTTTTATATTTTTCTCATTTTAGTTGTTTCATGTTTTATCTGTACATGCACAACAAATTTTCTCATTTTAGTTGTTTTCATGTTCATATAAAAGATGTTTATATTTGTACCCATCCTGTATCTTGCAATATGTGGTTTGAAATGTGTTTTTTTTCAAGTGCCCTTCGGTTATATGAAACGTCTATTTTCTGCAGAATCGTATGAGGAATCCAAACATGGGTGGAGGTTATCCCCAGCAAGGATATCAAGCTCGGCCACCTACAAACTGGGGTCCATCTTCTGCTCCACCAATGCAGCAAGCTGGCTATGGCTACATGCAGACTGGAGCATACCCTGGGGCATCAGCACAGTATAATATGTCTCAGCCAGCTTATCAAGGCTATCCTCCACAACAGCCATCTGGTGGATACCCCTCTAACTGGGACCAGTCAGCTGTCTCGGCAAATCAGCAAAATCAAGTTTATGATTACTATAGTCAGCCACCTTCATCTCAGCAACAAACCCCTGGTGCTTCTGCAGCTCCAGCAGACAGCACTGGTTATAATTACAGTCAGGCACCAGCTTCTGGTTATAACCAACAAGGGCAGGGTTATAGTCAAGATGGCTATGGTGGGTATCAACAGCCTGGGTATGGTCAGCCACCACCTTATGATCAACAGCAAGGTTATACTGCTGCTCCTAACTATAGCAATGTAGCTAACCCAACTCAGGAAGGACATACTCCTTCATATGGAGCTCAAGCAGATTCAGCTCAAGGTTCATCTCAACCATCTGCAACAGGACAGCAAGGTTATTCTACTGGCCAGCAGCCTAGCCCAAACCCAGCAAGTTATCCATCTCAGGGAGCTGCTCAGCCTGGTTATGGATTGCCCCCGTCTTCCCAAGCTGGCTATGGGGGTCAACCACCTGCACAGTATGCAAGCTATGGAGCACCTCAATCACAGAAACCTCCAGCCAATCCACCTGTTTATGGGCAGAGCCAACAGTCACCCAGCACCCCTGGAGGCTATGGCCAGCCTGCTGGACAGCCAGGATATCCACCCTCCCAGCCACCACCATCAGGCTATGTGCAGCCACCAGATTCAGGTTCCCAGCGTGCTGCACCATCCAGTTACGGTGCCGCAGGTGCTCAGCCAGGGTATGCTCCTACTTATGGTGCGCCACCAGCTGGCCAACCAGGTTATGGACAGGGGGCTCAACCATACAATGCTTCTTATGGTAGTGGTTATCCACAGCCTGCTGCATATTCAGCTGATGGCAATGCAGCTAACAATGCTCGTGGGACATATGAATTAGCACCAGCATCACAGACTGCTGCTCAGCAGAGTGGAGTGGCTAAAGCATCGCCACAAAGTTGATTTCTGTTGGACGATTCCATTTTGTTTCTGGTGAATGGGGTTTATGTACAAGTACTTTGGGTGTAGACAGGTTTTGTAGTGCTTTAAGATGCTCTTATTCTGTGTTTTTTATTTTTCTTTTTCTTTTTTGTACCTTTTAAATTTGTTTCTTCGGATGGTTATATTGCTGTGTTGCAAATACTGTCGACTGTTATTTTCTGGCTGTTTACTTCGAATGTTTCATGGATTGCTGACTCGGGTCATGCGAGCAAAGCTGACTGAAACCTTTTAGGACCTATACCCATAAAGTTTTTCCTTGTGCTATGAGATACCAGGTTATCATTCTTGTTGCTTTGTATGTCGTTCTACGTGGTCATGACGTCAAAAGCTCAAGAAAGTTGGGATTCGTACTTTGAGCTGTACATCCAATTGCTCAAGCACGTGCATTGATAGAAAAAAGCGTGCCAAGCGATTGCTCTGGAGTGTAGTTTTTCGTGAGCGGCCTGATTCCTCGAACATGACCATTATCTTCCACGCTCTTTTTCGACAATTTCTGTGATGATAAAAGGTAGTATTTGATTATTATTTTGGGACAGGACAGTCGAGACATGTCTTTATGTTCTGTTTTTATAAGGATATAGATTTACTCTTTGTTTTTATGCTATTATTTTTATCTTTGCAGCCATACATGTTTATACTGCTTTTATTATTGAAAACTATCCAAAAGCAATGTGTGTTTAAAGAATAACCATGGGAAGGACGATAAGTTTGGCGAGTAGGAGAAGAAGTTTGTCCTAATTTGCCAGCGAGGAGAGTCTCTTAAAGTCGTGGGTATGGAGAGTTACAGAACACACTAGCTGAATTCCCGTGCGATGCTGCGGGCTGTAACATGAATAATACAAGAAATGTAAGTCAAAGATTACTCAAATTAATTCAAGAAGATTAATAGGCAAAGAATATAATGAACCGAAAAAAACTATGTTAAAATATGCAACCATACGGAGAAGGCTACCATTACGATTTCAATTCAAAAGGGCCGAGCCTTAAACATTTTAAATGCAAATTATGGTTGCAATGCTAGTTAAGAAGTGTTTAAAACTGATGTAACAAAACAACGCATGAGGAATGGAAGTGGAACAGTTGCACATGGGTAGAAAAAGAATATGATGCTGGAACTGCAGGAACAACAAGTGTTCTCCACGAAAAACTGCAAAAAAAATAAATATAAATAAATAAGGCAAGGTGCATTCATTTTAATTTGTTTTTAGGAGACTAATTCCCATTAATTTGACGAAAAAGGTTATGAATTATCTTCATTATTACAAATGTCAGGCTTTAAAGTATTGGATTTTTATGAAACTTCCAAAATGATTAGTAATTATCTTTAAGCTCAGTTAAGTTGAGATGTAAATCTTTGATTTAAGTATTGTGATCTTCAGAATTGTGCCACCTTCGCCACCACAGGCTTGCACACAATTGTTTTAGAAGGGCTCAACTTGATAACAAGAGATCTGCATATTTACTCTGTATGCTTCTCATCGCCTAGATTCTACATGAGTCCCTCCTGATATAATTAGACTATGTTCGAAATTCCAATAAATAAACTGATTTAATGTCACGGATTATCAGCTATACCTTCAGAACTACTGTTTTTTCTTCAGAAATAAAGCTTACATGTTTATGTGGATGGACATCATTCATATACATTAATAGATAACACAGCAGCCATTGTAGGAAGAGAATGCAAACCCCCATGGCAGCCGTGCAGAAAAACGAAGGCAACCACCTAATTAGTCATTGTCAAAAGATTTATCACGCAGGTTAACTCAAGTAGCAACTGCAATTACTCTAAGATGATTGAATCGCAGCCGAACAAAACCAATAATCAATAGAGTTTGAGCAAAAAAAAAACAGAGGCAGAAGCAATTGAACTCACCAAAATGAGTCCTAAAAGGAAACGATAGTAGGGCAAGAATAAGAACTCACAGGCAATGAAACCCTAAAAAAAAAGCCAATGTAGGAAAGAAACCAAGAGAGAACTGGACTTTTCTGGGAGAGAAAGCAACAAATTAAAACCTGGTATTCTCTTAAAAGAAAAAAAAAAGACAACTTGACATGATGGGAAAGCAAGAAATGGAGGCAATAGTCATGATAGCTATAGAAAACATAACAGCTCATTCCCAAACGAAATGACATGGAGTGGCAGCATTGTACTGAACAAAATTAAACAGAAGCAAACCAATCAAAACTGAAAATAAGGCATTACCTAACCTCGGCACATGCAGACTATACCTAGACAACCCCTCTACAGAGAAGAAGAAGGAATGGCTAACCCAAAAAACCAGGGGCACACGGACAACATGTTCAATCAGCACCTCCTCCAACACAAAATGGCATCCTGCACAACTTGGTAGCGCATTTCATGGACAATCATTCCATTACAGCAATCAAGCAAAGCCCAAGAGAAAAAATTAAACATGCCCCTCGCCCAAGTTCATCAACAGAAGTTGAACTGAAGGGAATGAAAGTAAGCTAGCCGAGAAGCAGCCGGGAATTATTCTGATGAATAATAGATTGTCTTACTTTCTAGACAAAGTGTTTGCATGCAATCTTATAATCTTTACCTTTTTTTTTTAGCTTCTCAAGTAGAACTGTTGTGGTGAATATAAAATTGCATTCCACAGTATTTCTCCAATGCCTTTTAGTTGTTTTTTTTTAGATTTTTAATTATGGAACAAGAAGCGGACAAGGAAGTTTTGCCGAAAGAGGCAACATAATAATCCGATACCGTGGGCTTGGAGAACAGCTTCGATAGGTCACCGGATCTTTTTCGAGTAATTAAGGCTTTGATGGGTGAATTTTTGTTGGAGCATCGAGCAAGCGATACATGTGGAAGCAAGTCGAGGCCGAAAAAGTCATT
>Ga0307514_10005430_pt1 | contig 11377 bp, 14 predicted proteins | sample 16_EM_MG_FD_203088 | JGI IMG/M metagenome (GOLD analysis project Ga0307514, IMG submission 203088) | Populus trichocarpa ectomycorrhiza microbial communities from riparian zone in the Pacific Northwest, United States - 16_EM | ecosystem: Host-associated > Plants > Roots > Unclassified | place... | reverse complement strand
TTAAAGGAAGATTAGATTATCCCCGAGGTGCCGTGATGAAACGATAGGCAAAACCCGACGAAAACAGGCATTTTCATCCCACTCCACATATCCTTAACCACCCGATTTTCAAAATCCCCTCCCCCCCTGTTGCGGTCTGACCGACATTTCAATTTGCAAAATTAGAGAGACCGGGTGCCTTGGCATAAAGATGGCGGCGGGGGGAGGATCTATGTTGCGACCACTATTCCACCCAACAGATTGTCTGGACTTGAATGATCATGATGATGCACGATGCACGAAAGACACCAAGGTAACATTCCGGCCAACTTTTTCAGTCACGCCTCACACACCCTCTACGGACTTCCCGTCAGCTGTCATACTTTATCGCATGAGGCAACACACAGCCCACGATCTATCTACGACACTCATAAAGCGTAACCCCACTCTCTAAACATCAACGGCCGCCAGGAACGAGCGCGGACCGCTCGCTACGATGTATAGCCCGCGGGCGTTGGTGGAAAAAATAAAAAATAAAACACCAACACCGGGATTTACCCAACACGAAAAAGAAAAACCGGGTGTAGACTTGCCGTACCGGGTGGTCCGAATTCCAAAACTAAGGTAAGTGTGGACTTGGGCGTGTTAACGAAATCTTTGCAATCAGTCAAACGTCTACGGTACGCTTAACGCGCAATGATATCGATCGCGGGTAGGGAGGGAGAGGGGGAGCCTCTTTGATCACCAGGCACGTCTCTTCCTCTCTCTCGAGGATCTCCTTGAGTATAGCGGCATTGTTGTTCAGGTTCCTACCCAACCGTCGCGGACCAAACCCCACCCCGACCTGAGTGGAGGGATCTCTCTGTCTCGTGCTCCCCATGGTGTGTGGCTGGGAAGGGAATCCACGGGCTTTTTCCTCGGCGTTGTTTGACAGTTGGAATGGAGGCCGAGGCTTCTAACGGAAAAAAGGCCCTATGTGATTGGTGGCCCTGTTCCTTTCAGGATCTCGATTCCTTCTCGAGCTATCTCGCCGACAAACCGGCCTGAGCGACAGACTCAGAGCCATTGGGGGCTTATGAATCCCTGAGGATTCTCTCACAGTTGTTCGTGGCATATCTCGAACGCGCACACGCTCAGGGTACGCCTTCATTTGATTTCATTTGAACCAACGATCGAGTATGTACAACGATGTCCCGCTCGAAAAGAATCCCGAAGAACACATCCCATCATTATACGGCATCCTTACGACTTGCAGAGAAGCATTCGTCCTTTCATTACCGAGTTTTTCCCTCGAGGGAATCCATATCCACACTATACACTGCATAAGATTATCGTTACGCGGTGAAAACACACCCACAGTCATCTTTCCAAACGCCACTGGGCCACATCACAGACGCTGGGTATAGTTTAATCACGAGTAGCCGTGTTGGAATTATACACAACGACTACCGCTTGGTATCACTACCTATTAATAATCACGATTGTCGTCAAAGAGAGGAGGGAAGAAAAGAATCAAAAGAGGTCCGCCGAACGTCCATGGATCTATCGGAAATAAACTGTTAAAGGTCATAACGAAGCGGTCGTAAACTTGGAGCGGGGGTATGTAACACTATAGCTACAAAAGGCATAAAAAGTCGAGAGGGAAAAGGGAGAGAGAGGGGGGTAGCGAAATCCGAGCTGTTATACAAAGGCAAGTCAAACGAAAGAAACTGGGATATCAACAACGGTACAAAGTGGTTATAACAACCTAGATGGTCGTGAAGAAGGTCGGATTATAAAAGCGAAAGTAATGGAAAACAGATGAAACGTCTTATCGAAATAGCAGTCACGACGAGAATCCTTCGCCCTCACCACCGGTGTTCTCGGATTTCACGTGAGACGATGCAATGTATCCGAGGCGCAAACCCGTTCGCTCAGGTGACAACGAGGAACCGGTCCCAAGACATGACACAAAAGGACTAGTGCCAAAATCGATGCTTGATTCGTAAGCGATAGAACCGTTCTCGTACAGTTTGCGAGCGGCTTCGTAGTCCAGCTTATCTTGTTCTGCTTGTGCTAAAAATGGCTACAAACCGACTGTGAGTGAACCAAATCCGATAACCTGGTTCATGCGAAATTATTGCACACCTTTCGCTCGTCGTCAGTCATCGAGCGCCACTTGCCCGCTGCGAGAACGCTCTGCTTGGTCGTTTCAGTCTCATCACCGAAAACTTCCCTGACCAACCCAGGATCCGAACGAATGCGTTGGAGGAACATGAAGTAGGCGCTAAGGGGTTTCCTCGGCGCATTTGGGTCCTTCATGTTGGCTTTTCTGGACCTGCCGGCCTTACGCTGGGCGGTCCGGAAAGCATTCTCTCGCTTGATGTCTTCCGGAGTAAGGGTGCGCATGTAAGACGCATACTCCTTCTCCCTAGCGTCTTTGGCAGCCTGAGACATGCGCTTATATTTCTGGGAACGATAGGGAACCGCGGTCAAGGACCGGAGAACCGAAGATTAGATAAGGGACCGACCTCCTTCTCAGCGGTGCTGAGGTTCGCATACTCTTGACCGGCCTCCTTGGCCGCCTGGGCGACATTGAGCTTCTTGGTGGTGTTGGCCTGAGCCCTTTGAATGAAGTCGGTGAAATATAGTTGCCATGCAGACGGGGCCAGCTTCGGTGGTTTGAGCATCGACTTTTGAGGGACTGTGTAAAAGAGGGATCAGCGACATGGATGGGACGAATTAATCGGGAGAGACGGACGGGAAGCCGATTCGTTCGATAACTTGTCGCGAATAGAGCGAGATTCATCTTGAGATTGCTGGGAACGTTTGGGCAATCTTCGGATGGTCGCATCGGGATCTCCGGCACTCTCATCCGAAGCAACGGATTGAGCGCGGCGGGTATAAGCTCGGGAGAGTCTGGGGGACCTGTGGTAGGAAAGGGGAGTGATGGCCGAGGGGGCGGAAGTTGAGAGAAAAGCTGCATGATCCGCGTGGGGTCGTCGGCGACTGATCGGGTACGGCTGCGGGCGGGTCCCTGAGACGGTGGATTGCATGATATTCTCTGCGGCAGCCAAAGTAGGGCTGGTCGAGAAATTGTGTGGGTTGATAAATAATGGGGAGGGAGGCGAATCGAACACGTCATTCGGCGATGATTCCCTCGAGTGAACGAATGATGGATCAATGGCGATGTTCGTCGCCGTTTGGACGTGGAACTGCTCTTCGTTTATCATGGTACCCGCTGTCGGGTTATCCCACAGGTGTGCTGCCCAGACCGGGGGCTGTAGATAGTTGTGGGGATAAGCGGTGAGGAACTGGTTATCGTAGGCAGAGACATCTTCGCTAGATCCGGAATGCTGAGGAGCCTCGAAAAAGTCGTGTTGGAGAGTACTATAAGTCGGAGGCGATGTCGATAGTGAAGTGGATAGCGGGGAACCGAGCGAGGAGGACGAAGCGGCCGAGGGCGAGGGGGGAACGATAGAGGGATGGAACGGAATGGATATCGATTGAACTGGAGAGGTGGCGTGTACAGTGGGGTCTTCGATGAGCCAGTCTGCGAAAATGTTGTGGTCGAAGACGGTGGACTGCTTACACTGCTCGTCGAGATCGAAGAAGAAGCTGTCGGTTTCGTTGGAGAGTCTGTTGTGAGCTGAATACATGGCTGAACGTGTGAAAGAGAGAAAGGGAGGGGATGGGAAGAGGGGTGGACGGATGCGGGGGAATGGAGAGAGGACGGAAGCAACTAGACGAGGGTTTATATGGACGAGAGCCATCTCACTTTCGAATTTCGTGGGTGGGAGGGGAGTCACTCAGCTAAACATGTGGTCATCAGATCCACGAAGTTTGTGCCCGTGCCGTAAGTCCGATAATAACATTTCAACATCCAAACAATTAATTATTTATCAGAATTATTTTTTCTACAAAACAATTATTTTGTCTATGGGCGCATATCGGGCGTCATTGTAAACGGACTTGCCAACCTGTAAAAAAAAGAAAACGCCGTTAATCCAGAAATACCCTTTCCCCGCTTCCCGCTCACCTCCCAGCCCTTGACATGCTTCATAATCTCCCCTTCTCTCGCGTTCGCAGCTTGTTGTCTGCGGTAAGCATCTCGATCGCCTTCCGCCAACAAGAGGGGGACGAGGTGTATCCTTGACCAAACCTGTTCGCGCTGCAGTTCCCTAATCGAGTAGAGTCAATAAGCAGTCTAACGCCTTTTGTCCAACTATCTGGCATCCCGAATTTTCTCCCAAGTTGTGAAGAAAATGCGAAAAGAGCATTTACCCGCTTTGGGGAATTGTGACCGAAACATCTCTCTCTCGAGTTGCCGGAAACCCCGTATGTCACCGCGGACCCCCAAGTGGCGAATAATAGAAAGAGACGGGGAATTTAACGATGAAAGCAACTCACCTTTTCTCCAAGTTGCCCAATCCGACACGATAAAAGCCGTACGCGCAAACTGCCGTCACACCACCGAGGATAACCAGTGCGCTGGGGCCACGGAATGGGAGGTTTCGTTTGTATCTCACGTTTTCGAATCCACCAACTGGTGGCATATCCCTGTCAACAATCACAGTCAACATCCTGCGAACATGACACTGTAACATGACGCACTGCTTGTGGGGACTTGCAGACACTGCCGCATGCCACAGGAGATACCCCTCGTCAGTAATCCGAAATCCATGCAGCCGGAGCGACGGTTGTGGAAACTGAGACGCACTGGTTCAGAGATTTCGTTTCAGAAGGCAGTCGGAGGATGGTGTTGGCCCGTTGAGAGTCGGTTCGGATGCCTACTTCCTTTTTGGGACGCATAATCGGGAACATTCGGCCATTGCTCGGACCCTTGCGACCTGGAATATTCCTGCAACGAGCAGACGTTCCAGCTGCGGCGGTGGCCAGTCAAGTTGACGTGTCTAGATATCTGTTTTTGTGCCTACATCTGGATGTCCAAGTATCCAGACTAGGTATGGCCGAGTAGATAGCTAGCCCCAATCCCTGTTTCCCTACAAGCACACTCCAATTCTCCCAATCTCAGTTGACCGCCTCACAGAAAGAAAAAAATAGCCCATAGTATCAGTACAACCAGTGTACTTTCCAGAGAGGTTCAGCACATCCTTTGCCCGCCCATGATTCAAAGAATCTTCTTCCCACGAACACACCTTCCAGCGCATCCCGTTTTCCCACAACCAGAAACCTCCCCTACGCGCGTCATCACCCTCACCGCTCGCGTTCTCTGAGTTTTCGACTGTTTGTACCCCCTAGGACACCGCTCACCCGGCGTATGTGTCAACCCATACCCAAACTCATTCACTCATTCACGAACCTATCCCAATATCCAGATCCAAAATGAAGTTGACCCAGGGCGTCGCTGCGGGTGCTGAAGACCAAAAGTACCACGGCAAGTACAGGGACCTCAAGAAAAAGGTCAAGGAACTCGAAACAGTACGTGTTGGCGACTTCGGCCTTCGTCTCTGATCCGTTTGGCTAATCTTCGCCGTTCTGCAGGATAATGATAGATTGCACTTCAAGGTGCTGGAAGCCAGGAAGAAAGTAACGCGCATGAAACTCGAGAGAGCGTATGTGACCCTCTTCTGCCCTCCCAAGACGGTTTAACACACAACCTTTCCAACAGTATCCTCTATGAACGTTTGTGTGCCATCCCATCCACCGACGACGAAGCACGTCGCGGGGTCCAAGACCCACCTATTTCACTCCCCACTCCCCATCTCCGAGAACTCCAGCAGCAACAATCACCTCATAATCCCCGTCCTACCGACCCACACCCAGACCAAAGATCCCTCGACCGCGATCCAGCCGTCGCTGAATACATTCGAAACCATTCTCGCCCCGGAGGCGTTCCTGGAGCGTCCGACAGCACCCCAATCAGTCACGAACCCCATTCCTCCAGCAACGGTAGACAGCGTCGGGGAATCCCTCCCCCTCTGCCTGGTCCTTCATTTTCGCACGATCGTGATCGCGAGCGGGAGCCACAAATTCAACCATCGTCTTCCAGACCTTCCAGGTCAAGGAGTTCCTATGATGCCGTTCCTCCCATTCAACCAGGGCTGCCACACTCCTATCAGCTTCCTCTTCCCAATGACATCCCACCCCCGGGTCCGCCACAAGCTCAACCGCAACCTACTCATCCGGAACAATACATCCGTCACCACACACCTAACGAATCTTTGGAGCGAGACCGCGAGAGGGATAACAGATCCCACTCGAGGTCGTATGACCCTCTGGAGCGAGATGAACCTCATCACCACTCCTCGTCTGCCCCCCACCAACACCTCATACAACTTTCATCTTCCAGGTCTTCGGGACCTACGCCGATTCAAACACATAGCATCTCCGGCGGCCAGGAACGAGGAATTCACCACCATCAGAGGCTAGGCCCTGCGACGTACGTGAATCGTGACAGACCTGAGAGGGACGGTTCCCTGCATCACCTACTCGACGACAGGGACAGGGACCGGCACGGACAGGCTGTACCTATCAATGTTTCGATCTCTGGTTCACAACAGATTCCCGGTCGCGTGCCCACCCCTCCATTTGCGAGGGATCGTGGATACCCGGGTTCGACATCGGGCGCGAACGTCCCGCCTGAACTAGTGGGGCCAGGGAAACACCCTTCGGTCGGAAGGTCTGATACTCCAGGGTCTGCCACTGGGTCCAATAGAGGTGGAGGGAGTGTACCTCCCAGGCCGGACTCGAGAGGGTATATCGAACGTGATAGGAGCATGGATGTCGACATGGACGCGTACGACAGTGGAGGGAATATGGGGAGTATCAAACGCATGAGAGGTGTGTCCGGTGCAGCTTACCTCCCAGACGATAGAGCTGTGAAGAAAATCCATCACGATAGCATTGATGGCGGTAAGGATGTAGACATGGACTCCGAGATCTCATGATCCAGCCGCGATGTCGATTCCAATGATTGTCTTTTTTCCTCTTTTTTTCCTCTTTTTCTTTACAGCCCGTTCATTTTCATGTAACTCGTTCAACTAGTAGTACTTGTAAATGTTAAACCCGAATCTGATTTTTCTATGTGCGCGGGTGTTTTCTGTGGGGGCAGAGGGGTCATTTCACCTCCATAAAGTCTAGCTACCTGATCGGATCCGATTCTTGGTTTTCGTAAGGGGACGTCACGTGGAGAAAACTAGGATGCATTGCTCGAGCGGATCGTAATATGAATAAACCGTAGACAGCCCGTGTTGGATAATCCGAGGTCCGTGATCCATTTTCGAAGTCACTTTCGCGATAGGCTGTTGCTGTGATCATCCTCAGCCAAACACGGTCCATATGCGATATCTATCTACCCAAGTGGATAAGACATCTCCTGAATAATCGGTAAGTGATAAAATACGCTTCCTCGCGTGATCATGATTATCGTTGCGCACAGCGATCAAAAGAGCGCTAAGACGAATCGAGATAATATGAGGGCAACTGTACCCTTCACGTTCTCGACCGGACTCCTGGCATACTTTCATAGCGTTGTTTGGTGTTTCAACATCGTCATCTCGCTTTGTGGGTCTAGAAACTCTCATCGGCTGCGGAGGTCGAGATTAGATGATCAGACCTGAAACCCACTTTCATCATGAAAAAAAAAAAAAAAAAAAAAGTCCGTAGGGAGCGCTACGTTCGGATCCACAGGATGGGGTTATGGGTACTGGGTACTTGGTTACCACCTGGTATGTCGTATGCTATGCTCTGCGCATTGTGGATGGTCACGAACTCGTCGTTCTGCAACTAATTTGGCATTGATTGATGGAGCTTCTGGTCACCGGGACACCCTAGCCCACAGATTCCTTATCGATCGTGCAAAACTGCGCCGCGAAGACGCAGAGTGGGAGATTTGACACCTGATCCGGGTTATCTTCCGCTCTTTCCATGTCGTAACCCCGGAGGGTAACGGGACAATGTCGGGACATTATAGGGTTTCATTGGTAAGCATTGGGTGACGTGATCCCAAGTCATGTCATCTCACGTACTTCGTGAGTTTGTGCGTTGCGGCTCTCGTCCCCACCAGATCGCTCGTCCAGAGCCTGCCCGGAGAGCGGACTCGGGCTACGGAGAGGACCGGGTCCCACTATCTCGAGTTTCCGACGCGAAAAATGTTCGTATACGCGAGGTGTGAGACACCCGTTGGGGGATGCGGTAACCAGAGTCAACATGACACAGCCTCTTCGCTGCGACATGAAAAAAGACTGCTCGCCTACCCCTTTGCCGCCCCTTTATATGCCGACTTTGCCGGGGCGGGGAAGGTTCTCGGGTTTCGCCAGGCGGCCCCTGACTAACATTTGCTCATCCTATTACCGCGGTGTAGGTGTGTTTTTTTTTTTCGTGCGAACCGTTTCTTCTGCGCAGATGATTATGGATCCGAACTAAAACCCGGACCTGGACTCGATCCTGAGACGCAGACGAAGAATTGTCAGGAATACGAGTACGTGGAAACCGTTTTATGCACACTCGCTGTGACTCTCCTTCATCGCAATACAAACCATTTGTCTTACTCCTTGATACAGGTCACATCGACGCAGCCACACTGACACCTGAACATTTTGGTAATCAACATCCATTCATTCGTTCCTGATGTGACCGACGAATACAAAGACGTGGATCCCAGTCAAATGTTCTACGGGAAACATTTGCCATTATGTTGGTTTTTTTGACCGTCCATCGCGCACTGCTTGGAAATCCCCTTTGACACCGACCGACACACTGTTACCGCGTCGGTCGTTTTTTTCCTTTGGTGCTGGTTCATTTTGCTGATGGAGATTCATCCCGGTTGCGCATCACGGTCCTGTGATGTTCTAGGCTATGGACCATGACAGGTGTCGAACAAATGTTCCCTGTTGAGTCTTGGTTGATGAACGGGAAGTTTCTTCCATGGAACGTCCAGCGACACGGTCACCTGTCGGCATAGGGATCACGGTAGAGCCTCCACGTCCACGACTATCAGTTTCAAGCGCTGGTTTTTGCTGTCAGACCGGTTTTCTCTTCCAGCATTGGGCACCATGTCCTTCATTCCCATTACCCCAGCATTTCCCATAAACACCGACGATCGCGTCTGGCTAGCGTCGGTTTTGTCCGGAAAGTTTCAATGGTCCTTCGTATCTTCGATTTTGCTTATGGTCAATGGTCAATGGGGTTCTGGCAGAAAGGGGATTGAGATACACAGTAATGCCGTGGGTGTCAACGTCGCGGCGCCCCCGCCCTGCGCTTGCTGTGCGTTCAATGATCAGGGGTTTTTTTGAAGTTGTCAGGATCAGAAATCGACAAATGTGTAATTAAATTCTTAGTTTTTTTTTTGTGTGACAGCGGAGTTGCAGGGCCCCTTCTCCCTGATAGATTACGACGTTCAGTAGAGAGAAAAACTCTGCAACCGACTCGAGTTGCTTTCGTTGGTTAACCAGACGTGCATCCGCGCGGAAACTTACAAATCACCGCTCCACCTCGGTACTTTTTGCGCTTCTTTGGGACTGACCACCACGTCATGTGTACCACCGGTAAGTGCTGTTCCTGTATTTGTTTTTTTTTGTAAAGTTGAGGAATGGGTGACGCTAGGGCCACGTCCAGGATTTCGTTTTCGGTCATGGGATAAGTCCCTCGACTCGCTCGATTCGGAACACTCAACCGACAAATCCGTTGAATAATTACGATATCACGAGGATCGTAGGCACGAGGCTCTTATCTCCTCTGGGTACCACGTGTGTATGTAATCTTCCCCGGCGTATCGGACCTTGTGAAACATACCCTGGCGATTCTCTGGATTTCCTCGGCCGGTCGCTACTCCTGGTGAACGTGCGTCTGGAAGGACGAGCCAAGTCCCGATGATTCGGAATCGCGACTAGGACTTGACTGAACTAGAAACCAGGTACCAGGAAGACGCACGCAGATTTCGTATTGGTATTGGTACCAGCGTTTGGCTGTGGTTCCTATGCCCGGAAAAGGGCTGTGTTGCGAACCGCGGGTCAGATGCGGGAGGATTCCGTCTGGAAGCTTGAAGAGATGTTGAGGAACGTATGTGGTGCCACGCCTATATTCGTGTTTGTCTCCTTTGATGATGGGACTTATAGAACAGACATCATTGGATGATAGGCTCGGTGGAATACGCGCATCAGTGATCACCGGTGCCGCTTTCGTCTTGTTGGTCATTCATTCCTGACGAGGTACTTGAACTTCCCACACCCATGCTGCGGGGAACTCGACCTCCTTCTCGAGTCTCGACCCTCAGGTCTCTAGGGTTGGCTATCATGCGGCGCTCGCGCTTACACTGTGGGGTTCGAACGTTTGATATGGCATCCTTTAGACACGGCCTCAACCGCGCGTTTGGGAGCTTGGGACGCATGATGGGTGCCATGGAATCCGACGGACTTACGGCTCCTCTCCCGCATTAATGACCTGGAGTGGGGTAAATGAACCCCCCCGAATGGGACCCTATACCCCACCCAAATGTTCTTGAGGTGAAGTGCTCACTCTCAACAATGACAGAATATCTTATCTTTGGTCCCAAATAGACGTTTAGAGATCGGATCACATTCCCGGAGAGGTAGCCTCACCTCTACCAGAAGATCAATGCACCAGGACACCCCACCGCGTAAACTGTGTTCCATCCGGTACCGCTTGCCCCAGACCCTTGGCCTGCATTCCTCCTTTCCGATCGCGTACATATGGACAAGGCTGAGACATCAAGGGTACACGCCCGAAGGTCCCATCCACATCTCGTTATCCCTTCCTCTTCGCTCGTGATGGGACACTAGTCTCTGATCTACAACTCCCCCGATGGGCAAATTGGAGAGTCCTTCTCGTTCAGGCATCACAATCAGGGAACCCCCAGGGCCGGGAGAAAAAAAAGACCTATCACGATCGCTGGTAACTCTAAATCGGCATTTCTGGGCTTTCGTAAATTCAAACCTTACTTGCGCCTTCCTTCCATACACCGGTATCCCTTTGCCCCTCTCTTTGAAAACCCGACTCGCGCTTAACCCCCTGACTTGTGTAACATATTCTAGCGGATTGAATTGGCATCACGAGATTCTGACAAGGTCGTAAAGTGTCAAAATCCTGCCATGGGACGATGAGGTGTCGGCGGCGGTGGGATAATGAAAAAAAAGACGCGCGGAAATAGGAGTTATCGACTACAAAGTCCGTTATTCTCATCTACCTTGACGTGGCACAATCATGAGGCAGGAGCCGACGGTGCCAGGAATGAAAGTGTCAAGCTGGGTCTGGAGCGATTTGTATCAATTCAAGTGGAATGGACCCAAGCCTATGTGGGATAACCGAGTGGCTGGTATCGTCGATGTTGTTGAGGAGGAGGGGGGTCGTCCGAAAAGGGTGGGGGCGCACCTAGAGACCGGCTCGTCACCAATGACATTGACAGGATGGGATGGGATGGGACCCTGGGATTAAATCT
>Ga0307514_10005428_pt1 | contig 11380 bp, 12 predicted proteins | sample 16_EM_MG_FD_203088 | JGI IMG/M metagenome (GOLD analysis project Ga0307514, IMG submission 203088) | Populus trichocarpa ectomycorrhiza microbial communities from riparian zone in the Pacific Northwest, United States - 16_EM | ecosystem: Host-associated > Plants > Roots > Unclassified | place... | reverse complement strand
TCTATCAGGCTACTTCTTTATGGTACTAACAGACCATAGACTACTGCTTAATTTTATGAGTTAGAGACAAGAAACTGCAATGAGGTAAAGATGGCAAGAATTCATAATGATCTTCAATTTCATCATAGAACACATAGAAGGAAAAGAAAATATGATAGCTGATGCACTCATCAGGAGTAGTCAGAATAGAGAGATAAATAACACCAGGCCCTACCTACCAGAAGACCAAACCAAACCTCCTCTACTCTCCATCATCACCAACCACTTTACCCTATGCATATCAAACATCTACAACTCCTACAACATGCCATCCAACAGAAGTCAACTCATCAGGGACCATATCACTGGCCTATCCATTCCCCCTCACAGGCAAACTGTGAACAGCTGGGCTACCAGAACATACCAACCAGATGACCTGGACCTGGTCTGGACAGCAGCCACCACCATCAGAGCACAAGCTCAACAAGAGGTTGGTCAAAGGTCAGTAAACAAAAATGCTCCAAAGTTTCAAGTAGTGATTAACAAAAGACCTAGCAACCCTGAACTAGAGGAACCAGCCTCTGAGTGGGCGCAAGACCCAAAGGAATAGGAAATGGAGGAAGTACAATCCCAGGATCCAGAAGACCTACAGGACTGGGAGAGAGTAAGCAGCAACAATGAGGATATGGAAGAGAGAATTACAAGAACTCCTCCACCAGCTGAGAAGGAGTGGAATGCCACCCTAGGAGGAACCCTTAGGATCAGGAACAATGATCAGAGGAGGTGCAAAGATGAGATCACCCAAGATCTCAAATACAGACACTCTCCTCCTTCTCCTCCTCCCTCTCCCATCCCTGCTGGCCCCTCAAACTGGAGCATGAAAGAATACTATTGGAACTGCAAAAGAACTAGATATAATATCTACCAATGTACAGAAAACATGCAACCAACTTCCAAAGTAAGTAATAAGATGCCACTCCAAAAAGAAAAGCCACCTAACAAAAACAATAAGACAAAAGGCAAATGCTCCAGATACCAACAAGAAGGATACAACAGAAGAATATGTACCTCAACAAATGACCTCCAATAAACCACAGCAAAATGTCCATACTGCAAAGCATACCATGGACTTAAGAGATGCAAGAAAAGAGAAAATGACTTGCAGAGGATAAAAAAGCATATTCTAGCAATAGAATATATAAGAAACAAAGAAGAATTAGGACAAGAGCTGGAAATATGGCCAGATCTAGCAATTGCCAGATGGGTAAAAGATAAAAAATTGGGCGAAGAATATAAAAAATGCATGGAAAAAGATGGAAATTACCAAGAAATATGGAAAGAAATAATGGAAACAAAAAGAGTACCAGGAATACAAGAGAAAGAAGGGTTCCTATACATCTACAAAGGAAGGAAACAACAGACAATAGGAGGATGGAGATTAATCATCCCCAGGAATTTCAACTTGAAAGGTATGTCAGTCATTGAAGCTCTCCTCCATGAAGCATATGACCAAACTGGTTATGGAGGCTTTTTGAAAAGATACTCACACCTTCCAGACAAATACAGTTGGATTGAACAATACCAGGACACAAAAGAATTTGTGTCCACCTGCAACATATGCCAACTAAGCAAAAGAACAACACAACTACCAGTAGGACTGCTCACACTCCTAGCAGTACCTCAAAAACCATGGATCACTGTCAGTACTGATTTCCTTTCCATAGTACCCATCAAAGTTGTTCTCACAGACATCCTTCTTAGATACAGACTAGAAAAAGGAGAAAGTTTATATGAAGTAACTTTCCACAAATGAATGATTATTCAAGATACCCTTACAGACTACATCTTCCTAATACCTTGTACAAGTTATATAACTGCAAAAGATGTAATAGAAATGTGGAAACAAAAGGTAGCTCCTATAGTAGGACTACCACATGCCCTCATTTCTGATCAAGACCCCTTGTTCATGTCAAGAGAATTTCAAGAATGGTTAAGAACAAATGGGATTGAGTATAAAGCATCATCCACTTATCACCCCCAAACAGATGGTCAATCACAAAGAAAAAACAAGACCATTATTCCTATGTTTATTGCAGAACAAGCACAAGGAGTAAATTGGGTCAAAGCAGCACCTAAGATTCAAACCCAGGTGAATGCAAGAATAAGTGAACCCAGGAAAAATTCCCCTTTGTTTCTCATACATAGATTCAACCCCAAACTGGCAGCAGCACCACGCCCTCACCCTATATCCATATATGTAAGTTCCACAAAACTACACTACCAATTGGGAAAAAACCTAATAGAGGCAAAACTAACCCAGATCACCTCAGCCAACAAAAACAGAAGACCAGCCATACCTTATGACAAAGGAGAACTGGTCATGGTGTCAACAAAGAACTTCCCAAGCCACTTTAACACCAACAAACTCTACTACCCATGGATTGGTCCAGTACCAGTCACAAAAGCCAACAACACTAGACAAACCTATACTTTAGACCTCTTAGACTACCCTGAACTTTCAAAAATCATACCAACCTTCCACACCAGCCTGATCAAACCCTACCAACCCAATGATGACAACAAGTTCCCAACCAGGAAACTTGAACAACCAGGGCCTGTAAGAGAAGGAAGGTATGAGGTAGAAAAAGTTGTGGAATTCAGGACTAAGCCAAAGACTAGGAAAAGGCAATACAAAGTCAGATGGAAAGGGTATAATAAATCAAAAGACTAATGTGTATATGTTGAAGATATAGACAAGAGCTTGGTAGAGAAATATTGGAAGAAGGAAGATCAGTCAGCCACATATAGAAAGAGAGAAGGAAAAAAGGATGGGACAGGCAAATCCAGGCCCCAAGTGGTTGGCATGATAAGGCAAGAAAGAGAAAGGATCCTCAAAGAAGCCACCCAGCCAAACATCACCACCCTTGCCTCCTAACTAAAAGACACCCCCTTCAAATCCTTCTGCAAATTCTGCAAGTACACAGGACACACACACCACTACTGCCAAAGAGCACCCTGGATAGTCAGGGAAAATAATGACTGTTGTTTTGGATGCTTGCAGAAAGGACCCACAGAAGCTGAGTGTGACACCAACATCCTATGTTGGTACTGCAAATCCTCCTTCCATAATACTTTTATCTGCCCTGAATACCACCTCTCCAATAACCTTGACCACTACTACCAAAACCACCCTATCTAACACCAATACTACATTGACTGCTCAGTTATTGGAGAAGATACCTCTGATACTCAGATCATATTCCACTCAATGGAAAGAGAATGGGAGGTACCAAAAGAGTGGAGAGATAAGACATTCATAGATGGAGAATTCAGGTACAACCCAGAAATGTTGACAAAGCAAAAAGGCAAGTACAAACAAATTAATGACCTCCAAAACATCACCAGATGGGGATAAAAATTGGTCATGAAGGAATGTAAGGAAGACATGTATTTTCCAGAAAATGCATTATTTCCTTACCCTGAAGTCATGTGAAGAACCAGGTGGAACATATCATGTGCTCTCCTGGGAGACAAATGTATTTTCCTACGAATCAGATTAGATAGAAATCATGTGATCCATTTCCTTATCAGTTAGTCAGAAAGAGATGAGTCAGAGAATGACTTAGAGGAATGACTCACTCGGTGAGTCACAGGATAAGTCATAGGAATGACTCAGAAAAGGAAAGCTATGACATCACTACTCATGTAAATCCCTGCCCCATGGAGGGGATTTAGAGGGATCAAACCCCAACAGATAGCTTTTCTTTTTCATCATCAGTTGATTCAGATAGTAACAAATACAAGAGATCAACCTGTTAAAACCTCTGTGCCTCTTGGCATATCACTTGATCCCTTATATAATCAACTATCTTAACACAACTATGATAAAGATTACATAAGATTAAACTTATGCTTTATAAGTTCTTATAAAATCTCAAGACCAAACCTTTACAGAATAGGTGAGGGAATTCTTTTATTAGGTCCTACTTTTCTTCCACCTGCATATAGTTGCATATGATGTTTGGTCCTGATTGCAGTTTGATGATCTGGTCATTTCTTGCTTCTGCTGAGGTTTGTTGGACTCAATTTTCATATGCATGGTGGCCTTCAGGGATGATAATGTGGAGGTTTCTTGCTTCTTCCCTAATTTGGTCTATGTTAGGGGGTTCATTATATAACTTATTCTGAAAATCCTGCTCTATTTCACTTTCTGAGTCACTGTATCCCCAGGAGTCATCAAGTGCCCAATTTTGTTGTAGTGCTGTTTCAGAGTCTGTTGAGTCTGGATCTGCATCATACTCTTCTTGTGCTATTGATATGTTTGCAGCTAGATTGTCTTCTGTATCTGCTTGGACTTCCCAGTCTTGTTCTAGGTTGCTGAGGAATTCTTCTAGGTTTCTCTTATAGTTGGCTATTCTTTGCTTTAGTGTATCTGGTATTTGTCCTAGTTGAACATAGACTTCCTTGTCTATGTTTTCTTTTTCCTTATTCAGTCTTGTCCACTTTTGTGTGTGATCTTCTTCAGGTTCTGTTTCTTCCTCAATTGGGCTTAGTCTTTCCAGTATTAGTATTGAGTTATTTTCCCATTCCATTGCTTTGAGGAAGTTCTGCAGGTGTCCTGTAGATCTGTGTCCTGCATATGTTTCTGCTTTTGCGTAGTCTGTGACTTCCTCTGTATATAGGTGAATATATTGTGCTGCAGTTGAGAGATATTCTATTGTTTGCTTATCAAGCATTTGTAATGCTATAGGTTCTTTCCCTCTTAGCTATATGCTGACTTGGTTTTCTGCAATATCCATGACTGCTCTTAGGGTTGTTAGTGCAGGGTTTCCTAATATAGCATTCCATTCATTTACGTTGGCCACATAGAATGTGATAATCTCTTTGTGATCTTTTAGGTCCACTTCTACTATTGCTTTTGTATTGATATGTGATGTGCTTCCTTTGATTGCAGTTCCCAGGATCTTTTGATCTGTTTTCTCTGTTGGGATGTTGTACATATCACAGAATTGATTTGAAATCAAGTTTCCATGCATGGTGCATGGGTTTATTAGGGCTGGTGCCTTTTTTCCATTAATTTGTATCATTATTGTACAGGATATTTTTGCAGTTTGTGGGATGAGGTGTTTCCTGTCATCTTGTGGTGGTCTCATGATTTCAAGTGCTGCAGTACTTGGCTATGGTCTAGATCCTTGGAATGGTGTTCTTTGTTGCCAGGGTTTTCTTTGACTTACTTCATTGTAGGCTGTGCTTATGGATTTCTTTTTTGGGCAGTCTCTTGCATAATGGCCTAATTCTTTGCATATGAGGCATTTTCCTTATGCCTTCAAGAATTCTTTTTCTTGATTACTCATCTGTCTGAACACCTTGTTTTCTTGTCTTGGCTTTGTTGGTCCTTTCCTTGATGGTGTGGATCTTGGTGGGTATGATCTTTTTGGCTTATCTGGTGCAGATCCTCCTTGCCCTGGTTGGTCACCTTTTTTGTATGTGGATCTTTGGAATCCTGGTGATCTTCCTCTTTCTTCAGGGGTTTTTTGCCTTATCTTTCTTCCTTCCTTATTGAAGTAGAAAATTTTTTCTCTGTTGGTAATTTCTCTTGCAGGGTCTCTTGCATTATCTGCTTGCATCCTTTCTGCTGTTTCCACTATTTTTTCATACTCCATATTGTAATTGATTAGCAATTTTGTGGAGGTCTTAATATGTGTGAATAGTATTGTGATAAATTTGACTTTGAGTGCATGCATGTTAATTATTTTTTCCCCTTGTGGGTTAATGCATGATTGATAATATCTCAAACATTCTAGGCTGTGCAGGTTGACAGGGGGGTTTGGCCCATATTCTTTCATTAGTTTTGCATAGTTGTACTGTTTCCATTCTTTCCATAGGTCCAGTCTTGCTATGGATGGTACCACTTTTTTCCTGATCTCTAAGACAAAAGCATGGTAGTTCCTCTTCTTCTCTAGCACTCTGCTACAATATTCTTCATACCAACTCAGAGCTGGGTCTTCACACATCCAACTGAACCTGCTTAGTACTTCCTCTTTTTGGATATCCAGTTTTTGGTAAGTTAACCATTCTGCCATTCTTGCTGTGTACTAGTCAAATGTTGTTGGGTTCCTTCATTTCTTGTTTATTCTATCAAAGATTTCTGGTATTGGTAGTTTTATCAGGCTTGTATTTTTGTTCATCTTGTTAATCCCTTTTGCTGGTGTCTTTTTTCCTGTTACTTGTTCCTATTCTTTTTAACTTGGTGATAGTTGTCTAACGTTTCTGGTGTTGTCTTCAGATTCATCCTCACTACCATTCTCCTCTCCTACAGAGCTTTCTGAGCTGCTACTGGAGTTATCTCCTGGATCATCTGCTCCTTTGGTAGATTGATCCTTTCTTGCTTCCTTGCCCTTGCCTTTGCCTTTGTCAGGATTACTTCCCTTTTTAGGCTTTCCTCCTTGTGGTAAGTCTCCAAACTGGACTTCTTTCTTTGATGTTCCCTTTTTTCCTTTTGAGCTGGCTGTCTTGTATTGTATGATAATCATATCCTACTCTTTTTCTGATGTTTCTTCTATCTCTTTGTATAGGTCTGCCATTTCTTGTATTTCCTGTATCTGTTCTTCACTCAGGGTCATTGCTATTTCATTTGTTATTGGTTCTCTTATCTCTCCTATTTGCAAGTATTGTTCTATATTTGTCTATTCTTTTACTAGCCATAGTATTCCTTTTGATGGATTATAGAAGGGTGCAGGCAGTAATTTCTTTATCGTTTCTGTGAGTTTGGTGTTCTCTGTGTCCCATATGTCTATAGTATTCCATCTCATGTAGTTGAATACCTCTTCTTGGATTGTTTCCATTTCTTCTTGTATATAGTTGTTTTGATTGAGGACACAGTATATTATTACTTGATCCATATAATTTTCTCATATTGGTCTGTATCTGTCCTATTCTATGTCATTCATTTTTGGTTTTGTGAAGTCTCTTCCTTGTATACTTCCTTTATTGGGGATTACTAGTGTTCTGGATGTTGCTTTAGGGTCTTCTTGAGTTGGTAGTCTCAATCTTTTCTTTTGGGGTATTTGGGATACTTTTTCTTTGCGCTGTTGGATTTCTTCTAGGTTCATAGCTAGTCTTCTTCCTTTCTTGGATTCCTTCTTCTCTTTTTTCTTCTTCTGTAGTATTTGTGGGATTGTTGAACTGCTTCCAAACAGTTGCTTACTGATGCTTTCTAGTCCAGACATGTCTATCAGGTTTTCCACAGCTGAGAATTCCTGGGTTTTGAAGAGGCTAAATTGGGTTGATCTTGATGATGTCTCTGACTACCTGGATCCTTCTCCTGTAAGAAGACCTTCCGGTCTTCACAGAGGTGTTAAGAGGGGTAGGGCTTCTTCTGAGCCACTCTCTCCTGGCTCCAAGCCTGTGGGTTGGAGGGCTAAGAGAGTGAGGTTTTCTTTGGGGGAAAAAGATAAGAAGGTGGGCAAGCAGGTGGAGAAGGAGCCTGCTGGGTTTGTTTGGGGTGGCCCTGTGTTGAGGCATTAGGGTAAGGAGTTGAGGGATATTTCTTGGTCTCAGAGGGTGTTTACACCCAGGTATGTGATGCAGTGCTAGATAGAGCACTACAGGGAGAATAAGACCTGTGAGGTCTATATAAACCTCAAGTACTAGTATGACTTGGGGACTGGTTGGGGTTGGGATGAAGAGTACTTCCTGGATGAGACCAGGTTCTCCAAGAAGGCTCCTTAGGATTTGCTTTCGGGGGGTTGTATTCCTGATTGTTTTTGTCAGGCACCTGTTCCTCAGTGACCTTCTCTTGCTGTTTTCTTTTCTCTCCTCTGGTTGTTTGTTTTGTTCCTGTGTTGGGTTTTGTGTGGGTTCTCCTTTTCCTTTTGTTGTTATATTTGTTGTGTAATCACTATGGGTTCTTGGTTTCTGGTAGTCTTGTGGTTGTTTTGTTGGTTTTTGGTGCTTGGAGAATTGGGTTTCCTTGTTTCTTTTGTTGTTATATCTGGTCTTTGTTGTATTTATTTGTTTTAAATATACTGAGTTGCTACCAAGTTGGCTCACTAGTGAGGCTTTTGCTGACCAGATGCTGAGATAAGGGTGATCAGTCCTTCCTCCTTAGGTAAGAGATTCTAATGTTAAAAAATGCAAAGATTTGGTCTTGAGATTTTATAAGAACTTATAAAGGATAAGTTTTATCTTATGTAATCTTTAAGATAGTTGTATTGAGATAGTTAATTATATAAGGGATCAGGTGATATGCCAAGAGACACAGAGGTTTTAACAGGTTGATCTCTTGTATTTGTTACTATCTGAATAAACTGATGATGAAAAAGAAAAGCTATCTGGTGGGGTTTGATCTCTCTAAATCCCCTTCGTGGGGCAGAGATTTACATAAGTAGTGATGTCATAGCTTTCCTTCTCTGAGTCATTCCTATGACTCATCCTGTGACTCACTGGTTGAGTCATTCCTCTGAGTCATTCTCTGACTTATCTCTTTCTGACTACCTGATAAGAAAATGGATCACATGATTTCTATCTAATCTGATTCTTAGGAAAATACATTTGTCTCCCAGGAGAGCACATGACATATTCCACCTGGTTCTTCATCTGACTTCAGGGTAAGGAAATAATGCATTTTCTGGAATATACATGTCTTCCTTACATACATTGCAGCCTGGCCAGCCTGATGTCCTGCTACAGGATGGTCATGGCAGTTTTTCAGGATTCGGAGGTACAGGTCAGGTATTTCAGGGACATATACCAGCCCATTAACTAAGATCAGGCCATCATGCACCTCACATTCTTCGAAAGAAACGGTCTTGTGCTTCTTGTCTCCGTTCTGGAGTCCTTCGAGGATCTCTTGCGCAAGAGTGTCAGTGGCCAAAGCCTCACGAATATCTGGATCGTTTTGTTTTGAGGCTGCTGAGAGAGAGAACTTTGAAAGTGGAATTAAGGCCTAAGTTGGACGGCCACGCTCATCCTCTTCTCCAGGCAGATCTCTGGATCTTCTATATCAGCCAAAAAAATAAGTGCAGCTTCGTGGGTCATCGTGTGTCATCATAGCATCAGTGTCTCCTAGTGTCTCTCAGGTGTCTCTCAGGTATCTTCTGGTGTCTTTTAGTATCATCGGAGCTAGCAGTTTTCCTCTAGGAGACAGTTTTGGAAAAGTGACAGATGCCAGCCAATACGCTCCTGATTTTTCCCGATTATATAGGATTCTCTTAATTCTCAATGTTCATTTTTTCACTTTTTTTGCTGATGTAGTGAGTGTATCTGCTTTCCCATTTTATGCACTAGGGTGGAAGACGATTTTGAAATCGTATTGAGCAAGTTCCTGGGCCCACCTGGCTTGTCGTCAAGAGAGGAGTGCCTTAGTAGTAAAGTTCTGAAGGTTGTGGTGGTCAGTGATTATTGTGAAGGGCTGGGGAAGCTGATGTAAGTACATGTACCATTTGTCGAGGGCTTGGATGATAGCGAGGAGTTCTTTGTCCCTGATTCCATAATTACACTCAGCTGGAGACATTTTCTCAGATATGAAGGCGACAGGATGTAACACAACCTTGCCATTTTCGAGGTGTTTCTGAGACAGGATTCCGGAAGTAACATAGTTAGAGGCGTCAGTCTCGACTATGGTCGGGAGGTCTGGATCAAAGTGTCATAGGATCGGAGCTGATATGAAGGCGTCCTTAAGTTTTCAGAATACCTCTTCACAGGAAGAGTCCGAGATGAAGGGGACATCTTTTCTTAGTAAGTTGAACAAAGGTTGACAGAGTGCAGAGTATTTCCAGATAACTCAATGGTAGAAGTTGGCAAAACCCAAAAAACACTATACATCTTTAACTGTTTTTGGTGTTTCTCAATCAAGAACCACATTAACTTTTTCTGGGTCTATCTCAATACCATTCTCAGAGATAAGGAATCCTAGGAAGACAGTCTTCTGAAACGAGAATTCACATTTTTCTAGCTAGATAAATAGTCCTGCTTGCTTGAGTTTCTGCAGTACCTTTCATACGTGCTCTCGATGTTCCTTAGCAGTTTTTGAGTAGATCAGGATGTCGTCGATATAACAGACACAAAATTGGTGTAGGAATTTACAGAGTGTGTCATTAACAAAGCGTTGAGTCGTTGCGTGGGCATTAGTCAATCCAAAGCGCATGACTAGAAACTCGAACAGGCCGTACTGAGTTCGAAATGCTGTCTTCCATTCATCACCTTCCTTGATGCAAATCTGATTAAAGCAGCCTTATAGGTTGAGCCTAGTGAAGTATTTATATCCTCTAATCTGATTCAATGTTTCTTCGATACGGGGCAGGGGGTGTCGGTCTTTGATAGTAATATCATTCAGTGCTCGATAATCAATACAAAGTCGAAGGGAACCATCTTTTTTCTTGACAAATAAGATGGGCGAGGTGGCAGATGAGGAACTAGCTCTAATACAGGACTTGAATAGGTTTTCGTCTATCCACTTCCTGACTTCCTTGAGCTCTGCATCAGACATTGAGTATATTCATCCAAACGATGGCTTTGCCTCGTTGATAAGTGCGATTGTATAGTCTACATATCGGGATACTGGTAGGATTCGAGCTTCTTTTTCTGAAAACAGGACCAAGTAGTCATAGTATTCAGGAGGGATGAGTTTTTTAGTTGTATCTTGTTTAGTTTCCTCATCCTCTAGTTTGTTGTATAGGGCCATGATACATAGGTATGATTCTGGATTCTTGATTGCCACACGAAAGGCTGCTCGAGATATAAGGTTGATTTTCAGCCTTGGTGGTTCCGTTGTGGGAGTAACCTTCGGGTATATAGGGAGGCAGTTCTCATGGCAGTGGGGTGACGAAAAGGTGATTGAGTTTTTGGACCAGTCGATGATCGGGTTATGTCGTCGTAACCAAGCTTTACTAATGATCATATTCCAATCTACAAGTTTGGTGATATGGAAGGGAAGGTCTTCCATATGCTGGTTAATAGTTAATCTGAGAGAACAGGTATGAGTGATTTGTCCTACTTTGGAGCGAACTCCATAAGCTAGAACCAGGTCTTTAGGTTTTCTCTAGAGGTCAAGAGGCAGGTTCGGGCTCAGAGTAAATGTAAGGAATCTGTGTTTTCCCCGATTTCTTATCATGTTATTTCTGCTTATCTCCTTACGTTTACACCTTTCTCACAGCGTTATAATTGCGTTATGACTTGATTAAGCAAGTATGAGCAATTCTCGGGTTTTTTGAGTCTTTATGAGTCATCTTGTATACCAGGCTGGAGCCTAGGTTTCATGTTGTTATCTCGACGTTGTGAAGAAGCGGCTATTTTATCCGTTAAGACTAACAGCGCTATGTAATTTCCGGAGAGGCGTTAGAGCTGGCGGGAAGCGTAGGAATGTCGAAAATACACCGAAAGTACCAAAAAGACCAAAAAG